>Ga0310811_10009231_pt1 | contig 12723 bp, 13 predicted proteins | sample YCmetagenome_FD_207642 | JGI IMG/M metagenome (GOLD analysis project Ga0310811, IMG submission 207642) | Soil microbial communities from experimental microcosm in Duke University, North Carolina, United States - YC | ecosystem: Engineered > Artificial ecosystem > Soil microcosm > Unclassified ... | reverse complement strand
GGGGAAGGGGAGCGCCAGCGTCACAGGCGTAGCGGGCGTCGTTTTATCGTCCAAGCCGTCGGAGATGCGTCGACGGCCCTCAACTGCGTCAACAAGGCGTGGAACCAAACGGGCCTAAAAGCGCTGTTCCAGTGCCGTCTCGAATTGGACCTCAATAAGTTCGGCGATCTCTTGGGAGGCAATTATGATCGCAAGTCTCGTCGGATTGGCACTCGCCGCTCACATGACCGCTGGGCCACCCTTGTCGGTGCCGAACGTTTCGATGCTTGAGCGAGTACAGTATCGCGTACCCGTACATCCCCCGCCCTGTGGCAATGGTTGGGACATCAGCGCGCGAGACGGCATGTGCTATCCCAACGGCTACTTGCCGCCGCAAGAGCAAGCCGCCCGACAAGGGTACTACGGCGGTCGCGCGTACTACGGCAGGGGCCAGTATCCTGTGCCATGCGGGGATGGTGCAGATATCGATATTCGCGATGGCCAATGCTATCCGAACGGTACGGTACCTCCCCGGTATCAGGACCGGCCCCACTATCGATACTGACGTATTGGCACCGTTCCCACACCGGTGAAGATCAGGTGGGAGCACGATGGCGGCCCCGCCGACGGCGCTGGGCGACGCACGCTTCTTACAGTGACGCGTCCTTGAAGGATCCGAAGGAGGCAAACGGTTTCGTTCACCGAGGCGTTATTGGGAGGGGGAGCGCCAGCGTCACAGGCACTGGCGGCCCGTCGTCGCCAAATCACAATCGCGACCAAGGCCAAAAGTCCTGCTATGCCTATCGGACCCTGTGCAACGCCGTGAAAGCAGTTGCCTGGGTCAAATCCGAGCGCGCTATGTTCGGTGAACATGGCCTTTGGACCAATCCGATGGATTACTCTGCATTCACAAACGACAGTCTGACCATGATGTACGAGGCGGTACGCGGTGCTTTAGCGGCTGACGATGCCGCGGAGGAGCAGGATAAAGAGCCGCCCTTCAGAGTCAGGGATACCGGCGCCTGGATGACGCACGTGGCCGACCTCGAGGCCGAGATGATCAAGCGCGGTATGGTCTTCGAGTTCATCGCGTGGGATACGGCAATCAACGGGCTGACGCCTGGTGATGATCAGGCATAAGATCTGCCCCGCGGGTCGACTGAGCGGGTTGGCGGGGCCTGTTCGCAGTCCGCCAACAGACGGCGTGGTCCGGAAACCGGGTCAACATCTCCACCGTGCTAGCAGGCGAAAACTCGGCATCAAGGATGTCGACGAGGGCATTTGGCTCGTCAGCCACGGACGTCCGCTTTGAGGCGGATCCGGGCTCAAGTCGGACATCGCGCGAGGTCGGAAAAGGGCCGAGAGCTGACCTGGTTTGCGATTGCCAAACGGGTCGTCTGGCGGCACGAGAACGGACACTCGGGTGGTGCGATAATATGGTGTGGCTCCCCGTTTGTCGTTTCCGACGAAACATTGCTGAAACAGAGGCGCGGTAACGTCTTCGGCTGGCCGAGACCATTTGGCTGCGCCGCAAGGCCAACGAGAAGCCGTGCTCGTCCTGACTGGCAGTTTTTAGATGAAGTGGCGAAGCGTCGGGGTGTCGCCCAAAGCTCCGTCCGGCATGTGAACAGGTTCACATCAATCGCTTGCGTCTGCCGCTCGAGTTTCCTCGCGGAAAACGCGCCCCGTTCGTGGGAACGGCGACGCATTCTTATAAATGGTAACTTAAAGGAAATTTCACAGATGACCAAACTCAGCATCGGTTCTACCGCCAATCCTCTGACAGGTTCGCGCGTTCCGTTCGCGTTACTGATCGTCGTCTTGATGGCGTTTGGCCTGTATGCGATCTTCGTCACCGGGCCGGCAATGCGCGCGGTAGCGCAAGCGAACCTTGACCGCGCCCTGGCAGATGAAAATCGCGCCTTCTGCGAAAAATTCGGAATGCGCGTCGGGACCAGCGAGTTTGTTGCGTGCAGCCAGGAGCTGACGGTCATTCGGACAAAACAAACTGACCGGGACAACGAGGCAAACATGCTGTAGCGCCGCGCACTACGGCTTCGGGTCACCTCCGGCCGTCAGGCCTCTAGGATGCCGGCGATTGCAGCGCATCAAAACGGCCGGCAAATCTGCGGGCCACTATGGCACGCGCGCTTCTGGCGGTTCGCCGATCGTGGTAGCTTTGTTCTGACCGACATCTAGCTATCGAACAGGGGGTAAAGGCAATGACTATGCAGTCCGGTTCTCGCTCGACCATATCGCGGCTCGACAAGTTCGCCACGAAAAGTGCCAACGTACTGATTCTGATTGGCCGGATATTGCTTGCGTGGGTCTTCGTGGGAAGCGCGTACGGAGCTATTACAAACTTCAGTGGCTCCGTGGGTTACTTCAGGTCACTGAACGTTCCAGCGCCTGAGCTGTTCACCACAACGGCTGTCGCACTGGAAGTATTAATGTCGGCTGGTTTGATATTGGGCATTGCTACGCGCTACTGCGCCATTCTGGTTTTTCTGTTTGTCTTGATAGCTACTGCGATTGCGCATCGGTACTGGGAATATCCTGCCGGTCCGCAGCAGATCGGTCAGTACAATAATTTTTTGAAGAATTTCTCGATCATGGGAGGCGCCTTGTTGATCTTCGTCACAGGGGGAGGCTGGTTCTCCGTTGATCGGAGGCTGACGAGATAGCAGCTTTCGGTCGATCCAGTCTGTCGCTCCCGGCTATCGATTTATGGCTGACGCGGCTCGTGTGGAGCAATCAGGTGACCAGCATCGTCGAGATCTTCACCGGCATTGTCCGTGAGCCTCATTTTGAGCGGCGCCCTGCCAAGCGGGCGCTGGCCGCTCTCGACAAGACCGAGCCCGATGTAGACACCCGCGTCCGCCAGCGGCGGATCTCGAAAAAGGTCAACGCCGCCATCGACCTTCTGGTGTCGGGTGACGTCAAGACGATCAAAGAGGCTTTTTGGGCGTGATGTCTTTCATGGTCGGCATCATCGGAGCGCCGGGGAGCCGTCGCAACGCACTAAACGTCACCGTCGTCAGGGCAGCCAACGAACAATGCTCTTTAACCGCGATAATTGTAGCGCTCTTCAAAACAATCTTTGGATGTGTTATGTTGCCAAAGTTTTTTATGGAGAGTTGTTATGGCAGATCCCCAGGCTGGGGAAATCCGTTTGCGCTTTCGCTTGAGTAGGCGCCGCATTTGGCAGAACCGATTCGGGAGGGCCAAATGACCCTGCGACCAGACTGGACTGTAGACTACATTCGAAAGCATCAGCGTTCGCTCGAAAATCTGAGAACGGTGACAAGTCTTCCTGAGGAAGAGAAGCGGCGGAGGATTGCGCAGCACGAGGTAGCGATAGCTGCTGCGAGGCGCCACCGAGCCATTTTTGCCTCGTGACCGACCAGAGGAATTTGGGCGCCGGCTGGTCGAGATCGGGCTGAAGCCAGAGAGATGACGCTTGGTTGGCTTAGATGCGTAACTGATCGCCTTGAATAGGAGAAATTATGGATTTTGCCATCGCACTGGCTTCTGCGGCCCAGGCACTAAATGTCGTTAAACAACTCCGGGAAATTGATAGCGCCATGAACGTTGCCGAGCTCAAGGCAAAAATGGCCGAGCTCTACGGAAACTTGGCAGACGTTCGTATGGCCCTCACAGACGCGCAAGAGGAACTGCGCGCAAAGGATGCCGAAATTGCAGCGTTAAAGAAACGTCAGATTGAGCAAAAGCCGATGGCTGAGGTTCATGGCTTTATGCACGAACTCGTTGATGGCAAGCCAAAAGGGCTGCCGTTTTGTCCGAGATGCCTTTTGGATGGAATTCAGATTAGACCGGTCAAAGTTCTACATGCCTACCAGTGTCCAAATTGCAAATCACACTACTCTCGTCTCAACCATCTAAACGGTTGAAGCTGCTTCGCAGCCACGACGCGCAGTAGCCCGCCGCTGCCGATCCCCTGTAGCTATATTGCAAGGCTGAACCGCAAGCGCTCTCATCGCGGCATGTCCAAACGCCTATCTTGGTACGATCCCGAAGTCGAGACTTCGCCGGTGCTCACGGCCATGGGGGAGCTACGCCTTGGACGCGACTTTGGTTGGTTGCAATTGGTCAGTCGAAACCGTCAAACACTGAAATATTTGGCTTTGTTGACTGGCGGAAGGGGTGGGATTCGAACCCACGGTACCCTTGCAGGCACGCCGGTTTTCAAGACCGGTGCCTTAAACCACTCGGCCACCCTTCCGTCTCTGGGAGATCAGGCACTTACCCGAGCCGGACTCCGAACGCAACGCGCTTGCAGACAGGTTTGGCGCAGAACCTGGCTTTCGGCGGATTTGGCATCGAAAAGCCCGCTATCAAGGAACGTGGCAGCACAAATTTGCGCGCGAGCGGCGGCGGATCCGTAGCGGTCACGGCCATCTTGCGATGGGCAATTCCTCAGACTTCCTCCGCACTTACCAAACTGATTTGCCCGACGTGCCGATTATCCGAATTCCTGTCCAGCCCTCCCGCGAAAAATATTCCGCTTGTGCCGTCGGGCAAATCAGTGGCTCCTCTTCGCGCGTCCCGCCCGCATGAGGGGCGCTTCGCGATCGTCAGGAAACGTGGGCAGGGATGCGATGGACGTGTTGGCGCGCTTGACGAGCGCTGCCGATGCGGACGGCAAAGCCGTGTGGTCCTGATCCCCCGACGCTGGGATCAAGTCTTGAGCGACGAGCTCAAGACGACGGTGGCTATCAAGCCCGGTACACCGGGGAGAGCACGGGATAAGCCGTAAAACCATGGCGCGGGGAATGCCGGATCGTTTCGGCGTACCTGTGGTGACTTGCTTGCGTGCTTTTCTAGTTGCACGCAAGGCTGCGGGTGCGGTGAGCGCCCGGCATTCCCTGCACCCTCTGTTTCGCGAGGGTGACTTTCTCAAAACCCGGGCAGTTGCTGCCGCGGGAACGCGCGCTGCTGCGCGTTGAGTCGTAAAATCGGTGAAGGCGAGGGCAGCGGCGGTGCTGGATCGATCAGGCCACGAAGGCGAAGGCCAGGAGGCTCGAGCAGAGCAGGACGAGGCCGGCTGCGGTCAGGGCCAGGAAACCGTCGGAGACAGGATCATGATGGCGCATGTGACATCCTCCTTTTCCGACGCTCGCCCGAATTTATTAAAACTTTCGGAACGAGCCAGCTGAGGCAGATCATGCAGAGGGCACGTTCCAGGTGCCCGGCCGAGGTTGCCCGGCCAAGGTGCCGGGCCCAAGTGCCCGGCACCGCCGCGGGGATCAGGCCCGCGACAGAACGCCTTCAAACGCGTGCGCGATGAAGATACCGGCACCGACCAGACCCATCACCGCTGTGACCATTTCGAACATCGCAAACATCCCTTGCGCCCAGCACGTGAACAAAACGACGCGCAGGCCCGCACAGTCAAAAGGATTTCGTGGAAGCTTCACACAATGGGCCGGAGGTGGGGATTTCGCGCAACATATGTGCCAAATCCGAGCAAATTGCGGGTCCAGCCGTGGCCCGATTGCAACGATTCATTCACCATCGCAAAGCTCACCCAACTTCCGCCACGGTCTCCTTGCGGTATCTTTACAACTTGATGCGGAGGTGGGGACAGCATTGTCGCGTATTGCCCGAATTTGCCTCGATAGGCATGCACCGGGTGGAATGGTAATGGGGCGAATGGGGATCCAGCGTTTTGATTCGGCAGTGCGGGTGGCACGCAGCGCGGCCGTCCTGGGAGCCTGCCTCGTCCTCGCCAATTGTGCCTCGTCGGGCAAATTTGCGAGCCGCGTCGACCCCAAATACGGCGTGTCCTCGAGCCCCCGGGTGGTCGCCTTCGGCGAGCCAGTCCCGAAGGGCGGCGGCACCTACCGCGTCGGCAAGCCCTATACCGTTGGCGGACGCGTCTACGTGCCGGAGGAGGACGTCAACTATCGCGCGGAGGGTACCGCCTCGTGGTATGGCGATGATTTCCACGGCCGCCTGACCGCCAATGGCGAAGTCTTCGACATGGACGCGCTGACCGCGGCGCATCCGACGCTGCCGATGCCGTGCTATGCGCGCGTGACCAATCTCTCCAACGGCAAGTCGCTGATCGTTCGCGTCAATGACCGCGGGCCCTATCACGGCAACCGCCTCATCGACGTCTCGAACAAGGCGGCCGAACTGCTTGAGTTCAAAGGCAACGGTACGGCCCACGTCCGGGTCGAATATGTCGGCCGGGCGCCGCTCGAAGGCTCCGACGACCGCCTGCTGATGGCGACCTTGCGCACCGGCACCCCGGCGCCCGCGCCGTCGCTGGTGCGGGTGGCGTCGGCCCGGCCGTTCGTGCCGGAGACGTCGATCCGCGGCCGTCCGGTCCGTGGCGACCTGCCGATGCCGGAGGAGCGGCCCTATAGCCTCGGCAACACCCAGGCCGACTACGCCTCGATCAACGCCACCTCGGAAATGTCCGCGTCCAGCCGCGCCCGCTCGGGCGGACGCGCGCCGGACAATCCGCGCAAAGTTTCCTACGAGGACGACGCCCGCTACACCTCGGCCTATCGGGCCTATGACTCCAGCAGCCCGCGCGAGATCCTGAGCGGCCGCGGGCTTTACTAATCGAGGGCATTCAAAAAATTCCGTCAGGCTGGCGCTGTCTGCGTCGTCAAACAGCGATGGCTGATTATATTGCGTTGGTGCACGCACCGGCCGAAGCAACGTGTTTCCGCCGCGTTTGCAGGCTTTGCTCGCTAGCTGCAAAAGGACTAACGAGCATCAGGCCGAAGCTCAGTTGTTCGCATCTGTTCCACCTGTTAGAACGCGCCCATCCAAAGGGCGATTGCCGATGGCAGCCACAGTTTCATCCCTCTGCAAGTCGAAGGTTTTTTCCGGCCGCTGGTTCCGCGGCCTGATCGCCGCGTCGCTCATCGCCGCGGTCGGCTGGGGTGGGGTGATCCATGCCGCCAACCATAGCGTTGAGGGTGCCAAGAAGACCGAGGAACTCGCCTTCGACGGCGACGCGCCGACCGCGATCCTGATCGAGGCGACGAGCGGCAGCGTGCTGTTCGAGAAGAACGCCGACGAGCTGCGCGCGCCCTCCAGCATGATGAAGCTGATGACGGCCGAGGTGGTGTTCAACGCCCTCAAGCAAGGCACCGTCAAGCTGACCGACGAATACCGCATCAGTGAGAATGCCTGGCGCAGGGGCGGCGCGCCCTCGGGCACCTCGACCATGTTTGCCGCCATCAACAGCAAGGTATCGGTCGACGATCTCCTGCACGGCGCGCTGATCGACAGCGGCAATGACGCCTGCATCGCCCTTGCCGAAGGCATGGCCGGCAACGAGACCATCTTCGCGAACGACTATTTGACCAAGCGGGCGCGTGAGCTTGGATTGACCAAATCGACCTTCGGCAATTCCAACGGATTGCCGAACCCCGCGAACAAGATGACCGTGCGCGAGCTCGCCATGCTCGCCCGCCACATCATCCTGACCTACCCGGAGTTCTACAAGCTGTTCGGGGAGAAGGAGTTCACCTGGAACAAGATCCGCCAGCAGAACCGCAACCCGCTGCTCAATTCCATGGACGGCGCCGACGGCCTGAAGACCGGTTACACCAAGGAAGGCGGCTACGGCATGGTCGGCTCGGTGGTGCAGAACGGCATTCGCCTGATCGGCGTCATCAACGGCCTTGAAGACTCCGAGGATCGCGCCAGCGAAGAGAAGAAGATGCTGGAGTGGGGCTATCGCAATTTCGAAGTGCGAACCCTGATGGCGGCCGACCAGACCGTCGGCTACGCCCGGGTGTTCGGCGGCGACAGCCGCTCGGTCAGGCTTACGACGCCGGAGCCGGTCAACGTGATGGTATCCAAGCAGGGCAACGACAAGCTGATCGCCCGCGTAGTCTATAACGGGCCGGTGCACGCGCCGGTGGCGGTTGGCCAACAGATCGGCGTCGTCCGGGTCTGGCGCGGCGGCAACGTCGCGATGGAGCAGCCGGTCTATGCCGCGGATGCCGTCGGGGTCGGCTCGACCATGCGGCGGGCGCTTGATGGCGCCCAGGAGCTCGTCATCGGCGCAGTTCGGGCCGGGTTCCGGGTCGGCGCGGAGAAGCTCTAGCGATGGCCGAGGCTCCGATCAGACGCACGGCGGGCCGCGGCCGCTTCATCTCCTTCGAGGGCGGGGAGGGATCTGGAAAGTCTACCCAAATCAAGAAATTGGCGGAGCGTCTTGAAGCGGCGAAGCTGCGCGCGATCGTGACCCGAGAGCCCGGCGGCTCGCCCGGTGCCGAGGTGATCCGCCACCTCTTGCTGTCGGGCATGGGCAAGCTGCTCGGGCCGGACGCCGAGACGCTATTGTTTGCCGCCGCCCGCGACGACCATGTCCGCACCGTCATCCAGCCGGCGCTCAGCCAGGGCACCTGGGTTCTGTGCGACCGCTTCTCGGATTCGACGCGCGCTTATCAGGGCAAGGTCGGCAATGTCGCACCCAGCCTGCTGAATGCGATGGAGCGCGTCACCATCGGCGATCTCAAGCCGGACCTCACCATCATCCTCGACGTCCCCGTCGAGGTCGGCCTGAAGCGCGCCGCCGCGCGGCGCGGCACCGCAGCGCCCGACCGCTTCGAATCCGAGGACATCAAGTTTCACCAGAAACTGCGCGACGCCTATCGCGAGATCGCGGCCGCCGAGCCGAAACGCTGCGTGCTGATCGATGCGTCGGCCGATCCCACGGCGGTGGCAGCCAGCGTCTGGACTGCGCTCCGCGATCGCTTCTTCGCAGCACCCGTAACCGCATGAGTCCCGCGAAAGCCGACAGCGAGACCACCGCGCCGCATCCACGCGAAACCAGCGTGCTGTTCGGCCACCAGGAGGCGGAGGCCGCACTGCTGACCGCCTACAAGAGCGGACGCATTCCGCATGCCTGGCTCCTCGGCGGTGCGCAGGGCATCGGCAAGGCAACGCTGGCCTATCGCATGGCGCGCTTCGTGCTGACGCATCGCGATCCGCTCAGCCCTGCCGTGCAGCGCGCGACGACGCTCGCAATCGATGCGAATGAGACAGCGGCCCGTCATGTCGCCCAGAACGCCCATGGCAGCCTGCTGGCGCTGGAGCGCACAGCCAACGACAAGGGCGTTCTGCGCACGGTGATCACGGTCGACGAGACGCGCGAGACCATCTCCTTCTTCGGCTCGACCGCGGCGGTCGAGGGCTGGCGGGTCTGCATTGTCGACACCGTCGACGAACTCAACCCGAACGCAGCCAATGCCCTTCTGAAAATTCTGGAGGAGCCGCCGCAGCAATCGCTGTTCCTTCTGGTCAGCTACGCACCGGCGCGGGTGCTGCCGACCATCCTGTCGCGCTGTCGCAAATTGCCGATGCGGCCGCTTGCGACCGACGACGTGATCCGCGCTGCCGCGCACGCCATTTCGCGCGACGCCGGTGATGCCGCGCTCACCGAGGCCGCAGCGGCGTCAGAGGGCAGCGTGGCGCGCGCGCTGACGCTGCTCGGGGGCGATGCGCTGAAACTGCAGAAGCGCACCGCCGCGATGCTCGCCACCTTGCCGAAGGTCGATCCGCGCGAGTTGCATGCGCTCGGCGACTCGCTTCCGCTGTCGGATCGGGTGGCGCTTGCTGCCTTCATCGATGGCGTCGAGCGCTGGATTTCCGAGCGCCTGCGTACCGACGGCACGTCCAATGTCAATCTGCCCCGCCTTGCACGGTTGGCGGAGGTGTGGGAAAAGATCGCCCGCGCCGCGCGCGACACCCAAGACTACAATCTTGAACGGAAGCCGTTGGTCTTCTCGGTGTTCTCGATGCTCGCGGAAGCGACGCGGTAAGCGTTACCAGGATCATCGATCCCATAAATTTCGCTCGAGCTGAACCATAAGGATTTCGTTGTGGCCAAGAAGTCTTCGAAGAAGAAAAAATCCAAGAAGGCTGCCAAGCGCGCCACCAGGGCGACGAAAAAGCGTGTCGCAAAGAAGGTCAAGAAGACCGGCAAGAAAGCTGCCAAGAAGGCAGCAAAAAAAGCTCCGGCCAGGAAAGCTGCGAAGAAAGCGCCTGCCAGGAAGGCTGCAAAGAAACCTGCGAAGAAACCGGCCGCGAAAGCCAAAGCTACGAAGACCAAGGCTTCCGAAGTCAAGGCTTCCGAAGTCAAGGCTCCCGAAGTCAACGGTCCCGAAATCAAGCCTGCGAAACCCAAGTCGCAAACACCTAAGGCTCCAAAGCCCTTCGCCAAGCCGGCTGCCGCAGCCGCATCGGCGCCGTCGCGCGAAAACGTCTTCTACATCACGACCGCGATTGCCTATCCGAACGGCCAGCCGCATATCGGCCACGCCTATGAGGCGATTGCCACCGATGCGCTGGCGCGCTTTGCGCGGTTCGACGGCAAGGATGTGTTCTTCCTGACCGGCACCGACGAACACGGGCTGAAGATGATCCAGACCGCTCAGAACGAGGGGCTCACGCCGGGCGAACTTGCGACCCGCAATGCCGGGCGCTTCAAGGAAATGGACCAGCGCCTCAACGTCTCCTTCGATCGCTTCATCCGCACCACCGAGGAACAGCACCATCGTTCGACCCAGGAAATCTGGCGCCGGATGCAGGAGAATGGCGACATCTATGTCGACACCTATGCCGGCTGGTATTCGGTGCGCGACGAGGCCTACTACGCCGAGGAAGAGACCAGGCTCAACGAAGACAATGTGCGCCTCGGCCCGCAGGGCACGCCGGTCGAATGGGTCGAGGAGAAGAGCTATTTCTTCCGCCTCTCGGCCTATCAGGACCGGCTGCTTGCGCTCTACGAGAGCCAGCCCGACTTCATCGGCCCCGACGCGCGCCGTAACGAGGTGATGAGCTTCGTCAGGGGTGGGCTCAGGGACCTCTCGATCTCGCGCACCACCTTCGATTGGGGCGTGAAGGTCCCTGATGATCCCGAGCACGTGATGTATGTCTGGGTCGACGCACTCACGAACTACATCACTGGCGTCGGCTTCCCGGACGAGAACGACAAGAACTGGCGCTATTGGCCGGCCGATGTGCATGTCATCGGCAAGGACATCATCCGCTTCCACGCGGTGTACTGGCCGGCGTTCCTGATGTCGGCGGGCGTTCCCGTGCCGAAGCGCGTCTACGCCCACGGCTTCCTGTTCAACAGGGGCGAGAAGATGTCGAAGTCGGTCGGCAATGTCGTCGACCCCTTCAACCTCGCCGACCAGTACGGCGTCGACCAGATACGCTATTTCTTCCTGCGCGAGGTACCGTTCGGGCAGGACGGCAACTACAACCACGAAGCCATTGTCGCGCGCATCAATGCCGATCTCGCCAACGACCTTGGCAATCTGGCGCAGCGCTCGCTGTCGATGATCGCGAAACAACTGGGCGGCGTGCTGCCGACGCCTGGCGAGTTCTCCGACAATGACAAGGCGATCCTCGCGGAAGCCGACGCCATGATCGGGGCGGCGCGCGGCGCGATGGCGACGCAGCAGATCCATGCCTGGCTGAACGCGGTGTGGTCGGTGGTGGCCGAAGCCAACCGCTATTTTGCGGGCGAGGCGCCCTGGGCGCTGGCAAAGACCGATCCGGCGCGCCAGCACACGGTGCTCTACGTCACCGCCGAGGTGATCCGGCAGATCGCGATCCTGACCCAGCCGGTGATGCCGGCGGCCTCCGAGAAGCTGCTCGACAGCCTTGGCATTCCGCAAGGGGAGGCGCGGATGTTCGCAGCCCTGGGCGGCCACACGCGCATTGCGCCGGGCACAGTGCTGCCTGCGCCGCAAGCAGTCTTCCCCCGTTACATCGAGCCGTCGGCGGCATAGATAGAAGCCATGCTGGTCGATAGCCATTGCCATCTGGACTTTCCGGATTTTGCCCCCGATCTCGAGGCCATTGTGGCGCGAGCGGCGACAGCCGGCATTGGCCGCATGGTGACGATCTCGACACGGGTGAAGCGGCTGGGTGAACTGCTCGCCATCGCCGAGCGTTTTCCCAATGTGTATTGTTCGGTCGGCACCCATCCGCACCACGCCGATGAGGAAGACGGGATTTCGCCGGACGAGCTGATCGAACTGACAAAACACCCGAAGGTCGTCGCGCTGGGTGAGGCCGGGCTCGATTATTTCTACGACAACGGCTCGCCGGAAGCGCAGGCGCGCGGCTTTCGTGCGCATATCGCGGCCGCCCGCGCCACGGGCCTGCCGCTCGTGATCCACACCCGCGAGGCCGACGCCGATTGCCAGCGCATCCTGGAAGAGGAGGTCGCCAAAGGGCCATTCCGCGCCGTGCTGCATTGCTATACCGGCGGGCGCGAGCTCGCGATGAAGGCAATCGAGCTCGGGCTGTCGATCTCGTTCACGGGAATCCTGACCTTCAAGAAATCGGAAAGCCTGCGCGAGCTTGCTGCCGAGCTGCCGGCCGACCGCATCATGGTCGAAACGGACTCGCCTTATCTGGCGCCCGGCAAATTCCGCGGCAAGCGGAATGAGCCGGCTTATGTCGTCGAGGTGGCGAAAGTGCTGGCGGAGACGCGCGGCGTTTCGCTCGACGAGATATCGCGCCAAACCACCGAAAACTTCTTCCGTTTGTTCTCGAAAGTACCGCAGCCAGTTGCCGCATGAGTTTGACGCTGACAATCCTTGGCTGTGGCTCTTCCGCCGGCGTTCCCCGGCCTGCACTGGGCTGGGGTGCCTGCGATCCCACCAACCCCAGGAACCGCCGCCGCCGCTGCTCGCTGCTGGTTGAGAGGGCCAGCGGGCAGGGGACGACGCG
>Ga0310811_10009230_pt1 | contig 12723 bp, 9 predicted proteins | sample YCmetagenome_FD_207642 | JGI IMG/M metagenome (GOLD analysis project Ga0310811, IMG submission 207642) | Soil microbial communities from experimental microcosm in Duke University, North Carolina, United States - YC | ecosystem: Engineered > Artificial ecosystem > Soil microcosm > Unclassified ... | reverse complement strand
GGGGACCGGAAGGGGGGACACGGGGACGGGAAGGGGGGACTCGGGTGGGGAGGGTTAGTGGCCGGTCCAGGTGGGGCGTTCCTTGGCGACGAAGGCCTTGACCGCGGAGCGGAAGTCGTTCGAGCCGTAGACCCGGGAGACGATGTCGCTGACGTCGGCGTCCCGGCCGCTGCGCCGCAACCGGTGCAGGGTTTCCTTGGCCGCCCACATCGTCAACGGCGCCTGGCCGACGATCCGGTCGACGGCGGTCTTCGTTTCCTGTTCCAGATCCTCGGTGACCACGGCGAGAAAACCGGCCGCACGCGCCTCGTCGGCGTCCATGAGCTGGGCGGTGAGCAGCAGTGCCATCGTGCGGGACTGTCCGAAGTGGCGGACGAGCAGGTCGAGGGTGGCGGCCGAGAGGCAGTTTCCCAGGGTGCGCGCGACCGGGACGCCGAACTTCGCCCGGGGTGTCGCGATCCGGAGGTCGACCGCGCAGGCGATGCCGAGGCCGCCGCCGACGCAGTAGCCGTCGATCGCCGCGACCGTCGGCACGGTCACGGCCTCGAGCCGGTCGAGGATTCTGGTGACCCGCTGCTCGTACTCGACGCCGTCGCGGCCGGTGGAGAACTCGGCGAACTGGCTGATGTCGGTTCCGGCCACGAACGCCCGGGAGTCCGCGCCGCGCAGGAGCATGACGCGGATGTCGTCGTCGGAGTCGGCACGTTCGCAGGCCTTCGCGAGCGCGTCGTACATCGCCCAGGTCATCGCGTTGCGCTGGTCGGGCCGGTTGAAGGTGAGCGTGAGCACCGGACCATCGGTGGTGATCACGACATCGGAGGTGGTCATTGTTGTTCATCACCGTTTCGGTTCGCGGTTTCGCCGGATTCCGGATGCCGGCCGATTTCCGCGAGGACCTTCGCGGTGGAATCGCCCAGCAGCGGCCCGGCATGTGCCCGTCGCACGGGTGTGCGGGAAAAGCGCATGGGGGAGCCGAGTTGCTCGACGGAGCCGAGCTTGGGGTGGGGTGCGTCCCAGAAGTATTCGCGTTGTTCGAGCGTCGCGTCGTGGAAGACCTGGTCGTAGTCGGCGATCGGCGCGCACGGCACCCCGGCCTCCTCCAGATCGTCGACAATGGACTTCGTCGACCGGGTGGTGGTGACCTCCTCGATCGAGGCGATGAGCCCGTCCCGGTGCTGGCGCCGTGCGTAGGCGTTGCCGTAGCGCGGATCCGTGAGCAGGTCGTCCAGGCCGAGGGTGTGACAGAACGCCGTCCAGTTCTTGGGCGTGGTCGCTCCGATCGTGACGTGCCCGTCGGCGGTGCGCACCGCCTGGTAGGGCGCGTTGTTCTGATGGGCCGATCCGTGGGGCCGGGGGACGGTGCCCTCGCCGAAGTACATGCCGGCTTCCCAGACCGCGAAGGAGACGCCCGACTCGAACAGGGAAACGTCGATGTGCTGCCCCTCGCCGGATCGCTCGCGCTCGCGAAGCGCCGCGGTCACCGCCAGCGCGATGTAGAGGGCGCACACCAGGTCACAGATCGGGACGCCGACCTTCGCGGGTTCCTGGCCGGGAAAGCCGGTCACACTCATCAGGCCGCTGCGCGCCTGCGCCATGATGTCCAGTCCGGGCAGGTGGGCGAGGGGGCCGTCCTGGCCCCAGCCCGACGCCGACGCGTAGATCAGCCGGGGGTTCACCTCGCGCAGACTGGTGTAGCCGAGTCCCAGGCGGGTCATCGCGCCCGGACGCAGGTTCTCGACCAGGACGTCGGCTTCGCGCACCAGTTCGCGGAACGCGGCGTTGTCGTCTTCGTCCTTGAGGTTGAGCGTGACCGATTCCTTGTTGCGGTTGAGCCGGACGAACGGTGAGCTTTCCCCGTCGATGAACGGCCCGGTGGTGCGCACGGGATCGCCCCCGTCGGGGTTTTCCACCTTGAGCACCCGGGCGCCAAGGTCGGCCAACTGCATCGTCGCGTACGGGGCGGCCATGAACGCGCCGACCTCCAGCACGGTCACGCCGGTCAGGGGTGGGTTCGATCCTGTCGTCAACGTCGCCTCCGCATCATCGCGCCGGCTTTTCCTGTCAACTCGGGAAACTCCGATCATACCGCAGAAAAGTGCGAGTGGACAGTGTCCGGACCCGCACCCGGAACCGGCCCTGGCCCGGTTTTCCCGTGCCACTGAACGGAAAACAGCTCGCCGTAAAGGGTCATTCCCGCACCGCCACGGTGTTGCGGAGGGTGCCGATCCCGGCGATCTCGACCTCGACGACGTCGCCGGGCGCCATCGGTCCTACCCCGGCCGGGCTGCCGGTGAGCACCACGTCGCCGGGCTGGAGGGTGATCCAGCGCGTGACGAAGGCGAGTACCTCCGCCACCCCGAACACCATTTCCGCCGTCGATCCTTTTTGGACTATTCGGTCGTTGAGCCGGGTGCACAGCGCCAACCCGGCCGGGTCCGCCACCTCGGTCTCGATCCAGGGACCGAGCGGGCAGAAGGTATCCGCGCTCTTGGCCCGCGCCCACTGGCCGTCCGACCGCCAGTCGTGCGCGGTGACGTCGTTGGCGCAGGTGTAGCCGAGGATGAAGTCAGTGGCCCGCTCGGCCGGCACGTTCCGGGCGGTGTGCCCGATGACGACCGCCAGTTCGCCCTCGTATTCCAGCCGCTGGACCTCGGGCGGGTGCAGGATGGGCGCGTCCGGCCCGGCGATCGCATTGGGGGCCTTGAGGAACAGGTGCGGCTGCTTCGGCCACGGGCGGCCCTTCTCGGCGATCTGGCCGGCGTAGTTGCTGCCGACGCAGACGATCACCCGGGGGTCGCACGGGGCGAGCAACTCGACCTCGTCCAGCCGCGCGACGGCCCGGCCCGGCGACCCGGGGCCGTCACCGGGAAGCTCGTGGACCAGATCCTCGACGACGGCGCCGCGGCCGATCCTGCCGTCGAGGCTGTAGCGGACGATGCGCATCAGGACTCCCGATTCTTCTCGAGGCCGCCCAGCGCCTCGTGAACGAGCTCGACCGGATGCCACGCGGTGCGCCCGGCTCCGTGGAAGATCTGCTGCCGGCAGGAAACCCCGGTCGCGGCGACGACCGTGTCTTCGGGCTCGGCCGCCAGCGCGGGGAAGAGCCGGTCGCCGCCGACGGTCATGGAGGTTTCGTAGTGTTCCGACTCGAACCCGAACGAACCGGCCATCCCGCAGCAGCCCGCGTCGATCTCCACCACCTGCGCACCGGGGATCCGCCGGAGCAGCGCGAGCGTGGCCGCCGTGCCGACCTCGGCCTTCTGGTGGCAGTGCCCGTGGAAGACGATCCGCCGCCCGGCGAGCCAGGAGTCCGCGCGCAGGCTCAGCCGGCCCTGTTCGATCGCCTCGCCGAGCAGTTCCTCGACCTGCCGGACCCGGCCGGCGACCGCGCGCACCGCGGCGGAATCTCCGAGCAGCGCGGAATGCTCGTCGCGGAGGGTGAACACGCACGACGGTTCACAGCCCACGATCGGCGAATTCGGCTCCGTCTCCGTCGCGAGCGAGGTGACCAGCGCCGACGCCTTCTTCTTCGCGTCGTCCAGCAATCCCTTGGACAGGCTCGCCCGGCCGCAGCAGCCTCCTCCAGCCAGCTCGACCCGCCAGCCGGCCCGCTCCAGCAGTTCGATGGCCGCCTGCCCGATGTGCGGTTCGGTGAACGTGGTGAACGAGTCGGCGAGCCAGTTCACCGTGCCCAGCGCCCCTTCGGCGGCGGGGCGGCGCATGCGGCGCCGGAACCAGCGGAGCAGGCTGACCCGCGCGAACTTCGGCAGCGGGCGGGCCGCGGTGATGCCCAGCGCCCGGTCCAGCAGGCGGCGCAGGAACCCGATCCGGCCGGGCAGGTTCGACAGCGGCGCGGTCAGCGAGCCGAGGCGGTTGAGGGTGCGGATCGCGCCGAAGACCCGCGAGCGCAGCGGGATTCCGTGAATCTCGTGATGATGGGCCAGTGTCTCGGCCTTGAGCGCGGCCATGTCCACGCTCATCGGGCATTCGCTCTTGCACGCCTTGCACATCAGGCACAGGTCGAGGATCTCGTGGAGCCGCTGCCCGCCCAGCGCCGCGTGGGGGTCCGGTTCGGACAGTGCCTTCACCAGCGCGTTGGCGCGGCCCCGGGTGGAGTGCTCCTCGTTGCGGGTCGCGATGTAGGACGGGCACATCACGCCCGCGGTGGCCTTGCGGCACGCGCCGATGTTCATGCAGCGATCGGCCGCCCCGCGCATGCCGCCGACCACTTCGAAGTCCAGCATCGTCCGCATCGGCGGGGCGGGTGGCAACGCGTCCCGATCACGCAGGTTCTCCGTCATCGGCTGTGCGTCGACGATCTTGCCGGGGTTCATGATGGTCGCCGGGTCGAAGATGCGCTTGACCTCGCGCATCGCCTCGTACAGCCGATCGCCGAAGATCTCCCGGTTGAACTCGCTGCGGGCCAGGCCGTCCCCGTGCTCGCTGGAGTTCACGCCGCCGTAGGAGGCGACGAGGTTCTTGACCGCTTCGGCGACCGCGCGCATCTTCGCGACCTCGGCCGGATCGGTCAGGTCGACGAACGGGCGGATGTGCAGGCAGCCCACCGAACAATGGCCGTAGAAGCCCGCCTCCAGCTCGTGTTCGTCGAGGATTTCCTTGAAGCGCCGGGTGTATTCGGCGAGGTGGACCGGGTCGACCGCGGTGTCCTCGACGAAGGCGAGTGGGCGGCGGGTGCCTTCGCCGGCGGCCATCAGCAGGCCCAGGCTCGACTTGCGGACCTTCAGCAGCGCGGCCTGCTCGGCGGAGGTGACCGCGCGCAGGGTGTGGTAGCCGTGCCCGTTGCGCCGCCACAGCGCGTCCAGCTCGTCCAGCTTGGCGAGAAGTTCCGCTTCGTCGTCGCCGGTGAAGGAGACGAACAGCAGCGCGCCCGGATCGCCGACCAGGATGTTGCCCAGCTCGGCGTACTCGATCTTCTGCCGGGACAGGTCCAGAATGGTCCGGTCCATCAACTCGACCTGGTGAGGTCCGCAGCCGAGCGCGTCGGTGGTGGCCGCGATGGCGCCGGGCGTGCTGGTGAAATGGCCGACCGCGTACACCGTGCGCCGCGGTTTGGGCACCAGGTCCACCAGCGCGTGCGTGACGACCACCAGGGTGCCCTCGGCGCCCACGACGAACTTGCTCAGGTCGAACGGCTTGTCCGGGCCGAAGCCCGCCAGCCGGTCGAGCCGGTAGCCGCAGGCGCGGCGCCAGAACACCGGCATGCCCTCGGCGATCGCCTGCTCGTTGGCGGCGACGAGTTTCGGCAGGGCCTGGTAGATCCGGCCCTCCAGCGTCGGCGCGCTCGCGCGGCGCTCGCGCTCGGCCTCGTCGACCGGTTCCAGCCGGGCGCGGGAACCGTCGGAGAGCACCACGTCCAGTGCCCGCACGTGGTCGATCGTCATGCCGAAGGTGAGTGAGCCGCTGCCCGCCGAGTTGTTGCCGAGCATTCCGCCGATGGTGGCGCGGTTGCTGGTCGAGGTGTCCGGCCCGAACATCAGGCCGTGCGCGGCGGCCGCCTGGTTGAGCTGGTCCTGCACCACGCCGACCTCGACGAGCGCGGTGCGCGCCACCGGGTCGAGCGCCAGGATCTTGTTCATGTGCCGGGAGAAGTCGAGCACCAGACCTTCTCCCACGGTCTGGCCGGCCAGGCTGGTGCCCGCGCCGCGGGGCACGACCGGCACACCGGACTCGGCCGCGATCTTCACCGCCGCGGCGACGTCCTCGGCGTGCCGCGGGAACACCACGCCCACCGGCATGATCGAGTACATGCTGGCGTCGCGGGAGAAGAGGTGCCGGCTGTAGTCGTCGAAGGCGACTTCGCCCGCCAGCGCCGCGCGCAGCGCCTGCTCCAGGTGCGGGTCGGCGGTGGGGTCGCCGGTCGCGGGTGCGTCAGTCGTCGGGACGGTCAACGCGAGTCCTTTCGGCCGTGGGTCGGAGATCGCCGGAGCCCGGGTGCGCGGCGGACGGTCCGGACCACCGCGCCCCCGCCGCCCGCGAAACAGGCGGCGGGGTAAGGGAAATTCCTCCCGGCTCCCGGTCGCCGGGCGGGCGGGTCATCCGAATTGCGCAACGGTATCGCCGATTCTTCGCACTATAGCGCCGGGAACGCGCCGGCGTCGAGAGGTGTCGGGAGGTGCCGGGAGTTGCGGACAGGTGCTGCGTTTCGCGGTACTGTCCGGCACGTCCGGGGACGCCCTGACCGTCCGATATGGACGGACGGGGCGCCCCGGGTGGACGGTCCCGCTCACGCGGGGTTCGCGGACGACGTCTCCTGGGTCCCGGCCGGCACGGCCACGCCGCGGTTTTCGGCTTCCCGGAGCCGTTTGCGCAGCGGGATCACGAGCAGGGCCGCGAGCGCGAAGACCACGCCGAAGAACACCTGGGTCAGCGCGTACCCGCCACCGCTGAGGTCGCTGAGCCACCCGCCGATGTACGGGCCGAAGAAGCTGCCCAGGTTCCCGACGCCGTTGATCAGGCCCATCCCGGCACCCGCGGCCGCGACCGGCACGAGCCGGGTGACCGACGCCCAGAACGGTCCGTACCAGGCGATCGACGCCGCCGTGCCGAGGATCATCGCCGCCAGCACGAGCCACTTCTGCTGCGCGGAGACCATACTCGCGCCGGCGAGGATCACCGCGCCCGCGGCGAGCACCAGCGACATGTGGGCGACGTGCCCGCCGCGCCGGTCGGCCGACCGGCCGATGAGGATGATCGCCAGGCCCGCGGCGACTTGCGGCAGCATCGCCACCAGGCCCACCTGCATGTCGGTGTGGAACGCCGTCTTGAGCACGCTCGGCATCCACAGGGTGAGGCCGAGCAGGCCCATCTGCGTCAGGGTGTAGACCAGGGTGAAATGCCAGACGATTCCGCTTTTGAAGGCGGCACCGAACGTTCCGCGATGTTTGAGCGGTTCGCCTTCTTCGGTGCGGGATTTCTCGATGAAGTTCCGTTCGTTTTCCGACAGCCAACTCGCTTTCGCCGGCGTGTCACGGATTACCGCCAGCCAGGCGATCAGCCCGAGGATCAGCGGCGCGCCACCCTGGATGATGAACATCCAGCGCCAGTCCGCGTAGGTCAGGACGATTCCGGAGAACGGCGCGGCGACGATCGCGGCGATCGGCGTGTACAGCTTGAAGATCGCGTAGGCCCGGCTGCGCTCGGCGAAGGGGAACCAGGAGCGGATCGTGGTCATCAGCGCCGGCTGCACGCCGCCTTCGGCGACGCCGAGCAGGAACCGCGCGAGGATGAGTTCGCCGAAACTGTGCACGAGCCCGGACGCGATGGCCGCGATACTCCACAGCACCATCAGGATCGCGACCCACCGCTTCGCGCTCCACCGCTCGGCCATGTATCCGCCGGGAATCTGGAGCAGCAGGTAACCCCAGAAGAAGATGCCACTCGCGAGACCCTGCTGCGCCCCGCTCAAGTGCATGTCGGTCTTGAGATGCGGCAGCGCGAAGCTGATGTTCGTCCGGTCTATGTAGCAGATGACGTAGATGAAGACGATGACCGGCAGGATATAGGTCCATCGCTTCATCTCGGCCAGGCGCCGGGGACGGGATAGCTGGCTGGTCAACGACCTACCTCCTTGTAGGTGGTCGGCGGGAATGCCGCCGGCTCGTGCGTTGCGCGAAAGGGAGCGGGCGGCCGGCGCCGTGGCGGCGCCGGCCCGGCGGATCACGCACGGTGGGCGAGACGGCCACCGGTGCCGCCCTCGCGAGGCACTGGCCAACACGGGCGGTTCGTGATCCTCGAGCGTGCAGCGATTGAGTTCGACGAATCGGCAGTGCCCAGGCAATCACTTCTTCCTGTCCTCGGCGAGGTCGTCCCGCGCGGAGCGCGGCCCACCAGCGTCACTCGGCGCGCAGCACCTCCAGCGCGGCTTCCAGGCCGCCGCGGTCGATGCGCACCCCGGCCAGCTCCAGTCCCATGTGGACGCCGGCGAGGGTGCCCGCGAGCGTCAGGTCGTTGAAATGCCCGAGATGGCCGATCCGGAAGACCCGGCCGGCGAGCCTGCCCAGGCCGGTGCCCAGCGACATGTCGTAGCGGTCGAGCACGATCTGGCGCACCTTGTCGGCGTCGTGTTCCTCGCTCAACCGCACGGCGGTCAGGGAATTGGAGTACTCGCGCTCGTCCGCGCACAGGATCTCCAGGCCCCAGCCCCGCACCGCGGCCCTGGCCGCCGCGCCGTGCCGGGCGTGCCGGGCGAACACCTCGGGCAGGCCCTCCTCGTCGAGCATGACCAGTGCTTCCCGCAGGCCGTAGAGGAGGTTGGTGGCGGGCGTGTAGGGGTAATAGCCGCGCGCGTTGGCCTCCAGGATGGGCGTCCAGTCCCAATAGCCCTTGGTCAGCTTCGCCCGCTCGGCCGCGGCAAGCGCTTTCTCGCTGATCGCGTTGAAACCGAGGCCCGGGGGCAGCATCAGCCCTTTCTGCGAGCAGCTGACCGTGACGTCGACGCCCCATTCTTCGTGCCGGTAGTCGATCGACCCCAGCGACGAGATCGTGTCGACCAGCAGCAGTGCGGGGTGGTTCGCCCCGTCGATCGCCGCGCGGATCTCCGGCACCCGGCTGGCGACCCCGGTCGAGGTTTCGTTGTGCACGACCATCACCGCGGCGATGGTGTGTCCGGTGTCGGCGGCCAGCTTCTCGGCGACGGTCCGCGGATCGACACCCCGGCGCCAGTCGCCGGGCACGAATTCGACCTCCAGTCCGAGGTTTCGGGCCATTTCCCGCCACAGCGTGGCGAAGTGACCGGTTTCGAAGGCCAGCACCTTGTCGCCGGGCGAAAGAGTGTTGACCAGTGCGGCCTGCCAGGCGCCGGTGCCGGAGGAGGGATAGATGACGACCGGGCCGCTGGTGCCGAACACCGGCTTGACCCGACGCAGGAGATCCAGCGTGAGTTCGGCGAACTCCGGCCCACGGTGATCGATGGTCGGCTGCGCGGTGGCGCGCAACACGCGATCGGGAACGTTGGTCGGTCCGGGAATCTGCAGGAAATGCCGTCCACTGCGAGCGGTCACTGCACCCTGTCCTATTCTGTGCCGTAAGATGGCACGATGTGCCGTGCTGAGGTTCAGCGATGGTAGGTTTGCGTGATCGAGGAGTCAAGGGATGCGGAACGTTCTGAATGCGTTGCGGGTGCTGGAAGAAGTCGCCACGAGACAGCCGGTCGGTGTCGGTGAACTGGCCCGGGTGCTGGACATCCCGAAGAGTTCCGTGCAGCGCGCCCTGGTCACGCTGAACACCGCGGGCTGGATCCGGCCCGCGGCGGGCGAGGTGACGCGGTGGGTGATGACGACGAAGGCGCTCGCCGTCGGCGGGCGCGCGAGCGGCGACCTCGGCTTGCGCGACGCCGCCATGCCGGTCATGGAGGATCTGCGCCGCCGCACCGAGGAGACCATTCACCTGACGGTTCCCGAAGACGACAAGGTGGTGCTGATCGAACGGCTGGAGACGACCAAGCCGGTGCGCATCAGCATGGCGCTGGGACACGCGCTTCCGCTGCACGCCTCGGCCAACGGCAAGGCCGTGCTCGCGAACAGCGCCCCCGGCCTCGTCAAGCGCCTGCTCGCCGGCGAACTGCCGAGCTATACCGACACGACGATCACCGATCCGGACGTCCTGCTCGCCGACCTGGCCGAAGCCCGGGACCGCGGCTTCGCCGTCAACCACGGGGAATGGCGGTCCGACGTCGGCTCGATCGCCGCGGCCGTCCTCACCGCCCCGGAGACCCCGATCGCGAGCCTGAGCGTGAACATCCCGATGAGCCGCCTCACCGACGAAGCCGTCGCCGTCTACGGCACCGCGGTCGCCGACGCCGCCCACGCCCTCAGCGCCCGCCTCGCCCCCGGCTGACCCGCGCGTGTCCCCCGTTCCGGTCGCCGTGTCCCCTCTTCCGGTCGCCGAGTCCTCCGTTCCCGCAGCTGTGTTCTCTCTTCCGGTTGGCGTGTTCTCCGTTGCCGTGGCCGCGTTCTCGCGTGGGGCGCACCGGTACCCGTGCGCTCGCCCGGTCGACGTGCCCGGGCCACTACGATCAAGACGTGGAAAGCCGAATCATGCGTAGGGCCAAGGAAAAACTTTCGATCGTCGGGCTGGGCACCTGGCAGCTGGGTGCGGGCTGGGGACAGGTCGCCGAGGAGGACGCGCTGGCGGTGCTCGACGCCGCGGTGGCGGCCGGGGTGACCTTCTTCGACACCGCCGACGTGTACGGCGATGGCCGCAGTGAGCGGCTCATCGGCCGTTACCTGGCCGGCAACCCGGATGCGGACATCTTCGTGGCGACGAAGATGGGCAGGCGGGCCAGTCTCGACCCGGCCAACTACACCCTGGACAATTTCCGTTCCTGGACCGACCGTTCGCGGGAGAACCTGGGGGTGGACACGCTCGATCTCGTCCAGCTGCACTGCCCGCCGACCGCGGTCTATACCTCCGACGCCGTGTTCGACGCGCTCGACTCGCTCGTCGAGGAGAAGCGCATCGCGGCGTATGGGGTGAGCGTCGAAACCTGCGACGAAGCGTTGACCGCCATCGCCCGCCCCGGCACGGCGAGCGTGCAGATCATCCTGAACCCGTTCCGGCTCAAGCCCCTCGAGCGCGTGCTGCCCGCCGCGGCGGAGGCGGGCGTCGGGATCATCGCGCGGGTTCCGCTGGCCTCCGGGTTGCTGTCCGGCCGTTACACGAAGGACACCGTGTTCGCCGCGGACGACCACCGCACGTACAACCGCAACGGCGAGGCCTTCGATCAGGGTGAGACGTTCTCGGGGGTCGACTTCGCGACCGGCATCGAGGCGGCCGCCGAGTTCGGGGCGCTGGCGCCGGAAGGGGCCACCTCGGCGCAGACCGCGCTGCGGTGGATCCTCCAGCAGCCCGGTGTCACCTCGGTGATTCCCGGTGCCCGCTCGCCCGAGCAGGTCCGCGCCAACGCGGCCGCCGCGGACCTCGCGCCGCTGCCGTCACCGACCCTCGACGCCGTCACCGACCTCTACGACCGGCGCATCCGGTCCCAGGTGCAGCACCGCTGGTGACCGGCCCCGCCACCGCACCGCCACCCCGGTGACCGGCGCCCGGTGAGCCCGGCCGGGTGAGCGGCGCCGGTCACCGGGCAGGCTCGGCCACCCGGTTCACCCGCGCCGGGTGGTGCCGCTCCACCGGCGGCCGAACAGCCTGATGGAGGCGGACGAACACCCGCGCCGGAGGGTGGCGAGATGGCGAACGATCGAGCGGACGCGCTGGTCCTCTTCGGCGCGACCGGGGACCTGGCCAAGCTGGAGACCTTCCCGGCGCTGGTCGGACTGGTCGGCCGCGAGGCGCTCGACGTGCCGATCATCGGCGTCGGCATGAGCGGCTGGGACCTGGCCCGGTTCCGCCAGTACGCGGTGGATTCCTTGCGGCACAACGCGATCGACCCGAACGAGCCGGCGGCCGCGCGGATGCTGAGCCTGCTCGACTACGTCGACGGGGACCTCACGCAGGACTCGACCTACCGCGCGATCGCCGGAAAGCTCGGCGATCGCGCCCGCGCGCTGTATTATCTCGAAGTGCCGCCCGCGCTCTTCGGCGTGATCGCGGAGGGGATCGGCAAGGCCGGTCGCGCCCAGGGCGCCCGGATCATGGTCGAGAAGCCGTTCGGCACCGATCTGCCCAGCGCGCGCCGCCTGGACAACACCCTGCACCGGGTGTTCTCCGAGGATTCGATCTACCGGGTGGACCACTGGCTCGGACTCGAGCCGCTGGAGAACATCCTGTTCGTCCGCTTCGCGAACTCCGTGATCGAACCGCTGCTCAACCGCGATTTCGTGCAGAGCATCCAGATCACCATGGCCGAGGCCTTCGACGTCTCGGACCGGGGCGGCTTCTACGACCGGACCGGGGCGATCCGCGACGTGGTGCAGAACCATCTGCTGCAACTGCTGGTCAGCGTGCTCGCCGACCCACCGAGCGGCCAGGGCATGCGTGACTGGCGGGATGAGCAGGTGCGGGTGATGAAGGCGTTGCGCCCGCTGTCGCCGGAGCGTGCCGTGCGCGGGCAGTACGAAGGCTATCGCGACGTGCCCGGGGTCGCGGCCGATTCGACCACGGAAACCTATGTCGCGGTGGGGCTGCTCGCCGATTCATGGCGGTGGGAGGGGGTGCCCATCGCGATCCGGGGCGGCAAATGTCTTCCGGTCAGTGCCACCGAGATCAGCATCCGGTTCCGCCCGCCGCCCTACAACGTCGCCGGTACGCGGCACCTCCGGTCGTTGAACGCGCTGCGGTTCCGGGTGCGGCCCGAGACCGCCGTGTCGCTGACCCTGGCCGGAAAGCAACCGGGAATCGGCCTCCGCGCGCAGGTGGAGGACCTGACCTTCCTGCAGCAGCCGGGATCCGACGTGCGGCCCTACGACCGGCTCATCGGTGCGGCGCTGGAGGGAAACCAGGTGTTGTTCGCCCGGCAGGACGTCGTCGAAGAGGCCTGGCGCATCGTGGGGCCGGTGCTCGACGAAGCGGTTCCGGTGGTGCCCTACGCGCGGGGCACCTGGGGACCGCCGGATGCCGACAAACTGTTGCCCGACGGCGAATCCTGGCACGACCCCGGCGTGGGGGAGCCGTGACCGTCCCGGCGGGCGCGCGGAAACCACAGGAGGGCGCAGGAGCATGACGACCGGTACCAGGATGCGACTGGGCATGATCGGGCTCGGCCGGATGGGCGGAAATCTCGTGCGGCGGCTGATGCGCGACGGTCAC
>Ga0310811_10009229_pt1 | contig 12724 bp, 18 predicted proteins | sample YCmetagenome_FD_207642 | JGI IMG/M metagenome (GOLD analysis project Ga0310811, IMG submission 207642) | Soil microbial communities from experimental microcosm in Duke University, North Carolina, United States - YC | ecosystem: Engineered > Artificial ecosystem > Soil microcosm > Unclassified ... | reverse complement strand
CCGAGATCACTGCGGCGGCGGACGCCGGGCAGTCCCAAACCTATCAGGCGTTCCGCGCTCTACGGCTGCAGGTGACGGCCGACCTGACCACGAAGGCTGGAACGCTGCCCCAGGTCGTGACCGAGACCCTTCCTGCCTCCCTGCCCGCCCTGGCGGTTGCCTATCGTCTCTATGGAGATGCCACCCGCGCTGATGATCTCATTGCCCGCGCTGATCCGTCCAATCCGAATTTCATGCCACCCGTATTCGAGGCTCTTGCATCGTGAGCCTGCGCAGCCGCCTCATCCAGATTCTGGGCCTCGGCCGCAGTACGACGGCTGTCACGGACGGCGGGAAGATCCGCACTGTCCAGATGAAGTTCCCCACCACGGGCGAGACCCGCGGCGAGGTTCCTTTCATGCAGCACTATGGCTTCGCGAGCCGGCCACATGCCGGTTGCGATTTCACGGTGATCGCGCTTGACCACCGCCCCGGCAAGAGCGTCGTCATTGCGTCCAACGATCAGCGCTATCGCATCATTCTAGCTGAGGGCGAAGTCGCTCTGCACGATGACCTAGGGCAGAAATTCCACCTCACGCGCACCGGATTTGCGATCGCCGATGCGAACGGCTGCAGCGTCGTTTCCAACTCCGCCGGGATCGAGATCATCAGCCCTGCCTTGACCCACAACGGGAAAAACATCGGCTATGACCATCTCCATACCGGCGTGACGGCAGGCGCCTCGGATACCGGACCACCGGTAGGATAACGATGCCCGATATCCGCATAGTCTGGAACGCCGCTCAAGGGATCGGCGATTGGTCGGTCGCGGTCGACGACCTCGACACTTCCGACACGCTGCAGACGGCCGTGCTGCTCAGCCTCTTCACCGATAAGCGCGCGCCTGATGATCTGAAAATCTATTCCGCCGACCAACGCGGCTGGTGGGGCGATACCTACAGTGACCGTGCGCTCGGCAGTCTCCTTTGGACTCTGGAGCGCGCGATCAAAAGCGATGGTCCTGAAGTTCTGCGGCGTGCTGAGGGGTATTGCTCGGACGCTCTTCAATGGCTGATCGACGACGGCGTTGCGGCAACTATTACCGTCACCGCCTCCTGGATCAGCGAGACCAATCTGGGCGTCTACATCGTAATCACCCAGCCGTCAGGCGATGTGGCTAGGTATACCTGGGCCTGGAGCACGATCTGAATGCCTTATGCGCGCCCCTCTCTTACGGATCTGATCAGCCAGGCCATCCAGGACGTTATCGACGCGACAATCGCCGATCCCAGCACCGCCAAGCAGCTGACGGGGCTGCTCAACCAAGCTGTAATGCGGGTGATGGCGAAGGTCCTGGCAGGGCTCGCCTGGGGCGAATATGGCTACATCGATTGGGTCGCGAAGATGGCCGTCCCTTGGACAGCCGAGGACGAATATCTCGAGGGGTGGGCCGCGCTGAAGTCGGTTTACCGCAAGGATGCAGTCCCGGCCGGCGGCACCTTCACCGTCGCCTCGGGATGCACCAACGGCAGCCCGCTGCCCTCGGGCACAACGATCACCCGCGCCGATGGTTTGGCCTACACAACCACCTCTGCAGCGATCGCAGCGGGCGGTGCAGTATCCGCGCCGATCACCTGCGCAACTGCAGGCGCAGCCGGCAATGCGGATGCCGGCATTACCTTGACGATCTCCGGCACCGTGGACGGCATCCCCGCTGGCGGCGCCGCCGGGACTGCCCTGACCGGAGGCGCCGATCAGGAGACTATTGACGATTTCCGGACCCGGATGCTTCAGGTCTATGCGGCGCCGCCGCAGGGTGGCGATCGGGCGGACTACGTCGAGTGGGCTTTGGCTGTCCCGGGGGTCACGCGCGCGTGGGCCGCTTCGAACGGCGCGGGCGCCGGCACCGTGGTCGTCTACACGATGTGGGATGACGCGGAATCTGCACATGGCGGTTTTCCGCAGGGCTCGAACGGCGTCTCGCAATATGATGCGGGGCCAGGCGGCGCGCCGCGCGACACCGTCGCGACCGGCGATCAGCTGACGGTCGCAGATGCAATTGTGGTCAAGCAGCCGGCGACGGCTCTGGTCTATAGCGTGTCCCCGATCAACGCGCCGCAAGACTTCACCATAACCGGCGTAGCGGCTGGGCTGCAGTCCGAAGTTGTTGCGGCGCTCACAGACATGTTCTTGCGCCTCGGAAATGTCGGTGGAACGACTGATCCGACCACCGGCGAGGCATGGCCGGATATTGACCCGTCCGACTGGTATGCTGCGATTTCATCCGTTTCAGGCATCGGCCGCTTCACGGTGACGTCGCCAACGGCACCGATCAGCCCGAGTGCCGGCCAGCTTCCCACTCTCGGCAGCCACGTCTTTTCCTGATGCGCTCTCCCGCGTTCACCGATAGCGATTATGGGACCGCCATCCGCTATCTCATGCCGACGGGCCGCGTTTGGCCGGCGTATCCCGATACGACCCAGCAGCAGGCAGTTGAGGCGCTCGCGCCGACGCCGCAGCGCGCCTCTGCCCGCGCGCTAAATCTGCTTACCGACGCCTTCCCCTCCACCGCGGACGAACTCCTGCCAGAATGGGAGGCATCTCTCGGGCTGCCAGACCCCTGCGCTGGGGAAGCGCCGACGACCGCGCTGCGCCAGGCCCAGGTCACCGCCCGCTTCATCGCTGGGGGAGGACAGAGCATCGCCTACTTCGTGAACTTCGCGAAGACGCTGGGCTATGACATCACGATCACGCAGTTCTCGCCCTTTCGCGTAGGCGCCAGCACTGTCGGCAGCCCGCTGTATGGCGAGGCCTGGGCCTTTGTCTGGCAGGTCAACGCGCCGCAGTTCTCTATCTCCTATTTTTCGGTCGGCATCGGCGCGGCCGGTGAACCTCTCGCGACCTGGGGCAATACCGTCCTTCAGTGTGAGCTGCGGCGGCTCGCCCCAGCCCACACCACAGTCATCTTCAACTATAGCTAGGCGGTCCAATGTATCGCATTGACAACTCGACGGCAGCGACCACGCTTCCGACGCCGGGTGCTGTCGGCCCGAATCCCAACGGCTTTTTTACGGTCGGTGATCCCGCCAGTGGAATTCCCGCGACGATCGTCGACGGCGACTGGATGAATGCCGTTCAGGAGGAACTCGCGAATGCCATCACGGGCGATGGCACGGCGCTGAGCAAGACTGATCGAACTCAGCTCGCGGCCAAGCTGAAGGGCCGACTTCTCAACATCCAAGTTATCACGGCCAACGGAACCTATAACCCAACCCCAGGGGCTAATTCAGCGCGCATCCGTGGCCAGGGCGCAGGTGCAGGTGCGGGCGGGAGCCCCGGCCTAGGCAGCGGGTCGGCACAAGGCGTTGCGACTGGGGGCGCTGGCGCCGGAGGCTTCTTCGAATGGTTCGGACCGGTCGCCTCCATTGCCGGTGCAACCATGACGATCGGCGCGGCCGGGACTGGTGGTGCCCCTGGGCAAACATTGGGAGGCACGGGAGGCGCGACTTCGTTCATCATGGGGTCCGTCTTGAGCCTGACAGCCAATGGCGGCAGCGGAAGCCTCGGCCCTGCTGGGTCAACGCAGACAGTCGGCTCTCCTGGAGGCAGTGGGGGCACCGCTAGCTCTGCCGCCGCGACGGTAGGGACCGTGCTAACGCTTGCCAAAGGGGACGCCGGCACGCCCGGCCTATGGTTCGCTATTACGGGTGGCTCGCTCATCTCCGGCAAGGGTGGCTCAAGTCGCTTCGGTGGCGCCGGCAATTCGGTCGCGAATTCCAATGGCGAGAATGGGCAAGGCCACGGAGCGGGTGGATCAGGCGCCTCCTGTTCCGTTAACGGCAGCAACACCTCGTCCGGCTTCACGGGAGGGTCCGGCAGCAACGGCATAATCATTATCGAGGAGTATTCCTGATGGCTGTGCAGCCCTACGCAATCATCGCGACTGCTGCGACGACGATCACCAATCCTGATGGCACGACAAGCAGCGTAGCGCCGGGCTACGTGCTGAACGTCGTCCTCTGGGACGGCGACACCTCGATATGGTCGCCACCCGCAGGCACCGAAGCCCGCGCCGATCCGACTGGCACGCTGCAGATCGGCCAGACCACCGCGGTCTAACTGCTGTCGGGGCGCCCCAGCCTCCCCCATCCCCGCCCCGCGGAGACACCATGACAATCCCCGTTCCCTCCGCCGTCCGCACCGTGCGGATCTACAGCAGCGCGCAGATGCTGGCGACACGCGGCATCTCACCGGCCGTCCCGTATCGCTGGGCCGCCAAACATCCGCTTGCTACGGACTGGTGGTGGGCGGATGCGACGGGGTGGTGTCAGGACAATGGCGATACACTTCTCGCACCGCCCGCGAAGACCATCACCCCGAACGACGGCACCCTTATGTGCGTCGCCACTGCCATCAGCGCCGACGGTCTTCAGGCCGGCTTCCTTCTGTCGGGCGGCACGTCGGCCGTCGATTACACAGTGACCGTGCGACTTATCGGGCGAACGACCGGCGCATCGTGGTCTGGCGACATTGTTCTGTCGATGGACGAGGCGGTCGCGGTTTCGTCTCCGCCTGCCAACGTAGCGACCATGAACGGCGCAGCTCTGACATTCGGCGGTCTCACCGTCGCGCCAGGACAATCATCATGAGCGGAACGAACAATCAGGAAGCGGCCGACTTTCCGCTGGCAACGGACAGCCAGCTCTCGAGCGGCGCAGTCAAGTTCGTCGCCATCCTTCCTGGCGCTCTGAATACGGATGGAACGACAACGCCGGCCGAGGGCTACTCGGCAACGGCAGAACAACTTGCAACTGTGGTCACGCCTCTGGTTGTGCCGCCTGACTTCGATATTGTTGAGATAACCAGCGACACCACACTCGTCTCTGCCACCCACAAGGGCAAGCTTCTAGTCGTCTCTGCTCCCAACGTCACACTCACCGCTCCGTTCTCAGGAATCGGCAGCGGATTCAGCTGTGCTGTAGCCAATGTCTCCGGCGGAAGTGTCGTGATGGGCGGCATGGTCGACACCTCCAATACAGGGGCAACACGTCTCGCCAATGGAGCGCAGGGCTGGATCGTTGGCTTCCAGTGGAGCGGCGGCAATCGCGTCAATTGGGGCGGGAGTTCCGTTCTATGAGCGGCAACGCATACACCCCAGCTGTTATTCAGTCCCTCGTCGCCCGGGTGGGTTCCGGATATCGGCCATCGCCGATGCAGCTTGGTCTGGACTTCCTCTCGTCGACCGCAAGCCTGTCTCTCGATTTCCTGAGCGCCGGCCTAGCTCGCGCAAGCATGCGAACTCAGTTCCTGCCGATCGGCTTCTCGCTGGCGCTGTCGTTTGCGGCAACGTCGACTGCGCCGCCCAATCCTGCGTTGACGATGAACTTCGCTGCCGGCGCCCACGTTCCGAATCGCAACCCCTCTCTTGCAGCGAATTTTGTAGCTCCTGTTCAAGGCTCGCCCCCAAGCCTCAAGACTGACTTCGTAGCGCAGGCCTATGCAGCCGGAATGCCGGACGCGGGGGTCTACCTAGCCGGAACTCCCGCCGCAGACGAGGGCGCCTATGCAGCCGGGGCTCCCGATCCAGGACCTCCAGGCCTTTACCTTCAAGGATCAAGCCAGGGGCAGTATCAGGCAGGATTCCAGTCACCTGGCGCGTACCAGGACGGCACGCCCGCCAATGGCATCTACACGATCGAGAACTATGCGCTACCTCTCGCTGTCGAACTGAATCTTAACTTTCTTGCGTATCAGGCCCCGGGAGATCCCCTCGCTTATGCGGGGCTGAACCTTGCGCTCGATTTCCTCGATGGCGGACCATACATCGCGCGTGGTGTTCTGAATTTCTCAACACTGACCACGTCATTCCTTGGGCAGTCCTATGCAGCAGGAGCGCCGACACCGCCGCCTTCCGGCACGATCCTGCTGCCTGATCCTCCTCTTTCCATAGGCTTTGTGACGCCTGTTACAGATACAGATGCGCGGCTTAGTTATGCCGTCCTCGGAGACACGCTCATATGAGTCAAACGAACACCCCTACAGTTGCCAAGGTGGAGAAGCCTTTCCCGACACCATCAGTGGTAGTTGTTTTCTTTGGCGATATTGGGATTACTCAACGATGAGTGACTCTCTTTCCGTCAACGGGCAGCTTATGACCATGGATCGTCTGATCGCGACGATCCAGAAGTATGGGGGCAAGAATGTCTCCATCCCGCAGGTTCCCCCGAACAACCTCTATGCTTTTCTCCCGACGGGGACCCTGGTCGATAACACTGGCAGCACCGACGTCAGCGCACTGATCAAAACGGCGCACGACGCTGCGCAGGCGGCCGGCTGGAGGACGATGTGGTTTCCGGTAGGGACATACTACGCACCTACACTAGCAGCTGTAGGGAACGTTATCTTCGTAGGACCGGGAGTCTTGAAGGGCGCTTACAGGAAGCCAATTATACCTGAAGCCATATATCCTGGCGAGTTAACCAACAACGACATGATGCCTATCCATCGTAAACGATGGGACCAGGCAGTTGGAGCAGCCACAAAGACACAGCCTGCTATTCTGGTTCTGATCGGCGATAGCACCACAGAGATCGGCGCGCCTATCGACTATGCTGAGTCTCAACGAAACACGATTCTTCGCCGTCTTCGCGAGACCTATGGTCCGCAGGCAGATAACATTGTCGTACTCAACTATGGCATTGGCGGCACCACCTGGGCGACAGCCAACGCCGACCCCATGCCCCCCGGCTTCAATGTCCATCCATGGCAAACCGACCTAACAAAGCCCTGGCTCTATTACGTCATCAATCCGCTTGTTAATGGCGTTCTATCAAGCCCGGATGCCGTCATTTACAACTTCGGGCAGAACGACACTTCGAATTTCGATTTGACGCAAATGCAGTCGGTCATAGCGAAGGTGACAGCCGGTGCTGCGCAGCGTTTTGGTTTGCCGCCGGACGTTTGGATCCAGACACCCTATGCCCCATCGGTGATGTGCAACCTGGCCCAGGCCACTCAGGCCGGACAGGAGGGGCGTGATTTTGTGGCCGGCTACGAAAGGACTTACGCGCAGCGCTATGGGTATGGGCTGATCGACGTCGGCCGTGTTGCGGCAATGGCGCGTGATGGCTTCGATATCCGAAACACGCGGTTCACCCAGACCGTGCCGCTAGGCACTGTGACATTCCCATTCACCTATCCGAACACGCTCTATGATTTTGACTTCAACCTGCAGGTTACGAGCAATCCCATCACCACGTTCTGGAATAATGGGATGCTGCAGGTGCCCCTTTCCAGTAAAGTCGGCAATGTCCTGCTGCTTGAATGCGATTCCGCAACAGGGTTCTTGGCCTACACGGTCTACGCGGCAACCGGCATCCTCTCTGTGGCGCGTGTGCTGACGGCGCAGCCAGTCAATTTTACCAACGTCTATATCGATGTGAGCGTGTCCGGAAGTCAGATAAGCATCCGCACCGGCACCCTTGAGGTTGACATCACCGTAGAGAGGCATGGTGGTCAGTTTATCCCGGTGCTTTCTATGACGGGAGGCGTGCCATCTAGCGCGACCATCCAGCTGTCGGCAGCTGAAGGTATCCCGCTTGTCGTGGGCCCGTTCCTGCTCGACGTCGAGCAGTTTGGATACAATCCGGGGGGATCGATATCCGGTATTCTGCTCCCGGATGGAGGCAACGGAATCAACCATCAGACGGACAAAGGTTTCAAGCTTGTGACTGCCCGCGCCTACAACGCAACAAAGTTTGGTTGAGGATCAACACCATGTCTCTAACGAGCTACACCTTCGCGCAGCTCCTTACCTTCGCCCGCGCGTCAACCAAGATGCTCTTCAACGGCAGTGGTGTGCTGACACAGGTTGCAAGCGGCCAACCCGGCTTCTCCTATGATCCAGTGACATTTGCAGCACGCGGTCTCAGCGTCGAGGGATCTGCCACGAACCTGATTCCGAACGGCGCGCTCCCTGCGACCGGTGTGACCGCCAAGCTCGGCGTCACAATGACGCAGACGACTGCCGGACCGGACGGCACGCAGAGCATGGTTCTCCTGCAGTGCGATACGTCGACCGGAAACCACTATGGGCAGGCGAATTTTGCGGTCAATTTGCAGCAGGTGGTGACCCACGAGTTCTACATCAAAGCCAGTGCCTTCTCGAAGGTGCGCGTCTCGCTGGTCGACCAGCAGACTCCCGCGAACTCCCTGATCGGTATATACGACCTAGTGGCGCTGACCGCGACCTATCAGGCTGGGGGAACAGCCTTAGGCATGGGCGCAACGCTGACCGCCGTCGGCAATGGGATCTACAAAGCCACCCTCACTGGGCAGCCAACCACCAATACATCGCAGACGAGTATTCTACTGCAGTATGTCCTCCCAAATGCGGCCGGCACGCTCTCCTACACCGGCGACGGCACAAGCGGCGTCTACATTGGTGGATTGTCGCTGAAGGCCGCTGCAATACCCTCGTCCTACATTCCAAACACTACGGCGTCCCCGACGACCCGCGCCGCTGATAGCTGCAACATCACCTCGCTCTCTCCGTGGTTCAACGCATCGGCCGGGACAATGTTTGTTCAGGCGCGCATTCCCAACGCCGCCCCCACCGGAAAGAATCAGGTCCTCCTCCGCTTCGATGATGGAACAGACAGCAACAAGATCGAGATCCGGAACCCGGGTGGCACAAATAACATCGAGGTGCTGATCGTCAGCGGTGGAACGACCGTCTTCCAGCAAGTCGGCGGCACGTTCGCGGCGGGAACCGTCGTCGCGGCAGCGGTCTCCTATGCCAGCAACGCATTTGGAATCTCTGTCGGCGGGAACACAACCATCTCTGGTGCCAGCGGAGCCGTGCCGCAGGGCGTCACGCGCTGCATCCTGGGGGCGAGTGATCTGGCCGGGTCGAATGCGCTCAACGGCGAGCTGCAGGATGTGAACTACTACCCGGTCGCCATGAGCGCAACGGACCTGCAGGCGCTGACTTGATGACCGCAGACGACTTTTCCTGAAGAGGCAAAGATGGTGGCCGCAGTTGTTTTGTCGTTGACTATCGGGGGCGCTCTCCTGGGCGGTTCCGGGGCTTTCATTCTGGGCGGTAGCCGTCCCCATCGGCTGAACCGAGGCAATATTGTTGGTCTTGCGAATCTGATCGCAGGAACGGCTTGTTATGCCATCGGGATGTGCATGCTGGCACGATAGAAGGGCGATGCCGACAACGGCAGCCGCCAATCGACGACCTTCTCGCCCTTCTCGCGAAGACAAAAATCGAACAATTCTGAGGTCCTGCCATGATGGTTGCCCTCGCTGCGCCTCTGCGCACCCACCGGAGAACGATAATGGTTGAACACGCCAAGGGTGCGTTCGCGTCGATGATCTCGATCTTGCAGAACGGGATCACGATCCTTTGCATGTTCTGCGGTCTGCTCATTTCCGGATCGGTTTGGGTGGCAAATCAGAACAGCCGCCTGGCTGCGATCGACAACAATGTCGCAAGTCTGAGCAATACCGTCGCTCAAATGGTGGTCCTGTCCTCGAGGGTGCAATCCCTCGAGGACAAAGCTGCCTCACGTGATGACCTGCTCCGCAGCATGCAGGCGCAGCAGGGGTCGATGGTATCTTCGTTGCAGAATATCAGCAGTGAACTCGGCGCCCTGAACTCGACATCGCAGATCCTGGTCAACCAGGTTCTGCCGGGTGGGCAGCGTTCGAAATGATGCGGGTCCTTGTCTCTTTCCTCGCCCTCGGCGGCTGTGCCGCGCCGGCATGCCACCCGGTCGTCGAGCGCATCGAGGTGCCTGCCGTCGAGCGCCTCGTGACCGTTCCGGACAGTCGCGGGCCGAATGCGCTGATCGCCGAGTACACCCGGATCCAGAGCCAAGAGCGGTATTTCATCCTGCACACCGGGCCGAAGCATCTCCGCGCTCTCGTGCCGCTCGACAAGGCCGCGCACGACGCGATGCGCCCCGTGGCGGTCTCAGATCACGTCGCTACGGCCGCCGAGATGCAGCGCGCGGTGGACGCGCTCGGCAGCCTTCAAGCCTATCTCTCGACACAAAAGGTGCAGTGACATGATATTCGCGCCGACTGCCTTCTTCAACGACGTGCGCGGACCGCTCTTTGCTGGCTCGATGACGTCGCATCAGGTCAATGGGATGAATGCGATCCTCAGCGCTTGGCAGGCGGCCTGTCCCGACGCCGACGCACGCTGGCTCGCCTATGCACTGGCTACTGCCTACCACGAGACGGCGCGCACGATGCAGCCGATCCGGGAATATGGACTCGGCCGGGGGCGCAGCTACGGCACTCCGGACCCGCAGACCGGCCAAGTCTACTATGGCAGGGGGCTCGTCCAGCTCACTTGGAAGATGAACTACGCGAAGCTTGGCGCGCGTATCGGCGTCGACCTGGTCAACCATCCGGACCTCGCGCTCGATCCAGTCAATGCCGCATCGATCATGATCCTCGGCATGACCGAAGGCGATTTCACCACCGAGAAGTTCGCCGACTTCTTCAACGAGGATGAAAACGATCCGATCGGCGCCAGGCGCATCATCAATGGCCAGGACTGCGCCGCCCAGATCGCCGTCTACTGCGGCCATTTCCTCGCGGCGATCGATGCCGCAACCCCTCTCACATAGCGAGCCACATCATGAACATCACGTCTCGCCGCCATCTGGGCGGCTTTTTTGTTGCCGGCGCCGCGTTGGCTCTGGCCGGCTGCGCAAAGGTCACCTCGGCCGCGCAGACCGTCATCACTGACGCCGGCAAGGTCGAGGCAACGATCGCGACCGACGCGACGACCCTGATCAATAACTACGGGATCGCGAAGGGACTGCTGACCGTGGCCGAGGCAGCTTTGTCCGTCAGCAACCCGGCTCTGGCCGCGACCGTCGCCGCCGGCGTCGCCCTGGTCGATGGCTGGGTAAAGGCCGGCGCTGCCACCGTCGAGGCGAATGCGAGCCAGATGGTCGCCACCACCCAGACGATCTACCTCGCCGCCGCCCCGCTCATCCAGGCAACCCAGAACGATGTGGCGAAGTCCGTCGTCGCTGCTGCCGCGAACTAAGGAGACCCGCACATGAATACCGATCTGCTCTGGGCCATCGCCGTCATGCTGCTGCTCGGGCTGCTCAAGCTCGGCGTCGCCGAGCTGCAGGCATGGCGCGGCAGCAAGAGCGCGCAGGAACATCCAGCGCTGCTGCCGCTTGCGGCCGTGGGGCTCGATGTTGCGAACGCCGCCATCGCCTGGCTGAGCAACAATCCGGCCGCCAAGGCCTCCGATGCATTGGCCTGGGCGATCTCCGAGTGGAAGGCCTCGGCGCCCGATCTGATCACGGCGGCCGGAAGCGCAGCCACCGACGCCAGCCTAAAGTTCGCGATGACCCGCAAGCTGCTCACGGCCGCCCAATCATCGAACCTGACCGATGCGGCAAGCAAGGTGATCGCTGACCTCTCGCCCTCGATCTCAACCGCCCGGGTCACGCCGGCGCAGCTCACCGCGGTGAAGGCGGACGTCGTGGCGGCCGCGCCGCCGGCGATCGAAGACATCGCAAACGCGCTCTTGACTAAGTTCCCCGGCTTGGCCGCCCTGGTGGCAACGCCGGCCGCTCCTGCCGCGCCGACGGCAACCGCCGATCCTGCGGCGCCCGTCGTTCAGCCTGCGGCTGCGCCAGCCTGACCTTCGCGCCGTCGCCGCGCATCCCGAGCCCGGTCGCTTCGGCGGCCGGGCTTTTCTATGTACGCCACACCTGCGCCTGAGCAGAGCCACTGTCGGCCGCCGCGATAGAGGCTGGCGGAGGCACAAGCTCCAATGCCCAGTCCGCCGGCGGCCCACCATGCCGTCTCCGGTGGTAGGAGGCGCAGAGGTAAACCGGCGCGGCCGGCACGCGGCACCGCTTGCAGGACAGCTTCCCCACCACCGTCATGATAAGTGCCGACGGCGGTCCAAAATTTCTGATCGGGCCGATCGTCACTCGACCGCACCGGCAGCACGTCGCCTCCAGGAAGCAATCAGGCCAATCGTCGAGGGTGTGGGAGGGGTGAAACGGAGGCGGGTGCATAGACCGGAACAAAGCATGAACATCTGAGGTGGTCCAGATGGATCCTGGCTTTGGTCGGGAGGGACCGGCGGCATCCGGATTTTAGCGCAGTGAATTCAATACGTTAGATAGAAAACCATCTAGTTCGTAATCAGTAGGTCCTCGGTTCAATTCCGAGTGTCGGCACCATTTTAAATCAAAAATTTATGAGGCAAATTGTTGCTCTGCAACGAAATTTCTGCCGCTTTAGGCTTGAGTGGGCTTCAGGCTCGCCCCGGACACCCTTGCCAGGCGTCCCACCTTGCCCGCTAGGGTCCAGGCTGCGCGGTCCCCTTCCCCCGAGCTCTCTATCGGCCGTCGACCGGCACGCCAACGGGGCCGGCTGCTTCGCTTAACCGGGCGCGGACTGCGGGGCTGGCCGGCAGAACCCCATAGCCGGTGAGGAGATCGCCCAGCAGCAGCGAGGCGCCCCTCGGGCCGCGGTGCCAGCGGCCGCACGCCGCCGCCGAGCCAGGAAATGAGCGAGGCCGCCGCGCGCTCCGCCGGGCGCATGCTGGTGGCATTCCGCACAATCGACGGCTGATCGAGCGCCATCAGGGTAACGCCAGCGGGATCGCTGACCGCATCAATGAAGGCCAGAGCCTGATCGAACGACGCGAGCCGCGGCGGATGGAATCTGCATTGCCCCTAGCCGTCAA
>Ga0310811_10009228_pt1 | contig 12724 bp, 16 predicted proteins | sample YCmetagenome_FD_207642 | JGI IMG/M metagenome (GOLD analysis project Ga0310811, IMG submission 207642) | Soil microbial communities from experimental microcosm in Duke University, North Carolina, United States - YC | ecosystem: Engineered > Artificial ecosystem > Soil microcosm > Unclassified ... | reverse complement strand
TCCCTTAACAGTTACGCCAAAAGGCAGTGATAATCAAAGCTCATGCTTGATTATCGCGGACAGTATTTATGTTGATTATGGGAACTCAGGTAAGCAACGAGCTTACAGTGGGCATCCAAAGACCCCTGAAGCTGCATCGTGGCCTCGGTATGCAGTTATCTTAATTACTCAACGGGATTCGGATCTACAGTTGATTATGGTCGTGGGTTAACGAGATGATTCTTGTCAGTGTCCAACGTGCAAACTAGAACCCACAAAGGAAGATTTGAGGAAGGACTGCTTGGTCTCTCCCAGGCAGAAGGTCTACAAGTTATCATGATGAGATGCAACTCGTGAATATTTGAATACTAACTCCGAGTCGTGTTTGGATCGGTAACTTCCGCTCTCCTCTGTCTTTGGCATGTACATGCCATGTGAACACTGATTTTGATCATCCTAGTACACCATTACTAGTCATGTAACTTGGTGCAGTCATCAATATAACTCGCCGTCTAAATCGTTGACCTGCCACCCCTTGACGGAGCTCAGCATCGTTTATGTGGAATATCGACCCATAGCACATCTCAAGAAATTATTGTTAATGCTCTAACTGAAATAAGTCCTTCCCGCTGAAGTAGCAACACTCAAGATGAACTTAAGCAATGCCTCGGAGATGATCATATGCTCCCAGTGACCGACCCGCGAAGCCACCGCAGAATGGCCTGGTGATGTCCTAACACCGTATCCGTGCAATTCAAGCAACCATTGTCTTGACCCATCGACCTGGACTCGTTAATGGGGAGCAGGTCTGGCATGGAGTTCATGTCGAGTCTGGGTCACGATGTAAAATTTAGGGATTTTGGTATAGTGTCTTCTAAATATTCCAGAGCAACAACCATCATCTCAGAATAGCACGGAGCAGATCGAAAACGAAACCATACTCGGTATTTACCATTCCACGACTTTGACAACATGTGGACGTAATCCTCGTAGAGCAGGTCATAATTATTAGCAACAGTGAACGTGATAGTAGCCTGAGGTTGGTAGTACAATGCAAAGATCGTGCCACACGTCTGCATAATGAGACCCATCGACAATCGACCCTCAACGAAGGTTAGCGACACTATCGGGTTCAATCCCGGTTAGGTGTCTGCATAATTAATGCAGTGAGAACCTGTCCAGCGTTGGGTATAACACCCCTGGCCACAGCTTCCATTTTAACTGGGAGGCTCTGCAGAACTTCAGATGCATTCCTATGTTTCAGCAGGAGGGCAGTTTCCATTACTCTGACAGCGTCATGACTTTGAGGAGTGGTAGTAAGCAACGAGTAGATGTACAAGGAGATCACTAATACCTAGAAGTGAATTTGGAGAATGTCTCATCCAGTATGTTGGCCGCGGACAATCTAGTTTCGATGGCCTTTAAAGCGAGTCGAGATAATGGTTCATTGTTGAGCTATAAGTTTGAGTTCATATGGATACATCAACACAAGTTTCATGGAGTTACCTTCCTAGCTAGTTGATACATCGACTTAGGGGAGCAATGTGGTGGACCATCTTCTAAGCGACTCTGCTCGTCAGGCGTACTTTGAGACCGCAAGTTTGCAAAGTTGATGATGCCAGTGTAACAGTAATAAACAAAAGCATGCCACCTGCAAACTCCATTCAGTAGCGCCTCTGAGACAAAAATCATACCTACGTCTTCCAGGCAACACCCTTTACGAGGATGACTCGAGATCCACGTCTCAAGTTCTCACCAATCACAGCTGGTTCCACCCCAGCATCTTCCGAAAGCAACGGCCGATTGCCTAGCTGTTCTTGAAGTCCAGCTGTAAGATCGAATTGTCAATCTTACATATGTATGAAGTTTCGAGTATCAGTACCTTCAATGCTAGCGAAAGACGAGATCGAACCAGAATCAGTCGTGTCTGTGGGATGATGATCAATGGGCATGAGATCAAAGCTTCAACACTGGAAATAAATAAGCAAACCTTCGTGTGATTCATTGTCTACTGGTGTGGGATTGTTATTTTTCACGAAATCGTCATCATCCAGGTCACTGTCAGAATCGTATTCATAACTGTCTGGAGAAGTGAAAGGGAGAGTGTCGCCTTCAGACAGTTCATAGAGGAAGGACAAATCAGAGTTTCCTCCGGCTGCCAAAGGTACTCAGCAACCATAAATAAGAATAAGTATATAACATACCAAAGTCTGGCAGAGTTGTTTGCAGTACAGAGGTGCTCGCATAAATCGGATTTGGTCTGGACACCTTTCCGAGGGGCAAACGACGATTATAAGCTCGGAATACTATGTCAAATGATGTTCCCGTCTTGAGCGATTGTTCGAGGGCACGAAGGGCAGAGCAAGCCTGAGACAAACTGGGCGCTTCAGCACTGGTAGGTGCAGGTACATCAAATGGATTGCATGTCAGTGTGTTGGTTAATGTGACCTCCAGCGAGACGAGGACATTTGCAAGCTTCTCAGTGGAACAATCGCCAGTGATCAGCGGATGATCATCGTTTGAGTCTAAACCGCGAAGTCCTAGCATTACGGCGATAGATGTGGTACGGAAGAATGGATCACCATCAGGATGTGACGGAAAAGAGACCGTGACCTTGGCCAGTGTACCACGCCATGCATCCAGACAACTACGGGAATTGAAGCATAACTGGTGTTTCTTTTCTTTGTTTACTTTTTTTGTGCGAATAGTTAGGCGCCAGCCAAGACCTGCAACCTGAGGAGAGTGAAGAGGGGCTTTGCTAGTTGTAAGAGAGGAAATAGCTTCTCCGGAGCCCAAACGAAATAACGTCGTGATGGAACCTGAAGTTGAGGTTTCTTGTAGCTTTTCGATTATGGACATAATGCTTTGGCGCACTAGGACCTGAGACCGCTTGCACTATGAGGTTATAAGTGTGGGCATCCAGAGACCCCTGAAGCTGCATCGTGGCTCGGTATGATTATCACCTCACATTCAAAGGCTCTAATCTACAGTCCATTATGATCGTGGGTTAATCAAGGAAACCCAAGACACTTCTTGTTGAGCAGGCAAACTGGCACCCACAAAATAACGTTAAAGGAAGGACTCTCCCAAGGCCAACCGTATAGAAGTTCAGAAGACAGGCATGCATTCTGCGCTGTGATAAGTGCCACTGATAGTAAGTACTGGCATATCGATCGCGATTATCGTATTCACGTACCATGAGCATTTCCACTATAAGCAAGCGATAGACAAGGAAAAATAAAGTGTCCCTTCTTTTTGACTACGTAGGTCCTTGGGAGAGAAAAAACGCACCACAAGTTGGTCAAGAGAGTTCAAGCTTAAGTCTCACTTGCAGCATGTTGATCGGTAATTCCCGCACTCCTCTTCTGACCAGATGAAGTTCAAATTCAAGAAACCGCATGTCCCATCCATCTTTGTTGACCGCTGTACACGATGTGCTCGTGCACTCCACATTGCCTACCCAAGCAACTGAGTTTGCTCATCCTCTCAGCACTGAATATACTACAGTAACTGCGCAACTCGATGCAGTCATCAATACAACTCACCGCCTAAGTCATGCGCTGAACCAACTTAATGACCTGCCCCTTGGTGAAAATGCCACCAAATTCGTGGCCCTCATGAAGGAGCACACGACTTTGACGTCTTCAATCTACCAGTCAGCTGCTGCCTCTGCTTCCCTCTCGTCTCTGCTGCAAGGAGACAAAAGAGCAATTTATCCAGACACAAGTCCTCCCCATCCTGCAAAGATCGCGGAATGGGGCCGTAATCTTGGCATGGAAGCTTTTGTAGATGGGTCTACGACTGTTCTCGCAGGCAAAGTACTTGTACTTGACATTGATATCAACGACCATGTTGCTGTCAAGACGTCCTTCGCCAATAATACAAACAGTAACGGGAACTCATCGGCAGCACCAGAGCTAGACGCCTTTCTCGCGTGGGAAGTGACTCGTTGGATCAATGCAGCGAGACGTGCTGCTGGCATAGATACGGCTGTTGGACACTCAAGAGAGGATCCTGCGATTGAAGCTGCACGCCGTAGCCGTGCAATACAAGAACACTTACGATATCTCATGATGCTCGACGGGCTCGCAGCCTCCGAGAACGAAAAAGGACTTCGCTGGTTTATGGAGCCAACAGTAGTATCAGATCATATGAGAAAGCAGGTTGCGTACGTTTGTTCTTTTGTCGCGCTCGTTTTATACCTGATTGACGTGATATTCACAGTTCACCGCAGATGCAAACTCTCGACAAATTCCTGACACAACATGCCCTTCCCCTACCCTTTCTCGTTATTCCTTCGCTATCATTCATAGTTTGGTTTTCACCTCGCGTATATCTTCAACTCCTTCGCAGCTGTTCGCCATCCAAACAACCGTTAACGTGGAACATTGATATCCCTTTAGCACATCTCAAGACATCGATGCTTGATACTCTAGAAGATGTCACCATCGCTACGCTGAGATTGGTCCCTTGCGCTGAAGTAGCAAAGTACAAGATGAACCCGAGCGATGTCCCCGGAGATCACGCGCTTCTAACCGCCCCCTCGCAGATGTGGGTGCTCGACTTTACCGCTAAGCTACCACAGAATGGCGTGGTGATGTGCCAGAACCGTATGCGTATAATTCAAGGAATCGTCGAGTCTCGGCCCATCGACCTGATTTCAATGGGGAGCATGTCCAGCATTGGCTCAATGTCGAATCTAGGTAACATGAACAACATGAACTTTGGAGAATTTGGTGTGGCGTCTTCACAGACAACTGGAAGCGGAGGAACTGGTAGAAGTTGGGTTGACTTACTGGTCAGTCACTTTCCTCTACAGCAACAAGCATATGCGTATGTTGATACTTGTACCTGATTTAGCTCAATAAAAATTTATCAGCGGAATACTACACTGCAACTTATGTGTGTGAAACACGTCCAGATACAAACACATACTAACATTGATCTAGAAATCACCGAATGACATCCATCCACCACTACATCTCCGCCTTCTAGCACCTCTGGAACCAGGATTTCTCCTCCAGAGAGTTCCGGTGAGGACCGTAAAACAAATCTCGCGAGTATTGGAGGCAAGTTTCATCTCGACCAAACCTTCAAGTCATGCTTAGGGAATTTCTACCAGGTTGTTAAAGAACAATGCTGGCTCAACGAATCACTGAGCATACTTCAATGGTCGCCAGAAACCCAAGTGCTGCAATCACCCCAACGACCGTCAAATGCAGAACAAGACGCAGCATCAACTACCCTACTTGCCTCGGTCCTCGCAGGAACAGTTGCGCCACAATCTATTCCAGTGAACGTCTATCTCCCCTCCAATGCTCTATCAGCATTGTCCCAACCAGTCGATCCGTTTACATCACAACACAGCCGGCTTGGCATGGGCCCTCCTGCAAGCGCAGGCTCCAGCAGTGGTGCAAGCTTGTTCGGTCCGGGCGACTTGGAGATGGAGATGGAGATGGACATTCCAGGGCTGAGCATGAGCATGGGTGGGGGTGTGGACATGGATCTTGGCATGGATCTTTCAACCCCTGCTGATCCCATGCAGCAGCCACATGGTCCCGAAACATGCCCTGCCCCGATGATTGTGCTCACCTCTCCAAGGCATGTGTCTAGGAACGGGCTGTTCGAAATACGAGTTACATTGGGAGGGCATGGTAGTGTAGTTGGGGAAAATGGTATTTGGGTTGAAGCTTCGCCAGGTGTTGAGACAGGGTATATGTCAGATGTTGTGAGGCGGGGAGGGGTATGGAGTCTTCCTGGGCGAGTGTGGAACAAAGGGTGATCGGTTGTTGGCTAGGATGAAATGTTTATCAAGAGGGATGTACTGTTACCTAGGAATTCAAATGAAACTTGTCCGTGCAATGTTTTTTGTAATCTCCCCGGCCGGTTCAGATCAACAGGATATTGGGAGCCATTAAATAATGATAAGCCGCTTACGGTAATAGCTAAGTTATTTGAATAAAATTATCTTGATCATTTCGCAGTGACTAGAAAGAACGCATACTCTCCATTCAATTTCAGACTTACCATTGAACTTGCTTGATAGCCTCACCGGGAGACCGCTTTCCACACATTAAGCATGGAGAGGGTGCAATTTCAGCAGGAGCAGGTTCGTTACTCCGTCAAGGGCTTGACTTTGAACTCACGGACCCTAGATGCTCGCCGAGCTCAAGGATCTCGTGCAGAAAAGTTTGTTCAACCAAGTTCGTGGGTCTCATACTACATCTCTCAAGTCTTATCAAAATTTGCTTCTAGTCTGAGGTTAAGCAGATCGTGAAAAAACGTACTCAGTTCGAAACCGCACTTGTCCGTCGCATCCCAAAAAAGAGTGACTTCCTGCGATACGCAGCGTATGAGATGAATCTGGAGCAGCTGAGGCGGAAACGCGTGGAAAGACTGAGTATGTGCTGGGCATGTCCATATTTCAAGGCTTCCGACTCGCTGACTGTTCTATGGTTTACTCTCAGAACTTGAAAAGACCGAACCGTCAATATCAGATTACGCTCTTGTTCGCAGACAATTCCAGATATTTGAACGTGCGCTCAAGAAATTCAAGTCGGACGTAGGATTGTGGATACAATATATTCAAGTCGCAAAACGTGAGGGGGCTCGCTCACTAGTAGGGCGCATAACAGCTAGGTGCGTCCAGTTTGAAATTTGGTTGGTTCATTTCTAACCGTGCATACAGGGCTCTCCAGCTCCATCCAAGAACCCCTGCATTATATATCATCGCCGCCTCTCACGAACTTAACCACATGTCCCCTTCTGCGGCACGTGCCCTCCTTCAGCGTGGTCTTCGACTCAATGCAGACAGCGTCGATATGTGGAAAGAGTACGTGCGAATGGAAATGGGTTTCGTCGAAGGGATGAGACGAAGGTGGACTGTGCTGGGAATTCATGAGGAAGATCACCCTATTGCTGAGGCAGAGACAACTGCCAAGGAAGATATGGCGCCGCTAACCCCAGAAGAGATAGCAGCTGAGAAAGGAGGTGATGAAGGCGAGAGGGCACGGCAAGCCATTATGGATGGTGCTATCGTCAAGTCCGTGATTTCGAGCGCTGTCAAAGGTCCGTTTGTCATTCCTCTACAAGGATTCAAATTAAGTCGGACCACAGCTCTACCTAGTATAAGCTTATTTTCAGCTCTCGAGGTCCTAATTCGTTCGTATCCCAGCCAAGAGCGCCTTCGCACGGCCCTTCTTGATCATCTATATAGTGTTCTCAAAGATACACTACAGGACGACCCTCACGCGGTAAAAATGCTGGCGACAAGGAAACTCCGAGAGCTTACATCTCAGGAGAATAGTGATGATTCTGCCATGGCAGAAGGCGAAGAATTCATTGATGCCCTTCAAGCTGCAAATGAGTCGTTCTCCGCGGCTGTTGGCGCCGGAAGCACGAACGCCTCTGGCATGGCTGATGTCTATGTTGAATTTGTAGAGGAGTGGTGCAAATTGCCCACGCTGGATCCGAATTTAGTGAGTCTAATATCACGCAGCTCGTGTATTTCAGCTTAGCCAGCAAAACTAGCTCGCATATCTTGTTGCTTCCCTTCGGAAACTTGCCCGAAAACCGAACGCACCGCCCGTGTTGCAGGCTGCACACATCCGACTGACATCGCCTCCCAAGAAGGATGTCTAGTTTGCACGTAGCTATGCCTCAGCATGAAATCACTGTAATGCGTTGTGATCCAAGTGGGACCGGATTTATGGAGAGGATGGGCGAGACCGGGAGATTATGGAAAGCGGGAGGATCAGCCCAACGAAGATGACCACCTTTGGTATTTGTTTGGCTGGTTCTCTCTCCCACCCTGCTCATGGCGAGATGTGCTCTTGGTAATCGATGTATAGTACTGCCTACCCACCGGTACCTGCCACGGAGAGATAATCAGGCTGGCGCGGCCCATTCAATACACGTCGTTGAAGTCCCTACATACTAGTGGTGCGCTCAACCTTGAGCAACACTCTTAGATGTGCCGCGGATTGCGCCCCGTTATGCGGCTGAAGCATGCAGTTCGTAGGTCAGCCATTCATTGTTGCCGGTGTGTAGGAGCTGCCCGATACAAATAGTGCATTATCAGCTGGTGCTTTCAGCAATGATCTGATGATTCGGTCGTGGGGTTTGCTTTCCTGTTCTACACAGGTCAGCATATGATGTAATGCTTAGATTCTAAAACCATGCGACTACAATATCTTTGGAGTCCTGATATCCATCATGTCGTGAACATCAAACAGCAGCCATGTCCTTGGCGACAACACCTTCATGCTGCTCCTGCAGTGGATAAGCACTGCATTTGGCTCGAGACTAAGAAACCGACACAGGAAAAGTTATAAGAAGTGATCGCCGAAGGTATTTACTTCCCAATGATCTCACAATGCCTGATGCAATCCCACTCCAATGTACTGCCAGATGGGGCCGTGGACCCGCTTAAAGTCCTCTATATTAGGCCTGCATCATAGGTGTTGCCAGACCTCTGTGGAATAACCTTCTTTTGCCCCCCTCTGTAATGCCAAGCTTCAGCAGGACCTTTTTCGCCCTAATTTCTTTGGCCGCCCTCCCTCTGACTTGGGCTACAGTCAATGGCCCTGTTATTTTTGCCAACTTTCCTGATCCTGCCATCCTTGCTACCAGTGGGGGCACTTATGCATTTGCAACCAACTCCGGTAATATCAACATTCAGGTTGCAACGTCACCTGATGATGGTGTGACTTGGGAATTACAGTCTGGTGTTGATGCACTCCCGAATGTAGGGTCTTGGGCAACTGTAAACAGTACTTGGGCACCTGATGTCATCGACAGAGGGGATGGAACCTTTGTAATGTGTAGGTCTTAATCTCATATACCTCAGATGATATTGAACGAAGGTATGATTCTGCAGACTACGCTGCATGGTCAACTTCACAAGGTACTCATTGCGTAGCAGCTGCTACCTCCACCTCCCCTGTTGGACCGTACAATCCTGAGTCGCAGCCCATTGCCTGTCAAACTCCAGGCGGTGGTGCAATTGACCCCGCAGGGTTCCAGGATACTAACGGTACACGCTACATAGTGTACAAGGTGGATGGGAGCAGTCTTGGAGGAGGTGGACCCTGTGGGAATGCTAATGGAGAATATTCCACTCCCATCATGCTCCAGGAAATGGAGACCGATGGTGTCACGCCTACTGGGGAACCGGTCCAAATTTTGGACAGGGGGCAATCCGATGGACCCCTTATCGAGGCTCCGGCGCTTATCTTGCATAACGGAACGTAAGTCGATCTAATTTGAATATGTACTTGGATCAGGGACTGACCACAAACATCATAGCTACGTGCTTTTCTTCTCCTCGAATTGCTACAATACCGATCTCTATGACATCTCATATGCAACTGCGCCATCCATTTCCGGGCCATACACTAAGGCTTCCTCGCCGTTGCTTGTAACTGGCGACGATGGCCTCACGGCGCCTGGAGGTGCGACACCGCGCCTTGATGGTGGGTTCATGGTGTTTCATGCAACCGTAAACACCAATCCGTTGACTCGTTATATGTATACGGCGACGCTGACGTGGAATGGGACTATCGTGAGCGCATGATCGTACCAACGTCATGTTGCCAACGAAATGTACGCATCATGATGGCTTTTATACACAACTGATTATTCTTATAACTCAAACTGCTTCTTGAAACGACCGATTGTACCGGACCTCAAGAGACTACATGAATAAGAATAGTCACTGACCTTATTCCCTGGGCCGAACAACTATCATTACAGTGCGAAGAGTTTGTGCAACCAGTGCTTTTCCCAGTACCTGTGTGGCGCACAGGGTTTGTCACTGGCAGCACGAGTAGGGTACAATCGGCGCAATCGGCACCCCGCAGAAACCGGCACTTTCACTAAACTCGTATTTCCAGCTACTTGAACACCAAATCCTTGACATGGATATCATTAATATAGCATATTACGAGGTTGAATGATCGCGATTGAAGTAGAACTGAGTGCACGAGATAGTTAAAAGTGTCGAAGTCACACAGAAATGTCACCTGCCGTGACGCGTTTTCAGAAGTGCCGACCTGTGCGGCTCAACTGCTGACTTCTCTCAGCTGATCGCACCCGAAGGGATGGTATATAAAATGCGTGCAAAGATGCGTCTTCTTACCCCAGCATCACGAGCAAATTGCACAACTCATTCCAAGCCGATCACTTGCATAGATGGCGAAAACCAGAGTCATAGTAGTGGGTGCTGGCATCGCTGGTCCCGTTCTTGCGATCTTCTTGAAGGCTAAAGGCTATGATCCCATTATTTACGAAAGACTCGAGAGTCCAGGAGAGGGTGGACTCAGCTTCATGTAAGTATCCATGGCTCTTCCTCGTTGTCGTACTAAACAACGTATGCAGGCTGCAGCCAAACGGTCTCCGTGTTCTATCACTCATCCCCGGCTTCATTGAACAGATTCCTGGATATTCTCCAGATCGAATGGTTCACTGTTCCTCTTTGGATGGAAAGGAGGACATTCTCATCGACAATGATATTTCGTCCGATACAATGCGAGAACATTTCGGTTTCCCCTTGATCGGAGTCCGGCGTGCAGAGTTTCATCGGTTTTTGATTGACACGGCCGAGAAGCACGGTATTGAGATCAGATGGGGCCACCAGGCAATTGAGTTTGAGCAAAGCGAGGACTCAGTAGAAGTTACGTTCGCGAATGGTATCAAGGATACGGCGAGCTTTGTCGTAGGCTGTGATGGGCTGCATAGCAATACCCGAATTGCACTCTTTGGAAAAGAGAAGGCAAGCTTCACTGGATTGGTGCAGGTGCGCTTGTTTTTGGTGATGGTTCTGAGGCGCAGGCTGATATGAAAGTGATTTGCAGTTCGGTGGACTATCTCCAACACCATCTGCTCTTCGGGAAAAGTTTGTGAATAATTACGGGAATGGTCGCCATATGGTTTCGTACCCTGTTGCGGAGGACAAGACGTCATGGGCGTGAGTGTCATTTCAATTATGGTTTATGGTTTCTGATTGACTTGGGATTCAGGATCACCACTCGGGAAGCCGAGATCAAGGAGGATTGGAAAACACAACACGTAGAACAACAGAACGAAATTCGAAGAGGACCCCTATCTGATTGGGGGTATGGGGCGGGAGATTTGGTAAAGACCGGCCAAAGGATTGTAAAGGTTGGTTCATTCTTGCGACAAACTTTCAGTTCTCTGAAACATTGAACGGCTTGCTGACAGTATGGTCTCTACGACCGACCTGAACTCAAGTCGTGGTTTAAGGGAAGAGTCGTTCTTCTGGGCGATGCAGCTCACCCCACGAGCCCGGTATGTAGTTTTATCATCGAGTTCTGTAGCACTGATTGATACCATCGTACCTAGCATCTGGGACAAGGTGCCAATCAAGCGTTCGAAGACACTTACCATATTATGCGACTTTTGAAGAAATACAACCCTTCTGCTAGCCAGCCTTCAACAGAGTTGTTATCACAAGTCTTCATAGACTACCAGGATCTTCGGCTACCGCGTACATCCGAGCTCGTAAGGGGGGCTAGACGGCAAGGCGAGGCGAGGGTTGTCGAGGGCATCGATGCTTGTAGGGCGAGAGATGAGAAAGTCCGGGCAGGGTCCCACGATGATGCGGCGAGGATGGCATACTATGAATTGTTATCTGGACCGTTTAGGGACAGTGAATTGTAGTTGTCTTTCACTAGTACAGAATTCGAACGGGATTTTCCGCGTTGCGCTCGACATTCGTCTGACAACAGTAAGTTCGATTCACATCAGCCATAACTTCTACAGGAAATCGTCATCGGCAACAACAACACAAGCGTGTGTTGTGATTCTTGAATATTTCAACGTTGCAACTATGCATGACCCATTCGAAGTGAGAATGCAATTCCTGGGGCTCATTCGCAAGCTGAATGCGTAAGTCGTCAGATTCTCTCCGTCTGTCACCCGCTCATGTACATCTTACTACTACAACTTACGTCTGCCTGACGTTCAATTCAATGTATGCGGTGGATTTGCATCGATGGCGAGCAGCTCACAACAATCGATACAAAAAGTCGTTGCATTTGCGTTAAAGTATTTTTCGAGATGCGGGGAGGATCTGTGGGAGTGCATTATTGAGGAGTGTCAGAAGGTGAGTGTGACTCTTGATATCATCTCCTCGCCGATGCAGCGTACTTTTGTCCCTCTATCATGGGATAATATCTGACGTCAATTGCAGGGCTCCATCAATCACCGCATAAATATTCTTTACTTTCTTGACTCCCTTTGTGAAACGTCGCTACTGGCGAAGGCACATCAACTGCCAGAACAGTCATCTTCATCGTAAGTTCCATCGTACTTGGTAACTTGACCCTAAATGATGGCACTGTACTAGAAGTAGACAAGTCAACAATGCGTTGTATGTCGACTACGTCTCGCGGGATCTGACGCAGATTGTGGAATGCGTTGTGCCTGTGGGTAGGCAAGGGCTACCTAATCTACCCAGCACCAAACAGGTACACCCATACAGCCCTTGCGTCGGTACTTGCTTAATCCACAAACTTACAGATCCTGGAAAACTGGCGCACAAAACGAATAATAGAGCCACAAAAAGTCGACGAAGTCCTCTCGCTGCTCACTTCTAGAGACTCAGTACCAGATACGACCTCAACACCTGCGGCACTTTCAACAGCAAAATCTGAACCCCATCTCTCTCGTGGCGAAATATTCAAGCGTATCGAAGAAGACCGAGAGCGACATAAACGTCTTCGGG
>Ga0310811_10009227_pt1 | contig 12725 bp, 9 predicted proteins | sample YCmetagenome_FD_207642 | JGI IMG/M metagenome (GOLD analysis project Ga0310811, IMG submission 207642) | Soil microbial communities from experimental microcosm in Duke University, North Carolina, United States - YC | ecosystem: Engineered > Artificial ecosystem > Soil microcosm > Unclassified ... | reverse complement strand
CCCCGCGTCGCGCATCGCGGAGGATGCCGCTGTGCGGCTTGTCGCCGGGGCGGCGATGCACGACTCTCTGAAGAACAGCGCTTCCCAAGTCGCCGAGGTATGGGGGCGGGGGAAAACGTGGCACGGGGTTGCTTCGTCCGATGTCGAGACACTGCGCGACGCGTTCGTTCTCGCCCAGGCCATCCTGGCTAACAAACATCTTGGCGTCGACTACAAGACCTTCTCGAGACGAACGGTGGGGCACAGCAAAACGCTCGAACGGATCGAAGGCGCGGTCGTGCGGCTCCTGAGCGGCATCCTGGAGTTTCCCCCCGGCGCGCGGCCACGCGAGGCGCTCCGGGCAATCGGCCTTGAGCGCTTCGCGCCACCGCTGCTGATCGCGGGCAAGATCGACCTCGATGGAGCCGACCTCTCCGGAATCTCTCCGCTGTATCTCGGAATCACTCCCAAGGAAGCAGATCGCGTCCGCTTCCGGGAGCCGCCGGCCTACGTGCTAACGATCGAAAATTTCGCAAGCTTCAACCGGCACATCGCCGAGGCGGACCCCGGCCGATTAGGAACGACCATGTATGTCGGAGGGTACCCCTCGCTTGCCACCCAGCAGGCGCTGCGGACGATCGCAGGATTGGTATCCGAACAGACGCCGATCTTTCATTGGTCGGACATCGATCCGGACGGCACCTGGATCTTCCACACCATCGAGCGCGCCGTCGACCGGCCGATCCGTGCCCACCTCATGAGTGTCGAAGTTGCCGAGCGTTTGGGACAAGTGCCGTTCAAAAAATCCGCACCCGCTCGATGTCCACCGGACTCCGGTATCGCAGCTCTGGCAGCGTACCTGGCGAAAGATGGAGCCAAGACGCTCGAGCAGGAAGAACTCGATCCAGTCCTGCCAGAGTTTCATTAGAAAATGCGCGCGGACGCTCGTGGTTGCTGCTTTGGCTGTCTCGCTCAGGACGTCATTTGTTTCAAGCGCGACAACAGCACCGCCCGCAACTACGTGCTGCGGGCAAACCGACATCGTTTCTTCATAAAAACGCTCAACCAGCATTGGCATGCCAGTTGCTTGAAGATGGGACGAAACCACCTGTGACTATGATGCTCGTTCAGCATCCGGTTGAAGTATTGAGATGAAATATGCCCGCTTGATCGATGGCAGAGGTCCCCCGATGCGCTTTCCAAACCGGGCGCCTGCCTCGCGAACTCTGCCATCTTGGGATCGCGCTCCGGTTTGCCGGGCAGAAGCCGATTGTCTTGGGGGCTCGCAACGAATGGTGGTTCTCAGCAAGAACGCCAGCGTAAAGGCGTCCTCAGGACGATCGTTTGGCATCGGATTAGCCCATGGTTCGGGGTGGGGCATCTGCGACATGCAGAGCCTGCGCTCTTGAAGCTAGGTGTCGGCCTTGCATCGGGGCTTGCAGATGGTCAATGAGCTAATGCAGAACGATTGGGATCTTGAGAACATACTCAGGCAACAGGACGAGCTCAAGGTCAAGCTGCTTCGCGCCCAATCGGTTGTCGCCGAATGTAAGGCAGGATTGGCGGATCTGGAGCGGAGGCTTGAGTGTCGAGCGGTCTCGATCGATGAACGCCAGCGCAACTCTGCGGCAAACAATTCAATACGCAACGCACGGCCGCCTAAATCGCGAAGCCTCGATAATCCTGTTAACCCGGATGCTGCCGTGGCGTTTTCGCCTCGATGGGACCGCTGAAAGCTGCCGCCGCGCACGTTAACGGCGACAGGTTTTGGGACGGACCTGGCGAAGATCTCGAGACGCATGGTGTTGCGAACCCGGCGGGCGAACTGGACAATTAGGTGCGGCCTTGCCGATAGGCTCGGCTTTTTGGCTGATCGCGGTGCGTCCGCCAGGGATGCGCGCAGAGCAGCACCAGATAGGGGACGTATCGCCGCGTCTTTGGCTAGAGCCTCCTGTTTCGGGGCTGCTCACGTAGATGTCCTGAATCGAGTGTCAAGAGCTCTCCACTTCCAGCCAGTTCGGTCGTCTTGTCCGTCTTTAAGTCGTTGAAATTTCCGATTAGGCGTCCATGGAGGGGGCGCGAGCGGGCGCGTTCAATGACCACGATGGTCCGCTATGGCCGTTGGGCAGGCGACGTGCCGAGCGGTGCTGACCGCGGAAGCCGACCATGCCTCCGGCATCGCATGGATGATGACGGAACTCACTGACTATGTCCCGCAAGCGATCACTCCGGAACAGGGCGGGTAACGGCAGTCATCTAAAAATTCGTGAGACACCAGGAAGAGGGGATCCGGTGCGAATGCGATCCGGTGCCGGCCGTAGCCTCGTCAGCTTCTCGAAAGCTTTCCCGAATACTCACTGCCCACCGATCCTGGACGAGAGGCTGCGTGGACTCACGCGCAATTGGAGTTGCACAAATGAAATCGGGGACCGGTTGGGAGCTCAATCAGTGTGAGCAGGCTGACGTTACGAAGTTGTTGGATTTTCGTACTATCGCAAAACGCTTCATCTTTTTCGCGCATAGGCAAGGTGCTGCTGCGCGATCTCAAGTCCAGGCGTCTACTGCGTCGGATAAATGTCATCTTGTGCGCGCCAGTGACGCACGCGGCGACTCGATCAAGCCAGCGCTCAATACCAGAAAAGGCACGCGACAATGATGCGCGTGACAAAAGCACGAGCAGGTCAATGACAAAGCGTTTTCGCAACTGGGCCCTATTGTCCATACTCGCCTCCATGGTTGTCGGCCCCGCCGCAAAAGCGCAAGACCGCCGGACTATCGCCGAACCTGTTGCACCTGATACGGTCTGTGATCGCCCTGTGCCTTCCGGCAAGAACGATACAGTTAGCCTACAGGAGGCCATTGAACATTGCCCCGATGGCGCTGCAGTTTATCTCGGGCGCGGCGAGTTTCACTCAGGTCCACTCGAGATGAAATCGGGCGTGACCTTATGGGTCGGACGCGGTGCGACACTGATCGCCATCCCCGAACCTGCCGCTTACGACAAGGGCCTCGGACAATGTGGTCGCATTGCGGAAAAGGGCGACGGTTGCCGGCCATTCATCAGCTTTTCTAAAACGCGCGGCGGCGGTATCTACGGAGAGGGCATCATCGATGGTCAGGGCGGCGCGCTGATCGGCGGCGGCGCGGAAACCTGGTGGCAGCTAGCCCGCCGCGCCCAAGCCCAGGGCGGCAATCAGAACGCCCCACGCTTGATCCAGGTCGATCATGCGCAGGATATCACGTTCTCTGGTGTCACCTTGCGCAACGCTGCCAATTTTCATGTCGCGATGAACCGGGTTGAAGGTGCCACGTTTTGGGCCCTCACGATCGATTCGCCGGCGGATGCCCGCAACACCGATGGCATCGATCTTGGCGCCAGTCAGGATGTGACCATCACCCACAGCTGGATCCGTACGGGTGACGACAACGTCGCAATCAAGGCCGGCGACAATGGTTCAAGCAGCCATATCTCGATCATTGATAATTATTTCGGCTGGGGGCATGGCATGTCGATCGGCAGCGAGGTGAATTCCGGGGCCAGAGACATATTGGTGCGTAATCTGACACTGGATGGTACGACGTCGGGCCTGCGCATCAAGAGCGATGTTGGTCGAGGCGGTCTGGTCGAGAACGTGACTTATGAGTACGTGTGCCTGAGGGGCAACCGGTGGCCGCTGGCTTTCGATGCAAAATATGATCCGCGCGCTCAAGGCACGAGGATTCCGGTCTATCGGCAAATCGTTCTCCGTCATGTGCATGGCGACACTGGTGTGCTGCTGATGCGCGGCATAGACGAGCGGCATGCCCTGGACGTGACACTCGAAGATGTTCGATTTGCCAATTCCGCGACTTGGCAACTTGAACATGCGAACGTCAGCGCAAATCACTCTGACGTATGGCCCCCGCTGCCCGGACGAGCTACACAACCGCCGCTGCGCGGATCGGAGGTATGTTCCAAGGCATTCCGCGACGGCAATCGGTAAGCACTACACGCGGCGCCGAACTCAGGTGGTGAGTTCCGCATCTGGGGCCAAGATTACTGGTGTGACGAAGGTCGGGCTCATGTCCCGAGTTGGTTGCTATTGGCCGACAGTTTTGCAGGGCCGGAAATGTCAAGGTGACGCAGGTTCTGATTTGGCGATGAAAATCTTGTGTCGATGCGCGACGGCTATCCCGCTGAGAAACGAAGTGTAAGATCACATGCGAATTTTCGTTTCCTCCGCTGCACTTCTGGCGGGATGTTTCTGCATCGCCGCGGCGTACGCTCATCCACTGTTGGTGTCGCATGCCGGAAATGCAGACTATCACTCCGTGCAGCAAGCCATCGACGCATTGCCGGCGGAAGGCGGAAACGTCCGGATCGCGCCAGGCATCTATCGCGAGAAGGTTAAAATCACGAAATCCGGTGTTCATCTCGCAGGGACTGGCAACAAGCCGGAGGATACGGTCATTGTGTATGGCGACGGCGCGGTCAATGTAGGAGGAACGGCCCGTTCGGCGACGCTGGATGCCCCTAGCGATGACTTCCGGCTCGAGAATCTGACCATTCAGAACGACTATGCCCTCAATCCGGCCAATCCACCTTCGCAGGCGGTAGCGCTGTCCGTTACCGGAGATAGGGACGTCATTACGCGCGTCCGCCTGCTCGGCGCCCAGGACACGCTGTTTGCCGGCAAGGGACCAAACGGTAGAATGTCACGACAATACTTCTCGAACTGCTACATCGAAGGGCATGTCGATTTCATATTTGGCAACGCCAAGGTCTGGTTCCGGCAATGTGAATTGCACGGCATCGCCAATCAAGCGGTCATCTATACCGCTCAGAGCAAGGCAACGCCGGATGAGGACAGTGGCTATGTTTTTGATCATTGCAGGCTAAGTGCCGACCCTGCTGCGCGCTATATCGCGCTTGGCCGCCCCTGGCGCTCCTACGCCACAGTGGTCTTCCTGTCGACAAAGATAGATGCACGAGTGATTGCGGAAGGCTGGCGCGAATGGGCTCCCGGCGAGACCAACAAGTTGAGCACGAGCTATTATGCCGAATATAGATCCTTCGGCATCGGTGCTAACCCATCAGGCCGCGAGCCTCATTCCCATCAACTGAAAGATGGCGAAGCTGCGAGATGGTCGCTGAGAGTGTTCTTCGCGGGTGTCACAGATTGGCTGCCCACGAACCATCAGGTTCGAACAAAGAGCAATGTTCACGGTGAAGGGGTTCCACGGCGATCCTCGGATGAATGAGGGGAGCGAGCCTGATTGTGATGGAGAGTCTTGTACAGCAACCCAACCGCCGCCGGAGCCAAACCGACGGAAAGGGGGGCCGGCGCGACGATCTCATCTGTTCGCCGTCCACCCACATGCGCCCGCTTCAGCTCGCAGATCATCTTGTCCGTTTTGGCGGATCAGTGTCGGCAAGCTCTACGGACCGTCACGTCAGCACGTCGTCATCGCTCGGGAACGGCTGATTTGCCTGTTCAGCGCCTTGCGCAGATCTCCGGAGAGCGAAGTGGGCTGATGCTTCGCGGCTATATTCGTTCGGTCGGTGAGCGACGAAAATTCCCGTGCGCGAGGCGAGGGCGCCTATCTGCGCCCCGTCGAAAGTTGCTTCGGAACGAGAGCTCAGTCGGTCGAAAAGTTGTTGAGGAGACCAAGGCGCGCCGCGGCGAAATCATCGGTTACGGAGGCGCTGCCTCAGCCAACCAACTCGGTTGACGAGGCCGCAGACTGTTCGGCAGGTTTATTTGACTTCGGGGGCGTTCCGCGAGCTCCATCTTGGCAAGCAAGTTGTGGAGTTCAAGCATGCACCGCGTTGGCAGCTTACGATGGCCAAGCCGTCGTGCAGGTGAGGTCGTGCGCGCTCGAGCGGGGCGGTCCCGAGACTGCAAGAGAAGCCTTGCGGTCCCTCAGTCAAAGACTGAGCCCGATTGAAGTGAGCGAATCGAAGTCTGCCGGATCTTCATTGCCAACTTGGCTTGCCAGGCACCGTTACTGCTGCGAACTCAGGACGCCCTGCACATCTTCTCGAAAAAGAATGTTTGGGGTCGTTTTGATGCCTGAACGCGCTCGTCGCCACTGGGCGAGAATCTCGTCTCCGAGCGGAACGTCCCTTTCGAAGGCTTACGGCGCAATTCGCCGTTTCTCGTACGACGTGGATCTCACATACGGCATTCGAGCAACAGCTCCGGACCCGGTGGACAATTTGGTCCCTCAGAACCGCAGTCAAAGCAAAAGTGCTAACGCGCGAGAACGCCTCCGGTCTGCGTCAAGGAAAAGACGTTGTGCGTCATCAATGAACGCCTGCAATAGGACAAGCTCACTACCAAAATTGATGCCAAGGACGACAAGATGCACGTCACGTATGATCCATTGGAGACGGTAGCGGCTATGTAAGTCCCGCCGTGATGCTTGAATTCGGCGCACGATCGACCGGCGATCCATTGTTAGATCGGTCGACCAATTTCGTCAGCTCGAACACGAAACCGGCGAAGAGGTGCGATAAAATTGGAGCAACTCCGTCCGTCGTCAGGCGGGTGCCGATGCGACGCCGGTCTCGCGCGCAGCAATATCCTGATCTCGTCAGCTTCTTGAAAGGTTGCGGCTACAACAATCGAGAATCTGAAGAGCTGCAATCTCGCCGTAATCCAGGCCGTACGGATTGCTGCAGGGTCTCTACAAACATGAGGAGAGCAGGATGGATCCGATTGACCCATTCTTCGATTCAGGAGCCTGGATGCGGGAGTACGCCGCGCTGCCGGGGCGGGCGGGTCAGCGACGGGGCGACTCAAGCGAGCAAGGCGACTTTGAGAAGCGTATGGAGGATTTGCATCTCGATCCGTCTGATCAAAGCAAGTCAACTTCACCTGATCGGCCTCCCGCAGGAGGTGGTCGAGCAGTCCGGCGGGACGATTTCGGCGGTTCGATGCGGGCGCCGCCGCACTCCACTTTTAGGGAGAGTGCGCTAGGCGACACGCGCCGGAGCGTAGACATTCCCAGCTTTCAGCTTACCGCTGCGACGCAAGTGCCGCAGTCTAGTTTGCGAGATGATCTGTTCAGCAGCGCGCGCTAAAGCTTTCCGGACGCAGAGTCTGCCGCGTCGGCCAAAAGCGGAAAAAGCCGCAGATTATGGTCACGCTTCAAGTCGGGAATCGGCAAGGCGCTTGGCCGGAGCAGCAGTGAAAATTCGTCGCGCGACGCTGGGCAATCTGACGTCTTTTCGACGAATTTACGAATTGATTATGCGAGGCAGCCGGGCCGGACGCGCGGGGTCCCTGCGGCCGATGAGGAGCTCATTAAAGATTTCCGAAACAAGGCGGCGGGTAACCTCACCGACGGCACGATCAAGAATGCGGCAACCGATTTGCGCCATTTGAGCGTGCTCCTGAGCGAGCACGGCAGGCCCTCAATTGCGGATCGAATAGCCGGGAATTGGAAAACGCGCAGCAGGACAATCCGGAGGTGGAAAACCACCAGCTGGAAGCTGAGCTCGATGAGGAGGTCGACAGGTACGCAGGCCGCCGCGGCACGCGCATCAAGGCGGCCTTGAAGAAGCTCCGTGAGGTCGGTGCCGGAAACGCCCTGGCGCCTGATCTCCGCCGACTGGCTCCTCACGGCGCGGACGCAACCCTCATCCACATGTGGGCGGCGGCGGAAAAGGCAACACACAGGATCGAGCCGAAGACGATCGACAGGCAAGCTCGCCGCATGTCTAAGCTGAGTGAGTGGCTGCGGACCCATGATAGGCCACCGATGGCCGGCCGACTTTCCACCCCCGCGTTTGTCCGGGATCTCGAGGAGTACAGGCGCGAAACCAACGACAAGAAGATCAATGCTGATCTGGTCAAACTTGGCGGATACGAGCAAATCCTGGAGGCGAACAGGGCGCTTGGATTGAGGCCTCCTGAGGATCCGGGCCAGCCTTCTTGGGAAGCTGCTCGACAGCCGCATGCACTGCAGGGTCCTCCCGCAACGCCAGCTAGCCCGAGCGCGGGCGCCTGGGATTGGCTTGGCGAGCAGATCCACGGGCCCAACATATCGATGCCAGCGCCGCCCAGCCATTGGCAGGCCGGTTCGTCGCAGCAGCTTCCCGCAACCCCGGCGACGCCGAGCGCCGGAGCCTGGAACTGGCTTGGCGAGCAGATCCAAGGACCCGCCTCACCAGAGCCAGCGCCGCACTGGGGCGCGCAAGCTCATCCGCCGCTCGAGCTTCCTGCTACACCGGCCACCCCCAGCCAGGGAGCCTGGGCCTGGCTCGGGCAACAGATGCAAGACTCCGCATCGCCGTCGTGCGTGAGGCCTCGATCGTCAAACATCTACGGCGGTCTCGACTCCTTCGTTGATCTGGATCCACCCCACACCCCACGACTTGCGTGACGATGCGCGCTCTGCGCCAGCATCTGAATTTGCAGCCGCCTCGTCGTTCGCAGGACCGCCGGGGGCGGCTCCGGAGCTGCGGGATATAGGAGCGATCGTTGGCGCCGGCTGGCGCCACGGCTCCCAGGCGGCTTCAGTCGTGTTGATCGATGTATTGGGAAATATGCATCTGCTGCCAAACCAGTTCGGGCCAAGTCAGTTTGTGATCAATGGGGAGCGCTATTTTCGGCTACGGTGGACCAGGAGGCCGCAGGGATGTTCGCCTGATCCATCATCCCCGCGTGAGCCAGCCGGATGAACCAGGCCCGTCTCAGTCGCTCTATCGTCCCCGGCCGATCGTGCCAGCCGTGCAATCCGGTGAGGGGCCCGTTGATCTTGGGTATCTGATCCGCGGGGATGGGAGCACCGAGATCGATTCCTTCCGCCCTACCTCGTCCGCGCCCTGGAAGGCCAAGGCATCTTGCCGCGGGCGGGCCAACCAACCTATTTCGAGATCCGCGGAGTGCCTTACAGGGGTGAATTGGTGGAGAGCGAAGGCCGCCAGCGCGTACGCATTTATCCTGAACGTGGCTGAAGAGGCAGCAGGGCCTGCAATCGAGCTTTCGGCGGGGCAGCTCGCGTAAGGCGTTCTATAGCGAGGCTGTTGGCAGGCGATGGATCCGTTGCAGGGGCACGGCCTGAACCGTCCAGCCTCCTCTTTGTAGAATCTGCCAAGCGATTCTACCAATTTGGTGCGTGCCCGGACATGCTTTCTGCATCCCTGATCCTTTCACATAGTCCGCCAATTCTTGTCTTGAAAACCGCAGCTACCACAGATCGAACGCATTCCTGATCGAGGGAGCACCGGCGCCGAGCGCAGGCGATGGCCAAGCGCCAAGAACTTGGCCACCAAACGAAAGTTTGCTGACAAAGGCTTTTCCTGATGGCCGCCCAAATTCCTCGGCGGGCGCGGTATTTCGCAACCTGCATAGCTTAAGGCCTCATGCCCAGTTCAGTTATTGCGCTATGCAAAGGCCCCTCGCGCTGCGTTGCAAACACCTGGTCCGCTCGGGAGCAGAGTGCAAGTGCCCACTGGACCTGGGAAGCCGATGACAGCGAGCTTGGTGCGATAAAAATCGCTAAGGTCAGCTTCCTCCCAGCGCTTTTCCCAAATAATCTCGAAAAGGATCAATGAGGACAGAGTGTGCGGGCGGCCGCCGGCGCTCAGGCTCACCGCCCGCAGCAAGCCAGCGTTCGATAGTCCTCACGCTCATGGCGATCTGCGGCGCGATCCCGCGCGGCGACAGACCGGTGGCGCGCAAGTCGAGGATTTCGGCATGAAGTTGCGCGACGATTGAGAGCCGCGGGCGACGGCTCGTCAGATTCTCGAAAGTTTGTTCATAGTAGGACTAGCTCAATTGATTTCATGACGAGAGGCTAATGTGGAACCGCACAATTTTGACGTAACTGCCGGGCCGCGGTACAGGTCTCGCAAGAGCATCAACCCGACCGATCCGGGCAAGACGACTTTGAGCAGCAATTAAACGAGGTGCGCGAAGCCGATAACGCGATCCCTGACGGTGGGCCACGCGGTAGGCCCTCTACCAATGTGTCTAGCTACACCAGCAGTCCCCGGCCGAGCCGATGAGTGCACTTGCCAGGAGCAACCTCTTGCCAAGCGAGGTCCTCATCAACGATGAGCGTAACACAGCTGAGTTGAGAGCAGCGAAGAGGCCAAGGGCCCTAAAAAGTCCGCAAGGCGTTGCCATTGAGCAGCAGCTGAGCGAGTTCGCCAATTCAGGCGGTGGTGGAGCAATGTCAGCAGCCTCCGCGATGCAGCCGGCTCAATCAACTGGGATTGTGGTACGGGGGCATCAGTTGGACAAGCGGCCTGTTTATCCGAGGATGCTCCCGAAATCTTGAGGCTTGAGGAGGCTCTCATCAAAGGCGGGATGGTCGCCGGTGGGGCGAAGCAACATGCAGGCGCTCTTCTTAGCTTTAGCCGTTGGCTCTTCGCAAAACGCAGACCGAGCATTGTTGCTCGGCAGGACAATAAGTCGCTGAGCAATGGCGGTGACGTATACGAGTTCGTCGGAAAGGGAAATCCCAAAATCCTCCTTGTAGCATTAGACCATCTCCGCACCTTTCGGTCGACGGGCGAAGTCATCGTACGCCAACGGAGCGGTCGCGCCCGCCCCCCGAACGTGGCCCCCATCCATCCCGAAAGCGCGGCACTGATGGAACCGACGCTCATCGGCGACGCCGCTGCACAGCACAGGGCCTCGTACGAAGCTAGCAGTCGGCGAGAGGAGCTTCGGGACGGGCAGGAGGATCAACCCGCCCCGTCGGCTTTCGTCCAAGGGCACGTCGCGATCAATCCCGAGCAGCTTCATCAGTGGGAGCTTTTGCAAGTGCTGGATCATCTTGATCATCAACCCATTCCGTCACCAGCCTCCGTCCCTTCGGACAAGCTTCAGCGACTGGAAAAGGACTTACAGGGCGAGTTGCACCGACACCCTGCCGCGTCGTTCTCCGCCGATCCAGAAGAGTTTAGTTTCGATCTAAAGCAATTCTCTCTAGGTGCCGCGCGGCGAACAGGATGGAAGTGGAGCGTCGACCATGATGAGAGGGCTACGCCGGGCTCGTGACGCAGGGAGGGCGTAGCCCGACCGGAGTTACGAGCCCGGCGTCGGCGCGATCCACAGCGGACCGCGCCGACTGGTGATCGCGGCCGGCTGGTTATGCAAGTGGTTCTTCCGCCAAGAGGAATCACTCGCGTGCCAGGCCGACACATTACCGATCACCAAATGAGGCTCTACATGAAGTACCGTCAGACCGATAGCCCACCCGTGGCCGCCGCCAAGGCTTCGTTCAGCACCTCGACCGCTTACCGGATCGAGAAGGATCGACGCCTTCCGTCGCAGAAGAAGGCTCCCCGCGGCCGTCGCCGGCCAGATCCCTTGGCCCGCGTATTTGAGACAGATATCGCGCCGATGCTGAAGGCCGCCCCCGGTGTGCGGCCGGTCACGATCTTCGAGGAGTTGCTCCGACGCCATCCCGAGCTCGGCGCCGGCATCCGTCGCACGCTGGAGCGCCGGATCCGGGCCTGGCGGGCGATCCACGGCGAGGAGCAGGAGGTCATCTTCCGCCAGACCCACGAACCCGGTCAGCGCGGCCTGTCCGACTTCACCGACATGGGCGAATTGGGTGTCACGATCGCGGGCGTACCGCTCGACCATCGTCTCTATCACTTCCGGCTGGCCTATTCCGGGTTTGAGCACGCCCATGTCGTGCTCGGCGGTGAGAGCTTCGTCGCTCTGGCCGAAGGCCTGCAGAATGCCTTGTGGTCACTCGGTGGGGCGCCACGGGAGCATCGCACCGACAGCCTGTCGGCCGCCTTTTGCAATCTCGACCGCGACGCCAAAGACGATCTGACGCGGCGATACGAAGACCTCTGTGCCCATTACGGCATGCGGCCTTCCCGCAACAATCGTGGCATCGCCCACGAGAACGGGGCGATCGAGAGTTCGCATGGTCATCTCAAGCGAGCGATCGGCGACGCGCTGTTGCTGCGTGGCACCGCCGACTTCGACGATCTAGCTGCCTATCGTGGCTTCATCGATGAGATCGCCAGCCGCCGCAATGCCCGCAACGCCAAGCGGATCGACAGTGAACGTAGCGCACTTCAGGATCTGCCGGACCGCCGCACGTCGGACTATGAAGAGGTGATCGTCCACGTGACATCGTCCGGCGGCTTCACCTTGCGCAAGGTGTTCTACACGGTGCCGTCGCGCTTGATCGGCCATCGGCTGCGGGTGCGCCTGTATGACGATCACCTCGACGTGTTTGTCGGCGGCACGCATCTCCTCACCTTGCCGCGCGGGCGGCCGCATCCCAATGGCAAGCACGATCAGGTCGTCGATTATCGGCACGTGATCCATTCCTTGCGGCGCAAGCCGATGGCGCTCCTCAACCTGGTCTACCGCGACCAGCTGTTCCCCCGGGAAGCTTACCGCCGAGCCTTCGACGTCTTGCGCAAACGCTTACCGGACAAGAAGGCCTGCCGGATCATGGTCGATCTCCTCGCACTCGCCCATGAGCGCGGTTGCGAGGCCGAACTCGCCAATCAGCTCACGGCTGACCTGAACGACGGCCGGCTGCCCGACCTCAACCGGCTACGTACTCACTTCGCCCCGGATCCCGCCCAGGTGCCGAACGTCGTGGTACGCCTCGCACCGCTCGCCACCTATGAATGCCTCATCGGTACCGCCGAGATCGGAGGCGCCGCATGAGCACAACCAACGTAGTCGACACCGCGCGCCTCAATCTGTTGCTCAACGAGCTGCGGCTGCCCGCCATCAAGGCGCTGTGGCCGCAATTTGCCGAGCAATCCGATA
>Ga0310811_10009226_pt1 | contig 12726 bp, 4 predicted proteins | sample YCmetagenome_FD_207642 | JGI IMG/M metagenome (GOLD analysis project Ga0310811, IMG submission 207642) | Soil microbial communities from experimental microcosm in Duke University, North Carolina, United States - YC | ecosystem: Engineered > Artificial ecosystem > Soil microcosm > Unclassified ... | reverse complement strand
TTTTTCACGTGCTGTATTTGCTGATAGATAATGATCGTACCAATGATCAGGACAATTGATATCGTAAACTGGATCACTACCAAACTTTGCCTGATAAATCCAGAACCAGCACTTGATTTGATACGAATGTTCTTTAAAACCGTAATTGGGTTAAATGACGATAGGTAGAATGCTGGATAGCTGCCTGCCAGCAAACCGGATACAGCACCAATGAGAACAATATAGATCAGATGTAATGGTTCAAGTATATTTACAGACAATTCCTTCTGCACAAGCGTATTGAACGATGGCATAGCTGCATATATAATCCCTATTGCCAATATCACGGCAATGAACGACATGATAACCGCTTCGCCAATAAACTGACTGATCAGTTTCCCCTTCCCTGCTCCCATCACTTTGCGAACGCCAACCTCTTTTGCACGCTGCTCAGAACGTGCTGTTGAGAGGTTCATGAAATTAATGCAGGCGATCAGTAAAATGATCCAAGCAATGAATGAGAATAGCTTAACATACTGGATACGGCCACCGCTCATTTTTCCATCTGTGAAGCTATTATGCAGGTTCCAGTCGTTCATCCCGAACAGGAAGCAAACTGTCGTATTATCCGGTTTAGTTTTAGAGGGAATATAATGGCTCAGCTGTTTATTAATGGCAGCTAAATTTGCGTTAGGTTCCAGTTCAACCAATGTACGAACCCAGTTAGCACCCCAGATAGTCATCCATGGCTGCTTATGATCTATATTTTCCATAGGGGCCAGCCATTGAAACTGGTAAGTAGAGTTTTTAGGCAGATCCTTAAAAACCCCGGTCACTATGTAATCCTGCTCATTATTTACTTTTAAAGCTTTGCCTATTGGATCAGCATCCCCGAAGAACTTCTGAGCCATGGTTTCATTGATAACTACCGAGTGCAATTGCTTAAAAGCATTAGCAGCTGAACCCTTTGTGAAAGGTAACTGTAGCATTGAAAAGATTTCCGGATCGGCATAGTTACCAGTTTCGGTAATGATCTTATCACCTAAAGCAAACAGCGCATTATTCCCATCGCCGGTCATCCGCGCGGCATTTTTAATTCCTGGAATTTCGGCCTTCATGGCTTTAGCCATCGGTCCGGGAGTACCAAAAAAGGTGCTGATCTTTCCTTCATAGGTTTGATTTTCATAAACTTTATACAATACATCGCGTTTAGCGTAATTGTGATTGAAGGTCAACTCATCCTCAACCCATAAAAATATCAGTGACGCACAAGCTATGCCTATAGCCAGCCCGGTAATGTTTAAAAAGCTGTACGACCTGTTCTTCAGCAGGCTGCGCAAAGTGGTTTTAATGTAGTTTTTTATCATGGTTTTAGTTGATTAGTCATTTGTTAATGGTCATTGGTCATTGGTGCCGACTTGCTGATAACTGGTTAACTGATTAACCGATCACTCACTCCTCAAGCTCTCCTCGAGAGCCATAGCTCATTCTGAGCGAAGGCTCTTTACGGGTGTCACCAGTGCTGCTTTAATGGCTTTATATCCTACTGTAACCCAGGCCAAAATAATGGCTCCCACTAAGGCCAGCACAAATGCATCTGGTCTAATCGATATCCGGTAAACAAAGTTTTGCAGCCAGCCCGTCATCATGTACCAGCCCACAGGCACCGCAATTACAAAGGCAAGCATGATCAGCAGTATAAACTCTTTTGAGAACAGGTAAACAATGCTGGCTACCGATGCTCCTAATACTTTCCTCACACCTACTTCCTTGGTTCTCTGCACCACCATAAAGGATACCAGGCCATACAATCCAAGGCAGGATATGAATATGGCAATTCCCGCAAATATTTTATAGACCAGTGCCATCTGGTTTTCTTGCTTATAGAACTGGGCTATGTTATCATCCAGAAAATATCCGTTGTAGGCATACTCGGGATAAGTGTTTTCCCACTGTTTTTGCAATGCAGCGACTGTTTTGCTGAGGTTTTTGGTTTGAATTTTTATTGCTACTTCCTGTTCAAGTTTTTTACTTGCTGAAATAACAATAGGCTTGACGGTCTCCCGCAATGAGTTGGTCTTGAAATCTTTTACTACCCCAACAATAGGCAGCCAGGTTTTATTGCCACCTAACTTTACAGTTTTACCTATAGCATCTTTAGGCTTTATATTCAACTTTGCCAGGAATGTTTCATTAACAACCACCTGGTATGATGTATCAGTTTGGGCATATCCATGCCCCGCAATAAAATGCAGTCCGAATGTTTTAAAATAATCAGCATCTCCAACTTTTAAGAAAGTGGTGATACCATTTTCCTTAGTTGAGTTATCAAAATAAAAATTAGTCCCCCAGTTATTATCGGATGAAGGCACATCGGATACAAAACTTACCGATTGCACAGCCGGATTCTGTAAAAGGCGGTCCTTAAACGATTGTATCTTAGACAGGCTTACACTATCTGTATATCCGGGTATAACCAATATGGCATCTTTATTAAAACCCAGATCAGCTTCATTAACAAAGTTCATTTGCCTGATGGCGATGATCGTACCTATTATAAGCAACTGCGAAATGGCAAACTGAGCAACAACCAAAGCGCGCCGCAAAGGAATACCGCCAATAGAAGCTGCGGTGATCTTGTTTTTCAGGGCCAAAACGGGTTTAAACCCTGACACTACCAGTGCAGGATAAATTCCGGATAAAAGGATAACAACTATGGTAACAGCCAACAGGAACAACACACTGCCTGTGCTGAGCAAACTGATCGAATCGGGAACACTGGCTATATTTTTAAGATATGGGAGCAATAATTTGGCGATGACTACCGATAACATCACCGCGATGATGACTACAATTGCCGTTTCGCCAACCACCTGCCAAACAAGCTGCTTCCTGCTGCTTCCTAATACTTTACGTATACCAACTTCCTTCGACCGGCCCACGGATTGCGCAGTAGACAAATTAATAAAGTTAATAGAAGCCATTATAATAATCCCTACGGCAATGAAAAAAAGAGTAGCCAAAGTAGCGTTGCTTGTCATATGATCGCCCAGGGTGTTACCAAAGCGTGTATCGAAATGCATGTCTGACAGCGGCTGCAAAAACTGGATCTGGTTATTTTTGCCTTTTTCGCCTGCATGCTTGTAGTTAAATGTTTTGAGCTGAGCATTGATCCGGTCAACGGATTCATTAGGCGGCAGCTTTACAAATACCTGGTAGTTACTGCTAACCGAATGCCAATTATAATAGTAGTTGTAAGTATCAGGATATTTTTTCCAGGTGACGTATGAAACCATGATCTTAAAAGGCAGATCGGTATTAGCTTTTGCGTCTTCCACTATACCGGCAACTTTCAAATCGACAAGGTTATCCATTTTGAGTGACCTGCCTACCGCGACCTTCCAATCGCCGAAATATTTATTAGCGCTGCTTTTGTCTATTACCACCATATTAGGCTGTGCAAGTGTTGATGGATTACCAGCCAACCAACTGGTTGGAAATACGTCAAAAAAAGCCGGTTCAATAAAAACCACACCAACATTCTCGGTAAATTTTTTGTCTCCCAAACTTACTTTCGAACCATTTTCAGTTACAGTGATTTGGCTGCCGTAACTCATCTCGAGGGGGGCAACTTTTAGTTGAGGGAAATCCAATCGTAAAGCGTCCGTTGATGGTATAGGCAAACCGGGGTTAAATGAAAAACCCTCTTCACGCCTTTGCTGGGTTACAACATGATAGATGTTTTTGTAATTCGGTCTGAATTTTTCAAAGCTCATTTCATATTGAATGACAACATAGATAAGCAGGCAAGCTGCAATACCAACAGTAAGCCCTGAAATATTGATGGCTGTATATCCTTTGTGACGGACTATATTACGCCAGGCGATCTTAAAGTAACTCTTCAACATATAAGTTAGTCTTAATAAACGTACGATAAAGTACGTACCAATCAGTTAATAGATTGATTTGTAATCAATTAGGTAAAATATGACTATACGAACATGTTCGTATACGTAACACAACATGTTCGGAAATGATACAGTGTTCAGTTAATCAGGCATCAGTTAACCAGTGATTGGCCACGTCCTATCCTACTTTCTTACTTAGTTAACCAGTCACTGATTAACTGGTTAATTAGTCACTGATTACTCCGATCGCAAACTATTCACCGGGTTGGCTATTGCCGCTCTAACCGCATGATAACTAATGGTAATCAGCGCAACAACAACAGCCAATAATCCCGCTGCTCCAAACATCCACCATTGAATATGAATACGATAAGCAAAATGCTCCAGCCAGCCGTGCATAGCCCACCAGGCTACTGGTGACGCAATCAATATGGATAACAGCACCAACTTCAAAAAATCAACCGATAATAGTGATGTGATAGATGATAAACTCGCTCCCAATATTTTACGAATACCGATCTCTTTAGTGCGCTGCTCAATAGTGAAGGCTGCTAAACCGAACAGGCCCATTCCTGCCAAAACAATAGTAAGCACTGTAAATATGCTGAATATCGATGCTAGCCGGTCTTCGGCTTTGTATTGCGCATTAAAGGAATCATCCATAAACGTATAGTTTAATGGGGTATCCTTATCGTACTTTTTATAGATGTTTTCCATTGAACTAAGCAATGTAGGTAAGTTGGTATGCGGTTTTATTTTAGCAAACAGGAAACAACCAGATCTCATGGTCCAATACGGGTCGGTATCCGGAACAATGAAAAGTCCAAGCGGCTCAATGGCATATGTCATCGAGCCAAAGTTGAAATTCTTTACTACGCCTGCTATTTCCAAAATTCGGGAACCTGATTTGACAAAAGCTCCCACCGGATTACCACTCAGGTGAAGCCTTTCTATTGCCAGCTCATTGATCACTAATTTGTTGTCACCTGTGAGGTGTGATGCAGATAAAGGCGGATATTTCCATTTCAAACCTACTAACGACATAAAATTGCTGTCAACAGCGAGTGCATTCAGCGCCACAGTCTGATCTTTTATTTGACCGTCCATTTCATACATATCATAAGACGTAAACATTGCATAACGCGATGTCGCCACGTTTGCAACTCCAGCCAGTGACTTGATATCATTATAAAATGCCGGGTAATTCTTGCCGAAACTACTTCCTACGGGTATCATAACAATATTTTCCTTGTTGATGCCTGTATCAGCATGCCTGAAATAGTATAGCTGACGATCGATAACGATCCCGCAGATGATTAAGCCTACCGATATGGTAAATTGAAGCGTGGTAAACACTTTGCGCGTCGTAACACCGCCGGATTGCTTGCTCATCTTACCCTTAAGCGTAATTATGGGATTAAATGATGATAATACCAGTGAAGGGTAACTTCCGGCAACAAGAACAGTAACCAGTAGTAAAATTCCTAATAAAGTCAATACTAAGGGGCTATGCAGAAAAGAGTCGTCTATTTTGAGCTGTAATACATTTAGAAACACCGGCTTGAACAAATAGCAGATCATGTATCCTAAAACAAAAGACAAGATTGCATATAAACCTGACTCTACATAAAACTGAGCTGCAATACTTTTTCTGCTGGCACCAGATACCTTACGTACTCCTATTTCTTTTGCACGTAAAGTGGCTTGCGCAGTTGATAGACTCATATAATTTACCAGCGCAAGCAGCAATACCAATACGGCTACAAGAGGAAATATTTGCAGGTATTTGGTATTTGATTGATCGCCATCGCTGAAATTCAGATGCATGTCTGTCAGTGGCTTCAATGAAAACGTCATATCTTCAAAGTCTTTGTTTTGCTTGCCCAAAAAATCGAGTCCTCTCTTTAGCGTTACGGTATCCTGGGCATGTTTCAGCAACAGGTAGAGCTTGAATGTACCAAACCCAATTTTTTGTGGCCCCAGGTACTCTTTTGCCTCCTTCATGGTGAGAAAGCTGGAGTTAGGCACCACAAAGCTATATTGGATTGATGAATTAGACGGGCAGTTTTCGGCAACGCCTGTAACCTGGTAGGTATAAGCACTATCGGTCTTTAAGGTAATTGTTTTACCGATTGGGTTTTCATCGCCGAAATATTTTTTTGCCATCTCCTGCGATATAACTACAGAATATGGATTAGCTAAAACAGAATTGGCGTCACCAGATAGAATTTTAAATGAAAAGAATTTAAAGAAACCGGGATCAGCAAACACCAGATTCTTTTCTGAAAATTTCTTGTTGGATAATAATGGATTACTAACTATCACTGGTTTAAAATAGGCCAGGATGCGCATGTAACTTTCAACCGTAGGCTGCCCCTGACTGACTAGCGGGCCAGAAGCATAGCTCATGTTTCCCATAGTATTTATGATGTTGCCACGCATTTTTATCATGGCATTGGGAACAAATACACGATCTGCATTTTTACCAAATCGGTCATAACTATGCTCATGCGCCACGTAAAGCATTATCAGCATACAAACCGCCAACCCAATAGCCAGTCCTGAAATATTGATCAAACTGAATAACTTATGTCTTAACAGATTGCGCCAGGCGATTTTAATATAGTTTTTTATCATAGATTGTACTTTTTGGGTTCTATGTAATACGTTTAAGTCAACACATTTCTAATCACTAACTAACTAGTCACCGGTTAACCGATCATTCTGAACGAAGGCTCTTCACCGGATTAGCCAGTGCAGCCTTAATAGCCTGAAAACTGATGGTTGCTAAAGCGATAGCTACGGCACAAATACCTGCAACCGCAAAAATCCACCAATTCATTTGTGTCTTGTATGCAAAGCTCAACAGCCATTTATTCATCATCCACCAGGCAACAGGAATTGAAAAGATGATCGCTATGAATACAAGCTTTACAAAATCTATTGATAATAGTGCAGCGATATTGCTTACCGTTGCGCCCAATACTTTACGTATGCCAATCTCTTTAACCCGCTGTTTTGCCATATAGGCCGATAATCCCAATAATCCCAAACACGCCAAAGCAATAGCGATGGATGCAAAAACAGTAAGCACTTTGCCAAGCCGCATTTCGGAGCTGTACAGTTTATTGAAATCTTCATCCAGAAAATGATATTCAAAAGGACGATAAGGCGCCAATTCTTTCCATTTCCCTTCAAGAAACGAAATGGTTTGCTTCAGGTCATTGCCTTGTAATTTCAGAAGGAACGTCCTTTGGTATGATTCAGGGAAAAGTACTAATGGCTTTATCGGGTTATGAAGCGATTCGAAATTAAAATCGCGCACTACTCCTTTTACATATCCCTCACGTTCATCGCCGACAAACATCCTTTTTCCAATGGCTTGTTGTGGTGTCCAGCCTAACTCTCTGGCAGCAGATTCATTGAGGATAAAATGAAACACATTTTGCTTATAATCCTGATTGGATACGTCCTTCATATCCTGCTGCTCAAGATCCGATCCGGCAATAATTTTTAAACCGGTAGTTTTTACAAAATCATTATCGACAGGAGTACCTGTGACTGCCAATGTTTGTGTTTGCGGCATTAATGATGACCGCATATTATATCCGCCCACAATGTCTACCGGTGTGCTGACACATGCAGAAACACTAATTACATGGTTATTGGTTTTAAACTGTTGCTTAAACAAGTCGAGTTTATCCTCCATCCTATTGTCTATAGGTAACACCAGTATCTGATCGCGGTTATAGCCCATATTCTTGTTCTGAATAAAGTTGAGCTGTTTCTGCATAATGAATGTGGATATGATCAGGATAACAGAAATGGAGAATTGGAATACGATCAGTGATTTACGCACCCATTGTCCGGAGCTGGTATTCTTAAATGAGCCTTTAAGCACTTTTACCGGCTGGAAATTGGATAAGATCAAGGCTGGATATGTACCCGCCAACAAGCTCACTAAAATTATCAATAGCAACGCACCGCCAATAAACTGAACAGAGAAGATTGCATCGATGGTTAATTGTTTATCAGATAGTTGATTAAATACCGGCAATAACAATGCTGCAGCAACAACACTTAGAATAGTTGAAATGGTACAAAGCAAAACAGACTCGCCTATAAACTGCCAGAAAAGCTGCCTGTTGCCCGCCCCTATCACTTTACGCACACCAACTTCCCTCGCGCGTTCCATCGACCGTGCGGTATTTAGATTTACGTATGTAAAGCAAGCTATAGCCAGCATGAGTAAAGCCACAGCTTCCAATATGTAGATATAAGTGATACTATTATTCGGTTCAAAACCTTCGTAAGGTGAATAAAGATGAACTTTGTTGAAAGGTTCCAGTTCGAAATCAACTGTAGCGCCCTGTCCGGTCATTTCCTTCCGCATAAAAGGAGTAATTTTTGCTTGCAGTGGAGCAATGGCTTCTTTGTCTTTTAACAAAAAGAAGGTGGTGTAGTTAGCATCCCAATATGATTTTTCTTCTTCAGTTTTTCTTAACGATGACCAGGAAGCCAGGAAATCAAATTTGATCTGTGAGTTTGACGGGCAGTCCTGCATAACACCGGTCACCTGGTAAAGCGAGGTATCTGTCCCGACTTTTAAAACCTTTCCAATAGGGTCTTCATTGCCAAAATATCTTTTGGCGGTCGATTCGGTCACAACTACCTGGTTTGGTGCTTTTAATACATTAGCAGGTTCGCCCCGAAGAAGTTTGAATGAAAACAGATCAAAAAATGAAGGATCCGCAAACATAAAATTCTTTTCATTGATCAGTTTATCGTTGTAGTGTACAATCCTGGAATATTTGGTCATGCGCGCGGCTGATTCTATTTCAGGAAATACCTGTTTAAACCTTGGCGCTACGCGCGCGCTGGTAAAATTTCCTTTCTTCATTTCAGTACCGCCATCAAATTTATAAGCCATGATCGTGCGCACTATACGGTCGCCCTTGGTCTCAAAATTATCATAGCTCAGCTCATGCTGAATATACAGGCCGATAAGCAGGCAGCTGCATAAGCCAATGGTAAGACCCAAAATATTGATCACGGAAGACGTTTTGTTCTTCCACAAATTCCTGAATGCGGTTTTAAAATAGTTTTTTAACATGGTTTTGGGGTTAAACCCAATCAATACAAAAACTTATACCAATAAGACAATATTCTGATTATTAATATCTTAAAATAAACAACCGTACACCCATTGTACGCAAGCGGACAACAGGTGTACGGTTATGATACAGTGGGGTTAGTTGATTAGTTAACTAGAGATTAGAGATTGGGTTGACCCGCAAAACACCTAATCTCTGATTAACTAACCTCTAATCACTCACTCCTCAAACTCTTCACCGGGTTTACATTAGCAGCCTTTATTGTTTGAAAGCTTATCGTTGCAAAAGCTATCATAAAGGCTATAATACCCGCACCTGCAAATACCCACCAACTTGAGATTAAACTTATTTTAAAGGCGAAATTACTTGTTAGCCACCAGGACATCAGCCCTCCTGAAACGGGTAAGGCAATAACCGATGCTATGATCACAAGGATTAAAAAGCTTCTGGATAATTCGACCACCAATTGTGGTACGCTTGCGCCCAATACCTTTCTTACCCCTATTTCTTTAACACGCTGAGATATAGTAAATGCCGACAGGCCAAACAAACCTAAGCAACCGATAAATATAGCCAGGCAGGAGAATACGGTAAACAGCTTGCTTTCCTCTTGCTCGGCATCGTATAATTTCTGGAAACGATCATCCAAAAATGTATAATCGAAAGGCGTATCCGGCACATATTGATGCCATGTATCTTTTATGGTATTTATTGCTGACTGCACATTATTTCCATTCACCTTTATCGAGATGCTATTGTAGTAACCACTCGTAGGCGATGGAAGCAAAAATATCATCGGGATAATAGGCTGGTGCAACGATTCGAAATGAAAATCATGAACTACACCTATTACCTTTCCTTTAACTTTACCATAAGTCAGATCTTTTCCTATGGCATTCTGGTCAGTTTTCCAATTTAACTGTTGTACTGCAGTTTCGTTGATAACATAATTGGCTGTATCTGTCGGATAATCGCGTGAAAAATTTCTACCGGCGGCCATCGTCATGCCATAAGTATCCATAAAGCCCAAATCAGTGGTAATATATTTCAACTCAATATTGGTAGGTACGCTCTTACCTCCGTCGATCACCTGCGCGCCCTGGTCATCCAGCAAACGTCCCGAAGGAATACGTGACGAGCGGCCAACATCTTTTATTGAAGTGTTTTTAAGCAGTTCCTGCCTGAAAGATTCAAACTGCTTAGTTAGATTACCCGGATAAGTAGTAACCAGTATATGATCTTTACTGAAGCCGAGTGACTTGTTCTCAATGTAGCTTAATTGTTGGAAAACAACGGTTGTTGCCACAATCAAAACTATAGAGACGGAGAACTGAACAACAACCAATATCTTACGAAAGGAGATATTTCCTGAGCCCACTTTCAGCATCCCTTTCAGCACTTGTACAGGTTTGAACGAGGACATAAAAATGGCAGGATACAACCCGCTGAGTAAACCTATAAAGAATGGCAAACATAAGATCCCTATGAAAATATCCCATCTGAACAAGCTGCTAAATGCAAGGTTTAAGTGGGCCAATTGATTTATATATGGTAACAATAGCCATGTAAATACCATTGCCAGGATCAAGGCCACCCAGGTAACCAATACCGATTCACCCAGGAATTGACGGATAATCTCCTTCCTTTGTGCGCCTATCACTTTACGTACGCCTATTTCTTTAGCGCGTAAGGCCGAGCGGGCGGTTGACAGGTTCATATAATTGATACAAGCGATCAACAGAATAAACACCGCTATGATTGAAAATATATAAACTCTTGTCATACTACCTTCAGGCTCGATCTCGTCGTCAAGATGCGATTTGAGGTGGATATCTGTCAGCTTTTGCATCGTAAGCTTGGTTGCCTGCGAAGTTTTGATATTCGGCGGCATACCAGGCAGGTGAACATATTTATCAAGGAAGGAATTTAATTGCCTGCTTATGTTTTCAGAATTATAGTTTTTTGGTAAAAGCAGGTAAGTGTAAAATGAATTGTTTCCGAAGTTAGTTTCCAACTGTTTTTCGCCATAAATCAACGTGTCTTTCAGTGTATTGAAGGAAAACAACATGTTTGGATGCATATGTGCATTTGACGGGAACGGTTCAAAAATACCGGTTACTTTAAATTCGTGTTTAGTATTATCCAGTATAACGGTTTTGTTGATCGGATCTTCACTTCCGAAATATTTTTTAGCAATTTCGGGTGTGAGCATTACGCTGTAAGGGTCATTCAATGCCGTCTTCTTATCCCCCTCGGTTATGTTGACACTGAACACGCTACAAAAGTTTTCATCTGCAAAAAAACCATCCTTCTCGTTGAACATTTTTTCCTTGTACTTAAATACTACAACGTCCTGGTGCAGCAGCCTGGTCATTTTTTCAATCTCGGGAAACGCGACTTTTAATAGCGGGCCAAAAGGCGGCGCTACAGAACTCAGGTGTAAGTTTTCGGAACCATCTTTTGAATAAAAGATGCGGGTAACACGATAGGTACGGTCAGCATTTTCATTATAACGATCATAGCTCAGCTCGTTTATGATATAGGCTAATATTAATAAGCAGCAAGTGATACCTATAGTTAAGCCTGAAATATTGATGAATGAAATAAATTTGTGCCTTGCGATATTACGCCATGCACTTCTCAGATAGTTCTTTATCATGATCTTAAGATTTAATGAACCGGTTTCAATTAGCTATAAGACACCGTAGAAAAGAAAAACGTTACGGGTGTACTAATAAATTATAAAATCTATTTCAGTTCACTTGTTCATTAATCATTGGTATAAGCCCCCGATCACTGATTAACTGATCACTCCGAACGCAGACTTTTTATCGGATTAGCAATTGCTGCTTTGATTGATTGAAAACTAATTGTTATTAAGGCAATCAGTAATGCAATAAAACCTGCCAGTACAAATACCCACCACTGAATATTAACGCGATAAGCAAAATCCTGCAGCCATTTATGCATCGCAAACCAGGTAATAGGGAATGAAATAAGAATGGCGATCAGAATTAGTTTAAGAAACTCTGTAGAGAGCATCGCTGTAATATTCCCTGATGAAGCACCCAACACTTTGCGTATACCAATCTCTTTTACCCGTAATTTGATCATAAAGGAGGCCAAACCGAATAATCCAAGACTTGCTATAATAACAGCGATCACTGCGAATGAAGTGAAGATATGGCCGGTGCGCTGCTCGGCAGAGTATAATGAAGCAAATTGCTCATCAACAAAATAATAGCTGAAGGGTCCGCTGGCCTTATATTCGTCCCATTGCTTTTTGATGTCGGCAACCAGGTTACTTACTTCAACTGCTTTTATTTTCAGGATGATGGAACCGTGCCGATGCATAGGCAGCATCATTAATGGAGCCACTTTCTGTTTGGCTGAGGTATAATTGAAATCTTTCACCACGCCAACAACGGTATAAGCCTTCCTGCCCGAGCGAACGATTGTTTTACCAATCGGATCAGTTTTGCTCCATCCTAGCTCATTAACAGCCGCTTCATTGATCATAACAGCCGAAGAATCTGCCGGAAAATCAGGCGACACGCTTCGTCCGCCTGCTAGCTTAATGCCGAAAGTCGAAAGGTAGTTACCATCGATACGGTAAATATTGCAGTGTATCTCATTTTTGGTCTCATCTGATGCACGTTCCTGTGGATAGATTTCCGTTCCGCTCATATTTCCATTTCCTGGTATTTCGGTCGAGATCGTTGCGT
>Ga0310811_10009225_pt1 | contig 12726 bp, 11 predicted proteins | sample YCmetagenome_FD_207642 | JGI IMG/M metagenome (GOLD analysis project Ga0310811, IMG submission 207642) | Soil microbial communities from experimental microcosm in Duke University, North Carolina, United States - YC | ecosystem: Engineered > Artificial ecosystem > Soil microcosm > Unclassified ... | reverse complement strand
GGCCCTGCATCGGCGATGCGGGGCCGCCGCGGCCTCCGCGTGCGGTGGGCGAGTGCGGCGCGTGCGCGGCACGCTCGGGCGCGTCGGCCGTCGCAGCAGCGACGCCTTGTGCGGCGTCCGCGCCTTCTGCGCCTGGCGCCACGCTATCCTGAATCGGCTGCCAGCGGCCGTCGATGTCGCGCCGGACTCCATAGGTGCGTCCCGAAAGCGCATCGGGATCGACAATCCGGGCATACCCCTCCGACGGATAACGATCCAGCTGATACGTCAGGCCCTCGCGCACGAGGTAAAACCGGCCCCCGCGCAAGCTCTCGACCACATTGGGAATCGTCGTCGCCCGATATGATGCAGGCGGCGTCCACGTCGCGTAGCCTTCAGGCCATCCGACGCGCGCTCGACTGCTCCGCAAACGAAATTGCCGCAGCGCGGACGTTGTACCGGCGGGCGGCAAGGGCGCGCGCCCAGCGGCGGCTACCGACGCTTCGCCGGCAGCGGCCGGCTGGTCGTGCCCGCCCGACGCAGGCGGGTTTCGCGCGGGCTCTGCAGCAGCCCGCGCAGGTGCTTCATAAATCCTCGGAACCATCATCGGCTGCGCTCTCCGCATCGTTGCGTGCCCCATGCGGGCACTCGAAGCCATGCTAGAGAAATTGCGGCACACCGCGTAATAGCCGCGCATGCGGGGCAGGCGTCGCGCACGCCGGCACCGCCTGCTGCCACCGCGCGGACCGGCCTGTTCGCGCGCGGCGCCCCGCTCAGGCCTGCGGATCCGACCGATGAATCGCCAGCCCCTCCATCGGATCGAGCGGCTCGCGCCACGGCGCGCGCTTGAGCATCAGGCGCGTGTCGTCGTAGCCGGCGCGCCAGCGCCGTTCGATGCCGGTCGCCGAAAAATCGATGTCCTTGTGCATATCGGCGCCGCACGAGCGCGGCGCGTCGAGTTCGATCACCTGCATCGTGGTGCCGCAGCCCCAGTCGAGCAGTTGCCGCACCGCCGCCGAGTCGCGCAGCTCTGCCGGAATATGCGCGCCAAGCTCGCGAATCACATGACGCAGCCGGTGAATCTGCCGCTGCCGTTCGAGATGGCTTTCCGCGCGGCTCGAATACTGGATGTCGCGCTGCCGGCTCATCGCTTCGCCGATCGACCTCGGCTCAGGACCGTGCGCGGGCCACAGCTGCACCGTGAAGATCACCGAATCGCGCCGCGGCCGATCGTCGAGCACCGCTTCGAGCGGCGTGTTCGAATAGATGCCGCCGTCCCAGAACGCCTCGCCGTCGATCCGCACCGACGGAAAGCCGGGCGGAAACGCCGCCGACGCCATCACGTGATCGACCGCCAGCGGCGCATCGCGATTCGTGAAGTAATGCATATGCCCACTCGCGACGCCGACCGTGCCGACCGTCAGGCGCATCTGCTGCGCATTCAGGCAGTCGAAGTCGACCAGCGATAGCAGCGTGTCGCGCAAAGGATCGGTGTGATAGAACGCTGCGCGGTCGAGTCCAACGGATGCATGCAGGCCGAACCACGCATCGAAGCGCGGCGTGAAGAACGCCGGCAGACCGCGCGTGACGATCGACAGATCGCGCAGCCACTCGCCGATACCGAACGGCATGCTGGCCGCCGCGCCGCCTTGCCAGGTCACACGCTCCCAGAACTGTTGCAGACGCTCGAGCCTGCGCTCGACCGGATTGCCAGCCAGAATCGCCCCGTTGATCGCGCCGATCGACGTGCCGATCACCCAGTCCGGTTCGATGCCGGCATCGTGCAGCGCCTGATAGACGCCCGCCTGATATGCGCCGAGCGCGCCGCCGCCTTGCAGTACCAGCACCACCTGCCCCGCGATGTCGGGACATTCGGTGGAGCCGTGCGGCCGCGGCGCGCCACCGCCGGCTGCCTGATTTGCCATCGCGCTTTCTCCCTGGATAAGAACAGACACATGGGGATGCGGCCGTGCGCGGCACGGTGGAACCCATGAGCTGTCACACGATAGCGTACCTTTGCGGCGAATGCAGTCTCGGGCGCGGCGAGCCGCGCGCGACACCGTGTCAGAAAAAGCCCGGCACGACGCGGAAGCGCACCCGGCTCTTGTACACGCAATAACGCTCGTCGTCGGACAGCAGCTTCTCTTCACGCACGATGCGCACCAGTTGCAGCGCGAACTGGAAACCGTAAACGAGCAGGTTCTGCAAGCCGAAATTGACCAGCAGGAAGCCGATATCGGCGACGAAATAGCCGAAGTAGATCGGGTGCCGCATAAAGCGGTACGCGCCATGCGAAACGATGCCGCGATTGGCCGGCAGAATGCCGAACGAGCGGCGCAGCGACGCCTTGGCGAACAGCTGCCAGCCGATCCCGAGCGCCTGCAGCGTCGCGCCGACCGACTCATGCACGAGCGGCGTACCCGGCGCGAGCTGCACCGCGAGGAAGTAGTAGCTCGCCGCTATCGAGCACAGGAACGTCAGCGGCCGCCAGTCGCGCCGCACCGGCACGCGCGAGAACAGCGACAGGCCGATTGTCATGACCTCCGCCGCCACCAGCAGGATCAGCGTGATACGGCCGGGATCCGCGCTCCATTGCCTGAACGCGGCCCACGCAAATACCGCGAGCAGCGATGCGGTGCAAAGGCGCGCCGCCACTTCGATAAACAGCCTGCCCGGCCGGCGCTGCACTGCGCGCGCGGGGTCGAGCGAGTCGTGCGCTTCGAGCGTCGTGCGCAACACCGTATAGTCGATGGTCTTCATGTTGCCCCCTGGTCACTTTCTTTTTGGATGTGCAGGCCCGGCAAAGGGCCCGTTTGCTGCTACTTCGAAATGCGCAGGATCTCCGACGCCAGCTTCGAAAAACACGGCGTCAGGTCCGCGGTGGTCAGCGCCCGGCAATACACGCCGACCGGTTGCGCCGGGTTATAGCAGCGCGACAGCGAATCGGTGGTATTGGCCATGCACTTCAGGATGTCCTCGCCGATCTCGCCGTTGGCGCCTTGTGGCGTCAGCAGTTCCGAGCCGCGGCCGATCGTGTACACGTAGATTTTCTGGCTGCGCGCATAGTTGGCCAGCGCCTCCGCGACGTTGCGCGCCGCGTTGTTCACGTTGGTGTAGTTCACCGTCTTGCCGACCACGCGCGGCGAATTGGTCTGCACCGGAATCGTCTTGTCGTTGAGCCACGTGGTGTTGTGCGCGTTGTAGAAGCTCGGCATCTGCTTGATCAGGTCCGACGCCGTGCTGTCATAGCAGGGCGAACCCATCTTCTGACTGACCGCGTCGATGCGGTACAGCGCGGTCGGCGTATTCGGCGAATCGCCGCTCGTCACGGTGCCCGCCGTCGTGTTGCAGGCAGACGAATTGGTGTTGAAGATCGACGCGAAGCTGTTCGGCGCACCGTCCGAGAAAAACACGATCACGCGCAGGCTCGACGGCGTCTTGATCACGTCCTTCAGTTGCGACAGCGCATTCCAGTACGCCTCCGACGAGTTGGTGCTGCCGGAAAACGTGTAGTTGTTGATCGCGGTGTTCATCGCGCTGCGATTGAAGCCGCGGTTGTCGCCATTGAACGGCACGTCCACCACCGTGCCGTACGCGAAATGCAGCAGCGCAACGCGGTCCGTGATCGGATCGAATTGCTGCAGGAACGTGGTGGCGGCCGACTGCACCGCCGGCGGCACTTTCGGGTCGACGGCCATCGAGCCGGTCGTATCGATGATCACCGCCATGTCCAGGTCGCGCCGCACCGACTGCGCGGTGGTCGATACGTTCAGCGCGTTGAAGCCCAGCACCTTCATCAAGGTGACCGGCACCTGCGCCTGCGCGGCGATGTCGATGGTCACAGTGCCCTGGTCGAAGGTGACGGAAGGATCGGTCAGCGTCGCAGTCGAATTCAGAAAACCGGCCGGATAATTCGCCGCGAAAAACGCCTTGGCGGCATTCTTCGCATTGGTGGTCTGGGTCGCCTGGTCGTTACCGCGCGTGACCGCCTGGCCCGCGGCGATGGCCGCGCCGTCGGCGGCCGCATCCAGTTTTGCCTTGGTTATGTAGCCGAGCCCCGCGTCGACCGCCAGCCCCGCCACCCCCAACAGCACGATCAGCGCCAGTGCCACCAGCACGCTGACAGCGCCGCGTTGACGCTTCATCGATATTGTTCTCATTGCATCCCCCCGTTACCGCACTGCTCAAAACACCGCCATCGCATACAGGTCCGGCGACAGCGCCGGCGTGCTGACGCCGAACCCAAGATTGAGTGCGCCGACCAGCGGCGGCTGGTAGTAGAACGACTCGACCGCGTACGCGATCTGCCCGTTCGACAGCTGGCCCTTCAGCAGCGCGACGGTCGGCGGCGTGTTGCCGGGTGCGCCGAGCCCCGCGCAACTGCCCGAGCCATCGGTGGCCCAGCTGGTGCCGGCGCTGCCGCAGTTCCACAGCTTGCTGGCCGCCGCCGGATAGTTGCCGCCGGTCCAGCGGTATTGGGCGGCCACCGTGCCGGTGCAGCCGTTGCCGTTCGCGTCGCAGTTGTTGGTGCCGACGATTTCGGTGATGTAGATCATGCCGTTCACGCTCATTTTCAGCGGCGGCGTAGTGGCCGACAGCGACGCCATGATGGTCTGCATCGGAAAGGTCAGCGACGCCCGCGACGCGAGATTGGCGCCCTCGCGGCTCACGTTGATCAGGATCATCTGCGCCTGCAGGTTGCGCGCGAAGTCGACCACCGGTAGCGCGACGGCGATCAGAAACGGCAGCAGCACCGCCATCTCGACCGACGCGATACCGCGCTGTGCAGCGCGGGCCGGCGTACGGCGCGCACGGAAGGCGAAGGACAGGCGTGGTCGGTTCATGTCAAAACCCCTCGTTGCGCATCGTCGCGGCGACGCTGAACGAATACGTGCCGGCGGGAAAGAACGGCCGCGCGAGCGGCGTCAGCATCGGCCACGCACAATTGAGCTGCAGCACGATGATGTCGCCCGGCTGGCCGAACATGCCGGTCGAATAGCTGCCCTGCGTCGCGTAGCTTTGCGCCTTGCCGTTGATGGTGATCGTGTAGCTGGGCGCGACCAGGTTGTACAAGCCCATCGAGTTGTTCTTGATCTCCTGGATGATCGCCAGATAGCGCTGCTGGTTCTTCGCGCTCGGGTCCAGGTTGCTCTGCCCGGTCACTGCGTAGCGCGCGCCCTCGCGCACCGCGTACTGCATCGTCAGATTCACCCACAGCGAAATGCCGAGATCGAGCGCGAGCAGCAACAGCAGGAACAGCACCGGTGCGATCAGCGCGAACTCCACCGCGCTCGCGCCGCGCTGCCTGCGGCGCAGGCGCCGCGTTTGCCGTGTCGCGTTCATGCCGCCTCCCCTGTTTGCGGTAATTCCGGTTGTGAGCATCGCGCGTGTCATGACCGTTGCCTCGCGGGTTCGTCTTTAGCCCGACACATGCGACATGGTCGGCAGCAGCATGCGCACGGTTTGCAGCACGGCCGGGCCAAGCAGCACGATCATCAGCGACGGAAAGATAAAGAACACCAGCGGGAACAGCAGCTTCAGCGAGATTTTCGCGGCCCGCTCTTCGGCGCGCAGACGGCGCTTGGTGCGCAGGTTGTCGCTGTACACGCGCAGCGAATCGCCGACGCTGGTGCCGAAACGGTCGGCCTGGATCAGCATCGTCGTCAGCGTGTCGATGTCCTCGACGGCAGTGCGCAGCGCCAGATTGCGCAGCGCCTTGTCGCGCCCCGAACCGGCGCGCAGTTCGAGCAGCACCAGCTCGAATTCGTCGTGCAACGCCTTGCTGCGCATGCCGATTTCGTCAGTCACGCGCGATAGTGCGGCGTCAAAGCCGAGCCCTGCCTCGACGCATACCGTCATCAGGTCGACTGCGTCCGGCAGGTCCTCGAACAGCGCGCGCCTGCGTCGCTCGATCAGCCGCGCGAGCACGCCGTTGGGCAGATAGAAGCCGAACGCCGATGCGCACAGCGCAAACAGCAGCAGATAGATGCGCGGCATGTCGTTGAACTGACCGGCGCACGCAAGCAGCGTCAGCGCGGGCAGCACCAGTGCGAGCAGCGTTTTCGACGCGAAGAACAACGACGGCGCGGCTTCGCTGCGCAAGCCCGCATTCAGAAAGCGCACCCGCAGCAGCGAATTGTTCCAGTCGTCGCCCGGCACCGAAAACTTCGCGACACGCGACGAAACCTGCGCGAGCCGTTCGGCCCACTTGCCGTCGTCGGCATCACTGGCGGCCGCGGCGCCGGCCGCGTGGTTGATCTGCTCGAGGCGCCGCTTCAGCGGTGCGGGCCGCACGAGGCTCATTGCCTTCAGCGCCGCGGCGAACACCACCACGAACAACAGCGCGAGTACCGCAATCTGCTCGATTCTCATGGCTTCCGGGTTGCCCCGCCCTCGCTCAAGCGTGAATGAAAGATCCAGCTCATACGTGAATGCGCACGATCTTGCGCGACCAGAGGATGCCGAACAGCATGAACACCAGCGCCACGCTGGCCATCCTGATGCCGGTCGGGTCGGTCCAGAACACCTGCATCAGCGCCGGGTTGATCAGCATGATCACGCCGCACAGCGCGAACGGCAGCAGGCACAGGATCCACGCGGACAGCCGCCCTTCGGCCGACAGCACGCGCACCTTGCCGAGCAGCTTCAACCGTTCGCGGATGATCGTGCTGATGTTGCCGAGAATCTCGGCGAGATTGCCGCCCGCCTCGCGCTGGATCAGCACCGCGATCACGAAGTAGCGCAAGTCGTCGAGCGGCACGCGCCGCACCATGTTTTCCAGCGCGTCGCTCATCGATGCGCCGAAGTTGATTTCGTCGAACGCCAGCTTGAATTCGGCACCGAGCGGCCTCTGCATTTCGTCGCCGACCATGCCGAGCGCGCTTGGAAACGAATGCCCGGCCAGCATTGCGCGCGCGACCAGGTCGGCGGCTTCCGGCAGTTGCTGTTCGATCAGCGCCATGCGCTTCGCGCGCTTGCGCCGCACCGACAGCAGCGGCAGCAGCGCGCCGACTGCGGCGAACACCAGCGACAGCAGCAGCGGCTGATGCAGCGTCAGTCCCAGCAGCAGGCCGCATGCAGCGCCGATGCCGGTGTAGGTCATGAAGCGCGCGGTGGTCCATGCGAGGCCCGCCTGCAGCAACAGTTGATGCAGCGCCTGCGCGCGCGCGGCGCCGAACAGCAGGCGTGCCAGCAGCGATCCTTCGCCGGCGCCGTTGCGCTTCAGGATCGACAGCGGTTCGCCCCCCTCGCCGCGTGCGGCCGACAGCGCGCTGACGCGCGCCTTCAGCCGCTTCACGGCCTTGCCGTGACGCGCGTGCCAGTATAGGTACAGCCCTTCGACCAGCAGCACCGTCGCGATAAACAGCAGCACGACGAATCCGATAAACGAGGTATCCATGCGTTGCTCCCCTGTCGCCGTCGTTCACGCGTCGAAATGCCGGGCCGGATCGAACACGTTGTCCGGCAGCGCAACGCCGAACGCGGCGAGGCGCTCGCAGAACTTCGGCCGCACGCCGGTCGCGCAGAAATAACCGCGCACGGTGCCGTCCTGATCGACGCCGGTGCGCTTGAACGTAAAGATCTCCTGCATGTTGATCACGTCGCCTTCCATGCCAGTGATCTCCTGGATGCTCATCAGCTTGCGGCGCCCGTCGGTGAGCCGCGAAGCCTGCACGACCACCGATACCGCCGACGCGATCTGCTGGCGCATTGCCTTGGCGGGCATCGCGATGCCCGCCATCGACACCATGTTTTCGAGGCGCGTCAGCGCATCGCGCGGTGTATTCGCATGCAGCGTCGCCATCGAGCCTTCGTGGCCGGTGTTCATCGCGTGCAGCATGTCGAGCGCCTCGCCGCCGCGCACTTCCCCGAGCACGATGCGATCGGGGCGCATCCGCAATGCGTTGCGCACCAGCGAGCGCTGCGAGATTTCGCCTTTGCCTTCGATGTTCGGCGGACGGGTTTCGAGGCGCAGCACGTGTTGCTGGCGCAGTTGCAGTTCGGCGGCATCCTCGATCGTGACGATCCGTTCGTCGCCGGGAATAAAGCCCGACAGCAGGTTCAGCAGCGTGGTCTTGCCGCTGCCGGTGCCGCCGGAAATCAGCACGTTCAGCTTCGCCTTGATCAGCGCGTCGAGCAGTTGCGCCATCGCCGGCGTGAAGCTGCGGTTTTTCAGCATGTCGTCGACGGTCAGCGGATTGACCGCGAAACGGCGGATCGACACCAGCGGGCCGTCGATCGCCGACGGCGGAATGATCGCGTTGACGCGCGAACCGTCGGGCAGCCGCGCATCGACCATCGGCGTCGATTCGTCGATGCGCCGGCCGACCCGCGACACGATGCGCTCGATCACCTTCATCAGATGCGCGTCGTCGTAGAACGTGATGTCGGTGTGCTCGAGCTTGCCGCGCCGCTCCACATACACGTGCTGCGACGTGTTGACGAGAATGTCGGAGATCGTCGGATCGTTCAGCAGCGGCTCGAGCGGACCGAGGCCGAGCATCTCGTCCTGCACGTCCTGCACCAGACGCCGCCGCTCCTGCTCGTTCATCGGCACCTTGTCCTCGTCGACGATGCGCTCGACCAGTTGCGCGAGCTCGCGCTTCACCTGCTCCGGCGACAGCCGCTGCAGCTTGTCGAGCTCGACGCGCTCGATGATGGTCTGGTGGATGCTCATCTTCAGCTGCTGATACGCCTGGCGGGCCGCCTTGGTATCCTGCGCCGCCGCGGGCTGGCCGTCGCCGGAGGCCGGCGCATCGGCGACCGCGAGGTCGCTTTGCATCAGGAGTTGTTCGCGCAGTGACATGCTGGTTTCTCCGTGCGGGTCGTCGGGTGGGCTAGTGGCTCGGCTTCAGTTGCGCAGCGCCGGCTTTCGGCGCGAACAGACGCGCGAGCGACCGTTTGGCCGGCTCGTGCTGCGCCGGGCACAGCGCAGTGGCCAGTACGTCGATGCTTTTGGCGAGCGCGCTGCTCTTTGCCGCCGCTGCGAGCGGCATGCCCTGGTTGACTGCATGCCGCGCGCTCTTTTCGTCGGGCGGCAGCAGATGCGCAGGCCGCGCGCCGAGCGTGCGTTCGATGTCGTCGACCCCGACCTGTTCGCGCTTGTCGTAGCAGTTGACGATCAGTCGCGTCTTGTTTGCCGCGTAACCGAGCTGGCCGAACAGATCGAGCAGCCGGCGGCTCGCATGCAGATGCGGAATGGTCTGCTGCAGCACCACGCAGATCGCCTCGCTCTGATCGAGCGCCTGAATCGACAGCGGGTTGATTTCCTGGCCGACGTCGCAGATCACCACGTCGTATTGCTCGCGCACCAGCTCCAGCACGCGCTGCAGTTGCGAAGCGCGCAGCTCGCCGGCCTTGACCGGGTCGCCGGCCCCCGCCAGCACGTCGAGGTTCGGATGCACGCGCGCGACGCATGCTTCGAAGAACGCGGCGTCGAGACGGTCGATCTGGGTGCACAGGTCGTGCAGCGTCGCCGGCGGTGGCTTGTCGGTCAGCAGCAGCGTCGCGTCGGCGAACAGCTGGTTCAGGTCCACCACCAGCACCCGCTTGTCGCGCGCCGCGGCCAGCACGTAGGCGAGATTCGCGGCGACCAGCGTGGTGCCGACGCCGCCCTTGCCGGCCACGAACGACAGCACGCGCGCCGCGCGGCGCGTCTGCGCGTGCTTCTTGCCGGCGACGTGCGACAGCTCGCGCGCAAACGCATGGGCGTCGAGCGGCCACGACAGCACGTGGCGCACGCCGGCGCGCATCGCCGCCATCAGCATATCGGTCGACAGCGCGGGGGTGACCAGCATGCAGGTCAGCTGCGGCGCGTGCGTGCTGGCCTGCTCGAGCGCGCCGAGATCGGCGGCCGACAGCGCGTCGGCTTCGATGATCAACAGATCGGTCTTTTTGAGGTGGGCGGCATGGCGCACCAGGTGGCGTGCGTCGCCCGCTTCGCTGCGCAGGTTGTGCGCCATGCCGCTGTCGCGCAGCAGCGCGCCGATCTCGCGGGCGCGCTCGTCGCTCGCCGCCACCAGAAGAATTTCGATCATGTTGACTCTCCCTCACCTGTCGAATCCGGGCAGGTTCGCCCGCTACGCGTGAATCGCTGCCGGCGCCGCATCAGTTTCCGGCGGAGCCGGACCCGACGCCGATCGTGAACACGTTGGTCGGCGGCGTCGGCGCCGTGAACGACTTGTAGTACGCGGCTTGCCCGGCCACCGCGCTGCGGCCGTCGATGCCGGCCACCGGGTCGGTGTTGTCGCCTGCGTCCGGGTTGAGCGTCTGCATCTGGCGAATCTGCGTGACTGCGTTGCCGAAATTGCGGTCCCAGTTCGGCGTCGAGCTGAGGCAACCGCCGAGCGCCGCGCAGGCGCCAAAGCCAAAGGCAACGCGCAGCAAGGTCTGGATCGTGTTCATGTTGGTCTCCGTGGGTGCGTGGCGCGGCATGGCGTCAGTGCGCGTGGCGCGGCGCTGAGGGGCCGGGCGCTGGCGCTTCCGGTACAGCGGCGTCGGCTGTCAGTTGTGTGGCCTCCTGCGTGGCCGCCAACTGCTTGGCCATCGGCTGCGTGACTACTGGCTGCGTGGCTAGCGCCTGCGACGCTATCGGCTGTGTGGCTACGGCCTGCGTCGCTATCGGCTGTGTGGCCACGGGCTGCGTCGCTACCGGCTGCGCGGGCGGCGGCGCTGCGGCAACTCTCGCCGCGGCCACCGGCAACGCAGCTGAATCCGTCGGCGCGCGCTTCGGTGCCGGCACCGGTGCGGGCATCCCGGCCGGCGCGGCCGCCGGGGCCGGGGCCGGGACCGGCGCAACGCCTGCCGGCGGCAGCACCGTGCCCGTGGCAGCCGGCGACGGCGCCACCTGCACGCCCGAGGCCGGTTCGGCCGGCACCGCAGGCTTGCTGCCTTCCATGTTGCCGGTCGCGTACACCGCGCCTTCGTTGACGTTCGCGAACGTGTCGGTCGGCAACGGGTAGTTGCGCGGCAGCGGCTTGGCCAGACGCGGCGTCACGACGAACACCAGTTCGGTCTTGTCTTCCTGGAAGTTCGTGCTGCGGAACAGCGCGCCGAGCACCGGCACTTCGCCAACCCCGGGCAGCGCCTTCAGCGCGCCGGTCACATTGCTCTTCAGCAGACCGCCAATCGCGAAGCTCTGGCCGTCGTACACCTGCAGCGTGGTGGTCGCGCGGCGCGTGGTGATCAACGGCAGGATCGCTGTGCCGTTCACGCCGCCCGCGCTGACCGCGACACCGGTCGGCGACAGTTCGGACACTTCCGGCGCCACCTTCAGGTTGATCCGGCCGTTTTCGAGCACGGTCGGCGTGAAGGTCAGGCCGACCCCGAACAGCTCTTCCTGCAGCGTGATCGTCGTGCCGCCGCTGCCGTTGCTTTGCGGCACCGGAATGAACACCTTGCCGCCCGCGAGAAAGCTTGCTTCCTGGCCGCTGATCGCCATCAGGTTCGGCTCGGCGAGGATCTTCACCAGCTGGTCGGACTTCTGCGCGTCGATCGCGAAGTTCAGCGGCAGGTTGTTGGCCTTCGAAGCGGCCGCGAGACCCAGACCGCCGGACAGGAACTGCGCGAGCAGGCCGAAGCTCCACGTGCCGATGCTGCCCTGCAGATTGGCCTGCGCGCCGAGCTGGTCGACCAGCGTCTTCGACACTTCGGCTACCTTCACTTCGAGCATCACCTGCTGCGGCGCGGCCACGTGCATCATGTTGATCACGCGCTGCGACTTGTCGGCGCCATTTGCGCCGCCTGCGGCCGCCATCGGCATCGCGATCGGCAGCGGGCCGGGCACCGCGGCCGCGCCGGTGTGTGCGCCGGGCGCCGGCAGCGCCGAATTCGAGCGCTGCGTGAACGCGCGTGCGAGTTCGACGATACGGTCCGCGACCGTCGAATCGCTGACCGTGCCGGTCAGCACCAGCGAGTCGCCGGCAGCCGTCACCACCACGCCGCGTTCGTTCGGCATCAGCTTCAGGATGGTCTGCGCGAGCCCGGCCGGATCGGCGCCCACCACCACGTCGATCACACTGCAGGCGCCGCTTTTGCCCTGCACGATCATATTGGTGGTGCCGATGTCGGCGCCGAGCAGATACAGCGTTTGCGGCGACACCAGCATGGTCTGCACGATCGCGGGATTGCCGACCGTGCGCTGGCGGACCGGCTCGTCGAGATTGAGCAGCGTCGACTTGCCGAGCGGCACGCTGACGGTGCTTTGCTGCTCCACCTGGCCGCGGCAGTTCGGACCCTTGCCGGCACCGCCCATCGTCAGCGCGGCGCCGCCTGCCGCGCGCGCCTGGCTGTTGGCCGCCACCGTCAGCGGCGCGGCCGGCAGCGGCACTGTGGCCGCGGCCGGATTCGCCGCGACCATGCCGACCGTCGCCGACGGATCCGCCAGGCCTTCGGCCTGAGTCGGCAGCACCCACAGGAATGTGCCGATCGTTCCCAGCATCGCGGCGAGCGCGAAGCGCGCTGCTGCCGGTCGTTGCATCCTCGCTTCACGCCTTTGCGACCGATGCGCCAGACGAGCCGATTTCGCGTTCATGTCCTTCCCCCGTTCAGGTGCTGCCTTGTTCCGCTTATGTGCTGCTTATGAGTGGTGCTGCGTTTTTGCTGCCTGCGTGTTGCTGATGAGCTGCTTATGTGCTGCTGATGCATGGCCGATGCATTGCGCGGGTGTTGCGTGTCAGCGCTGCTGCAAAGGTCCTCGCGGCAGCGTGGTCCGACGCTGCGCGCTTGCGGTCTGGTTTCAGAAGCATT
>Ga0310811_10009224_pt1 | contig 12728 bp, 10 predicted proteins | sample YCmetagenome_FD_207642 | JGI IMG/M metagenome (GOLD analysis project Ga0310811, IMG submission 207642) | Soil microbial communities from experimental microcosm in Duke University, North Carolina, United States - YC | ecosystem: Engineered > Artificial ecosystem > Soil microcosm > Unclassified ... | reverse complement strand
GTGACCCAGCCGACGGCTGCCAGCTACCTCACCGTCTACCCGACGGGCGAGGCCATGCCGTTGGCTGCCAACCTCAACTTCGTGCCCGGCCAGACCGTGCCCAACCTGGTCACGGCCAAGGTCGGGGCCAACGGCCAGGTGACGATCTTCAACGGGGCCGGGACCACGCAGGTCGTCGCCGACGTGGCCGGCTGGTTCGACGTGGGCTGAGGACCGGCAACCTAGCGGGCACCACCCGGTCCTCCCCGAGCCTCTTCGGCGACGATCTCCCGGAGGCGGCGGACAAACCGGTCCTCGCTGAAGCGCTCGGCCTGGTCCTGCAGGTCGGAACGGGACCACTCCGTCGTCAGGGCGGTGCGCAGGGCGGGGACGAGCCGGCGAGGGTCGGGCTCGTCGAAGAAGACACCTGTGGCGCCCTCCCGAACGGTCTCGAGGAAGCCGCCCGCCCTGAGGACGACGGCCGGCCGCCCGAACACCGCACCCTCCAAGGGCGTCAAGCCGTAGTCCTCGTAGCTGGCGGCGACGACGGCGACACACTCCCGATAGAGCCAGCGCAGCTCCTCGTCGGCCACTCGGCCGAGGAACCGCACGTTGGGCCCGGCGACGGCCGCCAAGCGTTCCCTCTCGGGACCGCTGCCCACGACGACGAGCCGCTCGCTCGTGAGGTCGGCGAAGGCGGCCAGGATGGCGTCGACGTTCTTGTAGGGAAGCAGGCGAGAGACGCACAGGAAAAACCCCGGCTCCACGTCCGTCGGGGCGTGGCTCGGCCCGGTGGGGTCGAGGATCGGGGGCGGGTGGAGTATCTCGGCCTCGATCCCATAGACGTCGCGGATGCGCTCCCGTACTGCGGTGGACAGGGTGAGGTACCGGTCTGCGGTCGCCGCCGCCTTGCGGTCCCAGCGGACCAGGGGCGGCGAGGCGGCAACGGCAATCCTGGCCATGGCCGCTCGGGCGGGGCCGAGGTACCGGCGCCCGTCGTAGAGCCAGCGTGCCGGCGAGTAGCAGTAGACGACCTTTCGGGCACCGGCGCCGACGCCGACCCCGTGGGCCCAGCCGCTCGAGCTGCAGATCACCACGTCGGCCTCGATCCGCTGGCGCCCGAACGCCGGGGCCAGGAACGGGAGCGCGAGGCGATGGTGGGTGCGAAGGAGGCTCGATCGATCGAGCGGGGAGGTCCTGATCGTCGCCGTCCGGAACTCGGGGTACGTGCCCTGGGCGTCGTAGAGGGAGGTGTGGAGGGGCGCGCCAGGGAACGCCTTGAGCATGGACAGCACGACCCGCTCTGCGCCGCCCCGCTGCGTCAGGTAGTCGTGGACGAGGGCGACGGTTGGCCCGGGGGTCCCGAGCTCCGTCAAGACGAAGTGGTCAGTACGCGCCGTGGCCGCGCACGACCGCCGACACGGTCTTGGCCAGGATGGCCATGTCCAGCGACGGCGACCAGTTCTCCACGTAGTGCAGGTCGAGGCGAACCGACTCTTCCCAGGGGAGCCCTGCCCGACCGCTGATCTGCCACAGGCCGGTCATTCCCGGCTTGACCAGCAGCCGGCGCCGGACGCGGTCTGTGTACGACTCCACTTCGGCCGGCAGCGGCGGCCGCGGCCCGACGATCGACATCTCGCCGCGGACGACGTTCCAGAGCTGGGGAATCTCGTCGATGGACCACCGCCGCAACCGGCGGCCGAACCGGGTCACCCGGGGATCGTCGCGGATCTTGAAGAGGACGCCGTCGTGCTCGTTCCGGTCGAGCAGCGTTGCCCGCCGCTCCTCCGCGTCCGCCGTCATGGTCCGGAACTTCCAGAGCACGAAGCGGCGCCCCCGCAACCCCACCCGAACCTGCCTGAACAGTGCCGGGCCGGGGCTCGTAAGGCGGATGGCGATACCCACGACGACGAGAGCCGGGGCGAGCAGGAGGAGGCAGAGGGCGGCGAACGTTCGGTCGAACGCCTCCTTCACGACGTAGCGGGCGCCGCCCAGCTCCGGCTCGTCCACGGCCAGGACCGGGAGGCTCGACATCGGGCGGACCTCGGTGAGAGGGCCGGCAATGTCGGTCACCTCAGGCGCCACCAGGAGCGAGATGCCCGTGCCTTCGAGGCCCCAGGCCAGCTGTCGGAGGCTATCGACGTCCAGGCTCGACCGGTCGGCGACGAGGAGGGCCTCCGCTCCCGAGGACCGGACAAGCCCCAGGAGGTTGTCCGTGCCGCCAAGGACCGGGAGTTCTTCGCCATCGATGTCGAGGGCGCCGCCCGGATGACCAGGTACGCAGGCAGCCCACACCTGCAGCCCGGCGTAGGGGAGCCGGCGGACGATCCTGGCCAGATCGCGGACCTTGGGCTCGGCTCCGACGAGGAGCGTCTGGCGGAGGAACCGGCCCCGTGCCCGCTGGTTGTGCAGCCACCGCCTGACCAGAAATCGCTCGGCGAGCGTCAGGGTCGCGCCGAGCGGGATGGTCAGCGCGACGAAGATGCGGGCGACGTCCATGTCGAGGACCAGGGCCACGATGGCCACCACCGACAGCAGGCGAGCGGCTGACGACAGGACGCGCCGGTACTCCTCCGAGCCAGAGCCCAAGAAGCGCCGGTCGTACCCTCGACCGAGGGCTATGACGCCGAGCCACGCGAAGACGAGCAGGAGCACGACGCTGGCGTAGGGGACTCCCGCCTGAGGCGTCGTCGGGCCGAAGCTGACCCGCAGGATGGCGGCGATGCCGGCCCCGGCGAGCATCGCCGACGTGTCGAGGGCGGCAATGACCATGCGGTATCGGCGCCAGGACGTGCTCGGGCCCGCCGTGACCGTCTGCACGCCGCCCCCCGGCAGGTCGTACGTTCTGCTCGCCAGCAAGAGAAGAACATCCTCCTCAACGAATTGCACCGCCCGGACATCCCGGCCTTGGGCTCGCCAGCGCCGATGCTAGACGATATGGGTCCGGCCGCCACGGGAGGGTGGGTGAACGCCGCGAGTCGGGAATGTGAAGTCGTGGCCGCCGTAACCAAAGGCGTCGGGAAATCGCTCATTTGACCGTGAATCTGCCCCCATGGATCGCCCCTACGTCTATGGAGGCCGACGGTGGCTGTGGCAGAGTGCGCCCGTGACTCCGCGGAACCCGCCGGTCCCCGGCCCGCCGGGAGCGTCTGCGACCCCGGGGGGTGGCGGCGTTTGACGCTCGAACCGGCCCCCGGCGACGCGCCCTCGCAGTTCTGGGCCGAACTGGGCGAGGCGCACCGCCGTGATCTGGAGGTCTACGGGCTCGACCAGGTGAAGCGGCACCAGGCGCTGCGCTACTTCACGTGGGGTTGGCGCTGGGGCCAGCTCGCCAGGAGCGAGCAGTTTCGCTTCCTCGTTCGCCACACCCCTCCGGCCACGTTGCTCCGGGCCGCTCGAGCCCGGACGGATCTGTCGGACGAGGGCTGGCGGGGCGTGCCCTGGTCACGGTCGGACCGGTGGCTCTACGCGTTCGCCACCCGGCTCATCTGGGAGTTCGCCCGCCGCTGCGAGGGGACGGCGCCCGTCCTGCGCCTGCCGGAGCCCGAGCTCGGCAGCCCGCTGCCGGTCCGGTGGGAGGGCCGCCTCATCTCCCAGGATCTGGCCAACACCGCTCTGGAGGTGGCGGCGATCGTCCGGGCCCTGGGCGGCCGGGTGCCCGCCTCGATCGTGGAGGTCGGGGTCGGCTACGGCCGGACGGCGCACGCGCTGCTCGCCCTCTTTCCCGAGGTCGCCTACACAGTGGTGGACATCGAACCGGCGCTTGGGATCGCCGAGTGGTACCTGACCTCGCTGTACCCCGGTCGGTCGCTGCAGTTCCTGTCGCCGGCGCAGGCGGAGGCGCTCGACGCCCGGTTCGACCTCGCCATCTCGATTTCGTCGCTCCAGGAGATGACGCTTGAGCAGGTCCGTTCCTATCTGGAGCTCTTCCATCGGACAACGCCAGGGGGAAGGGTGTACCTCAAGCAGTGGAAGAGCTGGCGCAACCCGCAGGACGGCATCACCTTGACGTTTGACGAGTACCCAATCCCGAGCGGCTGGCGGCTCCTATTCACGCAACCGGCGGCGATCCAGACCAGGTTCGTCGAGGCGGCCTGGAGGGTCCCGGTGCCAACCGAGGGCCGGCCATGATGCTCGTCGTGGACACCGAGGCCCGCACCATCACATGGGGCGACGGCGAGGACGCGACCACCTCCGACCTCTACACCATCGATGCCTTCCACGCCCTGACCGATCTTTGGGTGAAGGTCGGGTGGGAGGTGAAATACCCGTATGTCTTCACCTGGCTCGGGCGGCCGATCATCCAGCTGCCCGACGATCTCCTCGTCGTGCAGGAGGCGCTGTACCGCTGCCGTCCCGACGTCATCGTCGAGACGGGGGTCGCCCACGGCGGTTCGCTGGTGTTCTACGCGGCCTACTGCGAGGCCGTGAAACGCGGCCACGTCGTGGGGGTGGACATCGAGATCCGTCCCCACAACCGCACCGCCATCGAGGAGCATGAGCTGGCGCACCGGATCACCCTCGTCGAGGGGAGCTCGGTGGCGCCGGAAATCGTCGATCAGGTCAAGACCCTGATCGGCCCCAAGGACTCTGTATTCGTCATCTTGGATTCGAACCACAGCAAAGCCCATGTGGCCGCCGAGTTGGAGGCGTACGCACCGCTCGTCACCGCAGGGTCCTACATCGTGGTCACGGATGGGGTGATGGAGCTGGTGCACGACGTGCCCCGCGGAACGCCCAGCTGGCTCACGGACAACCCGAAGTCGGCCGCGCTCGAGTTCGCCGAGCGCCACCCGGAGTTCGAGCTGGAGGACCCCCTTCCTCCGGTGTTCAACGAGGCGGGACCGGTGCGACGGGCCACACACTGGCCGTGCGCCTACCTGCGGAGACGAGGCTGAGGGTCGGGTGAAGGCTGTCATCCTCGCCGGTGGACGGGGTTCCCGTTTGGCGGAGGTCACCGATCAGCGGCCGAAGCCCCTTGTCGAGATCGGCGGCCGCCCGATGATCTGGCACATCATGAAGATCTACTCGCACCACGGCGTCAACGACTTCGTCGTGTGCCTCGGGTACAAGGGCTACCTGCTGAAGGAGTATTTCTCGAACCTGGCCCTCCACGACTCGGACGTGACGGTCGATGTCGCCACCCGGACCGTCCAGTACCACCAGGCTCCGCAACTGCCGTGGCGAGTGACGTTGGTCGACACCGGCATCGAGACGATGACCGGTGGGCGGATCCGCCGCGTCCTTCCCTACATCGGGGACGATGAGACCTTCTGCTTGACCTACGGCGACGGCGTGGGGAACATCGACATCACGGCATCCCTCGATTTCCACCAGTCGCAGGGCCTGTTGGCGACCATGACTGTCGTGCGCCCACCGGCTCGTTTCGGGACCGTCCATCTGCTCGGCGACGGCCGCGTGGAGCACTTCGAGGAGAAGGGGCCCGCTCCTGTGCACACCACCAACGGAGGCTTCTTCGTGCTGGACCGTCGAGCGGTCGACTACATCGCGGGCGACCACACGAGTTGGGAGGTCGAGCCGCTCCAGGCGCTCGCCGCCGAAGGTCAGCTCGCAGCCTTCCGTCACGACGGCTTTTGGCAACCCATGGACACTGTCTGGGAGCGGGACTACCTCGAGCAGCTGTGGAGCGACGGCGCCGCGCCCTGGAAGGTCTGGCCGTGACGGCCGCCAGCTTCTGGCCCGGCGGCCTCGTCCAGGATCCCTCGACCGCCGAGCAGTCCCGTTGCCGTGCGTGTCGTGCCCCCCTGTCCCGCACCTTCGTCGACCTCGGGGTCACACCCCTGGCCAACTCGTACCTGTCCGAGAGCGACCTCCACCGGCCGGAGCCGGTGTACCCACTGCACGCCCGCGTCTGCGACAACTGCCTCCTGGTGCAGATCGACGCGGTCGTCACGCCGAGCGATCTCTTCGATGACTACGCCTACTTCTCGTCGTACTCGGACTCCTGGGTCAGCCATGCACGGGCGTTCGCCGAGAGCGCCCAGCGGCGGTTCGACCTGACCTCGGCCAGTCGGGTGGTGGAGATCGCCAGCAACGACGGGTACCTGCTGCAGCACTTCGACCGAGCCCGCATCCCCGTCCTCGGCATCGAGCCGGCGGCCAACGTGGCCCGGGTGGCCATCGACCGGGGCATACCGACCGAGGTGCGGTTCTTCGGCGTCGAGACGGCGGTCCATCTCCGCAGCCGCGACATCGCCGCCGACCTCCTGGTCGCCAACAACGTCCTGGCCCATGTGCCCGATCTCGCCGACTTCGTGGCCGGACTGCGGATCCTCCTCGCCGACGGCGGCGTGCTGAGCATCGAGTTCCCGCACCTCCTGCGACTCATCGAAGGCGTCCAGTTCGACACCATCTACCACGAGCACTTCTCGTACTTCTCGCTTCTGAGCGCCCAGCGAGTGCTCGCCGCCCACGGGCTGCGGGTGTTCGCGGTCGACCAGCTCACGACCCACGGGGGCAGCCTCCGGCTCCTTGCCTGCCAGCAGGCCAGCGACCGGCGGACCGATCCGTCGGTCGATGCCGTGCTCGAGGCCGAGGCGGCCGCCGGGATGCTCGACCCGGCGACCTACGAAGCGTTCGGCCGCCGGGTCGAGGACTGTCGTGCCGCCCTCCTCGCCTTCGTCCATGAGGGCCGGGAGGCGGGCAGGTCGATGGTCGGGTACGGGGCGGCAGCCAAAGGCAACACGCTGCTCAACTACCTCGGGGTCGGCAGCGAGGATCTCGCGTACGTCGTCGACCGAAGCCCGCACAAGCAGGGCCGGTACCTGCCCGGGACTCGGATCCCGATCGTGCCGCCTGAGAGGTTGACGGAGACCCGTCCGGACGTCGTCCTCGTGCTGGCCTGGAACCTCATCGACGAGGTGATGGACCAGCACCGGTACGTCCGGGGATGGGGGGGCCGCTTCGCAGTCCCCATCCCTTCCCCTCGCATCGTCGCATGATCTTCCGGCCCACAAGGGTCGAGGGCGTGTACGTGATCGACGTCGAGCGCGACGCCGACGAACGGGGCTGGTTCGCCCGGACGTACGACCCCAGCCAGTTCGCCGCAGTCGGTCTCACGTGGGAGATCGCACAGTGCTCGCTCTCCTTCAATCAGTCGGCGGGCACATTGCGGGGGATGCACTACCAGCAGGCGCCGTACGGGGAGCCGAAGCTCGTCCGCTGCACGAATGGGCGGATCTTCGATGTCGCCCTGGACCTACGTCCCCGATCGGCGACCTTCCGTTCCTGGGTGGGGGAGGTGCTGACTGCCGAGCGCGCCAATGCCCTGTTCGTTCCCCCCGGGTGCGCCCACGGGTTCCTGACCCTGGAGGACGCCAGCGAGGTCTTCTATTCGATCGGGGCCCGGTTCGTGCCGTCGTCGGCCCGTGGCGTCCGCTGGAACGATCCCGCTTTCGGCATTTCCTGGCCGCGCCCACCGACGGTGATGTCCGAGCGCGACGCTACGTACCCCGACTTCGTCCTCTGATGCGGGTCTTGGTGACCGGCGCCAGCGGGTACCTCGGGCGCCACGTCGTGGCATCGCTCCTCGATGCGGGCATCGACGTCCATGCCGTCGCCCGCCGGCCGTCGACGGGCGTCGGCGCCAGCTGGCACTGCGCCGACCTCCTCGATCCGGCGCCGGCCGACGATCTCGTCCGGGCCGTCGCCCCGACCCACCTCCTGCACCTGGCCTGGTGCAGCGAGCAGGGGAGCTACTGGTCCGACCCGGCCAATCTCGATTGGGTGGCCGCCACCCTCCGCCTGGCTCGGGCGTTCGAGCGGGCGGGGGGCCAGCGGATGGTGGTCGCCGGCACCTCGGCCGAGTACCAGTGGGGTGCGCCGGGCGGCGGTGTGCTCGACGAGCGTTCCAGCCCGCTGCACCCCGCCTCGCTCTACGGCTGGGCCAAGCTGTCGACCGAGCAGGTCGTCTCCGCGTTCGCTCGCCGCGCCGGCCTGAGCGTCGCTTGGGGTGCGGTCTTCTTCTCGTTCGGTCCCTACGAAGACAAGGCGCGCCTGGTGCCGTCCGTGATCCGCTCCCTGCTCGCCTCCCGGCGGGTGACCCTGCGTTCGGGACCCGCGGTACGGGACTTCCTCGACGTGCGCGATGTGGCCGCCGGATTGGTCGCCCTCCTCCGGAGCGAGGTGACTGGTCGGGTCAACGTGGCCTCCGGGGTGGGCACGGCCGTCGCCGCGGTTGCCCACCGGGTGGGAGTCGCGCTCGGCCGGGATAATCTGATCGACGCGGCGACGTCGCTTCCCGAGGGCGAGGCGCCAGCCGTCGTCGCCGCTGTGTCCCGCCTGCGTGACGAGGTGGGCTTCGCGCCCCGTATCAGCCTGGACGAGGGCCTCGCCGATGCCGTCCGCTATTGGCGCGAGGTCGCCAATCCCCGGTAGACGTCCATCACCTGGGCGGCGACCCGCTCGGGAGTGAAATCCTCGGCGCGCACGCGAGCGGCGTCGCCGAGCCGGTGGCGGAGTTCGGCGTCGCCGGCCAGGCGACCAAGGGCCTCGGCGAGCGCGGTCCGGTCCCCGACCCGGTAGAGCAGCCCGTCGTAGCCGTCCCGGATCACTTCCGCCGGGCCGCCGGCGTCCGCAGCGACCACGGCGAGGCCGGCGGCCATGCCCTCGACCACCACCTGGCCGAACGGTTCGGGGATAGTGGAAGCGTGGGCCAGCACATCCAGGGTGCGCAGCTCCTCCTCGGGCTCCCGGAAACCCCGGAACTCCACCCGGTCCTGCAGGCCCAGGCTGCTGGCCTGTCGGTGCAACGAGGCCTCGTAATCGGCGTCCCCGAATATGCGGTCACCGATGACCACCGCCTCCTCGTCACCTTCGTCGAACGCTTCGGCGAAGGCGTCGAGGAACAGGTGCTGGCCCTTCCAGGAGTCGAGTCGCCCGAGTATGCCCACGCGCAGCGGACGGTCTGGTTCCACGCCAGGGGCCGTGGCGGGGAAGGGCCGGAACCCGAGGGCACACGGAATGACGACCGCGCCGCGTCCTGCGCGGCCGAGCGTGGCCGCGGTGGCACGAGAGTTGGCAATGATCGCGGCGGGCAGCACGGCCGCGGCGGCGCGCACCAGGTGACAGGCGGCGTTGGGCAGGTAGTCGGACGCAATGCGGTCGTGCATGTGCCAGACCAGAGGGATCCCGGTGGCTCGGGCGGCGACGCCGCCATAGAGGGCGGCCTTGAGCGAGTTGGTGTGGACCAGATCGGGCTGCAGGCGACGCAGCCGGTGAGCCAGCCGGGCGACGTAGGACGCCGTCCCGACCAGCGCCGAGAGCGGGACGGCGCCGGCCCGCACCTTGCCCCGATCGAGCGAGGACGTCGTCCCCGACAGGGGGAGGACCTCCACGGAGACGCCCGCCTGCTCGAGCCTGGGCACGAGCGGCCCGTCCTCGCCGAGGACGACGTGGGTATCGACGTCGAGAGCGGGCAGCAGGCGCAACAGTGCCAGCTCGGCCCCCGCCAGGCGGGCACAGTGGTCGAGGTAGACCACGCGCATGCGGGCCGCCCCCGGCCGCGCCGCCCTCTCGTACACCTCCCGATGGCGGCGGGCAACGGTGGGCCAGCCGAACGTAGCCGCGTACGAGCGGCACCGGGCCGCATCCGGCAGGCGCTGGCCCCCGCTGAGCGCCGCTTCGAGGCGGGCTGACAGCGCGCCCGCGTCGCCCGCGGGGACGACGAGGCGGCGATCGAGCGGGGCGAGGGCTTCCGGGAGACCGCCCGAGTCCGTGGCCAGGACCGGGGTCCCGCAGGCGAGCGACTCGAGGGCGACAAGCCCGAAGCCTTCGAGGGCCACGGAGGGGACGACCGAGAGCTCGGCCACGTGGTAGCAGCGGAGCAGGCCGTCGTCGTCGACCCGCCCCAGGAAACGGACCGATCCGGCGATCCCGAGATCCTCGGCCATCTGCTCGAGCACCTTGCGCTCGGGACCGTCGCCGGCCAAGAGGAGCATGGTGTCGCCGAGGCGGGGAGCGGCTTCGGCCCATGCCCGAAGCAGGACGTCGAGACCCGTCCGGGGGACCATTCGGCGGACGGCGAGGACGAACCGACGGTCGGGGGGCAGGTCGAGGGCGCGGCGGGCGACTTCACGATCCCCCGGGGCGAACCGCTCCAGGTCGACTCCGGGGGGGATCACCTCGACGTCCCAAGGGGGGACGCCGTAGCGCTCGACCAGGAGCCGCTTGAAGGGGGTGGAGAGCACGATCAGGCGGTGAGCCCGGCGGTAGACCGCCCGCTCGATCCCGCGCTTGAACGCCAGTCGCCAGCGGCTGGCTTCGCCCGCCAGGGCGCTCTCCTCGGCCCAGGGCCCTTGGAAATGCACGACGAGCGGCATGCGGCGCAAGCGGGTCGCGGTCACGGGCAGGAGCGCATAGAGGGCGAAATGGGCGTCCACGACATCCGCCGCGGTCGCCGCCATCGACCTCGCGGCGAGGGTGTAGCGCCACACCCGCTCCCAGAGGGGTCGGTCGTAGGCGCTGCACGAGGAGATGCCGGGCGGCGCGCCGCTGGCCGGCCCGAGGACGAGGGCGGACGGCCGTGACCCGGCCGCCTGGAGGGCGAGGAACAGATCGGCCATATAGCGGGAGAGGCCACCCGGCTCGTCCTCGTGCCAGTGCATCCCGAGCAGCAGTGGTACGGCGGGGGGCGGCTCGGCTACCGGTGGGGGACTCTGCTGTTCCCGCTGCGGCACGGCCGTAGTGTGACGACGGCTCGCACTGCGCACAAGCCCGGTGCCGGCGGGACGGCTACCATCGCGCCGAATGCCTGTTCGAGCTGACGCGTCCGGCGCATGCCGGGGCTGGGTCAGGAAGCGTTCGCTTCGCCGGGCCGTGGCCGTCGTCGTGGTGTTTCTCCCCCTCCGGCTCAAGGTCGCGGGGATGCGGCACCTGCTGGGATGGCGGATCGGTCGCAGGGTGCGGATCGGTTTCAGCTACATCGACGCTGACGAGGTCGTCCTCGGTGACGACGTGTTTGTGGGCCACTTCAACGTGGTCAGGAACCTCTGCCGCCTCCGGATAGGGCAAGACTCCCACGTGAAGAACTTCAACAGCTTCTACGGCGCCCGCACCCTCGCCGAGCACGGCTTCGTCTCAGACGTCGAGATCGGAGCGAACGTCAAGTTCATGAGCCACCACTTCGTCGACTGTGCCGGCCGCGTGGTAATAGGCGATGACGTGACCGTCGGCGGCCGTTCGACCGAGATCTACACCCATCAGCGCAACATCCGAGACGGTGAGCCTGTACTGGAGGCGACCGCGGTGGAGATCGGCCGAGCGACGTATGTAGCGGCGCGTTGCACCCTCGTCTCGTGCATAATTCCTGCCGAGTCGGTCATCGGAGCTGGAGCGGTGGTAGTGGGCGATCACCGCGAGGACGCCGCCGACGGACCGGTGCTTCTCGCCGGAAACCCGGCCACGGTACGTAAACGGTACTCAACGGGATAGAGAAGAGAACTAGGCAGCTTTCTCCTCTATGGAGTGGCCTCGAGTTGCCCGCAAGACCTGGCTGGGTGGTCTCAGAGGCTTCCGCTAGCATGACCGACCGATGACCATGCTGTTGGACGGACACGGGGCGCCCGCGGCGGGGCGGTCGACGTCACGCCGCAACTTCGCCGTGCTGGTGCTCATCGCCGTCTCCGTCGTCGTCGTCGGCGTCATGGTGACGGTCTCGCCGTCGGCCGGCCGGGTGGCGGTCGCCGCCTGCGTGGCCGTGTTCCTCGCCGTCTTCTGCCTGAGCTTTCCCCGCGCCTCGATCGTCGGCCTGGTGGTATGGCTGACCGCTCTCGGCATGGTTCGGCGCCTCTTCCTCAGCCTCGGGGCGAGCGGGGATTTCGACCCGCTGCTCCTCGTCGCCCCGGCTGCGGTCGCGCTGCTGCTGGCCGTGGCCGCCCGGCAGGGCGCGTTCCGGCAGCGTACGCCTCTGACCGCTGGGGTGCTGATCCTCAGTGGCCTGGTGGTGCTGTCCACGGTCAATCCGTTGCAGGGAGGCTTGGCGGTTGGCATTGGCGCGCTGCTCTTCGTCCTCGTCCCCGTTCTTTGGTTCTGGATCGGCAGGGGCCTGCTGACCGACGCGCTGGTCGGCCGGGTGCTTGTTGTCACCGCCATTTCGTCTCTTGCCGCGGCGGGTTATGGGCTCTTTCAGGTCTACCGCGGCTTCCCTGCCTGGGACCAGCGTTGGATCGATGCCAAAGGCTACGCCGCGCTGGTCGTGGGCAATTCGATCCGGCCATTCGCATCGTTCTCGAACGCGAGCGAGTACGTCACCTTCCTTGCCATTGGCGCGGTCATATGGGCGTTGCTCATTCGCCGTCACCGCCCGGTCCTGTCCGCGACCGTCGCCCTCGCCATCATCAGCTGGTCCCTGGCCGTCGCCTCGGTCCGCAGCATCGCCGTCCTGCTGCTCGTGACCCTGGCGCTCGTGTGGGCGATGTCGCACGGCCTCAGCGGCGCGCAGAGCACGGTGATCGGGCTCATCGGCCTGCTCGCCTTCGGTGCCGCCATCGCAACGGTGAACCCGGCTCGGGTCGGCGGCTCGAAGACGTCGAACCTGTTGGGTCGTCAGGTGACGGGGCTGGCCGACCCGTTCAACTCGGACGAGCGGGTGTCCACGCTCCCCGTGCACCTCCGCCTGATCTGGGACGGCCTGCGCAGCGCCGTGCACAACCCTGTCGGGCAGGGCTTCGGGTCGGTGACGATCGCCGGCGAGCGCCTCGGAGGGGCGACGGCCAGCACGGAGGCCGATC
>Ga0310811_10009223_pt1 | contig 12730 bp, 15 predicted proteins | sample YCmetagenome_FD_207642 | JGI IMG/M metagenome (GOLD analysis project Ga0310811, IMG submission 207642) | Soil microbial communities from experimental microcosm in Duke University, North Carolina, United States - YC | ecosystem: Engineered > Artificial ecosystem > Soil microcosm > Unclassified ... | reverse complement strand
GAACGGCTGGCGCGATGCCAGTGGGGCTGCGTAGTGTGGACTCGTGCGTGATCACCTGCCACCGGGTTTGCCGCCCGATCCGTTCGCCGATGACCCGTGCGACCCTACGGCGGCGCTCGATGCACTCGAGCCCGGCCAGCCGCTGGACCCGCAGGAACGTACCGCGGTCGAAGCCGACCTGGCGGACCTGGCGGTATACGAGGCGCTGTTGGCGCACAAGGGAATTCGCGGTCTCGTGGTCTGCTGCGACGAATGCCAGCAGGATCACTACCACGATTGGGACATGCTGCGCGCGAACCTGCTGCAGCTGCTGGTCGACGGCACCGTGCGCCCGCATGAGCCGGCCTACGACCCCGAACCCGATGCCTACGTGACCTGGGATTACTGCCGCGGTTACGCCGACGCGTCGCTCAACGAAGCGACGTCGGACACCGACGGTTATCGCTAAGGGCTGAACCCTCTACTCGCCGTCGCCGCGCTTTTTCGGCGGTGGCATTTCGATCGTTGTCGTCGTGGCCGGAGCGATCACGACCGGCGGACTCTCCACGACCGGGTTCTGCGTCGCCGGACTCTGCGTCACGGGATTTTGCGGTGCGGGATTCAGCGGCGCCGGGTTCTCCGGAGGACGCTGACGCGGGGCCTCTGACGGAACCGTCGGGGGTGCGACGACCTGGGCGCCGCCACCGACCGGCGACCCACCACCGTCGCCCGCAGGCGGCGCACCGCCGCCCGCTGCAGAAGGCCCGACGATGGGCGGCGGCGGCGGTGCCGGCGGTGTGGTGGTGGTCGTCGTGACCGCGTGGGTCGTCGTTGTCGTCGTGGTGGTGCTCGTACTGGTCGGCGGTGTCGTCGTGGTCGTCGTCGGCGTGCCACTCGACGGCGGCGGCTCAGGCACCTGCGAGCTCGACGTCGGTGTACTCGTCGTCACGGTGACCGACGACGTCGTCTCCGTCGTGGATGTCGGGGGCTGCGACGGCGACGTCGACCCGCTGGTGTCCGTTGACGTCTCGGTCGTCGACGTGGCCGAGCCCGGCGCAACCACGACCGGCGGTTCGGGCATCGGCGGCGGCGGTGCGCCTGGCGGCAGGGTCGCGCTGGCGTCCTTGGCGTCGACCTTGACCGTCAGCTGCTGCCACTGAGTGACCAATTCCTGTTTCTGCTCAACATCATTGACCGTCGCCACAGTGGTGGTGACCGCCTGCAGCTTGTCCTGGGCCTCCTGCCACTGACCCTCGTCGATCAGCTGCTGCACCTCGGCCAGCTGCTGGGACGCGAGCGTCACCTGATCGGTGCGTGTCTGCTCACCGAACAACGCGGTGCGCAAGCCGTACAGCGAGTCACCTGGCCCGGAGTTTGCGATCACAGCGCCGAAACCACCGATGCACAACACGGCCGCGGCGACCGAGCCCACGATCGCAAACGACATGCGGGTGCGCTTGCGGGAGTCGACCGCGCGCGTCAGCGCCGCCGCTGCGTCCCTTGGCGTCACCGGCCGCATCAGCGGAGGGGTGCGGATCTCGTCACGCCAGCCGGACAGCAGTTGGGCGAGCTCAGCTTCACCGGGATCGGTCGAGTACACCGGCTGCTGATTGGCCAGCGCGTCGAGGAACCGGTCGGTGCGGTTGATCTCGTTGAGCGACGGGTCGCCCCCGTTGTTCCAGCGTCCGAAGTCAGGCATGGCCGTGCTCCGTCGCAGTGATCTCGGACTTCAGCTTTGCCAGCGCCCGGTGCTGGGCGACGCGGACGGCGCCGGGCGTCGAGCCGACGGCCTCAGCGGTCTCCTCAGCGCTCATGCCGACGACGATGCGCAGGATCAGGATCTCGCGCTGCTTCTCTGGCAGCACGGACAGCAGCTTGTTCATCCGGGCCGATGCTTCGGAATCCAGAGCCATTTGCTCGGGACCAGCCTCCAGCGAATAGCGCTCCGGCACGACATCCGTCGGGTCGGAACGATTCCTGGCGGCTGCGCGGTGCGCGTCAGCAACCTTGTGCGCGGCGATGCCATACACGAAGGCCAGGAACGGTCGTCCCTGATCCTTGTAGCGCGGCAGCGCCGTAATGGCGGCCAAGCACACCTCCTGCGCGACGTCATCTGCTGAGAGACCACTTCGTTCCGTCGTCCCAACCCGGGCCCGGCAATACCGCACCACGATCGGACGAATGATCTCCAGCACCTCCCGGAGCGCGTCCCTGTTGCCAGCCACCGCCTCAGCAACGACAGCATCGAGACGTTCTCCCGAAAATGTCATCGTGAGTGGTATCTCCAGCGTTACGTGAGGGACACGTCCCCGAAGTGTGGACGTCAGCTAAACAATAACGATCCGCATGGCGTGACCATTGTCAGCGCTCCGCCAAGTCGCCACCCCGGCGACGCACCGTAGCTGCGCATTCGTTACGAATCCTCAGCACGTCTGCTGCCGCGTGACGGGCACTGCCGATGTCGGCCAACAGGCAGGCCAACGCCCACCGCAGTGGGATTAATTCCAGCCGGGCGGTGTCGTCGAGCGCATCGTCGGCGACGCGCCGGGATGCGTCCAGCTTCCCGGCGCAGCACAGCGCGGCGGCCTTGATCACCTGGGATTTCACCATGTGGCGGGCCGAGCCCAACGCTCCGGCCTGCTCGGCGGCGCGCTCGGCATGTGGCAGCGCCGTCGCCCCGTCGCCGCTGGCCATGGCCAGTTCCGCGGTCACCCACGCCAATCGCACCGGCAACCGCGGCGGCGTCTCGTCGGTCAGCAGTTCGCCAGCGCGCCGCAGCGCCGCGCCCGACGCTGCGAACCGGCCGACGCCGAGCGCATCGGCGGCCAGCCCGATCAACGCGTCAGCACCGGCTTCCGGGTCCGAACCCGCGATCGACAGCGCGCGGCCGTCCCAGCCGCGGGCCCTGTCGTGCCAGCCGAGCTGACGCAAGAACGACGCGCGGGTGCTGTGCGCCAGCGAGACCACCGGACCGCCGCGCTGCCCGCGGCACAGGCCGTCCAGGTCCGCGATGGCGTTGCCGTAGCGCCCCTGCCCCCCGGCCGCGACCGCGCGCAGCCACAGGTGGTGCGGAGTGGACGCCTGGGGCAGCGGCCAGAGATTCGGTGCGTCACCGAAGGCGGCGTTCGCCAACACGATGCTCATCGGATCGGGACGCTATCAACACGCCACGCAATACCCGGTACCGCCGGGCACGCATTCGGCGTACCGCGAAATCAACATCGGTTAACAGTTCGTGGTGGGCATGTTAATTCGATGTCAACCAGCGCCTCACGATGATCGACAATGTTTGCGACGCGGCGAGAAGCGAACTGCGAAAACACGAATCGTGATCGCACGACTGCCGTTTCGTTACCACCGGAGTCGTTGCCGGCGGGTCGCAACGATGAACGTGATGTAAATTCTCGGCCTGCGGTTATGTGGTTGAGCACATGTTCGGGCTATTGACGAAATTTCGCGAGCCCCCCTAGTTTGTGTGCACGAGTAGTCATCGGCGACTTGCGCTCGGATCGGTTCCACAACTCACGCACCCGTTCGTGTGCGAAATGGGTGGGTAGAGAGGGGTTTTCCAATGCCACAGCCGCAGCAGCTACCCGGACCCAATGCTGACATTTGGGATTGGCAGATGTCGGGCCTGTGCCGAGGCGTCGACTCCGCGATGTTCTTTCATCCCGACGGCGAACGTGGCCGGGCCCGCGCGCAGCGCGAGATGCGTGCCAAGGAGATGTGCCGCCAGTGCCCGGTCGTCGCGCAGTGCCGCTCGCATGCGCTGGCCGTCGGTGAGCCCTACGGCATCTGGGGCGGCCTGTCCGAGGCCGAGCGTGAACTTCTGCTCAAGCGAGGCATCCGCCGCGCCTCATGATTTCTGACGAGAAAGGCCCCACTCCGGCGATCCGGGTGGGGCCTTTTTCGTGTCAAGGGGCGCTAGATCGGGCCCGGCACCCTGGTCGTTGCCATGAGAGCGATGCAAGTGACCTGCGGTTCCGCGATGGCCATTGAGCCAGATTCGGCTAAGAACGACGCGCCCGCGCCAGCCGGACGAGTCCATAGATGACCGCGACCACGACGGCCAGCGCGCCCAACCACGGCAGCAGCAGGCCGACGAGCAGGACCAGATTGCCCAGCACCGACACCAACGCATCCCAGCCACGTTCGATCTGACCGGTGAACCCCTCGTACTGCTTTGGCGCGGGTCCGCCGATCTGCTCGGCGACGAAGGTGACGTTGACCGTGCTGTAGTCGATGCGGTCGCCGAGCTGGTCACGCTGGGCCTTCAGACTGTCCAGGTCCGCCTGGCGCTGGGAGAGGGCGTCCTCGGCCTTGATGAGCGCGTCGGGATCCTTGGCATCGCGCATGATCCCGAGCAGTCGATCCACCGACGTCTGTAGGGCCTTGATCCTCGCGTCGAGATCCACACGTTGGGCCGTGACATCCTCGGATGTGGTCTCCGCGGTCTGCACCTTGCCCAGCTTCTTCAGCTCGCGCAGCACCTCATCGAGTTTCGCGACGGGCACTCGCAATACGACGGAAGTGCGGGCCAAACCCCTTTCGGATCCGGCATCCTCGGAGCGATTGTCCACCCGGCCGTCGGCGTCCTCCACAAGAACAGCGGCCTTGTCTGCAGCCTCGGAGGTGTTGGCCACCGTGATGGTCATCGATGCGGTCTTGACGACGTCGCGCTGGACATCCGGCGGTGGCGGCGGTCCGAACTGCGGCGCCGGCGCGGTCACACCGTCCTTCATGCCTGCCGCGGGCGCGGTCGTCATGCCGCCGCTCTGTGGCGCGATGTTCTCGTGCGCTGCCGAGCAAGCCGTCAACACGCCCCAAACGGCGATCGCCGAGACCGCAACCGTCAACCACTTGCGCGAAACGCGGTTCATGATCATCAACCTTGCCATTCGCTGTGAGGTACGACAATCAAGCCTGATGAGCACCGTCGAGGAGGTCGCATGACAACACACGAGACCGGTCAGCACGAGGGATTGGTGACCGTCACGGAGGCCGGTTCGGGGACCTTCACACGCGAGATCACCGCCGGGCAGCACCGGTTGGTCGCCGACGAGCCCCGTCCGATCGGTGAGGACGCGGGGCCAACGCCCTACGACCTGGTTCTGGCCGGACTCGGGGCGTGCACCTCGATGACGGTGCGAATGTACGCCGACCGCAAGGGCTGGCCTCTCGACCAGGTGCGAGTTACTTTGCGGCACTCACGCATTCACGCCGAGGACTGCGCCGCGTGCGAGACCACCAAGGGTTGGATCGACCACATCGATATCGACGTCGAGTTCGTCGGCGACCTCGACGACACCCAGCGGCAACGGTTGATGCAGATCGCCGAACGGTGCCCGGTGCATCAGACGCTGACCTCGGAGGTCGACATCGCCACCACCTTGCGTTGACGACGGCGCCTGCGAACCTTCCACGAGCTCCACTCGCCAAGCGTGACGCCGGCGGCGAGGGCGGTCCCAATTGCGAATGCTCCCAACACCGAAGCGAACCCGACCGCGTGCTGATCGTTGAGAATCGCGTAGATACCGTGCAACAAAGCGAGGCCCGGCAGTAGCGGCACGATGCCGGTTATCGAAACCACAAGCGGCGGTGCGAGATTGCGGCGTTCCATCAGCCGGCCGACCAGCCCGATCGGCACCGCGGCGACGAACGACGCCACCACGGCACCCAAACCCGCGCCCTGCGCGAGAAGAAACACGATGGTGCCCGCGGCACCGCCGAATGCGGCCGCCATCGCTGCGGACCGTTCGGCATAACACGCAAGGGCGAAAGCCGCGGCGCTCGCGGCGCCGAATGCGACGCGTGCGGGCATCTCTGCCAGGGCGGGCGGGGCGTCCGCACCGATGGCGACGAACGGCGCGCCGAAGCGGTTGGCCAGATGCAGGACGAGGGCGACACCCGCGATCGTCGCGCCCGTCATCATCACCAACTCGAAGAAGCGGCCCGCAGCGGTGACAGGCGCCCCGCTGATGACATCGCCGACCGAGCCCACCAGCGACAGCCCGGCAAGGAGCACGACGAGGCCTGCCGCGATCGCCACCGTCGGTTCGAAGTGCAACCCCAGCTTGGGGCTGAGCGCGTACAGCACGATCGGTGGTGCGGTGGCGATCGCACCACCAACCGCGTACTGGAAGAAGAACGGGAGTCCGTATTTGTTGAGTCGCCGATTGACGCGGTCTATCGTCATCGCGCTGAGGGCGCTCACCAGGCACACCACCAGACCAGCGCCCAGCGTTCCCGCTGTCGCGAACGCCAGCGCGCCCCAGGCGAGGGTGGCGATCCAGCGCTTGTAGGGGTGCGGGGCGGTGATGATGGCGTTGAGCTCGGCGTGGGCTTGCGACGGAGGGACCTCACCGGCGCGGATGCGGCCGATCAAGCGGTCCACCGCCGCCAGTCGGCTGAAGTCCATCGACCGGGATTGCACGATGTGCAACGTGCTGGCCGGAGGCGAGGTCGGCCCGCGGTAGGCGGCGAGGTGGATTGTGGTGTTGATGACGTCGACCTCGCACCGTTCGATGCCGTAGGCGGCGGTGATGGCCGTCACCTGATCCATCGTGGCGGTCGCAGGCGTGCCCGAGGCCATCAGGATGGCGCCGATGCTCCCGGCCAGGTCAAGCACCTCGCCGACGCGCTCGTTGTACGCGGCGTCGTGCTCCCTGCGCATCCGCTCAGTCACCCGCGACATGACGTCCGTCGGTGGATCGGTCTCCCGAACGATTCGGCTCACGAGCTCGCGTCGACGCGCCCTCCACGGCTGGCCCGCACGACCACGGGTCAACTCCACAACACACCCCTTCAATCACGTCGGTCGAATCAATCAGGCGCAACGCGCAGGCGCCGATGATGGTTCCGTTTAGTTCGTTTGTTTCCCAGAACCTCTGGTGTTTTCGCTCACACCGCCAGAGCAGGGCCGAATGGACGGCCCACGCATCGATGACGTCGTCCTCCAAAGACGTGGAGCAATACCAATGCTACGGGGCTCGTCAAATCCCTTGCACACGCTTCGTTTTGGTACAGAAAGAGACGCGATCGTGACCTAGCGGGGGCCGAGGCCGAATCCCGTGTGAACGGTCCTAGCCGTCGAGCGGGTTGGCCATGATGCGGGCCGCCCCATTGTTGGCGATGGACGCGCCGGCGGCGCTGGCCGGCTTGCGCTCTGCCTGATCTTCGAAGCACGCGACGAACTCGGCACCGAAACCCTGCCTGGGATAGCGGGCGAGTACCTCCGCCCGTGCCTCGGTAGAGAACTCCTCCGGTCGCCGCCCGACGACGTCCCAACCGGTTGCGACCTGCAAGATGTGGGACTCGGGGTCAGCCGTCGATGCGACGTCGGGCCGCATGTGCAGCACGATGATCTCCGATGCCCTGGCCGCCCTATCAGCAGGCCAACCGGCCGCCACCCCGAACACCCATGCCAGATCCCCGCCCGCCTCCTCGAAGGCCAAGCGGTGACTGTCGAACGGATCGGTCAGGCCGATGTCGTGAAGCATCGCCGTGACGTAAAGGAGTTCGTCGTCGAATGCGATGTTGTGCGCTTCGGCGTAGGTCACGCCCCACAAGTACGCACGGACACAATGGTTTAGCAGCGCCGGCGTGTAGAACCGGGAAGCCACCGCAAGTGCAGCTGTCGCCGCAGGCGTCTCGGGAAACTCAGTCATCTGATCCTCCAAGTGATCGCCTTATCAGACACGCCAGCTCCGCCGGTTGGGACAGAAACGGCGAATGCGAGGAGCTCAACCGCTGGATGTCATCGGCCCGCTGAGCGAACATCTCCTGAGTCGCAACGGGAATCGCCTTGTCGGCTTCGCAGATGACGTACGTGCTCGGGATGGTCTGCCACGCTGTCTGGGTCAGCGGCTGTTGTTTTGAGGCGTAGGACTGATAACCGAGTTGGGCGATCGCACTTTGGGCGGTCGCGGTCTCGACATCGTCGTAGAACACCGTCATCGGCGTCATGGCTTCGACGTAGTCGCCGACTCCGTCCCTGCGGTGGCGCCGGGTCCATGGCATCAACGCGCCCCCGTTGATGGACAGAAGCGACTCGCCCGCCCGGAGTTGGAACGCGGCCAGGTAGATGATGCGTTGGACGTTTCTCGCGTTCGTCAGTGCTTGCGTCGTGGGTATGCCGCCATAGGAGTGCGCGACCACCACGACGGGCCCGTCAATGGCTGCGGCCGCCTGCGCGATCACCTCAGCGTCGGCGTACATATCCCCGAGGCCGGCTGGGTCATCGCCGCTGCTTGCCAGCCTCACGGTGTGCACGTCGACGTCAGAGAGTTCGTCGACCAGCAGGCGGAAGTGATCGGGTCTGTGCCAGGCACCGTGGACAAGAAGTACCGAAGGAAGATCAACTTCGACAACGGATTTCGTCACTTTCCGTCTCCGTCGACGACGCGGATGATCGGCTTGCCGTGACCGCGTTTGGCCGGGTCGAACGCGGCAGGCGCATCTTTGAGGTCAAATACGGCTCCGACGAGTGGACGCAGCCGTCCCTCTCGAAGCCTGAGCTCCAGTGCAGCAAGTCCCGCGCGGTCGGGTTCGACGACGAAGAAGACGGCGCGCAAGTTGTCGGGCGGCGTTGGCGGTGGTTCGACGATGCTGACAAGCGCTCCGCCCGATCGGACCAATGCCGCTGAGCGACACAGGATTTGACCGCCCATCACGTCGAACACCAGGTCCACTTCGCCGATGCTTTCCAACCGGTCACGTTCCAGGTCCACGAAGGTTTCCGCGCCAAGACCCAGCACGGTCTCCCGGTGGGCGGCGCGGCCGGTGCCGATCACCCGGGCACCCGCCTCGCGGGCCAATTGCACCGCAAGCGAGCCGACACCGCCGGCAGCGCCGTGAATCAGAACCGTCTGCCCTGCCTCGAGCTGACCGTGGGTGAACAGTCCCTGCAGTGCGGTAAGGCCTGAAATCGGCAGCGCAGCAGCCACGATGGGATCGATACCAGCCGAAAGCGGCGCAAGGTTGCGCGCTTCCACAGCGACGAAGTCGGCAAGCGTGCCGTTACGGCACCAGTCGGTAACCCCGAAGACCCGTTGACCGAGAGCCAGACCGGTGGTGCCGTAACCCAACTCGGCGACGACACCTGCGACCTCGTGGCCGGGAATGGTCGGTGCCCGGTCCCGCCCGGCCCGGTCCGTCCAGGTAGCAGGCCACTCGAGTTCACCCGGGGTGAACCCGGCTGCGTGCACCCGGACGATGACGTCGTTCTCCGCGGCATGGGGGTAGGGCATCTCCCCCAGCACAAGCCCGTCGACACCGGCAGCGCGGTCAGGCGCGACTACCGCCTTCATGGCGCGTGCCTGCGAGCGCTGCGATGGCGCAAGTGATCTCGCGACGCGATCTCTTTCGGGTCGAGCATGGTGATCATGTCGACGCCCGCAGCGCAGATACATACTGCAAAGAAGCGACTCCATCCGTCTGCGTCAAGGTTGCCCATCTGATAGTGCACCACGTCGCCGCCCGGCTCCCAAAAAGATTCACCCGCAACGATTTCACGGGGCGCTTGACCCTCGAGCTCGAAGAGGATCCTGCCTTCCAAGACGTAACCGAACACCGGGCCGGAATGCCGGTGTGGACCCAGCCCGGCGTCCGCGGGGGGAAGTTCGACGAGCTGCGTCATCACGTTGGCGCCCCCGGGGATGGGGGGCGGGGCGACGCATAACAAGTCGGTGATCTTGGTATTGCCTGCAGCCAACATGCTTTCAACGCTAACCGCGACATCGTGCCTGTCTGGGGCCACTTGGGCCTGCAGAAAAGGGGCCAGTTCGAGGCGGACATGTCAGGGCAGCAAACGGACGAGAGCCGCCAAAGCCGCCGCCCACGCCCTGGCCCGAGCTACAGCGGCAGGCCGCGGATCCACTGGCCGTACTGGCCGCTGCCCCGATGGTCACCGAGGCCGCCCGGCCGGGCACAAGCGTGCTGGTCGCGCCTGCTCACGCCCCGTTCCAGCTGGCCAAGAACCTGGCCACGATCGACCAGCTCAGTGCGGGCCGGGGTGGTGGCAGGACTGGGTGCCGGCTGCTCCAGTGACGAGCTGCAGACGGTGCGCGCGACCCGCGCGGACCGCTGCCCGTTTCTCGACCAGACGCTCGACCCGGGCGCCTGAGGCGGTCGGCGCCGCTCAGGTGATCCGGGTCCAGGGTTCGCAGTTGTGAGACTCGAAAGCCTTCACCATCGAGTTGATGGTGACGTACATCGGACCGATGGACATATTCGTCGCGAGTACATGGTCCTTGTTCGCATCAGGCGTGGTGTAGGTAAACCACAAGCACATCGAATCCTCTGTCGGCACATCGTTTACCCACACCCCGAACGTCGACGCCGAACCGTCCGAGTGATACAGGCCCGGTGCGACGTCAGGCCCGACGAGAAAGAAACCATTGCCGGGGATCGGGTCCATCAAGTCGGCACCAGCCGGTGACGCGAACGCGATTGCCGTCGCGACCGCAAAAGTCCCGGCCGCGACGTGACGCAGACGCTTCAGGGGCATACGTCCTCATTTCCCCGAATCCATTGCCAGCGTATGCCGCGCGGTCTCGGCGGTGCTGGATATTCGCCGTCACAAGGCCACCGTTGGGTCGAGGCCGAAGACTTTCACTGCAGCAGACTTACCTTTCAGCACGTGCGATCCCCGGTCTGTTAGTCCGGATAGTCCGGAAAGCAGGGCTGCGACGGTCTGCTGCGTCAGCAGGATCGCGTCGCCGGTGGCCTTGGTCAGCTGCTCGACTCGGGCAGCCACATTGGTCGTGTCACCGATCAACGTGAACTCCAGCTTGCTCCCGCCACCGATGGTGCCCGCGATCACCTGGCCGGTGTTGATGCCTATGCCGATCCGAAGGTCCCCTTCGAATCGCTCGGCCACCAGCCTATGAATCAGCACCGCGGCGCTCACCGCGGCATCGGCATGATCGGCAAGGTCGTTGGGGGCGCCGAAGACCGCCAAAGCGCCGTCCCCGAGGAACTTGTTGACGTGCCCACCGGCATCCACGACCGCAGGCACCACGATCTCGAACAACGCGTTGAGCCGGGCGACGGTGTCCTCAGCGGTGTTCGCCTCCGCGAACGGGGTGAAGTCACGGATGTCGACGAACATCACCGTCACGTCGCGACGCTCACCGGTGAACACGTCGTCACCCTGCTCGAGCAACCGCGACGCCAGCGCAGGATCGACGTAGGTGCCAAACGCAGCCTGAAGTCGTTGCCGCTCAGCCAAACCCGCCTGCATCCGGTTGAACGACGCCACCAACGCGCCGAGGTCATCGTCTTGAACGACCGGTAGTCGTTGGCTGTAATCGCCCGCCGCAACACGTTCGGTCCCCTCGGCCAGATCGCGAATGGGGCGCAGGGACGGCCCAAACGAGGGAGTAATGGTGATCGCGACGCCGAAAAGCGTTAACGCACCTGCAATCACGCCCGCGAGGGCAGGTCCGTGGGTTGCCACATCGAATATCGCCGCCAGTAACGCGCCCGGGACGACGAACGCAAAAACAGCGGCCAGCAGAGCCACGTTCGACCACGCGGCAAAAGTCGGGCGAGACCGGGGCAGGGAGTCACCGATGCCGGTGTCACCGGCGATGGCGGCTCTTACCGGTCGCAGCGCTGCTTCGAAGCCGCTGTGAACACCGATCAGGATGACGACGGGTCCGCTGACGGCGCCGACGATGGCGTACTGGGCGAGCCGCGGACCGGTCACTCCGGCGATCGCAGCGACACCGACCAATTCCAAGGCAGCCCATACAGCATTGACGCCCAGCGCCCGAGGGATCAAACGACGAGTCCAGGTGTAAGTGGCTTCCAGCGCTATTGCGCGATCGACTATCCGGCCCGCTGCCCACTGCTCCGCAAGGCGGACCCGACCCAGGCCGGGAAGAATCGACGCGTACACGAGCACCGGTACAGCCACAACGGTGGCGACGGCCGCCTCGGCGTAGTGACCGGACTCCTCGAAAGCAACAATGATGACCGAGGTAAAGAGGTAGATCGGCAGCATCAGCGCCAAAAGGATCGCGCACATCATCCACGAGTACCTCGGTCCGTGCCGGTCCCACGCCCATTGCCAGATACGGTCCATGTCACAAAGTGAAGCATCCCCGGGCGAAAAACCCGGGGGTGCTTTCTATTTCAACTTCTAGTGAGCGTGGCTGCTGAATCTGGTGTCAACAGTCGTCGGAAATATCGCGCGGATGTGGGGAGACCCACGCCAGAATGATCCATCCGTCCCGGATGGAGCTCACCACCATGACCTTGGTGCCCCTTGATTCCCGCCACCTGCCCGCCGGTGTGCACTCGCGCTTCGTCGATGACGTCAACGGCCTCCGCGTGCATGTGCTCGAGGCCGGTCAGGAAAAGCCGGGCCAGCCATTGTTGCTACTTCTGCACGGCTTCCCGGAACTCGCCTACTGCTGGCGCAAGGTGATGGTTCCGCTGGCTGAGCTCGGCTACCACGTCGTGGCTCCGGACCAGCGCGGCTACGGCCGCACCACTGGCTGGAGCGCAAGCTACGACCAGGATCTGCGCCCCTACTCGATGCTGAATCTGGCTCGTGATGCAGTGGCGCTGACGTTCGCGCTCGGTTACCGGCGGGCGGCGGGCGTGATCGGCCACGATTTCGGCTCTCCCGTTGCGTCGTGGTGCGCGCTGACCCGGCCTGACGTCTACCAGCGGTGCGCCATCCTCAGCGCGCCATTCGCGGGGCCGCCGACGTTGCCGTTCGGCACGGCAGCCCGAGGCACAC
>Ga0310811_10009222_pt1 | contig 12730 bp, 15 predicted proteins | sample YCmetagenome_FD_207642 | JGI IMG/M metagenome (GOLD analysis project Ga0310811, IMG submission 207642) | Soil microbial communities from experimental microcosm in Duke University, North Carolina, United States - YC | ecosystem: Engineered > Artificial ecosystem > Soil microcosm > Unclassified ... | reverse complement strand
GCCGGCGCGCCGGGCAGCCTGAGCGAAGAACAGTACACCAACATCACCGCCTATCTGTTGTACGCCAATGGCGCCAGGGCGGGCTCGGCGAACTTCAGCAAGGACACCGATGTAAAAATCTCCTCCATTGCCGACGGCAAGGTGCTGGCGGCGGCGATCGCACCGCCGAGCGCAGGCAAGATGGCGGCGGCGGAGGCCCGCGCCCGCCGCGAAGCCGCGCCTCCGGCCCAAGGCCTTACCGTCAAGGGCACGGTGAAGAATTATATCGACGTCACCGACGACATGCTGGTGCATCCGGCGGATGGCGAATGGCTGATGTACCGCCGCAATTACCAGGGCTGGAGCTTTTCGCCCCTCAAGCAGATCACGCCCGACAATGTGAAGACGCTGACCCTGAAATGGGCCTGGAACATGAATGAGGGCGGCGCCAGCCAGGTGACGCCCATCGTGCATGCCGGCACCATGTTCCTGTCCAATACCTCCAACACGGTGCAGGCGCTGGATGCGCGTACCGGCGAGCTGATCTGGGAGAACCGCATCGGTCCGGTGTCCCGCATCGCCTATGGCGGCACGCGCAGTCTCGCCGTCTATCACGACAAGGTCTATGTCGCGACCACCGACGCCATGATCCATGCGCTGGACGCGCGCACCGGCAAGATCGTCTGGGAACAGGCCTTGGGCACGCCCAACAATTCCAATACCGGCGGCGTGATGGTGATGCGCGGCAAGGTGCTGACCGGTCTCACCGGCTGCGATAACTATTCCGAGAATAATTGCTATATCTCGGCTTTCGACGCCGACACCGGCAAGCCGGCCTGGCGCTTCCACACCACCGCGCTGCAAGGCGAGCCGGGCGGCGACACCTGGAACGGCCTGCCCAACTTGCTGCGCGGCGGCGCCGACACCTGGATAGCCGGCACCTACGATCCCGATCTGAACACGACCTATTGGGGCGTGGCCCAGACCAAGCCGTGGTTCCGCGCCAGCCGCAAGACGGGCAACGCCTCCACGCTCTATTCTTCCTCGACCCTGGCGCTCAATCCCGATGACGGAAAGCTCAAATGGTATTTCCAGCATGCGCCGGGTGAATCGCTGGACCTGGACGAGGTGTTCGAGCGCGTCCTGATCAATCACGGCGACCAAAAGACGGTGATGACCATCGGCAAGCCCGGCATCCTGTGGAAGCTGGATCGTGTCACCGGCAAGTTCCTGGCTGCCAAGGAGACGATCTTCCAGAATGTGTTCGAGAAGATCGATCCCAAGACCGGCGCGGTGACCTATCGCAAGGACATCTACAACCAGAAGACCGATCAGTGGTTTTCCTCCTGCCCGGGGCCGGAAGGCGGCCATGACTGGCAGGCCACCAGCTATTACCAGCCCGACGATCTGCTGATCATCCCGCTCAGCCAGAGCTGTGTGATGATCCAGGGCCATGAGGTGGAAATGAAGCTGGGCGGCGGCGGCACCGCGGCCTCGCAGAAATTTTTCTTCATGCCGGGCACCCACCAGAACATGGGCAAGCTGGCGGCCTATCGCACGTCCGACATGAAGGAAGTCTGGTCCTGGCAGCAGCGCGCGCCGTTCCTGAGCGCGGTCCTATCGACTGCCGGCGGCGTGGCTTTTGTCGGAGACTTCGACCGCGGCCTGAAGGCGGTCGACGCCAGGACGGGCAAGATCGTGTGGCAGACGCGGCTAGGCAACACGGTGCAGGGCTATCCGGTCTCATTCAGCCTGGACGGCAAGCAGTATATCGCCGTGGCGTCGGGCCTGGGCGGCGGCAGTCCGCAGCAGAAGCCGACCATGCTGCTGAACGAAGTGCACCGGCCGTCAACCGGCCATGTGCTGTATGTGTTCGGGTTGCCTGATTAGCGCGAGTTCTCCCCTCTCCCTCAAGGGGAGAGGGAAAAAGAAGAACCGAGTTACTTCTTCTCCACAGGCATATGCAGCGTCATCATCACCAGGCCATTCACCTCGGTGTATTGGTGCGGGGTGTTGGCCGGGACCAAGATGTAATCGCCCTTGGCAATCTTGCGCGGCGTGCCGCCTTCGATCGACGTACCGCCCTGGGTCGTGGCGCCAGGCGCCGCAGGCTTCACGCCGATCAGCTTGCCGCCGGTGATCAGGGTGCAGCTGCCTTCGATCACTTCGATCAATTCCGCCTGGGTGGGATGGATGCTGGGCGGGGTGGTGCCGGTGCGATGCTCCAGCTGGAAGGGATAACCTTCGTCATTCACCACCAGCTTGACGGTGTTGCCGCCCTTATGCTCGGCCTTGGCCTGGGCGATCAGCGACTGCACTTCGGCGGATGAGGCGTATAGCTTGGTCGGCCGCGTTGCCTCTTGGGCAAGAGCGGGCAGGGCGGCGAAAGAGAGCAGGGCGGCGGCGAGAAGTATTTTCTTCATATTGTCCTCCCAAAAGAAAAGGGCCGGTTCTGCGACCGGCCCCAAACCTTACTATGAACCTTACTGAGAAGCTCCCGCCTCCGCATCGTAATTGTGCATGCCTTCGGGCCTGGGATTGATGGCGATGCGGGTGGACATGCCGTTGCCCGCCCAGCTTGCCCGGTGCCAGCGGCCCTGCGGCGCATAGACCACGTCGCCGACATCGGCGGTGTAGACCTTCATGCCTTCCATCTTGTAGTCGATGGTGCCCTCGGCGATCACCCAGAACTCATTATAGTCGATGTGGAAGTGGCCCTTGTTGCTGTCGGGCGGCGTGGGCGTACCCTTGCCGCGGATCACGTTCATGAAATTGTTGGTGTCCGACACAAAGGCGGAGTTGCCCCGCACCGGCGGGCGCTTCACGAAATCGCCCCAGAAATCCAGATACGGCTTGACCTTGTCGGTGTAAGGCGCAGGCGGGGTGCGATAGCTGGCCAGGACATAGGTCTTGCCCCCCTTTACCGAAGAGGGGGCAGTGGGCGCCGGGCCGGTATCGCCCTTGGCCGCCGGATAAAGCGGCGTGCGATTGGCGTGAACGACCTCGAACCGCACACTGGGCTCGTCGCCCACCGTCTCCATCCAATAGACGTTGCGGTAAGGCACCTGCACCAGAAAGCCCTTGGAGGCGACGAACGGCTCCTGGCCTTCGATATGGAAACGCACCTGGCCGGAGGCGATGTACCAGAAGACGGGATCGTCGGCCCAGAATTGCGGCTTGGTTTTCTGGCCGGCGCCCATGGAGATGTAGTCGGCGGCATAATCCTGGTCGCGCACAATCGGCTGCACCCAGTCGGCCTTGCCCTTGTGCGCGGCCATGATCTCGCTCAACCGCCAGATCGGCTTGTTGGGCGCTTTCCATTGTGTCAGCGGCACCGGCTTGGGCGCCCAGCCGTAGAAGATTTTTGCATCGTCCTGGGCGAGGGCGGGAACCAGCCCGAACGCAAGCGCTGCCACGCCCAGCATAAAGTTGCGAGATTTCATGAGCATTTCTCCCGAAGGCTATGTTTTATTTAGGGAAAGCATGTCCCAGATTTAGCGCTAACACAATTGGCCTGATGGCACGGGCAGGCTGCGGCAAAATGGTGTAATATCGGGTGGAAACTTCTCTTCCGGGAGAGTCTGGGATGAAGGTTCATCGCATATTCCTGGCGCTGATGGCTGCGAGCCTGCTCACGGCTGTCCCCAAAGCCCAGGCCCAGGTCGTGATCTCGGTCGGGACCGGCCAGGCCCATCAATGCTTCCTCTACGCCAAGTCGGGCACCAATCTTCTGCAAGGCACCCTGACCTGTACCGGCGCGCTGGAGCACGACATGCTTTCCAAGAAGGACCGCGCCGGTACTTACGACAATCGCGGCGTGATCAATGACCTGCTGGGCCGCACCGAAAAGGCGGCGGCGGATTTCAACATGGCGATCCAACTGGATCCGACCTTGGGCGATCCATACGTGAATCTGGGCGCCATGATGATCAAGAAGGGCCAGTACGAGGAATCCCTGGTTCAGATCAACAAGGGGCTCGATCTGGGCATGGCCTTTCCCCATATCGGCTATTACGACCGCGCCGTCGCCCAACAGATGCTGGGCCGCTACAAGGAAGCCTATTACGACTACAAGAAGGTCCTGGAGCTGGAGCCCAACTTCGCCATGGCGGAGGAGCGGCTGAAGGATTTCGTTGTCACCCGCGTTCCGGCCAAGTCGCAGACCTGAAATCCGGGATAAGGCCCAGCCTGTGAAAATTCTGGCCTGTGGAGATTTAACCAAACCACCAGGGTCCAATTGACAGCGCTAATGGGCTGATATTTCATTGTATACAGAGGCTGCGGGGCGTCGGTATTCTCCATACCGCCAAGGCTTCTAAGGCCCGGTTTGCGTACCCTCGCGCCGGGCCTTTTTGCTTTTCGCCTTGTTTTTCCGCTGGTTTTCCCGGGATCTGATTGCCGTAGCGGGGCTGGCCGATGGTCGGGCCGGTGCTATAGTTGCCCCATGAGCAGGGCCGTCCGTGACTCGGAAGATGTTGCAGAGCTCAAACAGCTCTATGACCGGCTGGCGCTGGCGGTAGAGCGGGCGGCCGCCACCATGCATATCCGCGGCGCGGAATCGACCGCCTTCACCGCCGAAGACACCAAATGCGTGGCGCTTTGGGACCGCATCCGCACCTTGATACAAAAAGACCGGTGACAGCGGGCGCGTAAAGCAGCCAGATTTCGTCCAGATATTGCATTTGATTCATCTCCCGGGCTTTGGCCCGGCACCTCGGGCTGGAGGCATTTTCGACCGATGACGGACACACGCGACGATCTTTCGCCCAGCGACGGCATCAGCGACGTCTTCCTGGAATTCGACGGCATGAAGACCAAGCTGGGTAGCCCGAGCGGCGATTTCACCTTTCGCTTTGTGCAGCGGCGGAACGGGCAGGAGACGGTGATCGCCACCATGACCTTTCCCGTCCAGGCCGGCCATGACGGCCATCCCGGCATGATGGTGCGCGCCTATGACCAGCTGATCCCGGTTCTGCGCCAGGGCCTGTTTCACGCCAGCCGCGCGCGCAGCCACTATCGCAATGAAGTGTCCAGGCTGTATCCCACCGATCCGTACCGGCGGTAGCCTGGCGCGGTCTTTTTGCGTCGTGAGTTCGTCGCGCCTTCGCTCATGTACGTCTTGTACACGTCGCTCGGCGCTCCTGCTCACGCCGCAAAATTCCTCGCGCCGGAGGCAGCCAGCCTAACCCCTGGCGGCGTGTCTTTACCGTCCCTGATGGCGGAACATCCGGCCCTTGGGCGATTTGGGACCGCCTGGCTTTCCCTTGCCGCCGGCTTGCAGGAAATTCTCATGCGGCTTGGGCGCGCCGGCGTTCAGCTCGGCCTGCTTTTTGCGGCGCTCGATTTCCTTGTCGCTCAGTTTGTCGGTCATGAAAGAAGTCTCCTGGTTGTCGCGTGGTGCGCGCTGCTCAGCGCTTGCGCATCCGCTTGATGATCATTTTATCAACCCGTTTTAGCGCCGCATGTTCCGCCTTGGTGGCAGGGGCGGTGGGATGCGGCTTTTTCTTCGCTTTGGATTCGACGGGCGGTGAACTGTCTGAAGCTTTGGGCATGGTTGAATATACCGGTTGGTGTCTCCGGCGTGTATGGCTCAGCCGGGTGAGCTCTAACAGGGCTGCCGGCTTCATTGATTTGGCCTTTTGGCCCTCGTTCGTACGGACACTATTTCCCATAATATTACTTATACGAAAAACTGATGTGGAGGCCGGGATTGAGCCTTGCGCCGTCCCCTGGGGCCGCCCCTCTGGTCCTCCGGGTCGATAGAATGAGTTTGGAATGACTTCCGGCATGAACCTGAGCCCCACCGAGATCGCCCGCCGCTTTGGCGTCAGCATCAAGGCGCTGCGCCTGTATGAGCGCCGCGGCCTGCTGAAGCCGCTGCGGTCCGAGGCCGGCTGGCGCACCTACGGCCCCGACCAGATCGCTCGGCTGCACCAGATACTTGCCCTCAAACGCCTGGGCTTGCCGCTTGCCAAGATTGGCGAGCTTCTGGCCGGTCCGGACACGCTGGAGCCGGTGCTGGCGCTGCAGGAAGAGGTCCTGGCGCGGGACAGCGAACAGCTGTCACGGGCTCTGGCGCTGGTCCGTGCCGCGCGGGCCAAGCTCCGGTGCGGCCAGGCTCTTTCCATCGACGATCTCGCAACCCTCAATCAGGAGACCGTCATGACCCGCATCGTTGGCGCAAAGGAAATGAATCAGCTTTTCATCCCTTTTAGGGATCGCCATTTCAGCCCGGAAGAAAAGGAAACACTAAAACAGAATTTTGACCGCCGTCAGTTCGACCGCGATCAGCTCAAGCAGGCTTTGGACGGGTTGATCGCCGAAAGTGAAGCGTTGATGCAGGTTGGCGATCCCACCTCGCCCGGCGCCCAGGACCTGGCGCGCCGCTGGTCCGCGATGGCCGAGCAAATCACCGCAGCCGATCCAACCATCAGCGCCAAGGCGCGGGCCGTATGGAAGGATGCAATGGAAGACCCCGCAGTGGCCGATAGAATGGCTTTGAATCGAAAAATCTTCGCCTTTGTGGATCAGGCGATCGCACACTTGAAGACCCTGACGAAATAGCCACTTGAACCGTCCCTTGGGGCTGACCCGCATACTGGCGGGTCGATAGAATGGGTTTCATGAAACGTCCTTTCACCCCGGCCGAAACCGCCAAGCGCTTCGGCGTCAGCATCAAGGCGCTGCGTCTTTATGAGCAGCACGGCCTGCTGACACCGTTGCGCAGCCGTGCCGGAAGCACCGGCTCGGCCTGGCGCTCTTATGGTCCCGACCAGATCGCCCGGCTGCACCAGATCCTGGCGCTCAAGGACCTGGGTCTGTCCCTGGCCAGCATCGGTCAGCTCCTGGCGTCAGCCGAAACGCTGGACGGCGTGTTGGCCCTGCAAGACCAGGCGCTGGTCCAGGAAAGCCGGCGGGTCGCCAAGGCGCTGGCCCTGATCCGCAAGGCGCGCACGCAGCTCAAGTCCGGCCAGGCCCTTTCCATCGACGATCTCGCAACCCTGTCCAAGGAGACCTCGATGGCGTCCAAGCTCACCCGTTCCACCCTGTTTCATCCGGCCCTGGTGCCGCACCAGCACAAGTATTTCACGCCCGAAGAACTCGAAGCGCTGGCCAGCGGCGAGGATTTCGACCAGGAGGCCGATATTGCCGTCTGGGTCGGGCTGATCGCCGAACTGAAGGCGCTGGCGATTGCCGGCGATCCCGCCTCGCCCGCGGCGCACGACTTGGCGCGGCGCTGGGTGGCGCACACGCGGACTTTCACCAAGGGCGATCAGATACTGGAGACAAAGCTGCGCAATATGGTGAAGGACGCTTTCGCTCATCCCATCACGGCGCAGCAGATGCCTTATTCCAAGGACGATCTGGTCTTTCTGGGCAGGATCTTCGAGAGCCTCACAGCGCCCGCCTGACCCGCCGCCATCTACGTAGTTCTACGCATGAACAAAGCGCGATGTTGTCACTGATATTTCGCCAATCAACTTTTGTTCTCCGCTTTGCCTGACTGAATACCACGCCGCCATTGCGGCAGGACTTCATGGCCCTTCGCTTTTCGCCGGTCATGCTACTACGCCAATTGTTTCAGGTACTACAGTTGTTATATATAATGCGCCAAAGACGGAAGGCGCAGATGATACGACACATCGCTTTGATGACTTTTCTTGTCGGACTTTCTTGTGCCGCCGGTGCGCAGACATCTATCTTGGCGCCGGCGGCAGATGCCCTGCCCGGCGCCGCCAACTATCCGGACCCGCTGTGCAAGAAGCCGCAGGTGAACATGATCCGGCCGGGCGCCCAGGTTAACAGCGGCAATAACGCGATCGATTCCGGACCGGTCGGCTCTTACAATTCCAAGGTCAAGGCGTTCAACAAAGAGGCGGCCGCCTACGACACCTGCATGCATGCCTATATCGACAAGGCCAATGGCGATGTGAAAACCATCCAGGAAAAGGCCAATGCCGACCTGAAACAGATCACGGAACGCGCCAACAGCTCCATGAAAGTGATCCAGGACAAGATCCGCCAGGCGGTGGCCGAGGCCAACAGCGTCGCCGCGGCCATGGACGAACAGACCGCCAAGCTCAGGAAATAACAGACTTCAGGTCAAAAGAACGATGTCGAAGGTGAAAGCCATGACACCAGGCTCGCTGGTCGTTGCGGGTTTGCAGATGGAGCTCGCGGGATCGCGGTGGCGCGCCGCCAAGGTCGACAGCAACAGGTCCTTGCCGTTCAGCGCCTCGCCGGGGAAATACATCTGGGTGACCAACCGGTAATCGGTATTGACCACATCGAAGTGGATGTGCGGCGTTCTCAGGGTGCCCGAAGGCTCCGGATAGGCGCCCGGTTTCACCGTGCGCAGCCGGTAATTGCCGTTTGAATCGACGCCGAACGACACCACGCCCAGGAAGTTGGGATCGAGTGGCGCCGGATTGTTGTCCACCGGATTGGTGTAACGGCCCGCGGCATTGGCTTGCCACACGGTCAAGGCTGCCTGGGGCAGTGGCCGCCCCGACATGTCCAGCACCCGGCCGGTAAGCTGGATCACCTGCCCCAATGCGCGGCCGCCTCTGCGGCCTGGATAATGAGTCAGATCGGTGTCGTGAGACGCTGGCGCCCGCACGGGATAAAACGGCCCCAGTGTTTCCTGGCCTGTAGGCTTCAGTTTGGCTTGTGCCAAAGCGGTTTGTGTCAGCGCGGCTTCGGCCACCATCGGCGCGGCCATCGCGCCCGCCATGGCCATGCGACGTGAAATCCTCATGCCCAACGCCCCTTATCCCCAAGGTTGAGCCTAGTACCTGCACATAAAGCCGGGCAATGGCGCTTGTCAGAGACGGCCGCACCCTTTCCTATCGGGTGATGACCGATCACGACTTGAAACCCTCCCGCGACATCGCCGTGCTGCTGGAGGTGATGAAACGCCTGCGCGAAGGGTGTCCCTGGGACCGGTCGCAGACCTTCGACACCATCGCGCCCTACACCATCGAAGAAGCCTATGAGGTGGCCTCGGCCATCGCCGACAAGGACATGAAGGCCCTGCCCGGCGAGCTGGGCGATCTGTTGTTCCAGGTGGTGTTCCATGCCCGCATGGCCGAGGAAGCGGGCCTGTTCGACTTTGGCGACGTAGTGGAAGCCGTCACCGCCAAGATGATCCGCCGCCATCCCCATGTCTTCGGCGACGAAGAGGCCAAGGCGACGGCCGCGGCCCAGAAGGACTTCTGGGAAAAGCTCAAGGAGAGCGAGCGGACGGCCGCCGGCCAGGTCAGCCTGCTGGACGATGTCGCCAGCGCCCTGCCCGCCTTGACCCGAGCCGAGAAACTTCAACGCCGGGCTTCAACCGTCGGTTTTGACTGGAACAATGCCCATCTGGTGCTGGACAAGCTGGCCGAGGAAGCCCGGGAGATTCTGGACGCTCCCAGCCAGGCCGAGCGCGAGGAAGAGATTGGCGATCTGTTGTTCGTGGTTGCCAATCTGGCGCGTCACCTGAAGGTAGATCCGGAAGCCGCCCTGCGCGGCGCCAACGCCAAGTTCACCCGCCGTTTCCACCATATCGAAGCGACGCTTGCCGCCCGCGGCATCAAGCCGGGCGATGCCAGTCTGGAGGAAATGGAAGCCCTGTGGCAGGAGGCGAAGGGGCTAGGGCTGTGAGCCCCGCAACTTCCATTCCGTCATGGCCCGGCTTGTCCGGGCCATCCATAACCCTCTCACCATATGGATGGCCCGCATAAAGCGGGCCATGACAAACTGGTTTAGAGTTACGTTCCAACACCCTGCTCTATCAGAATTTTCCTGGGGAACCGGCTCTCGAACCGGCCCAGATCATCGGGGTGAATCCGCAAGCTCAGGCTGATTTTTCCGCCCCGGTCGCGGCGCTCCAGCACCTGGGCGTGGCGGTAGGCAAAGGCCAGTGCGCTGCCGTCGGCGGCATCCAGCTTCAGCTTCACCGTGATGTTGTCACGCGTCACGGCGCGCTCCAGCGCTGCCAGCAAGTCGGGTACGCCATCGCCGGTCAGGGCCGAGACTGCGATCGCGGGCCGCCGGCCATTGTGGCTGAGCATGCCGGCGCGCTGCTCCGGCTCCAGCAGGTCGATCTTGTTGAGCACTTCCAGCATGGGCCGGTCCGCCCCCAGCTCGTCCAGCACCTGCAGGACGTCGGCTTTCTGGGCGGCGCTTTCGTCATGGGCGGCGTCGCGGATATGGAGAATCACATCGGCTTCCAGCACCTCTTCCAGGGTGGCGCGGAAGGCTGCCACCAATTCGGTGGGCAGGTCGGCGATGAACCCCACCGTGTCCGACAGGATGATGCGGGTGCCCTGGGGCAGCTTTATCCCCCGCATGGTGGGATCCAGGGTGGCGAACAAAAGGTCCTTGGCCAGGACTTCGGACTCGGTCAGCCGGTTGAACAAGGTCGACTTGCCGGCATTGGTGTAGCCCACCAGCGCTACCACCGGGAACGGCACTTTCTTGCGCGCCTGGCGGCCCAGGCTGCGGGTGCGCTTGACCTTCTCAAGCTCTGCCTTGATCCGCACAATGCGTTCGGCGATCAGGCGGCGGTCGCTTTCGATCTGGCTTTCGCCGGGACCGCCCAGAAAGCCGAAGCCGCCGCGTTGCCGCTCCAGATGGGTCCAGCTCCGCACCAGCCGCGAGCGCTGATAGTTGAGATGCGCCAGTTCGACCTGCAGGCGCCCTTCCTTTGTGGCGGCGCGTTCGCCGAAGATCTCCAGGATCACGGCGGTGCGGTCCAGCACCTTGCTGTTCCACGCCTTCTCCAGGTTGCGCTGCTGCACCGGCGTCAAATGCGCATTGACGATAATGACGTCCGGTTCTTCGGCCTTGGCCAGGATCGCGATCTCCTCCACCTTGCCCGTTCCCAGCAAGGTGGCGGGCGTGGGCCGTGCCAAAGGCGCGACCAGGGCCTGGACCACATTCAGGTGAATGGCAGCCGTCAGTCCGACGGCTTCGGCCAGGCGCGCGTCAGCATCCCGCAAGGCCGCGTCCGTGCGGTTGCGGCTCTTGGGCTCGACGTGAATGACAAACGCTACTTGACCCAAACTCAGCCTGAGCCTGTCTAACCCTCGGAGGGCTCGTCCTGCAACTGGATCGGGCCCATCGGCATCACCGTGGAGATGGCGTGCTTATAAACCAGCTGGGATTGGCCGTCACGGCGCAGCAACACGCAGAAGTTGTCGAACCAGGTGATATTGCCCTGCAGTTTGACGCCATTGATCAGGAATATGGTGACGGCGGATTTGCTTTTACGGACCGCATTTAAAAACGTGTCCTGAAGGTTCTGTTGTTTATCGCTCATGGGTGCGCCCATTGTTTCAGCCGCGTGGGGGGTCACGCGACACCTTGGAACCATTCTAGCGCAATGCTGCGTTTGCGAAAGGGATAAATTCGCGAAATTCCGCCAAAATCTGGCTGGCCGATCAGGAGAGAACGGACCGTGCTGCATACAGGTCCCGAATCCGCCGGGTAACCGGCCCCGGCGTACCGTCGCCTATTGTGTGGCCATCGATCGCCACCACCGGTATCGCAGCCCCCGTGGCCGAGGAGAGAAAGGCCTCCTTCGCCGCTTTGGCTTCCACCACGGTGAATTTGCGCTCCACCACTTTCATCTGCGCGTCCTGGGCCGCCTGCAGCATGATGCGGCGGGTGACACCCGGCAGTATGGCATTGCTCAAGTCGCGGGTGATGATGGTGCCGTCGGCATCGACAATCCAGGCATTGGTCGAAGAGCCTTCGGTGACATAGCCCTCATCATCCACCAGCCAGGCCTCGAAGGCGCCCGCTTTCTTCGCCGCCTGCTTGGCCATCAGGTTGGGCAGAAGCTGCACCGTCTTGATGTCGCACCGGCCCCAGCGGATGTCGGGCTGGGTGGAAACCGCGATTCCCTTTTCCAGCCGCTGCCTGAGGCCCGCCGCATCCTGCAGCCGCATGGTCATGATCAGGGTCGGCCGCGGACCATCGGCCGGGGGAACGTGATCGCGTTTCACCGCGCCGCGCGTCACCTGCAGATAGAGAAAACCATTGGGCATGCGGTTTTTGGCGATCATCTCCCGCGTCACCAGCTTCAAGGCGGCGCGGCCGATCGGCATCGGCATGCCCAGTTCGCGCAAGGACCGCTCCAAGCGGTCGAGATGGCCTTCCTCGTCCAGCGGCTGGCCATTGCTGATGTTGAAGACTTCGTAGATGCCGTCGCCCAATTGCAGGGCGCGGTCTTCGATATGCACCCCCGCCACACCGTGCGGCAGGTAGCGGCCATTAACATAGGCCACGCGTCCGGCGGGCGCGTGGGCGGCGGACCATTTTTTCATCGCCGCTTCCCTGTCAGTTCGGGAAGCTCTGTGCCGATCCCACGCCCAGCGATTTCAGCTTGCGATGCAGCGCCGAACGTTCCATGCCGATAAAGGCGGCGGTGCGCGAGATGTTGCCGCCGAAGCGGTTGATCTGCGCCATCAGGTAATCGCGCTCGAAAATCTCGCGCGCCTCGCGCAAAGGCAGCGATATCACCAGATCGCCGCTCTTGGCGCCCGCCATGCCCGCGCCCAGGTCGGTGGGCAACAGGTCGGCGGTGACGGCCTCGGTGACATCGTCGCTGGCGAGAATGAGCAACCGCTCCACGATATTGCGCAACTGGCGCACATTGCCCGGCCAGCCATGGGTCTGCAGCACCGCCATGGCGTCATCGCCGATGACGCGCATCGGCAGGCCGCCGGCCGCCGACAGCCGCTTCATGAAATGGGTGACCAGC
>Ga0310811_10009221_pt1 | contig 12731 bp, 13 predicted proteins | sample YCmetagenome_FD_207642 | JGI IMG/M metagenome (GOLD analysis project Ga0310811, IMG submission 207642) | Soil microbial communities from experimental microcosm in Duke University, North Carolina, United States - YC | ecosystem: Engineered > Artificial ecosystem > Soil microcosm > Unclassified ... | reverse complement strand
CTCGACTCGGTGACGCCGAACGAACGCATCCGCTCCGCCTGGCGTGACCTCGCCGCGCGCGCGGGCGCCCGATTCGTCGCGATCGAATGCGTGTGCCCGGATGAGGGCCTGCACCGATCCCGTCTGGACGGTCGCACCAGGGACATCCCCGGCTGGCCGGAGGTCAGCTGGGACCAGGTCGTCGAGGTCCGATCGCGGTACGAGCCATGGACCGGCGACCGCCTCGTGCTGGATGCGACGCGGCCGATGAGCGACAATCTCGCCGCCGCCGAGGCATACGTGCGCGCCTAGGGCGAGGCGGCCTCGGCGACGTCCACGTCGACGTGCGCAGCGGAGCGGAAACCGCGCAGCCGGGGCGAGCGCAGGGCGACGGTCGCGACGCTGATCCCGACCAGGACCGCGTTGATCGCAGCACCCGCGGCCGGCCCGATGGAGGCGACGATCGCGCCGGTCTCGATCTGACCGGCGTTCGTCAGTCCGCGACTCGTCACCGTGATCATCGACATGACCCGGCCGCGGTACGCGTCGGCGGTCGCGAGCTGCGCGATCGTGTTGCGCATCGCGCCCCAGCCCGAGTCGGCCACGCCGAGCACGAACAGGACCACCATCGAGAGCGTGAACGACGTCGATACCGCGAAGCCGAGAAGGCCAGCGGCATAGAGGCCGCCGGACGCGATCATGAGCGCGCCCTTTCGCCGGACGTTGCCCGTCGCCACGAGGGCGATCGTGCCCACGATGGCGCCGGCGCCGACTGATGACAGGAGCAGGCCAAGACCTTCGGGCCCGACATGCAGGATGTCGCGCGCGAAGATGGTGACGAGCGCGCTGTTGTGGCCGAAGATCGAGAGGGCGGCTTCCGTCGTGAGGATGAGCGGCAGCACCGGGCTCTTCAGCGCGTATTGGATGCCGCCCCAGGCGGCGCGGCCGAGCGAAACGCGGGCTCCGCCAGCCGTCGCGAACTTCGTCCGGATCGCCAGGAGGGCGAAGATGATCGAGAAGTAGCTCGCCGCGTTCACGAAGAACGGGCTCGCCGGGCCCACCGTCGCGATGAGGATGCCGGCGATCGCGGGCCCGAGCAGCGTCGAGAGCCGGAAGATCACCGAGTTCAGCGTGACCGCGTTCTGGAAGTCCGCGCGCGGGATGAGCTGCGGATAGAACGAGTTCCGCGCCGGAGCGTCGAACGCCGACAGCGTCGAGTTCACGAAGCCGATCGCGTAGATGTGCCAGAACTGCACGGCGCCGGTCGCCACGAGCGTGCCGAGGATGACCGAGGTGATGACCTGGCCGCTCTGGGTGAAGAGCAGCAGCCGCTTGCGGTCGATCCGGTCCGCGAGCGCGCCGCCGAAGAGCGCGAGGGCGAGGATCGGCACGCCGCGGACGAGCCCGCCCAGGCCGAGGAGCAGGGGCGAGCTCGTGATGGCGTAGAGCAGGTACGTCGTCGCGGTCATCTCGATGAATGTTCCGATCTGCGAGACGCACTGCCCGATCCAGTAGAGCGCGAAGTCGCGGTGCCGTAGCGGCGACAGGCCGGGCAGCAGCTGCATCAGCGGGCTATTTGAGCCAGGCGATGTCGCCGAAGAAGAAGTTGTCGCCCGAGGCCAACGTCTTGATGGAGAAATCCTTCATCGACAGCTGGAAGAATGCCCCGGTCGAGACGTAGGCCAGGCTCGAGCCATCCACCGACCATGCGGGGAACGTGTCGTCGCCGGTCTGGGCGAGCGAGCGCAGCCCGGTGCCGTCGGGATTCACGATGAAGATCTCGGACGGGATCCCCAGGTGCGCGTTGTGGGGGAGGTACCCGTCGCTCGACTTCGGCGCGCTGTGGCCGGCCGCGCAGAACACGATCGTGTCGCTGTTCGGCGCGAACCGTGGCGACTGGATGTAGAAGAACGTGTCCTTGAACAGCACGTGCGCGTTCGTGCCGTCGGCGTTGGCGATCCAGACGTTGTCGTTCTGGCCGTCCTTCAGGTGGATGAACGCGATGAGCTTCCCGTCGCGCGAGATGGACGGGTCCGCCGCGTCGCTCAGCACCCGGACGCGCTCGCCGGTCTTCAGGTTCACCCGCTCGATCGTCGATTCGTTGCCGACGTACACGCCGTTCTTCACGATCGCCGCGTTGCGGTGGAAGTAGAGGAACGTGCCGGTCGGGTCGTAGCGCGGGGTGTCGTAGAACACGTTCTCGCTCTCGTGCGGCACCAACGCGTGGAGATCCGTTCCGTCGAGGTTCACGGCGTCGATGTCCGTGCCGAATCCGGTCTTCGGATCCGGGGCGGCCGTGAGCGCGAAGAGCAGCTGCTTGTGATCCGGGCTGAGCGACGGGAGGGCCGGTGCGGCCGTCGGCGGCAACGCGACGACGCGCCCGAGGATCCGTGCGGCGTCATCGAGGCAGAGCAGGCCGGCGGGGTTCGCGAGAATGAAGGTCGCCGTCGCGCAGGCCCCGGCGCCGCTCGGCGAGGGGGTGACGTTCGGGCTGCACGACGCCAGCACGATGGCCAGCGCCGCGAGTGCGCGCTTCAGGCGATGACCTCGCCGGCGCTCTTCGCGCGCTCCCGCAGCCGGTCCTTCAGCAGATGCGATCGGCGCGCGTAGCGCTGCACCGCTCCGACGTACGCGGCGTGGGACCACGTGAGCGGAGCGACGGACATCGGGTCACCGGTGAGCGGGTGGACCTGCTCCGCGAGCACGCCGGACCGGTTGGCCTTGGTCGCGCACCACTCCAGGAGCTGCCGGGGCCGCTCGAGATCCGCGAGCGTCGTGGCGGTCGCGACGTGATGCTCGGCCATCCACAGCGTCGCGACGAACCACGGGTTCCCCGGAACGGTCGCGATGTCCTGGGACTGCTGGAAGTAGCTGTCGCTCTCGTAGCGGGCGAAGCCGCCGATCGCGGTCTTGACCCAGAGCCGCTCCTCGAGGGCGCGCATCGTCGCGACGACGCGCGGATCGTCCGCGGGCAGCATGCCGAAGAGGAAGATCCCGGCCATCGACATGTCGAGCGTGGGGTCCTTGGTGACGGTGCCGTCGGAGAGCACCATGACCGTGCGGACGAAGCGGCCACGGGCCTCGTCGAACAGGTGCGTGAGGGCGGCGGTCTTGATCTCGTCCGCGGCCGTGCCGTAGCGCCGCGAGAGATCGTGCTGCCCGAACGCCGCGGCGAAATCGCGCGCGGCGGACAGGCCCGCCCATACGGCCGCCGTCGTGAACGCGTGGATCCCCCGGCGCTCCTCCCAGAGATCGAACGACGGCGCCGGCAGCTTCGTCCGTGGCTCCCGATAGCTGGACATGAAGTCCGCGCCGGTCCGCACGAGCTTCCGGTAGAGCGGGCGGACGAATTCGATGTCCCGGTCGCGGTCGTAGTGCTGCCAGAGCGCCCAGATCGGCAGTCCGGTCTCGTCCTCCTGGATCGGCAGCTCGAGCCGGCCGTCCGGCGTGGACCAGGCATGCCACGTCGAGCCGACCGAGCCATCGGGGTTGTACTTGTGCAGCAGGTAGCCGTCGCGGGTCATGAGCTCGCCGCACAGGTAGAAGAAGCGCCGGGTGACCTCGCCGTAGCCGGCGAGGTCGAGCGCGTGCGCCACGAGCGCGCCGTCGCGGGGCCAGAGATAGGAGTACGTGTCCCGGTTGAACCGCAGCACATCGGAGTCGTTCCCGGCGATGATCGCGCCGCGGTTGTCGACCTGCGTCCGGATCACGAGCGTCGACTGCTTGTACAGGTGGATGAGCGGATCGGGCAGGTGGTCGGCGATCGTCTCGTCCTTGTTCGCCCAGAGGTTCCAGTAGTCGCCGGTGCGCGACAGGAACGAGCCGACCCCGCGTTCGCGCACGAGCTTGTCGAGATCGCGGACCTCGTCGTAGGTTTGGCCGGCGGCGATCACGAACGTCGCGGTCGCGAGCCCGTTCGCGGGCACGCGGAGCCCGAGCATGCCAACGCTGTCGATGGAGCCCTGCGCGACGAGATTCCGCGAGAGCTCGCCGTCCTCCGCGTCGCGCCAGGTACCTTCGCGGCCGAGCGCCTCCTTGAGGCCGATGGCGAACGACGTCAGTCCCGACTCGCCCTTCGCGTTCACTCCGCTGATCAGGAAGTAGCGGCGACCCTTGTAGTGGACGATCGCGCGTGTTCGGGGGTCGTAGAAGGCGGAGTCGCCGATGTCATTGCCCCAGAGGTGCGCGTCGAAATGCTGGAAGAGCCGGACATCGCGGTCGCCCCCCGTGACGTCCTCGACCGTGACCTCTTTCAGGTAGAGGTTGCGATCGAAGTCGACCGTATCCCGGCAGCGAAGGCGCACGCCGAGGCCGGCATGGCCGAGTGTGACCTCGCTGACCAGGGTCTCATGCGCGAAACGCAGGTCGCGCTCCCAGCCCTCGTCGTCTCCGGTCCACGCGAACCGGCCGTCCGCCCAGATGCCGAACCGGCACGGCTCGCCGCCGGTGTGATTCTCGAGGCCGACCTGCGGGTAATAGATGTCGCGAAGCTGATAGCGGCTATCGAACGTGACGAGGAGATCGCCGTTCCCGAGCGGTAGGTCGCGCGGCACGAACGGCTAGGCGCGCGTGGCCGCGAGGAACCGCCGCGCGTTCGCGACGAGCGCGGCGTGGTCGCCGCGCCCGAGTACGTCGCCCGGGACGAGCGGGCCGCCGATGCCGAATCCCACGACGCCCGCTTTCAGGTACTGCGGGATCTCGTCGTACTCGATGTTCCCCGTGGCGACGAACGGGAGGTGCTGCAGCGCTCGCCGCACGTTCGTGACGTACGCCGGCCCGCCGACCGTGGCGATCGGATAGATCTTGATGAAGTCGGCCCCAAGCTCCGCGGCCTTCACCATCTCGGTGGGGGTGAGCGTGCCCGGCATCGTGAGCGCGTCTCGCGCGCGGCCCGCGGCGATCATCTCGGGGATCAGGGCCGGGCTCACGAGGAAGCGGGCGCCCGCGAGCAGGGCCTCCTCGGCCTGCGCGCCCGAGAGCACTGTCCCGGCGCCGACGACCGCGCCGGTGTCGCGGAACGCGTCGTCGAGCGCGAGCTTGGCGATGAGCTCGAAGGCGTCCGGTACGGTCAGGGTGATCTCGACCAGCCGTACGCCGCCCTCGGCCACGGCGCGCGCCGCACGCTCGGCCAGCTCGGGTGACGCGGTGCGGATGACCGCCACGAGCCGATCTTCACCGAAGATCTTGAGCATGTCCCGCTTCGTGACGACCGGTCGTTGGGCGATGACCATAGGGTGATGCTAGCTCGCCGCGTCGGCCGTGATCAGGAACTCCGCATGCTCGATCATGCCTGCCGGGAGCTTGCCCCCGAGCGCCATCCGCACCGCGTCCTTCTTGTCCGCGCCCGACGCGAGGATCAGCACGCGTCTCGCGCCGCGCAGCGCGCGGAACGTGAGGCTCACGCGCTCCGGCGGCGGCTTCGCGGCATTCCGCACGCCGACCACCCAGTCGGTCGCCCGTAGCGCAGGGTTCTCTGGGAAGAGAGACGCCGTGTGGCCATCCTGCCCGATCCCGAGGAGCACGAGATCGATGGGCGCCTGCGCCACGATCGGGCCGTACAGAGCGGCCGCCTCATCGGGCCCAAGCTCACCCGCGATCCGGTGGACCGTCGCCGGCCGAGCGACGCGGAGGAGCGCGTCGTTCGCGAGATTGAAGTTCGTCTCCGGATGCTCGGGCGGCAGGCACCGCTCATCGCCGAACAGCACCGTCGTCCGGCCCCACCCGAGGTGCATCGCGGCGAGCAGGCTGTACGCGCGCAGTGGCGTCGTTCCGCCGGCGAGCGCGAGCCGCAGGCCCGGCGACGATCCCACCGCGTCGGCGACGATCGACGCGACCGCGGCCGCAAGACGCTCGGCATCCGGATAGACGATCGACCCATGCATCTTTTCTGAAAGGCAGCATACTTTTCAGCGGATGAGCATCGGATCGACCGTCGTCGAGGACATCTTCTCGCGCGCCGGGGCCTATCTCGAAGGACACTTCCTCCTTTCGTCGGGCTTGCACTCTCCCTTCTATCTCGAGAAGTTCCAGATCCTGCAGTGGCCCCAGGAGACCGAGCGCCTGTGCGCGGCGATCGTTGAATCCGCGCGCGGCCTTGACGTGCAGACGGTCGCGGGTCCGACGACCGGCGGCATCATCCTCGCCCATGAGGTCGCGCGCCAGCTGGGCGTTCGCGCGGTCTACGCGGAGCGCGCCGCGGACGGACGCGGCCGCGAGTTCCGGCGCGGCTTCCGCTTGAACCCGGGCGAGCGCGTGCTCGTGGTCGACGACATCATGTCGACCGGCGGCTCGGTGCACGAGACGATCGACGCGGTTCGTGCCAGCGGCGCGGAGGTCGTGGGGGTCGGGGTCCTGGTCGACCGGTCGTCCGGTCAGGCACGCTTCGAGGGCCTGCCGGTCATCGCCCTCTGGGACGTCTCCATCCCCACGTACGTACCGGAGGCGTGCCCGCAATGTGCCCAGGGGGTGCCGCTCGTCAAGCCTGGCACCACACCTGCACCGTTGATCCGGGCATGAAGGATCTTCTCAACATGGTTCGCACGCTCATCTGGCTCGCGTTCTTCGGCGCGATCTACCAGGAGCTCAAGAAGCCGGCCGAGGAGCGCACCTGGCACGGGAAGGTCGCGGGTGTCGTGCCCTACGACTTCCGGCTGCCCGACCTCGCGCGCGTGAAGGCGGCGTACTGGGCTCCCGATAGCGACGTGCTGTTCACCGAGCAGGTGGTCGGCGTCGGGTGGTCAGTGAACCTGCCGGTCGCGATGCGGAAGCTCTCCGAGATCGCGTCGCAGTACGCCGCGGCGATCCGGAGCCGGTCGGAAGGTGGACCTTCCGCGCCCGCCACTCGATGAACGCGGGCAGGTAGCGCTCCAGCGCATCGTCTGACCCCGGCTCGGGTGCGTCTCGTTCGGCGACCAGCGTCTTCTGCGACAACGCCCGCAGCGGGACCTTCGTGGAGATCTCGCCGGGCGTGGTCTCCCAGAACCCGTCGACCACGAGCCCCGCGGCCGCGCACGCGTTGATGAGATCCGAGATGCGGTGCCCGTACTCGAGCGTGGGCGCGTCGACCTTCACGCCCTCGAATTCCCAGGTCGGATCCTCGAACGCGATCGGACCGTCCTCGAAGTAGCTCTTCCGAAGCCGCCAGCCTGTCCCGGTCCAGGTGCCGTACATCCGCAGCGTGACCGGATGCATCGTCGACGCCCGGTAGACCCCGCCCGCCGCGAGCACCCGCCCGACCTCCCCGATGACGCGCGCGGCGTCGGGGACGAACACGATCGAGTGGCTGTGCCATACGAGGTCGAACGATCCCTCCGTGAACGCCGACAGATCCCGCATATCCCCCTGGACCAGCCGAACCTTCACGTCGCGCGAGCGCGCGAGCTCGCGCACGGTCTTCAGCTGGCGGGCGCTGATGTCGAGCACCGTCGTGTCCGCCCCGAGCTCGGCGAACAGGACCGCGTGCCAGCCGCCGCCGCCGGCGAGCGCGAGGACACGCTGGCCGCCGATCGGCAGGCCCGCCAGGCGATCGTTCGGATCGAGGAACCGTCGCTTGGCCGCCGCGGTCTTCGGCGGCGTGCCCTGTGGACGGGTGTACGGAATCCCTGCGGCCGCCAAGCGGTCCCACATCCGTTGGTTGTGCGCGGCGACGTCGTCGACCGCGATACGCCGCCGCTTCACCGGCGGACGGTCAGGATCGCGTGGCGTCGTCGATGATCTCGCGGAGACGGCGAAGCCGCGCCGCACGATCGTGAGCGAACCGCTCGATGCCCGCGAGCAGATGCTTCGGCGAGAGGTGCGCCTCCGCGAGGACCTCATCGACCGTGCCGCCGGTGCGCCAGCGATCGTCCCAGTCGGAGGTGAGCGAATACTCGGCCACGATCGGGTGGTCGATCCAATCGCCCATCACCCGGCGCGCGCGGTTCGAGATCACCATCGCATCGAGGCGATCGGCGGGCGTCGCGACCGACGCGCGGTAGCTCTCGCTCTGCAGCTTGAAGAGCTGGGGGCTGATCGCAGCGACGATCTTCACGTTGAGCCCGGCCGCGTCGAGCTCGGGGAGGATCTTCACCACGTTGGCCGTCGTGGAGCTGCCCTGCACGATGACCGTGCCCATCCGCGGCTTCCCGGGGCGATACGCGCGAAGCACGTACGCGCCCCGAGCCGCTTCGAAGTGCGAGGGCATCCCGAGAGCTGCCCGATCGGGGATGTCGATCGATGGACGCGTCAGGTGGAGGGCTACGATCGGTGCCTTCGTCCGGAGCGCGGCGCCGATCACCACCGGCACCTCGTTGTATTCCCACGGGTGCACGTCGACGACCGCGCCGTCGGGGAAGAGCTGGGTGACGCCGGTCTCGAAGATGCCGAAGTGGGTCCGCGAGTCCTCGGCGGTCTCGGGGCCGGAGTGACCGGCGACCCAAAGCACCTTTCCGACCTTGAGCTCGCAGTCCTGCGCGAGCTGGCTGAAGAGCCGCATCTCGCCGTATTTGAGATAGGAGAACGACCCGTAGGTCGAGCAGGCTCCCCAGAAGCCGTTGAAGTCGGTGAACGGATCGGCGGCGAGGTTCACCGAGGCGATCGCGCAGGCGATGCCGGCGTTCGTGAACTCCGTGATCTGCTGGGGCAGCAGCGTCCCGGTCGGGTTCGTGTCCCGCTGGTACCAGCCCCAGCCCTCGACGCCCTCGAACCCCTTCATGAAGCCGGCGATGTTCGTCGATTCGGCGAGATCCGCCGACATCGCGATGAAGAGCGGGCGGCCGTATTCGGTCCGGGCGAAGCTGTTGACCCAGGAGCCCCAGGTCGCGAGCGCCGCGCGGTTCGGCTTCTTCTCGCCGGGCTTCGCCCAGATCGACGCGGGGTAGTGCTCGAAATCGGTGATCCGCTCGTCGTCGAAGATTCCGGTGCCCTTGCCCCCGAGCCGGAAGGTCGCGATGGTGTCGGGCACCGTCGCCGCGATGGCGCAGAGGCGCTCGGTCAGGTAGTCGGCCACGTCCGTCCGCGCGCGGAGCACCCCTGCGGCGACCGCGAGGTTGTGGCGTGCCTGCGCCTGGATCGCGGCGGGCTCCTTCGGCGCCGGCGTATCGGTGCCCTCGTACTCGACGCCGTACTTCGCCATGAAGTCCTTCCGCAGCTGCCAGAAGAGCTCGCTGTTCATCGCGTGCGCGGTGCCGTGCGACTGGTAGTCGTACTTGAGGTAGCCCCGGCCCTTACGGGTCTTGAACCAGCCGACCGTCGGGACGCGCTGCGGGTTGTCGCCGCGTGCGGCGTCGAGGACCACCTTCGTCACCTCGTCCCACTCGCTCCCGCGTTCGGTGCCGACGATCCTCCAGCCGTACGCCGTGAACCATTCCTTCGGCCCACCGGGGACGACGCTCGAGACCGCGTTCTCGTCGATCCCGAAGTCGTTCCAGTCGAGGAGGAAGACCAGGTTCTCGAGACCGAGGCCCCACGCCGAGTTCCGGGTCTCGTGCGCCGCGCCGGGCGTGAGGCCGCCCTCGCCCTCGACGGCAAAGACCTTCACCTCTTCACATCCCGCGATCTTCAGCCCGACCGCCTCGCCGGCCGCGGGCGGCATGCCGTGCCCTGAGGGACCGGTGTTCCATTTCAGGAAGAGCGTCTTCCCGCTCATTTCGGCATGCCCGGGCAGCCCGCCGTTCCGGCGGAGGAGCAGGAGGTCCTCCCACGTCAGCGCGAACCGTCCGTCGTGCGGGAACGCGAAACGCGGATCGCCGGTGCGCTCGTGACCGACGCGCATCGCTTCATTCAGCGCCGCGAGCGTCGCGTAGATGAGCGGCACCGTGTGACCCGCCGAGAGAACGAAGCGGTCCCCGAATGGCCGCCACGGATGCAGCACGTCCCACCGCATCGCGCCCGACAGCATCAGCGACAGGAGGAGGTGCACTTTGGATCGCGACCCGCCGGGGTGGCCGCTCTGGCGATAGTTGAGCGAGAGATCGATGAACTCGTCCACGATGTCCTTGGTCGTCTCCCACATCGCGAACGCCTTCGCGTCGGGTACCCCTGTGGATCGGGCATCGGCATGCACCGTGCGAGCCATCGTGGTTTTTGTAGCACCATTGCGTCGTGAGTGACGCTCCCGCGCGCGACGTGCAGCTCGCGAGCGAAGGCGAGACCCTGCGGGCCGCTCTCTACGGAACACTTCCGGCGAAGCGCGCGGCGATCCTCTGTCACGGGCAGAGTTGGGACGCCGGCGGGTGGCGCGATATCGCCCCTCGCTTCGTCGGTCGCGGCGTGCCTGCCCTCGCCCTCAATTTCCGCGGGTACGGCGGCTCGACCGGCAAGACCGGCAAGTGGACGACGGTGGCGGACCTCGCGGCCGCGAAGGCCTGGCTCAGGCAGGCCGGCGCCACGGAGATCGCGCTCGTTGGCGCGTCGATGGGCGGCCACGCGGTGCTCGGCTCATCGTTCGATCGGGATGTCGAGTGCGTCGTGAGCATCTCCGCCCCGGTCGAGCCGGTCGAGGATGCCCTCTCGAAGAAAGTGAGCGGCCGCAAGCTGTTCATCTGCGCGAACGAGGACAGCATGGGAGCCGCGCCGCACGTGCTCCGGACCTTCGACCTGTGCGACAGGCCCAAGACACTCCTCATGTTCGGTGCGACCGAGCACTCGATCGGGATGTTCCACGCGCGGTACGGCGGCGAGGTCATCGCGGCCATCCTCGATTTCGTTGCGGGGCGCGGCTGATGCCGGCTCGGGTGAACCCCGACGTTCCGGGCGAGGCGAAGCTCCTGCGCGCGGTCGGCAAGCGCATCCGCGCGCTTCGGGAAAAGGAGGGCCTCACGATGGCCGAGCTCGGTCAGAGCCGCCGGGGCGTCGTGTACTTCCAGCGGCAGTACGTCTGGAAGATGGAGACCGGCCGGGTCGCGCCGTCGCTCGCCGCGCTGGCCCACTTCGCGAAGCGTCTCGACGTCACGATCGCCGAGCTCCTCGAGGGGATCCGCTAGGCCGGCCCCGCCCCACTCGCTCGTGGAAAGCCAATCACCGAGGTCCGCGTGCGACATCGGCAGACCCAGGTAGAAGCCCTGCGCCAGATCGCAGCCCAGCGCGCGCCGCCGGTCCAGGGTCGCTTGGTCCTCGACGCCGTCGGCGATCGCACGCAGGCGGAGGTGGTGCGCGAGCTCGATGGTCGACCGCACGATCGCCTCGTCGCTCGAGCTCTTCAGCATGTCGAGCACGAACGATCGATCGACCTTGATCGTCGACCGGCAGCCGTTGCAGGTACGCGAGCGACGAGTAGCCCGTGCCGGAGTCATCGCAAAACGGCGCCCCAGCGCGGGGGTGGCTCCTAGACTTGAAGTACCAGGACCGGTCGTCGGCGGCGGGGGGCTAGCTCAGCGGTAGAGCAGGGGACTTTTAATCCCTTGGTCGAGGGTTCGAATCCCTCGCCCCTCACATGCGTTCGGTGCGGTCTCCTGAATGAGGCTCGGCCGCGGCCGGCATAGCCGGGCCCGGCCGCACGGAAGGCGTGGCCCTTCTGAGATCTGGCAGCGGCTCGCGGTCCTCTGGCGGGCCGAACGCGTAGCGGTACGACAGCCCGGCGAGCGCCGCGCCGATCAGTGGACCGATCCAGTAGACGTACCAGTCATCGAGATAACCCGAGACGACCGCGGGGCCGAAGTGGCGCGCAGGATTCATCGCCGCTCCGGTGAGCGGTCCACCGATGAGGATGTCGGCGGCGACGATGAGCCCGATGCCGAATCCCGCGATGCGCGGGGCGTTCGGCGAGACGGCGGTGCCGAAGACCGTCCACACGAGGAACAGGGTGAGCACCGCCTCGATCACGATCGCGAGTACCGGTGACACTGCCGGATTCACGATCGGGGTGCCGAGGTGCGTGGCGGTCGCGGCAGCAAGGAACGGCTCGAAGAACAGCCGCAGGACCAGGCCCGCGAGGAGCGCGCCGATGAGCTGCGCCGCCCAGTAGGTGAGCACGCGTGGCCACGGATGCTTGCGCGCGATCGCGAGCCCGAACGTGACCGCGGGATTGAAATGACCACCTGAGATCGCGCCGAACGAGGACACCGCGATGGCGAGCGCGAGACCATGCGCGAGCGCGACGGGGACGAGGCCGGTGCCCGGCGCAGCGGAGATCGCCGCGGTCACGATCGCGCCCGCGCCGATCACGAAGAACATGAACGTGCCCGCGATCTCCGCCAGCAGCGCGCGGGTGTGCTCGCTCAACTCACCTTCCTCCTCTGACCGATCGGAGATGCTAGCGTTCGCGGCCGTGAGCGATTTCAAGCCGGTCGAGGCGAACAAGGCGCGCATCCTCTCGGTGAGACCGGCCGCCGCGGACACCAGCCTCGACGACGCGAACCTCGAGTGGGTCGAGATCGCCATCGAGCTCGACAGTGACCTCGCCAACTGGCGGGTGCAGCATCTCCGGCCGCTCTGGAAGCTCGAGATCGCCAGGCCGATCGAATGGACGTGGATCTACACGTTCGGCTCGCCCGCGTTCGTGCGCGCAGGCGAGGTCTACCGGATCCACTCCGGCTCGCGTATCCGCGCGGCGATGCACCCGGTCGCCGACGATCTCACGCCCGGCCGCAAGCACGTGTACGTCGCAGGACCGCTCGCCGGGGCGAAGCTCATCTGGGCGCGCGGCGACTACGTGCGGCTGGTCGACGCCTTCGGCACGGTGATCGACGAGGTGATCGTCTGGCCGCCGGAGCCGGAGCCCGCTACTGCGGCCGGTACTCCTTCGTCTGGAGCGCGAGCGTCCGGATAACGTCCTC
>Ga0310811_10009220_pt1 | contig 12731 bp, 9 predicted proteins | sample YCmetagenome_FD_207642 | JGI IMG/M metagenome (GOLD analysis project Ga0310811, IMG submission 207642) | Soil microbial communities from experimental microcosm in Duke University, North Carolina, United States - YC | ecosystem: Engineered > Artificial ecosystem > Soil microcosm > Unclassified ... | reverse complement strand
CGTACCTCCAATTGTTGGAGCGTACGCCGCTTGCTTTGTTTGATGTTCCCTCTTCTTCTTTCCGCTTTCCTCTCTCTAAAAGCGGCCATAGGGCCTGCCAGCTACACCTCTCCATTGCTTCATATTGTGCGAGGATTCTTTTCAGAGAAATGGAGTAGCTGCCGTGGCTTTTCGTGTCCGTCAACAAGATATAGACGTCTCGCAGAAGCGTCGCTTTTTTATCAATCGTGCTTTTGGCTTGCTCTGGAGTGGGCAGACGATTTCAGTCCTGGGCTCGTACATCACCGGTTCGGCGATTCCGCTTACCGCTATTCTGGTGTTGAACGTGTCCCCGGTGCAGGTTGGCCTCCTCGCCGTGTTGAGCGCCCTGCCCGGTCTGCTTTTCGGCCTGTTTATTGGTGTCTGGGTAGATCGCTTGCCACGTCGTCCACTGTTATTGCTGGCTGATCTGATCCGCGCTCTTCTCTTGCTCAGCTTGCCCATCGCGAGCCTGTATGGACTGTTGCGCATGCCACAGCTCTATCTGGTGACCATGTTGCTGAGTATCTGTACGATCTGCTTTGATACCGCCTATCGCTCGTTTCTCCCACAGATCGTCGCCCACGACCAGCTCGTCGAAGGGAACAGCAAGCTTGGCATCAGTAGTTCGCTGGCAGAGATGGGCGGTCCCCCGCTTGCTGGCGGTCTGGTGCAGATGATTGGTGCGCCGTTCGCCATGCTTTTTGATGCGCTATCATTCCTGATCTCGGCACTCTGTATAGGGCTGCTTCGCTCACGCGAGATCCATGCTGTGACGCCAGTGGAGAAGCGAGAACCTCTCTGGGGCGCAATGTATGAAGGGCTGAGAACGCTCTTTGGCCATCCACTTCTACGCACGCTGGTCATCAACACCACCTTGCGTGATTTTTTCGGCGGAACCTTTTTCGCGCTCTATACCATCTATATTGTGCGCGAATTGCGTATGATGCCGGTGCTCTATGGTGTGCTTGTCGCTCTGGGCGGCGTTGGCGCGCTGATAGGGTCGCTGATGACGCCGCGCCTGACGCAACGTTTTGGCGTGAAACGGACGTTGCTCTGTGGGGTGCTGCTGCATGGATCGCTGGCCCTGGCTACTCCTCTGGCAAGTGGATCGGTCCCGCTGGTGTTCGGAATACTGGGGATCTCGCAATTGATTGGTGATATTGGTTTCGCACTCTACTCTATCAATGAAATCAGTTTGCTTCAAGAGGAGATTCCCATACATATGCAGGGACGGGTCAACGCTGTGATAGGCTTTTTGATGGGTGGGGCCGTGCCGTCTGGCGCTTTACTGGCGGGTATCGCGAGTGAGTATATAGGCACGCGTCTCACGTTGTTCTGTGGAGGAGGGGGGATCTTCCTGGTCTCCGTGTGGTGTAGTTTTGCGCTGGTGAAATATCGGGGATAGGGGCAGCGTAGTGGGTGGAATGGGCATAAACTGAACAATTCAGGGCGTTCCAACGTTTCTTTTTTTCTACGACGGTGCGGCAACCACATGTTCGACAGGTGGTCTGAAGGAGGGCAAGAGTGACGGACTGCATGGGTTGAGGGCGCGCTTGCATTCTGGTCATAGTGAATCTCCTGTGCAGGGCAATCACATCGAAAGAGAGGCCAGGCAACGACAACGCTTACTGACCTCTCATTTTTCTGGAAAGACACGAACAAGCATATTCTGACCGAACTATTCTCCCTTACGTGCTGGTTGAAGGTCTGTTATTTTCCAAATGGGAGAACAGATGAGCCATAAACAAGAGAGGCAAACGCCGCCAGCGCCAAGAAAGAGAGTTGCGCGCAGACCAATGACTGTACCGAGAAAACCGCCAAGCAGGGAGGAAAAGGCGACAACACCGCCAGCAATAAAACGTATGGTGGCATTTTAATGCCCCTACCGAAGGGAGAATCAAATAGCCTTGTGGACTTCCTTCAGATTGGCGTGCCCATTTGCAGGAGATCGCGATGCAGACGCGGGCTATGATGCACCGTCATCCCTGGTTTGCCTCTCTCTTGCTCTTCTATCAACTCCCCGGCTGGAGATAACGTGCCAGGGGCGAGTTTATTGCTGGGTCCGGGCGCGGCGTCCGGGGGATACGCGGGCGAAAATAGCCTCTCACAATCTCGGACCACGTCGTTGCCAGGTGGCGCAACTCCTGTTTGACGAGTGTGACACTGGCTGGCCTCTTGTCTCTATCCATCTCCAGCATACTGTTAATAAGCATGCCGAAGCTATCCATCATCACATCGACCATGCTACTGGTCAAACCGCCAGGATCAGAACGGTTGGACGTATGCGTTCCGCGCAATGCTACAAAGCGGAGCGGCGTTTCTGCGGGGTCCTTTCCCGTGAGCAACTGATGCAGAATAGCACCTAAACTGTAGAGATCAGCGCTGGGCGTCGTCTGGGCTCTGCCATATTGCTCGGGAGCCGCATAGCCGGGCGAACCAAGCGGTATGGTGTCTTTGCTTTGTCCCGGCTTGAAGAAACGCGCAATGCCAAAATCAATGACATACATTTTTCCCTCGGGAGAGCGGATGATGTTGGAAGGTTTCAGATCGCGAAAGATAATCGGCGGCTGGTGGGCATGCAGATACTCAAGAATATCGCAGAGCTGCAATCCAATGGCGAGAACCTCGCCCAGGAGAAGACGCTTGTTCGGTGCTTTGTTCTGATAGTCCTCGAGTGTTTCCCCATCGATAAAATCCAGGACAAGATACCACTGCTCGTGTTTGCGGATGTGCTCATAGAGACGTGGAAGACTGTCGTGAGTCAGCCGGGATAATAGATCTGCCTCGCGACGAAAGGTGTTGGTAGCCTCTGCCATCATCTCTGGCGCGAGCCCGCGCAAGCTGATTTCTTTGATGGCAACCAGCCTGGACGCACACTGCGTATCGCTGGCCTTGTAGACAGAGCCGAAGCCGCCTGTGCCCAGCTTGTCAATGAGATAATAGCGATCGTGAAAGAGGGCCTGAGAAAGCAGATATGCTGAAAGCAGTAAGGGGCGCTGACAATGTTCGCACAGGGAAGCGTCAGGAGTATTGAGCGCTCCACAGGTCGTGCAGGTAAGAGAAGAAGACGAGGGCATAGAGCTTGCTCCTTTATCAATGGAGGCAAACACTGGAACTCGATAAACGATGATCTACCCGAATGATGCATGAATTACTGAAACAATCTTTTATTGAGTGTAGCATATTTGATTACCTCCGTCCAGATCATATGAATGTGTTGGGTGAAGGTCACATTTTTGCAACCATGCCTGTACGTGACCCGGTTGGATGCGGTGATGATCGTAGGGGCGGAGACAAGCCCACGCCCCTACGATCATCATGGAACCGATTTGTGGCCAGATTCCCCGGAAATCAGGATTAATCCTGACCGCATGTGCCAGTATACTGGAAGAACACAATCCATTTTTTTGAGGAAAACCAGAATCTAGAGCAATCGAGTCCGCGAGTATCAATCTGCATGCAAACAAAGGAGGAAGTGATGTCAGAAGCCATGTCGAAAGAACAACTCTTACAGGCATATGTGGAAGCATATGAGCAACTTATCGAGACAGCATCTCTCGCCGCACAGCATAGTGTGGCGCAAAGGCGAGGCATGTGGGGACCACGCGAGATTGTGGCTCATATGGCAGGCTGGGAAATCATGGCCAGCGTACATATTCCCAGGATTGTGGCCGGGATGCCACCTGCGGAGTTCGCCGACGAAACGCAGCAAGAGGCCATGAATGACGCAATCAATGCTGCGATGATCACATTGGTCGGAGAGCAGCCACTTGAGACCCTGTGCGGCATGTTGCGCCGGGCCTACCAGCAGAATGTCGAGATGCTCAGAAAAATAGAAGACACATTCTTTCAGCCCGGTGAATATGTGTATGAACGAACAAAAGACGTCAGTGAGCATTGCCAGGAACACCTACAACAACTCGCCCTCAGTCACCCCTGATGTGTCTCAATCTAAAAACTGTATGTTGCACTTTGGATAATCTTTAGGTCCCCCATACGGCGAGGTGCTGATATAGTCGATATCACATCTCGTCGTATGAAGTCTGCTACTTCACCAGTTACATTCGCAAGAGGCGTTCCGCGTTGCCGTGCGCAATCCGCTCTTTGTCAGCACTGCTCACCGGGAGTTGCTGTAAGAAGGTGTTTGCCACATCCATTGATCTATAGGGGTAGTCGGTTGAGAACATGATGCGGTCAGTACCAACTTGAAGGAGCAGGTCGAGAAACGTCTGCGTCCAGTTGAAGCCACCGAACGTGTAGTGGAGATTTTCGCGGAAGTAGGCCCCGACTGGACGCTGTAACTTCGTTAAATCTGTGGGTAGCGCTACTTCGATTCTTGACATCATGAACGGAAGAGCCTCGCCCATATGGCCGATCACTACTTGCAGACCTGGGTAGCGGTCGAACGCGCCACTGACGATGAGGCGGAGGACGTGCGTTGCCGTCTCAATGTGCCAGCCCCAGGCGAAGGTTGCCAGCGCAGAAGCCACCTCTGGCGCAAAGTTTCCCGTATAGTAAGCCGCGATCACCGATTGTGGAGGCGGTGTTGGATGGAGGTAAATGGGAACCTGGAGGGCTTCGGCACGCTCAAGGATCGGCCAGAAGAACTCGTCATCCAGATAGCGGCCCTGCGTGTGCCCGTTGATTATCGCTCCTTTGAAGCCGTACTCACGAATCGTGCGTTCGAGCTCATTGGCGGCGATGTCGGGCGTCATGATTGGCAATGCGGCGAACCCGGCGAAACGGCTCGGATGGCGTTCTATCGCCCTGGCGAGGTAGTCATTCGCTTCGCGGGCGAATGCCGCCGCCTCAGTTGCCTCAAGTTGCTCCACACCGGGAGATGCCAGCGATAGTACCTGCATATCGATTCCGGCAGCGTCCATATCCGCGATCCTGCGCTCATCGAGATCGACGAGCTGGGTGTTGCCCATTGGGGGCCGCTCTGGACCCTTCAAGTGCGTCGGGAGCGCGTAGTGCTCTTCGAGCGCGATTGTGCGCATTTTCTGGCGATTTTCGAGTTGAGTCATGCTAGTTTCCCTTCATTGTCTCTATTTTATATATGGAAGGATGGATTGCAAATTCATAAAAATGGATTGTAGATCGACGCGCCTTTCTGTCTGAATCCATTCCATTCTATTCTATCCTATTTCAGGAGGGCGTGTCACGATAAATATGCACGCTAGCTTTGAGGCCGTGTGAGGGAATGAGCTGCTGCTTTTTTTATCCCATAAAATGGGTAGTATTACGCATGTTTTTGTGGCAGAAAAGCTCTATGCTTGCAAAAGATTTGAAGCCTGTGCTCCATTTTTGCAGTCCTCGAAGGAGTTTTTATGACACATCATCATACGCTGGCCCGCCTGATGCGTTGGGGCTGGTTGCCGCTGCTCGCGTGTATCGCAGTGGCTTTTTATGTCTATCCTGCCGCTGCACAATTGCACGTTGATGCGCAGCAGAGTCGCATGCAGGCATTTCAACCGCAAACGCTTTTACAGCGCATGCAGAATCACGAGCTGGCATCGACCGTGCAGGTGCTGAACTCGCAAGCTCCCAGTGTTATTGTACAGTTTCCGCTCTTCCCCAGCGGCGTCAAAAATGTATTCCCCAAAGCGACGGGCGTGGTCACGATTGTCCAGGGCAATCCCGAGGTGAGCCTGTTCGAGACGGTGACGGTGGATGTGGAGAATATGCCACCGGATACGACCTTTACGATCTTCTTTATTGAGGCGGCGAATAAGCCGTTCGGCCATGTGCAGTATGTGGCCGATCTGCATACACGCGGCGATGGTACCGGCGATGTGACCTTCCAGACCATTACCCTGGTCGCTTTTGCCACCAATTCGGACGCACCAGAAGTTTCCAAAGATCAGTCAGGCGAGGCTTCCGGCATTCAACTGGAGCATCTCGGGATGTGGTTCTCTTCGTTGCAGGATGCGCAGAAGCTGCTGAATGATCCTACGCTCAAGGGCACTCCTTTCGATGGCGGCAGCCCCCCTCTCCACGCTGGACCGCAGGCGATGACCGATGGGCAGACCGATCCGGTTTTCTAGCTCGCCATAAAGAAGGAGATTATTATGTCAACATTGCAATATAGACGACGATCACCGCTGGCTGTGCTGAAGGGACCGTTCCTCCTGCTCATCGCTATGCTGGCAAGCGTGCTCTGCGGATCGGTGGCCTCTGCTGCCCCACGGCAGCAGCAAGCCAGCAGCGCTTTCAACGCGAACGCACAATTGCTGAAGCAGATGGTGCAGCACGGACAGCTTGCCCCCTCAGTCAAGATCGTCAATACACTTGCCCCTACGACCATCGTACAATTTCCCCTCTTCCCGAGCGGTATCAAGCAGGCATTCCCTGACGCGACCGCACTGGTGACGATCGTGCGCGGCGATCGCGATGATAGTACGTCCGATACGGTAACCGTCGATGTGCAGAAGATGCCGCCGAATATTACGTTTACGATCTTTTTTATTGAGCTGGCAAACAAACCCTTTGGCAATGTGCAGTATGTGGCCGACCTGACCACGCGCGGCGATGGTAGCGGTGAGAGCATCTTTCATGTGATCACGCTGGTCGCTTTTGCCATGGATGCACGCAATCCCGGCACCTCTCAGGACCAGGAAGGGACCACGTCCGGCATCAATCTGGAACATATGGGCATGTGGTTTTCGTCCCTGATCGACGCGCAGGAGGTGCTCAACGATACCACGCTCACCGGGACCATTTTTGATGGCGGAAGTCCTCCTCTGCATGCTGGACCGCAGGCGATGACCGATGGACAGGACGCTCCTGTGTTTTAAAGAAAGGAGGAATGCATTGAACAAGCGATCTCTACATCTCTACATTGTCCTGACCCTGTTGAGCCTGTTGCTAGGGGCCTGTGCAACCGAGAACGTCCCCACAACACCCACCGGTTCTGCCACCGGAACCGCCGTGACGGGTGGCACGCAGGCACGTTTTCCGCAGACGCCGCCACCTTTGCGCACGCCAGATTTTGGCAAGGTTGCGCCCACCGTAAAGGTGCTGGCCTCGATTGATCCTACGCTGATTGTGCAGTTCCCGTTGTTCCCGAGCGGCATCAAAGCGAAATTTCCCGATGCCAGCGGAGTCGTGACGGTCTTTCAGAATACAAAGGCGAACGATTTTGATGCCGTGACGGTCGATGTGCAAAAGATGCCGCCCAATGTCAAATTCACCGTCTTCTTTGTCGAGATTTCAGCCAAACCCTTTGGGCACGCTGAATATGTCGGCGATGTGATTACACGTGAGGATGGTACGGGCGAATCGACCTTCCACCTGATCACATTCGTCGCCTTTGCCGCTGATAATCGTCATCCCGTCACCTCGGCTGATCAGTCGGGCGATGCTTCTGGTATTCAGCTCGAGCATGTGGGGATATGGTTTGATGGTGTGGCGAGTGCGCGGCAGGTGCTGAATGATCCCACGCTGGCCGGTACGCCCTTTGATGGGGGGATTACCGCTTTTCATGGTGGGCCGCAGGCGATGACTGATGGGCAGACGTTGCCTGTCATTTGACGATCTGCGAAAGTGACGCCATCAGACCAGACCATGCCTGATGGCGTAGGCGACAGCAGATGCGCGGCCAGGAACATCCAGTTTGATGAAGATATTGCTCAGGTGGCGATGGACGGTGCGGTGACTGAGAACGAGAACGTCGGCAACTTCCCGATCGGTATGCCCCTCGGCGACCAGTTGCAGAACCTCTCGTTCTCGCTTCGTCAATTTTGTATGGAACATGAAATCGGAGGTGTAAGATGTTGCCAGTTTACGTGACGGTGAGATGGCTTGCGCCTCTGGTTCGAGATCCTGGATACCATCCAGAAGCGTATCTACCAGCGCGGCTGCTCGTTGCATATCATACTGGAGAAACAGGCTCTTTGCCTGCTCACAAAGGGCGCGGATATGCGCTGTTGCCGCTTCCTGTATGATCGCCATACGCGCCTGCTCATAGAGAATGGCCGCCGTCTCCGGTTGGTTGTTGGCGCGACGGCAGATCTGTAAGCCATGGGCAAAAGAGCGTTTGGCTGCTTCCCAGTCTCTCGCGCTCACGGCGAGTTCGCCCAGAACACGATCCACTGAGAGACCATAGTAGAGGAAACCCTCCAATTTGCTCAGGCGCGCAAAGTAGGGGGTCGCCATCTCGACGGTATCGAGGTGCAGATAGCCTTCCGCGAGAAATGGGATAAAGAAGCTGCCGGAAAATCCTGATGGCTCAGGTAGCGCTTGCGCACGCTCAAGCTGGATGCGCGCAGCCGCTCTCCGTCCCGTCACGGCCAGGAAGTGTCCATACAGGGCAACCGAGCTGGGAAACCAATCTGTGTTCCTGGCAGCTTGCAGCGCATCTTCAAAATAACGTTCCGCTTCCGGCCACAAACCGCGTTTCCAGGATAACATCGCCTGCGCCTGGCGCACTACCGGCATGAGCCGCGTATTCTCGTCCGCCTGTGCCTCATGCAGCGCCTGTTGCAGGCGAGCCGCGCAGTTCTCCCAATCTCCCTGCATCAGTGCCTGCATCCCCTGATTCCAGTAGAGCCAGCCGAGCACCTGACGAACTCCATATTGCCGGGCCAGCGCAAAGCCTCGCTCCGTGTGGAGATTGGCCGCATCCATTTCGCCGAGCGCCTGATGGACGATACCGAGACCCTGAGCACCGAGCGCGGCGCGGAACGGGTCACCAATGGCAATATAGAGTTCGTGGGCCTGCTGCTGTAAACGGATGGCATCATGAATACGCTCGCCCCAGCCATACACCCAGCCGAGCAGATGGAGCGAGAATGCCTGACTGCTCCGGTCACCCAGCGTCGTGGCGAGTTGATGCGCTTTCCATAATCCCTCTTCTGCCTGCGCGGGATGGTTCAGCAGAATATCAAGGGTCGCCTGAGCCTGGAGCAGGAGGATATGCTCGACATCGCTCAAGCATGCTGGCGTCAGCACGGTCGCGGTAGAGGTGGCTCGCTGGAAAGGCCAGGGAAGGTGCTGTTCTATTGTGATGGTATCGGTGGCTGTCTCGGCCAGGAGTGCGCTGGCCGCTTGCAGGTGTGAGAGCGCCTGATCGTAGCGTGCCTGCATGCGATAGATGTCCGCGAGTGCCCGATGCAGTCGTGCCCGCAGTAAGGAGACGAGCTGTGCTGGCTGTTCGAGTGCTTGCTGGAAAGCCTCGGCTGCCGATTTCAGCTCACCGAGCCGAAACCAGAGTTCGCCAATCATAAAAGAAAGCTCAGCACGAGAAGGAATGATGATCTCTGAGAGTGGCGGAAGGGTCACGCCTTCTGCACATAGTTGCAGAACCAGACGAAAGTGGCGGATGGCGAGTTGATGCGCCTGCTGGTGTGCCGCCTCTTCGCCTGCCTGTAAGCTCCAGCGCAGGGTTGCGACACGATCATTGCTGGCGGCATAGTGCGCAGCTAACTCGGCGGCATGCCTGAGTGCTTCGTGCGCGTAATAGTGCTCTAACGCCTGCCCGATGTTCTGGTGGAGAGCACGTACGCGCGGGGCCGGGAGCCTGTGTTGCAGCACCTCGTAGAAGATGCCCCGACAAAACTGATAGTGTGAGCGGGTGACCGAGAAGGCGATCTCTGACCGGTCAGGAGATGGCTCGCGTTCCTGCTCCGCTCCAGGCGCGATCAGCGAGGCCTGCATGGCTTCATCCAGGAGCATCTGCACTTCTCGTTCCTTCTTGCCCTGTTCCATCTCTATCGTCAGCAGAAGAGCGTCTCTGGGAAACGTTCGGCCAAAGAGGGAAGCAATGGCCAGGATCTCCAGGCAGGCAGGGCTGACGTGTTGCAGACGTTGATCGACGAGCGAGAGAATGCTTGCGGGCAGAGAAAGCGAAGCCGATGGCTTCAGCATCCACGTTCCTTTATGCTGGAAAAGATGCGTATTGAGACTCAAGGTACGGACTAACTCTTCCAGGAAAAATGGATTGCCCTCTGCACAGTTCAGTAAATACTCGACCACCTGCGCAGATTGCGGACCCGGCAGTAGCGTGTGTATATGCTCGCCCATCTCCTCCCTGCTCAGCGGACCCAGCGGGAGCGGAAACCACATCCCCTGCTGCATCAGCTCCATGAGCGCACGCGTAGCCCGTTGGGCGGCTGGATCATCCTGCTCTGGTCTGCTCTGTGGCGGGCGGGTCGCGCCAAGCAGCGCGACCTGGCTCGTGCGCAGGCGAATGATGAGATAGAGCAATAGCTCCAGGCTCGTGCTATCCATCCATTGTAGATTGTCTATGCAGAGAAGCAGCGGTTCTTGCGTGGCAAGGCGTTCAAAAATAGTTGCCAGTGCATCAAAGAGACGAAATTTTTCCTGGTCCGCTGGCAGAATCTCCGCGAACGGCTGGACATGCAGGAGTGCGGGCAGTTCAGGAAAGAGACGTGCGAGGGACGTGATCAGCGGAATGCCCAGTGGTGAGATTTGCTCTGGAGAAGAGAACGTTTCATGCGTATGGGATAAGCCGGTATAGAAGCGTAGCTGGTCCGTTGAGCTTCTGCGAAATAGTTTGCGTAGTAGCTCGATGAAAGGGAAGTAAGGGAAGGGCTGGCTATATTCGTAGGCGCGTATTTCGAGCACACGAACATGGCGCTCTCGTGCCATCGCGCAGATTTTTGCGAGCAGAAACGTCTTGCCGATGCCCATCTCGCCGCTGATGGTCAGAGCGCGTGGGCCCATGGGTGCGTCAGCGCAGATCGTGGTGAGCAGATTGCTGAGCATCTGCATTTCCATCGTGCGTCCCACAAGAGGGAGAAGAGGCGCATCCTGTTCGGGTTGAAATGACGGATCAACGAGTGGTGCTAACATTGCGGTCCAGTGAAGTAGCTGTTGATTTTGAACGGTAGAAGAGAAGGGGTATGAGATCGTGATAAATAAATAATCCATAAAAGACGAGCAGAAATGGGACATCAAAAGAGAAATAGAACCAGAAAAAAGAGGCTGCCTTGAGCCAGAGAAGATGGTAGAGAAGCGCTAAAGCGACCAGCGTGCCGTAGACCACGGCGACCAGTGCCAGAGGGCGTACGCGTGCCCATTCCTGTTGTGTGGAGAGCGAGATGGCCCCCATGCCGTTGCCAATGATAATCGCGCCGATGAAGCGATCCAGGATGGGCGGAATCTCCGTGGGCCAGAAAGGCAAGTGCAGCTCTGGCAAAAAGAAAAAACCGAGGCCAACAATCAGATTAATGATTCCGGCCAATAAAGCCAGTCTACGCTCGAATCTACTGAAGATGGTATAACGCATGGCCGCCTCCTTCTCTACGTTGTGGGAATACTATCTCGACCGACCGATGAGCATTTCCAGTTTTTCGCTAGCTTCCCATCGGACGAATGAAGCAATAGCATCTCAGAGCCTTATTATACTACAGCTTCTCTATAGAAACGTAGCATGCGTTGTTTTTTCTATGTTATACTTTTCTTCTGCGCTATGAACAGAACATGGCGAAAAGTACTACACCGCTCGATAGTTACCTGCTGAACCTGCCGCCTGTATCGATACTCCCTATACAGGCGATTTCTCTGTGGGCAGAGATACGCTAGAAGGCGAATGGTGTATTGATGAGAAAAAAGTCATGGCAAATACGGTATATGCAATGTTTTTATTGATAAAAGCCAATACATATGTACATGTATAAATTTTCTTATTTTAGGATGAAAAAAGAATTGGAGTTCTCTCTTTATGCAACAGCGCGTTCTTCTTGCGTTGGCTGTGATCATATTACTGGCAATGATCGGCTGTTCTGCATTGCTTATTTCGGAACTGCTTCCCGGGCAGCAGACGCCGATTGCCTCGGGAAAGGGTCAGACGCCGACGACGCAACCTATGTCTACAGAGGAACCTTCTCCTACCCCTACCATGCCTCCTACGCCAACTCCGACCCCCACGATGGTGCCTACACCCACTCCCACTCCTACGATGGTGCCCACAGCGATCCCTTCTCCCATGGCAACGCCTTCCCCTGCCGCTACTCCTTCCCCTACGATGATCCCTTCCCCCACACCCACGCCTATCGTGAACAGTGAGGCGGCTTTTCTGCTTGATGATGCCACGGGCAAGGTGCTTTTTGAAAAGAATAGCCATGCTCACTTAGCAATTGCCAGTACGACAAAAATGATGACGGCAATTGTGGCAATCGAGCATGCGAATAATCTCGATGAGGTCGTGACGATCCAGCAAGCGGAACTCGATGAGGTCCCTGCTGGCATGAGCATCGCGTTTCTCCAGGCGGGCGATCAGATGAAGTTGCGCGATTTGTTGTATGGTCTGTTGTTGCCCTCTGGCAGCGATGCGGCGGTGGTGATTGCCCATACGATTGGCGGGTCAACGGCGAATTTTGTTGCGATGATGAACGCCAAAGCGCAGGCACTCCAATTGCATGATACGCATTTTAGCAATCCCCACGGCTTTCCTGCACCGGACCATTACTCCAGTGCCGCAGATCTGACCTATCTGGCGCGCTATGCGATGCGCAATGCTGTATTTGCGCAGATTGTCGGGCAGCAAAAATACACGGTTCCTGCGACTCTGCATACGCATTTGTATACCTGGGCAAATGGCAATGGTTTGCTGGGAGTCTATCAGGGAATGGATGGTGTGAAGACCGGTACCAGCGATGCTTCCGGCTATTGTATGGTCTTCTCGGCGAGGCGCAATGGGCGTCATCTGCTCGGCGCGGAGCTCAATGCCGCGCCCAATGCGCTTT
>Ga0310811_10009217_pt1 | contig 12733 bp, 11 predicted proteins | sample YCmetagenome_FD_207642 | JGI IMG/M metagenome (GOLD analysis project Ga0310811, IMG submission 207642) | Soil microbial communities from experimental microcosm in Duke University, North Carolina, United States - YC | ecosystem: Engineered > Artificial ecosystem > Soil microcosm > Unclassified ... | reverse complement strand
CTTCTGTCTCATACGGCCGCGCTTTGTTTCGATCCACATCCATTTTCCGTTAGTGATTCCGAAGCGCGATGCTGTTTCAGGGTGAATTTCCGCAACCGGATCGCGTTGAGCCTTGCGAAGCTTTTCGAGTTGGCGATGTTCCGAGTTGAAAAAGAATGAGATCCGGCCGCCCGTCGTCAGCACCAGGGGGAATCGCTCGGCAATTTCGGGCGTGCTGATCGGGCTTTCGGGCGGCTCTTCATAATACGGCAGCGGCGCATAGCCGAGTTGTTCAAACCGTGTCGAATAGAGTTCGATTTTTCCGGTCGGAGTCTTGAAGCCGCCATTCTCGTATTTTCGGTATTTGAACGGGACTTTGATGAAGCCCTTTTGCTTGAGCTCATCAAAGGTGATGTTGAGGCCGCCAGCGGCAAGTTGCGCATCGAGTACACTCTTGACCGGCTCGGTACACACCGGAAGCTTCATTCGCCGAGCCAGCTCCACAAAAATCTCTTCGTCAGCTTTGCACTCGCCGATTTGGACCGCTTTCTGTTGCGCGAGCACGACATTCGCAGCGACAGTCGGCAACCCCGCAAGTTGATTGAGCTCGGGCCATGCCGCCGCCGGCAGCACAATGTCCGCAAGCTCCGCTGTCGGCGTCATGAACAGGTCTGCGCAAACCATGAAATCGAGCTTCATCAGGGCTTCATAGACAGCGGATGAATTTGCATATGTGGCCAACGTGTTGTTGCCAAACACCAGGAAGGCTTTCACCGGATAAGGCTTGCCATAGCGCATCGCCTGCAGCAGCGTGGGGATATGAGCCGCGGGCAAATCGGCGCCGTCTCCGCCGAGCAACTTGAATCGGTCCGCCCCGAGCCGTTTTGCGTTCGCATCCGGGGTCAGATTTTCGATCAGGCTCGGGAATCGACCAAGGCCGTGCATCCCGAATACCCAACCGCCCGGCACGTCGATATTGCCTGTCAGCACCGGCAACATTGATACGGCGCGCACGGTCTGCACGCACTTTGGTGTATGTTCAATGGCGCAGCCCCACTCGAGCATGGCAGGCTTGGACTGCGCGAATAATCGCGCAGCCGCCCGAATTTTATCGGCCGGAATCCAGGTGACCGGTTCAGCCCATTCGGGCGTGTACTTCCTGACATTTGCCGCGAGCGCGTCGAACCCGTGAGTCCACTGCGTCACGAATGGCTCGTCGTAAAGCCTCTCGGCAATGATGACATTAAGCATTGCAAGCGCGAGTGCATCGTCTGCGCCGGGTCGGATCTGCAGCCACAGGTCAGCCTTTTCGGCGAGCATTGTGTGCCGTGGATCGACAACGATGATTTTTGGATTGCGGTCGAGCGCTTCGATTACGTTGAAACGCGTTTCGCCGTCGGGGCCCGACAGCACGGGATTATGACCCCAAAACAGAACGCAGGCGGGGGCGACGTCTCCCGTGTAGTCGCATACAGGGAAGTCGCCGAGCGTCAAAATTGAGGTATTCACGCGCGGATGAAAACACTGCGCGAAACCTGGCTCACACCAATTGGGTGTGCCAAGGGCATGTCCGAACCGCGATACCCAGCGGATATGGTGGCGGCCAGTGCCCGTTCCGAGAGCGATTGCCTCGGGACCGTGCTGTTCACGGATCGCGAGCACACGCTCTGAAATCTCGTCGAGCGCGTCGTCCCATGAAATGCGCTCCCACTCGCCCGACTGACGCTCGCCCTTGCGCCGCATCGGGTATTTCAGCCGATCGGGATGATAAACGAGATCGGTCGTTACCGTTCCGATGGGACACAGGCGGCCATGATTGAGCGGCGAGTCTCGATCGCCCTCGACTTTCAGCAAGACGCCATCCGTCACGTGCAGCAGAACACCGCAACCTCCATGGCAACTGCGGCAAACGCTTTTAAGAATCGCGCTACCCGGCTGCGTACTGTTCTGTAGCGAGGTGGTTGGCTGTCGGATGTTCATGCGAGCGCTTCAAAAACGCTACGGCGGCTGGGCCGAATTACGACGAAGTATCGCACCGCCAGCGCAATATCGGCTTGATTTCCATCAAGGAAATAATACGGGCGGAAGACTCTAGTTCATTCGTTGAATCCGCAACGTTAATTGGCGAGGCGCCGTACTGCACCTGCGCATGAATGCGGTCCATCAATCAGACCGTGCGATTGAAGACACCTAACTGAAGCGGAGGAATTATCCAATGCGCTCCAAATATTTGACTGGCGCGATTGCTGCATTCGCCTTTGGCGCACTCGCCGCAGGCAATGCCCTCGCGCAGGACACGGTCAAGATCGGGCTTATCGTATCGATGACGGGACAGCAGGCCTCGACCGGCAAGCAAATCAAGGCGGCTGTCGATCTGTACATGAAGGAGAACGGCGACACCGTAGCAGGCAAGAAAATCCAGGTGATACTTCGAGATTCCGGGAGTGTCCCCGACAACACAAAGCGGCTGGCGCAGGAATTGATTGTCAACGACAAGGTCAACATTATTGCTGGCTTCGAGATTACACCAGCCGCGCTCGTGGTCGCTCCGCTCGCCACCGAAGCCAAAGTGGTGGAGCTCGTCATGGCGGCGGGCACTTCGATAATTACCGAGAAGTCACCTTACATAGTGCGGACCAGCTTCACTGTGCCGCAGTCATGCGTCATCGTTGCCGATTGGGCTTCGAAGAATAACATCAAGAAGGTCGTCACCATCGTTTCCGACTATGCTCCGGGTTTCGACGCGGAGAAGTCCTTCAGCGAGCGCTTCAAGGCGGCCGGAGGCGAGATTGCCGAGGCGATCAGGGTGCCGCTTGCCAATCCGGATTTTGCACCGTTCCTGCAGCGCGCCGCCGACGCCAAACCCGACGCCATCTTCATCTTTGTTCCGTCCGGCCAAGGCGGCACATTCATGAAGCAATTCGCAGAACGCGGCCTCGACAAGGCCGGCATCAAATTGATCGGCCCGGGTGACGTCACCGACGACGACCTGCTTCCTGGCATGGGTGACGCCGCAATCGGAACGGTAACCGCTCACTTCTATTCGGCTGATCACAATTCACCAATGAACAAGGCCTATGTCGCGGCTTTTCAGAAGGCCAATAACTTCCGACCGGCTTTCATGTCGGTTGGCGGTTATGACGGCATGCACCTCATCTATGAAGCGCTGAAAAAAACCGGCGGCAAAGCTGACGGCGATTCGTTGATCGCTGCGATGAAGGGCATGAAATGGGAAAGCCCACGCGGCCCTATTTCAATCGATCCCGAGACTCGCGACATCGTTCAGAACATCTACATCCGCAAGGTCGAGAAGAAAGACGGCCAACTCTACAATGTGGAGTTCGCCACATTCGAGGCCGTCAAGGATCCGGTGAAAGCGGCATCGAAGAAATAGTATAGCGACCATCGCGCGCGGCAGTCGGACAACCGCGCGCACTTTGCAGAGGCGAGCCGATATCGCGGCACATACATGCTAACAATTCTGTTCGATGGAATTGCCTATGGCATGCTGTTGTTCGTGCTCGCAGCCGGACTTGCGGTTACGCTCGGATTGATGAATTTCGTCAATCTTGCGCACGGCGCTTTTGCCATGGCTGGCGGCTACGTCACCGTCGTCACAGTGAATCGTCTGGGCGTTCCCTTTCTGGTGTCATTGCCGATCGCTTTCCTGGCGAGCGCAGCCGTCGGCTTCGTCCTCGAGCGCACGCTCTATGTTCATGTCTATGGCAAGAGTCACCTTGATCAGGTGCTCTTTACAATCGGACTCGTGTTCATGTCGGTGGCGGCGGTCGACTACGTCATGGGCTCCAGTCAGGTCTTTGTGCAAGTGCCCGGCCCGTTACAGGGCAAATTTGACGTGTTTGGAATTGGCATCGGCCGCTACCGGCTATTAATCATTTTCATTTGCGGGCTACTGACGATCGGGTTGCAATGCGTTCTTGCATATACGCGGTTTGGCAGTCGCCTGCGCGCCGCCGTGGATGACAGCCGCGTAGCACGCGGGCTGGGGATCAACGTCAATCGAATTTTCGCGCTCACCTTTGCCTTCGGGTCCGGCCTCGCCGGACTCGGCGGCGCACTCGGTGCTGAAATTCTCGGTCTCGATCCGACCTTTCCGCTCAAATTCATGATCTACTTTCTCATAGTCGTAACCGTCGGAGGCACATCAAGCATTACAGGGCCGTTCCTTGCCTCACTGCTGCTGGGCATCGGCGACGTTGCCGGAAAATATTATGTGCCGACCCTGGGATCGTTTGTGATCTATACGATCATGATCGTCATCCTCATCTGGCGGCCGCAGGGACTATTTGCCCGCGTCGCTTCGCGGTGAGGAACAACATGATCCTCCCTCGTTCAACCATCCTCGCCGCCACTGAATGCCTCTCCACCCGCGCGCGCTGGCATCCGCTCGAGTTTGCATTCTGGATTTTCGCTTTCGCAGCCATCTACCTGATGCCGGGACATCACCTTATCCTCACCGAGATTGCCTGGCTCGGACTGTTCGCGCTTTCGCTCGATCTGATCCTGGGGTATGCCGGCATTGTTTCGCTCGGACACGCGGCATTTTTCGGATTCGGCGCTTATACGGCCGCCCTTTTGGCCAAATACCAAATTATCAACGAACCCGTGCTGGCGATGCTGGCGGCCGGCATTGCTGCGATGATGCTCGGTTTCGTCACCAGCTTCCTTGTCCTTCGCGGTTCCGACCTGACCCGACTGATGGTGACGCTGGGCGTCGCTTTGGTGTTGCGAGAATTGGCAAATCGCTACGGCTGGCTCACGGGCGGCGCAGACGGTCTACAAGGCGTCACTATCCAGCCGATTTTCGGGACATTTCGTTTCGATATGTTCGGTCACACGGGCTACGCGTATTGCCTGACAGTGTTGTTCATTCTTTTCCTGATTGCCCGCCGCCTTGTTAATTCACCCTTTGGGCTTTCGCTGCTGTCGGTGAAAGGCAATCCACTGCGCGCTTCCGCCATTGGAATTTCGGTCGATGCCCGTCTTGTTGCGATCTACACCATAGCCGCAGGATACGCGGGCATAGCGGGCGCACTGCTGGCACAAACGACGGCCTTCGCGTCGCTTGAAGTGTTCTCCTTCGATCGCTCGGCCGACCTTCTCCTCGTGCTGATTATTGGCGGCGCTGGCTATCTTTATGGTGGGCTGATCGGAGCAATCATCTTCAAGTTCATGCAGGACTACCTGTCGGCACTGACGCCACAGTATTGGCCGTTCTGGATCGGTCTTGTTCTGGTGACAATCGTCCTTGTCGGCCGCGATCGCATCTCTTCATGGACGGCGCCGATCCGTCGGTTATCGACGCTGATGAATTTGAGGGCCTTTGGAACGCGGCGGGCCGTATCATCTATCCAAAGAACATCGCAATGACGCTCGCATTGGAAACGGTCGATTTGACCAAGCGGTTTGCAGGAATTGTGGCGACCAGCAATGTCTCACTGCAGATCGCGAAGGGAGCCCGCCATGCCCTGATAGGCCCAAACGGTGCCGGGAAGACGACGCTAATCAACCTCCTGACAGGCGTGCAGCGGCCGTCGAGTGGCCGGATCATGTTCGACGGGGAAGACATAGGTAACTTTCCGACGCACAAGAGGGTGCGCCTTGGCATCGTCCGCACGTTCCAGATCAATCAACTGTTCGGCGATCTGACGCCGCTGGAGACGATTGGGCTAGCGGTGTCTGAACGTCGCGGACAAGGTCTTGACTGGTGGCGCATCGTCGGCAGCCGCCCCGATCTCGTAACGGAGGTCGTCGAAATATTGGAGCGTTTCCATCTTTCCGACGTAATGAATACGCGGGCCGGAATTTTGCCTTACGGCAAGCAGCGTCTATTGGAGATCGCCGTAGCGATTGCGTGTCGTCCACGCGTGCTGCTGCTGGATGAACCGGCCGCTGGGGTTCCTGAAGACGAACGTCACGAAATCCTCTCGGCAGTCGCTTCTTTGCCCGCCGACGTGACAGTGCTGCTAATCGAACACGATATGGATATTGTTTTTGCGTTCGCCGACCGCATTTCGGTTCTCGTCAACGGCGCTCTTTTCGTCGAAGGCAACCCCGAAGAAGTTGCGAGGGATCCCCGCGTCAAGTCCGTCTATCTCGGCGAGGAGCTCGCCGATGCCTGACCTCCTGAACGTCGAAGGGTTAAAGGCAGGCTACGGCGAGGCAGTCGTACTGACGGATGTCAGCTTCACGATTGCCGAGGGCAAAGCGTTGGCGCTGCTCGGCCGGAATGGCATGGGAAAGACCACGCTCATCAACTCGATTGTGGGCGTAACCAGGCATATCGGCGGCAGAATTTCCCTTGAAGGTGTCGATATCACAAGAATGCGTCCGGATCAGCGCGCCTATGCCGGCATCGGCTGGTCACCGCAGGAACGCAACATATTTCGTTCATTGACCGTCGAAGAAAATATGACAGCAGTCGCGCGTCCGGGGCCGTGGTCGCTCGCCAAGGTCTATGCGCTATTTCCCCGGCTTTACGAACGCCGGCGCAATCTAGGCAATCAGCTGTCCGGCGGCGAGCAGCAGATGCTCGCGGTCGCGCGCGCGCTAATTTTAAACCCACGCATCATATTGCTTGATGAGCCGCTGGAAGGGCTTGCTCCCATCATCATCGAGGAATTGTTAGCCGCGCTGCGCAAAATTATTCGCGAGGAAGGCCTGTCGGCCATTCTGGTGGAGCAGAACGCACAAAAGATTCTGGGCGTAACAGACCTTGCCCTGATTATCGAACGCGGCCGCGTCGTCCATCAGGGTGACAGTGCTTCGCTCCAAGCCAACCGAGCGCTCCTGGAGACCTATGTCGGCGTCACCGACGTCAAACGCCAAGCCAGAAAAGTGCAGCGTGACGTGAATCGTTCAAACTAAACATTTAGCCAAAGGAACTCTATTTTACGATTGCTTTTTCATAGGGGTAGATGACCTCGCCGCTTTTGTATTTCGGCGGATATATAATTACCTCAGTCGTCAGGTCGCGAAAATCATCGACCGTCTTGCCTTTAATGTTCTGGAATTGCGCCGCCAGCGTACGCTCCTCGGCCCATTCGCCTTGTTTGCCAAATTTGACGTCGCCGACAACCGTCTTGAAGGTGGTCTTGCGGACATAGTCAGCGAGCACATCATCATCAAGGCTCTTGGTGGCGGCAATCGCATCGCCGAGCACCTGCAAATACGCGTAGGCCCAGACCGGCATGTAGTACCCGAGCGGATCGGTGCCTGCCGCCTGTGCACGCGCCTGATACTTCTTGAGCAACTCGGCTGACCCGGGGAAGTCCATCGATTTGACCGGAAGCCAAGTCTCGAAATTTACGACACCGTTGAGCAACGGCCCGAGTTGGGTTTTGAAAACCGTCGCTTGTAAGCCGACCATTGCGCCGCCCCACATCTTAGGTTTGAGCCCGACCTCATGTATCGCCTTCACCATACCGACCGTATCGAGCGGGTATGAGCAGATCACCAGTAGATCCGGATTCGTAACCTGGATCGCGCGTACGATCGGAGTGAAATCGGTGGTGGATGGAGGATAGGCCTTCTCGTAAACAATCTTAAAGCCGGACGCCTGAGCGTTCTGACGGGCGCCCTCGCAGGCATTGAGACCGAACTCGGCATCTGCCATGGCAATTGCGATTGTCTGCGGCTTCGGCGTTTGCACTTCGGCAACCTTGAAGAAGCCACGCGTAAAGGCTGGCTTGGGGGTCGGTCCGTTCGGAATCATCGAGAAGTATTTTGAATAGTTGAACCGTTCATTGACACCGGTGCCAAACAGGCTGATGAATAACTTCTTCTTCTGAATCGCGACCGGCATCGCGGCAGCAATCTGAGTCGATGCATAGCCGCTGACGATCAAATCAACCTTATCGATATCGAGAAGTTTGGCGTAGATGCTCGGCACTTGCGACGGACTACTTTGATCGTCGTAGTAGACCAGCTTGACTGGTCGGCCGAGCAACCCGCCCTTGGCATTGATGTCATCTTCCCAGATCTGCATGGCCACCAGCGACATCTTACCGTTGGGAGAAAGCGGCCCGGTGAGCGACATACCGAATCCGATTTTGATGGGTTCGGCGGCGTTGACGGGAGCAATGGCAAACAAAACCGCGGCGGCCGCGATCAACCATGAAACGCGGCGCAAAGTCAGTGATTGCGATTTCATCATCATCCTCCCTGAATCTGTTTGGGATTTTTCTATACAAAAATCGCTCAACGCAGCTTGACTGAAATCAAGCTTGAGTTTGGCAACGAATTGATCACGCCGAACAGGTCAATCACGTGACACTGAGCTTCGCTTGATTTGCGTCAAACCACCCGGCGCAAAGGCGCGATATAAATTATTTGTTGAATCACAGGGATGCACCAAGGCGTCGCTGGGTCAGATGCCGGATTGCAACACAGAATGAACTACGAAAATTTCTTTTCTGCTGCTCTAGATAGGCTGCATCAAGAGCGGCGCTACAGAACATTTGCCGACCTTGAGCGCGCCGTCGGGCGATTTCCCTACGCAATGTGGCATTCGCCATCGGGCCCCCGTGAAATAGTAATGTGGTGCTCGAACGATTATCTGGCGATGTCACAGCATCCGAAGGTCGTGGGCGCGATGGTTGATGCTGCCCGGCGCATGGGAACTGGCGCCGGCGGCACGCGCAATATTGCCGGCACCAGCCATCCTCTGGTCGAGCTCGAGCAAGAGCTCGCTGACCTGCACCGAAAGGAAGCCGCCCTGGTTTTCACGTCGGGCTATGTTTCGAACGAGACCGGTATTTCGACAATCGCAAAACTATTGCCTAACTGCCTTATCCTTTCGGACGCTCTCAACCACAACTCGATGATCGAAGGCGTTCAGCGTGCTGGCTGTGAAAAGCGGATTTTCCGCCACAACGATCTGGTGCATTTGGAGCTGCTGTTAGCCGAAGCCGGGAATCGACCTAAGCTGATCGTCTTCGAAAGCATTTATTCCATGGATGGCGACATTGCGCCGATTACCGCCATTTGTGATCTGGCGAAAAAATACGAAGCGATGACCTATATCGACGAAGTCCATGCGGTTGGCATGTACGGGCCGCATGGCGGCGGAATCTCCGAACGTCAAGGAGCAATGTCGCGCATCGATATCATTGAGGGCACGCTCGCCAAGGCATTTGGCTGCCTTGGAGGATATATCGCGGCCAGCAAAAGAATTTGCGATGCCGTGCGCTCCTACGCGCCTGGGTTCATCTTTACGACAGCACTTCCCCCGGCCATTTGTGCCGCCGCCTGTGCTTCGATCCGTCACCTCAAGACGTCGCAATTGGAACGCGAGCGGCATCAAAAAAGCGTTGCCCGCACCAAAGTGGTCCTCACGGCCGCCGGCCTGCCGGTCATGTCAAGCAATAGCCACATCGTGCCTGTCGCCGTCGGCGATCCGGAAAAGTGCAAGGCCGCAAGCGATTTGTTGCTGCAGCGGCACGACATCTACATCCAACCAATTAACTACCCGACCGTGCCAAGAGGCACAGAGCGCTTGCGTATCACGCCCTCACCGAATCACGATAGCTTGCTCATCGATAGGCTTGCTGGCGCTATGGTCGATGTGTGGCAACAGCTCGACATGCCGCTCTTGCAACCGCTTGCCGCAGAGTAAGTTTCGACTTGGCGAAATCGGGCAATCGGATCAGCAGGCGCGGTTTTAGCCCAAGTCGGCCGCCGTGTTGTTTAATGACGGTCGCGACGCCAGTGGACTTGAAAAAGCCATGAGTGCTTCCATGGCGGGGTGGAGTGAACTCGTTTTCGCCTTTGCCCTGTTTATCACAAGCCACATGATTCCAGCGCGACCGGTCGCGCGCGCGTGGCTTCTGCGTCACATGGGGAAGCCGGCCTATCTGGTCGCTTACACGGTGCTCTCGATATTGGTATTCGGCTGGCTCATCCTGGCAGCCAATCGTGCGCCCTATCTGCCACTTTGGGAGCCTGCTGCCTGGCAGATGTGGATCACAAACATCGCCATGCCGTTTGTTTGCTTACTGCTTGCATACGGAATAGCTGCACCGAACCCACTCTCCATCGCATCTCGCAATGACACCACCTATGATCCCGATCACCCAGGCATCGTCGGTTGCACACGTCATCCCGTGCTTTGGGCAGCGACGCTCTGGGCGTCGGCGCATGTGCCGCCGAATGGCGACCTTGCTCATGTCATCGTATTTTGCTTGTTCGCCGTACTCGGCGTTTTTGGCGCACTGATTGTCGACATAAGAAAGCAGCGGCTCTTCGGCACCGCAGAGTGGTTGCGACTATCCGTCCGCACGTCATTCGTGCCGCTCGTTGCGCTTTTTTCCGGGAGATGGCTCCCCTCGCTGGACCATCTCAATTTTGTTCGTCTCCTTGCTGCAACCGTACTTTATTTCAGCTTTCTGATGCTGCACGAGATCGTTATTGGCGTATCGCCGCTTCCGCCGCTCTAGATCATCTACACTCTAATCAAGCTTGCTGTCGCCGGGAAAAACACCTCGGATAATTTCGACGCGGCGAAGCTCGTCGGCTTTTTGCATGTAGTCGTCACCTTGGCTTCGCAGGGCTTCTCTGACATCAGGGCTCAGCGCATCGTTGGATTTCACGTAGTACTGTCGAGCAAGATCGAACAATTCTCTGACACTTGGCATGTCTGGCGCTCCTGCCAATGTGAAAGTATCCTAACTCTAATTCTTGAGCGGATTGCTCCTTCGCATCTTGAGGAAAATCAAGTCGCACAAGTTTTTCCCGAAGCCACTGAATCTTCCGCAATCTTGATTTCTGGTAAGGCCAGCCTGCCGATTGTTTGCAACTTTGTTTCAGTCTTGGAGCATCGCTATGTCCTTCTCTCTCCAGGACCAAACTCAATCGGCCCTGACCGAACCTTCAATGGCTGCGGTCAGGGCCTTTTTTACTGGCCAGTCCTTGATTTTGGTCAAAGACACCGAATCTTTTGTTTCAGTCTACTCTTTTCAGATTTTTACCAGAGATGGCTTCTCAATGGCTCGTCAAATTGTTCGGCCGTTTAACCGAAAACTTTTGCCAGAACGCCTTGGCCATGAGGTCATCGATTCCGACCACATGGAAATTTCAAATTGCTGGTACCGCACGGTTAACTGTGGCCCGCTGCAATTTCCATTCCTGATCGCACGCATGAAAAAACTGATGCAGAAGCATTTCGCGTGTGAAGCGGAGATTATGAAACGTTTCGATAGATCCTTGCCCGCATGTCACCAGACGGAGCATGATCTGCTTCTGCAATTTTGCGACAATGCTGCCAAATTGAGCCAATATAGCTGGGCGAAGGCACAAGGATTGCTGCGTCGCGATTTTCCCCGACACGTGCGCGAACACATTATATGTATGGACCAGCTCGTCGTTCTGTACGTTAACACCCACGGGGAACTGGGGTCGTGCAGAAAGACCGGTTCCTGCCTTCGCGAGTTCTAGTCCGGACTTGTCGTGGAGCGCGCCCGACCGCTCGAGAGCGCATGACCTCTTATTACCAACGAGGGAGCATGCGTACTAACGTTCGATCGCGCAGCACCCAATGGTGGAGCAGCGCAGCAGCTGCGTGAAGCGCGGCAAGGATAATCAGCGCATTGGCGGCCACTTCATGAATTTCCTTCACCGAGCGTGCGAACGCACGATCACGGGGCCACGGCGAAGCTATCTCCGTCACACCAAACAACGGGAGAGCGTCGCCCCGCGCGAATTGCAGGACGATCCCGGAAATTGGAACGGCGACCAGCAACGCATAGAGGGCGTAGTGAACGAGCCGTCCGGACCGGTCGAGCCATGCACCCAAGATCGTATGTTCGATTGGCGGCGGTCGATCGGCAAAGCGCCAAAGCAGGCGCAGCACAAGGATACCGATCACCGCAAGTCCGGCCGAAATATGCACGAACAAGCCTGCAGCCCGCGCCGCCCCTTTCGGAAAAACATCGTCGAACTGACCAAGGAGCCAAGCAAGAATCACCAGCGCCACAGTGATCCAATGCATCATCTGGGAAACCGAACCATACCCTTCAGCCGAATTACGTAGCCGCATGCCGGATCTCCTTGCGCCGAATTACTCAATTGTGCGTCAAACAGGGACGCCTTGATCCAAATCAAGGTCACGCAATTCCCTCCGGCTTTTTTCGAAAATGACCCGCGGCTATCTGCTTTTCCGCCCGAGCGGCGCACCAAATCGGAGGCGTCTTTGCATCAAAGCCAAACCTTGACCAAAATCAAAAACGTCCATTGCAATTGAGGGTTTAATGATTTTGCAAACCCGCGTGACGCGGTTCCCGCAAGGTCGTTGGGTTTGCAAATCCTCTCAACTTCAGCCCCGACTTCTGTCGGGGCTTTTTCTTGCCGCCACACAAAGCCGGCGTCTGTTTTTTTGACCGACCATTTGGCGAGCCTGGTCATTGGCAACCCGTTGGCAGCAACACAACGGTCGCGGCCGCCAGCGAAATAAGGCATTGCAGAATTGGTGGTGAACGCAGTCGATCTCGAACCCGTCTCAGTAAGAGAATTCGCTGCTAACAGGGAAAAGAACAGGGAAAAGAACAGGGAAAAGAACAGGGAATTTTATCGGAAACCGCCTGCCCGGTGCGATTTTGTGCGCTAACAGCGAGCAAATTCAGAGGCTTGCAGCGAAATTCCCTACTCAACGATACAGGGAATTTTTGCGAAGGAACAGGGAATTTGCACGCGAGAACAGGCACTCTGAATGAGCTATAGAGCAGAGCCACTCCCAGAT
>Ga0310811_10009215_pt1 | contig 12734 bp, 13 predicted proteins | sample YCmetagenome_FD_207642 | JGI IMG/M metagenome (GOLD analysis project Ga0310811, IMG submission 207642) | Soil microbial communities from experimental microcosm in Duke University, North Carolina, United States - YC | ecosystem: Engineered > Artificial ecosystem > Soil microcosm > Unclassified ... | reverse complement strand
GTTCCCGCGCATCAATCCCGCCTATGTCGGCCGGCGCCAGCGCTTTGCGTACATCGCCTGCAATCCCGATACGGAGCAGCGCGGATTGCAACGGCAGATCGCCAAGGTCGACCTCGAGTCAGGCGTCGTCGACCGGCACTATTTCGGCTCCATGACCTATGTCGGCGAGCCGGTCTTCATCGCCACGGCGCCGCACAGGGCCGAGGACGACGGCGTGCTGATAACCCTGGCGTTCGAGGCGCGCAGCCAACGAACCGACATCATCGGGCTTGATGCGCGCGCCGTGGCTGCCGGGCCGATGTTCGTAGCGAGGCTGCGGCACCACGTACCCTACTCGCTGCACGGCACCTTCGTGCCGAGCCCCCGCACGCGTCAGCCGCGTGCAGCCTTGCTGCCATCCTGAGCACGGCGCCAAAGGACGTCGTCATTGTGCGCGCGACCCAAGGGTCTCCGCCCGCGCGCGGTGGCGCAGGTACAAGAGGTGGGCGATGATGAACAGCAAGGTCAGCACGATGAGGACGGTCGCCATCGCGGCAACGGAGGGGCTGATATTGTCCTGGATGCCGTCCCAGATCTTCCTGGGCAAGGTGTAGACGCGCCGGCTGGTGATGAACATGGTCACCACCAGCTCGTCCCAAGAGGTGATGAAGGCGAACACCGCGCCGCTCAGGATGCCGGGCCGGATCGACGGCAGCACGACCCGCCACAGGGTCGAGCCGACCGTGGCGCCCAGGCTGCGCGCCGCCTGCTCGAGACGAACGTCGAAATTGGCGAGCGACGCCGACACGGCGATCACGACATAGGGCACGCCCTTCAGTGCATGGGCAATGATCAGGCCGGGGTAGCTGTCGATCAGGCCGAGCTGCACCCAGGCCTGGTAGAAGCCCAGCGCATGCACGATCGAAGGCACGATGATCGGCGCCAGCATGAGGAACCGGATCACTTCCGACAGCCGCGAGGAGATGCGCCAGCAGCCGATAGCGCACGACGTGCCGAGCAGCAGCGCCAGCACCGTCGCGCTCGAAGCGACGAAGACGCTGTCGAGAACGCTGTTCCGCCACGCCGGCTCGGCCAGGATCGCCTGGTAGTGGCGCAGCGACCAGCCGTCGGTCGGCAGCGACAGGTAGCGGTTGGCGGTGAAGGAGACCGGCACCACCACGGTCACCGGCAGGATCAGGAACAGGAGCCCGATCCACGCGATGAAGGTGGCGTTCGAGCGACCGGAGGAAAGCGGATCGGGGCTCACGCCTTGGCTCCGAAGACTTCGCGCAGGTTGGCGAAGCGCGACAGCACGGCCAGGATGGCGACGACGGCAAGCAGCAGCGCCGCCGCCAGCATCGAGCCGACGCCCCAGTTCAGGGTGTCGAGGATCTGCACGCTGATGTACTCGGCGATCATCACCGTCTTGCCGCCGCCCAGCAGCGCCGGGGTGATGTAGAAGCCGAGCGAGAAGATGAACAACAGGATGCCGGCACTGACGATGCCGGGCACACTGAGCGGCAGGAAAACCCGCCGGAAGGCTCCGAACCGGCTGGCGCCGAGGCCGCGTGCCGCCGGCACGAGGCGCGGATCGATGCCCTGCATGTTGGCCCAGATCGGCAGCACGGCGTACGGAACCAGGTAGTGGACCATGCCCAGCACGACACCAAACTCGTTGCGGGCGAGCGGCAACGGAGAATCGATCACGCCCAGCGCCATCAGGGCGCTGTTCACCACGCCGCGGCTTTGCAGCAGCGTGATCCAGGCAAAGCCGCGCACCAGCACCGACAGCCAGAACGACAGCAGCACGATGAACAGCATCCAGAGCCGCGTGGCAGGCCGCGCCTGCATCATGGCGTAGGCGATGGCATAGCCTACGACCAGGGCGATCGCCGTGGTGATCAGGCTGATCCTGAGCGTGGTCAGCAGGATGCGCTGGATGGCCTCGCTGGTGAGCAGCCGCTCATAGTTGCCCAGGCCCGGCGCCGGCACGGTGACGCTGAGCCACAGCACCTTGAACAGCGGATAGAAATAGAAGCAGGCAAGGACGGCGAGCGGCACCAGCACAAACGCCCAGTAGGTCTTCGCCAATGGAGGGCTCATGCTCGTTTTGGACCACGGGCGTCCCGCCCGATCATGCTCATGATCATGGTCTTCCCGGACCGCGGGCGTCCCGCCCGATCATGCTCATGATCATGATCATGAGCGGGCGAGACGCCCGCGGTCCTTTGACCATGATTCATGAGCGGGCGTGGCGGCGCTGTTCTTGGCGTACCATTCGGCGTTGGCGGGAACCTGCATGGCGTAGTTTGCCGGCGAACCGGGATCGATCGCCCGCAGGTCCTCCGGCACCATCGGCGCGGCAGCGGGATTGACCGGGCCGTTGCCCAAAAGCTTGAACAGCTCGACCTGTCGGCCGGGATCCTGCGTCGAGGCCATGAACTTGAAGACATCCTTGCCGGCCGGATTGTTGCGGGGAACGATCCAGGCGCCGACCCACAGCGACGCTTCGTTGAAGTGGAAGTCGATCTTCTGTTTGCTCTCGCGGCGCGACACCGAAGCCCGGGTGTTCCACAGATTGGCCATGACCACTTCCTTGTCGCGCAGCACCTGCTGGCTTTCCGCGCCGGTGCTCCAGAACACGCAATGCGGCTTCAGCTCCTTGATCTTGGCGAGCGCGCGCTTGAGGTCGATCGGATAGATGTCCTTGGGCGCCACGCCGTCGGCGAGCAGCGCCGCCTCGAGCTGCCCGTCGATATGCTTGCGCAGCGCGCGCTTGCCGGGGAAATCCTTGACGTTCCAGAAATCCTTCCACGTCATCGGCTTGCGGCCGCCGAACGCGTCGACCTGATAGGCCAGCACATTCGAGTAGATATAGCTGCCGCAGCCCCACCTGCCGGCATGCTCGGGCCGCAGCTTGGCGCGGTCGACGACCGTGTAGTCGATCTCCTGGAGCAGGCCCGGCTCGCCGAGCTCGAGTGACGCCGGCAGATTGCGATCGCAGATGTCCCAGGTCGTGTTCTTCGCCTCGACCATCGCCTTGATCTTGGCCGACGACGGGAACGTGCCGTCGATCACCACCTTGGTGGCCGGCACCTCTTTCATATAGGGCTCGCCATAGGCCTGCCCCATGGCGGTGACGGCATCGCCGCCGGCATTGGCCAGCACGATCTCCTTGGCCTGCGCCCAGGCGGCGCGGCCCGTCGCCGTCGTGGCGCTGAGCAACGTCGCAACTTGCAGAAAACGCCGGCGATCGATCGCCCGCCCTGCCAGCTGCTCGCCCAGCAGCGAGCCGGCGTGCGCCTGCATGGCACGAGCGTTGCGACCGGCTACCTCTTATGAAAATGGGGCGGTAACCCGCCCCATTTTCCCGACATCGCGATGCGCGCCGGGCGTGCTGGATGTCTCCCCAAAAACTATAGTTTGTGATTCGCGCGAGCTTGGGCCTAGCATGCCTGCCACAACGTCGGGAGGATCGATGGCCAAGGAGCGACAGTCGTTGCGCAATCTGGCGAAGTTGTTGCCGTCCGGAGCCGCTGGGCTTTCGATAAGTCTGGCCTACGCGGATGCCTCGGCCATGGCCGTCGCCGAACCCGCCGCGAAGGATGCCGGATCGGTGAACGAACGCCTCCAATCCATTCGCCGCGACGTGACCAGCGTCCTGGAGCAGTACGCCAAGGATCGCGAACCCGCGGTCGGCGTCGATCCCGAGGAACGACTCGCCTGGTGGGGCAACGGCGGCGGATGGCGCAATGGCGGATGGGGAAACGGCGGCGGAGGCTGGCACAATGGCGGATGGGGAAACGGCGGCGCCTCCTGGCACAACGGCGGCTGGGGAAACGGCGGCGGAGCCTGGCACAACGGCGCCTTCCGCAATTGGTAGGGCTCGGCCATCTGCCCCTGTCATGACATTGAGGTTGCCATGATCCCGCTGAAGGCTCTCGGCTTGGCCGGCTTGCTGGCCGCAACGATGCTGAGCGCACCGTCGTACGGTCAGCAACAGCAATCTGGCCCGCCGCCAAGTCAGCAGGGCGGCCCGCCGCCAGGCTATGGCGGATCGCAAGCGGGTTCACCGTCAGGCGACGGCGGCTCCGCCGCGTGGCCGGTGCTGATCGTGACCAGCGTCGAAGTGCTGCGCACGGAGCGCGGTCCCGGTGGCCTGGACGTTGTGCGCGCCCGCGGCCTGGTGACGTCGGGCGGCTGGGGCCAGCCTCATCTGCTGCCGATCACCGAGGGCCGGCCGATCGACGGCGTGCTCGATCTCGTGTTCCAATCGAATGCGCCCGGCGGCGCCGCGCAGCTCGGACCGTTCATGCCGGTCGAAGCCATCCTGCAGGTCGAGTCCGGCCATCCCTATTCGGGCGTTCGCGTCCGCGCCGGCAGCAACGTGGTCGCCCTCAAGAGCTTGCCCGGCTTCGCCGAGACGGCGCCGCCCAAGGAAGACTGCTCCAAGTGCCTCGGCAAGTACTTCGTCGCCCAGGGGGCCAATCCGCCGGCTGGCGCGACGGCGGAAAACTCGGTGCGCGAGGACGCCCTGCCCTACAAGTTGCGCGTCATCAAGCCGACCGACGGGATGGCGAGCTACGCCTTCGACCCCAACCGGCTGACCCTGGTGCTGTCGGACGACGGTCGCATCATCGACGCCGCGTGGGATTGAACGGCACCCGGAGCACATGAGGCCCGACGGCGGTCGCCTTACGGGCCCTCCTCGCAAGTAAAGTGAAAGATCGCTCGCTGCGCTCGGGATGACACCAAGATTGTCATCCCGAGACCTGCGAGGGATCTTTTTGTCTGGCATGAAATTGTATATAGACAATCACTAGAACTCTTGTACAATCAGCGTCGCTTGGCCATAGTCGTGCCACGATGACCAGGCTGACCGACTTCACGAGCTATGCCGACGCGCAGGCGCAGTTTTCGTCCGCCAGGCTGTGGGACCTGTTCGACGGCGATCGCCGGCATCTCAACATCGCGCACGAGTGCGTCGATCGTCACGTCGGTGTCGACCGGCCCGCGGTGATCGTGGTTCATGCCGAGGGACCCGACGAGATCCTGAGCTATCGCGCGCTCTCCGAGGACTCGGCGCGCTTTGCCAACTACCTTCTGGCCCAGGACATCCGGCCGGGCGACCGCGTCGCCATCATGCTCGAGCCATCACGCGCCTTCTACGTCGCGCTGTTCGGGACGATGAAGGCGGGCGCGATCGCCGTGCCGCTGTTCACCCTGTTCGGCCCCGACGGCGTGGCGCTGCGCATCGAGGACTGCACGCCTCGCCTGCTGATCACCAACGAGGCCAAGGCGGCCACGCTGCCGCCGCGCGGCGACCTTCACATCGTCGTCGCCGACGCGACCTTCATGACGGGCCTCGATGCGTTCGCGCCGTCGTTCACGCCGGCTACCGAGGCCGATTCTCTCGCGATCTTCCAGTACACGTCGGGCACGACCCGCCAGCTTCCCGAAGCGGTGAAGCACTCCCATCGCGCCCTGGTCACCGTGATGGTCGCGGCCCTCTACGGTACCGGCCTGCGTCCCGGCGATCGCTTTATCTGCCCGTCCTCGCCGGCCTGGGGGCACGGCCTGTGGCACGGCACGCTGCCGCCCCTTGCGATGGGACTCACGGTCGGCGTCTATGCCGGAAAGTTCGACGCTGAGCGGCTGATGCGCGCGCTGCAGGATCACCGCTTCACCAACATGTCGGCGGCGGCGACGCACTACCGCATGATGCGGACCTCCGGAGCCGCGGCACGCTACCGCTTCGCACTCGAGAAACTGTCCTTCACTGGCGAGCCGATCGACAGCGAGACAGCACAGTTCACCGAGGCAACTTTCGGCCGGCCGGTGTGCAGCATGTACGGCACGACGGAAATCGGCGTCATCCTGGTCAGCTATCCGGGAGCGGCCGATTTCGTCGTCAAGCCCGGTTCGCTCGGCAAGCCGGTGCCGGGCAGCCGGGTCGAGGTGCACGACGCCGACGGCAATCCCTGCCCGCCCGGCGTCACCGGCGAGATCAGGGTGTGGCGCCGCAACGGCTGGATCGCGACCAAGGATCTCGGCCGCGTCGACGAGGATGGCTACTTCTTCCACGGCGGTCGCGCCGACGATGTGATCATCTCGGCCGGCTGGACCATGAGTGCCGTCGAAATCGAGGACGCCATCCTGAAGCATCCCGACGTCCGCGAAGCAGCGGCGATCGGCGTGCCCGACGCCCTGCGCGGCCAGGTCGTCAAGGCGTTCGTCGTCGCCGGGCGCACCGGCGACGAGGTCTTCGTTCGCGAGGTCCAGGACCTGGTGCGGCAACGGCTGAGCCAGCACGAATACCCCCGCCTGATCGCCTTCGTGGCCGAGCTGCCCAAGACGCCGGCCGGCAAGGTCAACCGCAAGATCCTGCGCGAACGAGAGCGCGCCCGACATTCCCGAGGAGAAGCCGATGCCCGATTCGACTGAACGCAGATTTCCCAAGATCACAGAGCAGGGGTTGGACCTGCTGCGCCAGCGCATCGGCGTCAAAATCGGCGCGACGCTCGAACCGTGGTGCCACGAGGCGACGCGCGACAACATCCGCCACTACGCCCACGGCATCGGCGACGACAATCCCTTGTGGTGCGTGCCGGAGTATGCCGCCAAGACCAGGCACGGCGGCCTCATTGCGCTGCCGAGCTTCCTGTTCAGCACCAGCCGCATCATCTCGGGCTATGTCGGCGGCCTGCCTGGCATCCACGCGATGTGGTCGGGCGCCGACTGGACCTGGCACAAGACCGTGCAGCGCAACGACGAGATTTCGACCGACGCCTGGCTCAAGGACGTGATCGAGCACAATACGCGCTTCGCCGGCCGCGCCATCCAGCAGATCTATCATGTCGATTTCTTCAATCAGCACGGCGATCGGGTCGCCGAGGCCGACAGCTGGTGCTTTCGCACCGAACGCGATCACGCGCGCGAGCAGGGCACCAAGTATCAGGGACTGAAGACGCGCGCCGTGCGGCGCTATAGCGACGCCGAGCTGGCCGACGCCTACAAGCTCTACGCCGAGGAGCAGATCCGCGGTGCAACGCCGCGCTACTGGCAGGACGTCGCCGAGGGCGAAGACCTGCCGGTGATGCTGAAGGGCCCGATGACGGTGACCGGCTTCATCGCTTATGCCCAGGGTTGGGGTGGCCTTTACATCCGCGCCAACAAGCTTGCCTGGCGGCTGATCGACGCCCACCCCGGCACCGGCATCAAGAATCGCTTCGGCATTCCCGATTGCCCCGAGCGTGTTCACTGGGAAGAGGAGTTCGCGCATGAGGTCGGAGCGCCCGGCGCCTACGATTACGGCCCCGAGAGATGCTCGTGGCTGACCCACCAGCTGACCAACTGGATGGGCGACGACGGCTTCCTGCGCCGCGCCAGCTGTAAGATCCGCCGGCACAATCCGGCAGGCGACATGCTGTTCATCAAGGGCAAGGTCAAGCGCAAGTACGTCGAGGACGGCCGCCATCTGGTCGAGATCGAGCAGGAGGCGCGCAACCAGGACGACGAGTTGTCGATCCTTGGCAGCGGCGTGGTCGAGCTGCCGAGCCGCGCGTAAGACCAGGTCGGCAGCGGGAGGAAGCAATGCATAAGAAGATCATCGGACTGGCCGCCGGCGTGCTGACCGCCCTGGTGATGGCGGCGGCAGCGACGGCCCAGACCTATCCCACCAAGACGGTGCGCATCATCGTGCCCTACCAGGCCGGCCAGGGCACCGACGTGATGGCGCGCTACTTCGCCGAACGCCTGTCCAAGGCGCTGGGCCAGACCTTTTACATCGACAACAAGCCCGGCGCCGGCGGCAACATCGGCACCGAGGCTGGCGCCCGTGCAACGCCCGACGGCTACTCCCTGACCATGGGCACCAACGGCACGCACAGCATGAACGAGTTCCTCTATCCGTCGACCGGTTTCGACCCGGAGAAGGATTTTGCGCCGATCATCCTGGTCGGCATGCTGCCCATGGTGATCGCGGCCAACCCGTCCTTCGCGCCGAGCTCCGTCGCCGAGCTGATCGCCACCGCCAAGGCCAAGCCCGACAAGATCGACGTGGCCTTGCCCAGCACGACGGCGCGCATGGTCTTCGAGCTCCTGAAGGCGCGAAGCGGCGCGCCGCTGTTCGGCGTTCCCTACAAGGGATCGGCCACCGCCCTCACCGAAGTCACGGGCGGCCAGGTGCAGACGCTGGTCGATACCGTGGCGGCGACGCGCGGCCAGATCAGCGCCGGCAAGTTGAAGCCGCTCGGCATCACCACGCTGAAGCCCAGCGACCTGCTGCCCGGCGTCAAGACCGTCGCCGAGCAGGGATTGCCCGACTTCGAGGTGACCGGCTGGATGGCGCTCTACGCGCCGAAGGGGACTCCCGCTTCGGTGATCGAGATCCTGAATGCGGAAGTGGCCAAGATCCTGGCGGATCCCGAAACGCGGACGCGCATGCTGCAGCTCGGCGTCGAGCCGGCCGGCGGCACGGCGCAGCACTTGGCGCAATTCGAGCACCGCGAGCGCTCCAAATGGGGGCCGCTGATCAAGGCGGCGGGCATCAAGGGCGATTGATCGAGAACATCTGGAGTTCGAGCGCAAGACGAAAGATCCCTCGCGAACGGCACTTGCTTCGCAAGCGCCTGGCTCGGGATGACCGCCTCTTTGTCATCCCGAGTTCCGCGAGGGATCTTTCCTCGATGTCTGGTCAAGGATGACCCCTTCCATAAGTCAGAGCCTCTTCTTGCCGCGCTTGAAGTCGAGATCCTCGAGATAGAGCGGCTGAAAGGCACGCTTCTTTGGCCGGCCGATCTTGCAGCCACGGCTGAAGATGGTCTCGCCGCGATGGGCGGCGCTGATGCCCCGGATGCGCTTGTACGGCGGATGAAGGGCGTAGTCGCGCGTGAACGTTTTGATCGAACCGAAGCCCGCGCCATCGAGCAGCTGTTCGACTTCCGAGACGAGATACTCGCGGGCATGAATGTGATTGCGCCGCTTCGACTCGTCCAGCGAGTAGACCGGCCAGCGCGACGGATGCTTCTGGTCGAAGGCACGATAGATCGAGTACCACGATGCCGCGTTCGGCGTGGTGACGACGACGAAACCGTTCGGCTTCAGGATGCGGTTGATCTCGATGAAGCAGAACAGCGGATCGACCGCGAAATGCTCGATCACCTCGCAGATCATCACCCCGTCTGCGCTCTCGTCGGCGAACGGCAGCCGGTCGACCTCGTAGTCGAAAGACAGCACCGGTATCGACCGGACGTCCCAGCCTTTCAGGGCCTTGAGCGGCGCGCCGTAGATCTCGCTGGCACCGATATCGACCAGGACGCCAGGGCCCTTCGGGGCGATCGCGTAGGTGGTGAGGTAGCGCACGACGTGGTGGGAGGCGTGCCTGCGGTCGGCGAGATCGCCAAGCTTCTTGATCTCGCGCTTGATGAGCCGATGGGCAGCCGCGCAATCGGCGCCCTCATCCTCGATCTCGCGGATCAGACGCTTGCGATACGAGGCGGCGTCCTCGCCCCCATGGCGATGCGCGGCCGACGTCAACCAGTTGTCCGGCATTTCCCCACCCCAATTCGTGCCGCCGCCACTACCGGGAACTGTCATGCAGGGCGGCGCGAATGACAAATGTCGTCGTACTCGGCCTGATCTCCTCGTTGGGCAGGCACCTTGGAATTTGCCCTGTTTCACAAGAAGCGTGGCGCCGAGGGCCAGTGCCTGAGCCGTCGCCAGGACATGGAAGGAGTGGCCGACCGCCATCGTGCAAAAAAGACGGGCCCGGAGTCACACGCTCCCATGTGCGGCTCCGGGCCCGACGCCCCCTCGGTACTCCAGTGGAAGAAGGCTCTGATCCGCTTCTTCCGTCTTGACGAGCTGATGATACGGAAGGCGCCGTCCGCGAGACAGCGCCGGATGGTATCAATTGTTGTGCGGCCCGCGGGTGCGCTCGGCGAAACTCGCCCGAACGTGGTCGGCGAGGTCGCGGGCGGCTGGGCCAAGGCCCGGTGGCGCGTAGAGATTGATGCGAAACTCGGGCAGCGTCGGCAGGCGGGCATCGCGTCCCAGGATGTCGAAGCGCTCGGGCACCGACGAGCGCAGCAGCGGCGCGACCGCGAGGCCCGCCTCGATCGCCGCATAGACCGGCTCCATGCGGCTCACCTCGCAGACCGCGCGCCAGTCGCGCCGCGCCTTGCCCAGCGCCTCGACCGCGACCGGCCGGAACACGCAGGTCGACGCGCCCAGCGACACCGGCAGCGGATCGCGGAGATGGGCATCGCCGCCCGGCACGCCGACCCACACCAGACGATCGGTGCGCAGCGTCTCGCCGTGGCGGCCGCACTCGCGCTCGGTGGTAAGGGCGAGATCGACGCGCCCTGACGTCAGCTGCTCGCGCACGATCCGCGAGTCTTCGCAGACCAGGCTGACCCGCACGCGCGGCTGCGCCTTGGCGAAGCGCCGCAGGATGGGCGGCACGAAGCTCGCGATGATGTCGTAGGGCACGCCCAGCCGGACTTCGCCTTCGAACGACGGGGTACGCATCGACGACCACACCTCGTCATTGAGCGCCAGCAGCCGGCGGGCCTGGGCCAGCAGCCGCTCGCCGGCCGGCGCCAAGGCGAGACGGCGTCCGGCACGCTCGAACAGTCGGCAGTCGAGCGCCTCTTCCAGCCGCTTGACCTGCTGGCTGGCGGCGGCTTGCGAGACACCGAGCGCGGCGGCGGCGCGGGTGACGCCGCCGGCATCGACGATGGTCGTGAAAGCCCGCAGGAGGGAGATATCGAGGTCGTTGCGCATGCCTATACATAAGCATTCTCGAATGAACATATCAAAAACATTCAGTTTGCTTATTAATGCGCTCCTGCCATCCTCTCACTCGATATCCGCAAAAGGATCCGCACATGATCACTGGCCTTTGGCTGCCGCTCGTCACGCCGTTCAGGGACGGCGCCGTCGACTACGCGAGCTACGACCGCCTGATCGAGCACTACATCGGGATGGGCGTCGACGGCCTGTTCCCGCTCGGCACCACCGGCGAGCAGCCGACGCTCGACGAACCCGAGATCGACCGCCTGGTCGAGCGCACCGTGGCGCGCGCCGCCGGCCGGGTGCCGGTATTCGTGGGCACCGGCGGCAACGCCACGCACAAGGTCGAGAAGGCGCTGCGACGGCTCGAGCGGTTCGCCTTCGAAGGCATTGTCTCGGTATGCCCGTACTACAACCGGCCGAGCCAGGACGGCCTGGTCGCCCATTTCCGCCGCATCGCCGGCGCGACCGACCGCCAGGTGGTGATCTACAACATCCCCTACCGCACGGCCGTGAACCTCTCGAACGATGCGCTGCTCGAGCTGGCCGAGGTGCCGAACATCGTCGGCGTGAAGGACAGTTCGGGCAGCATCGCCCAGTCGCTCGACCTGCTGGCGCGCAAGCCTGCGGGATTCTCCGTGCTGACCGGCGAGGATGCGCTGTTCTTCACCATGATGGCCAACGGCGCCGAAGGCGGCATCCTGGCGGCCAGCCATGTCATGACGGAGCGCTTCGTCGAGGTCACCCGACGGTTTGCCGCAAACGATCTCGCCGCCGCCCGCGCCGCCTGGGCGCCGCTCGCCGAGATGGTTCCGCTCCTGTTCGCAGAGGCCAACCCGATGCCGATCAAGTATCTGCTGTGGCGGCAGGGGCTGATCGCGTCTGCCGAGTGCCGGCTGCCGTTGACCCGGGTCTCCGAGGGGCTCGCGAGGCGGCTCGATGCCTTCGTTGGCGAGCGGCTGGCGGCATAGCACACTGTCCGACATGGCAGAGATACGGCCGATCGGCCCGGTGGAGGCGTCGGCATTCTCGACGATCGGACAGCGCGTGCTGGCGCTCAACAACGATCATGCGATTGAATTGTCGTGGCTCGAGGGCGACCGCCTGGCCGAACTGGTCGGCCGGGCCTTCGTTGCCCGCCGGATCGGCGCCGTCGACGCCTTCCTTCTCGCCTTCGACCAGGACGCCGACTACGACAGCCCGAACTTTCTGTGGTTCCGCTCGCGCTATCGGCGCTTCGTGTATGTCGACCGGGTGGTCGTCGCCCGCTCGGCGCGCGGACGTGGCCATGCCCGCCGTCTGTATGACGATCTTCTCGCGCACGCCCGTCGCGCCGGCCACGACTGGATCGTCTGCGAGGTGAACCGCGAGCCACCCAATCCAGCGTCGGACGCCTTGCATGCGGCCCTGGGCTTCACCGAGGTCGGCAGCGCAAGACTCCCCGACGGCATCAAGGCCGTCAGGTATCTCGCTCGCCCGCTTGCCGGCTAAGCCCTGGCTTTAAGCAGATCGCGGATCTCGGTCAGCAGCTCCTGCTCCTTGGTCGGCGGTGCGGGAGGCGGCGGCGCTGCCTCCTCCGCGCGCAGCAGGCGGTTCATCCCCTTGACCACCAGGAACAGCACCCAGGCGATGATGATGAAGTTGACCGTAACGGTGATGAAGGTGCCGTAACCCAGGGCGGCTCCCGCCTTCTTGGCGGCGTCGTAGGTCGGAGCCTGGCTGGCAGCGGAGGTGAGGCCGATGAAGTAGTTGGTGAAGTCGAGCCCGCCGAAAATCCGGCCGATGATCGGCATCATGATGTCGTTGACCAGCGAATCGACGATCTTGCCGAAGGCGACGCCGATGATCACACCGATCGCGAGATCGACGACATTTCCCCTGAGAGCGAATTTCTTGAATTCCTGGAGCATGGTTGTCCTCCGCGGTTGCACGTCACCCTGTCACGCCACGCTGAGCCAGAC
>Ga0310811_10009214_pt1 | contig 12734 bp, 15 predicted proteins | sample YCmetagenome_FD_207642 | JGI IMG/M metagenome (GOLD analysis project Ga0310811, IMG submission 207642) | Soil microbial communities from experimental microcosm in Duke University, North Carolina, United States - YC | ecosystem: Engineered > Artificial ecosystem > Soil microcosm > Unclassified ... | reverse complement strand
GATGCACTTAGATTGATTAGCCTCACCTTGAGAAGAGCTTTACAGCACCCCTTCATGCCGGAGTCTTGCTTGAGGCAGCGGCGAGTCTACGTCAGCACAGATAGTCTGATACTCATGCGAATAGGCTCTGGCCAAAACCAAATGGTGAAGATGCGGTCAAGTCCCTGATACAGATCTATGGCCGCGAGGGGATTCGAGTGCAATCCTTGGGTTCTTGAAGTTGAACCCCAACCCATAGGCATGGCGCATTGAAAACAACCCCATAGGGGTGTGAGAGTATGCGCATAAGCGACGCCCACTCAGTAATTATTACACAAACTCGCCACTCAGACGTTGAGTCTGGAGGAATCATGCAGTGGTGCCGAGATAATAACCCCAGAAGTTCAGGGCTCAGTCCGAAATGTAGTAAGCGAGCGCTCGGAAGGTATGCCACGATGATTGACCTCAGAGGTAGTACCATTGATCCCACCGTGCGGGCTTATTACTACTGAGGCAAGACGCAGTGAGTCACTCTGGACTCGGCCAGTCTGAGCTTGAGGATGGTCAACTTTTGAAGTTGAAAGTCAAACTCACAAAGCGGCCCCGTGCTACCGCTGCTCCCGGTGGGATCATCTTCAAGTTAGCGTCCGGCCTCGCCTAAGCAGACACTTTTAATCGCCGATACACCTGTAAGCCTTTCAGTTTTCTTCCAAAATAAGGATTAACTTATATTGGCTCAGCGTTTTGAACTTGGTAGAAGTCGAGGCTGTGCTGCTGTAATATCTGAGTCGACTTCAAGTTCACTTCGTTCACAGTGCCTACCGTGACTATGTGCATAAGGAGGTCGCGCGGCGGCAGTGTCAGTGGTGCTGGTGAGTGGCCTTCCTCTTTGACCTGCATACCATGCCCCTCTGCTTCTTTCAACTTCTCCTACTCGTGATGCTCTGTTTGTTCAAACCCCATTGCACCTCAGCTCATGTGGTATGTGCGGCAGCTCCATTTACCTCACTGTGGGCCTGGGAGCGCCCCGTGTACGATACCAGTGAGTGGGCGTCCTGTCATGTCGCAAGGTGCTACTTCAAGTTAGGGAGGGAGGCTATCAGGGCCATCTTTGAGCAAACAGTGAGTAGGTAACTGTGACTATGTGTGATATTCATATACGGTAGGCAGCGCCTCGCCCGGTACCATTGCTAGCATCACATCTGATCCACCTCTAGGAAAATTCAATTCCAGGGGGCATCTCTGGCTTATAATATGGACTGCAGGCCTGCTCATTGAGGTACCCTGGGGACTTGGTGATCTACCCTCTTTTCTAATGTTAACATGGACTCGGACATAGTATGCAGTAAGTAGTGCTAACCTTGTGACCTATCAAATGATTCAAATCCTTGCTTTGCTAAATGTGGCCCTCTGAAAAAGTGATCTTACTACAGCACGGCACTTGCCGCCCTTAGTGCCCGATGGGGAACCATTGTTGTCATTTGTAATTTTGCTTATCTCTTCTGGAGCTTCCACATTCTGACCTCCCATACACGGTGCCACACAGAACCCAGTGCTCCCCATCAGACACCCAAACCCAACAACCAACCATGCCTGCCCTGATAGCTTTGCCTGACACCAGCTCTTATCACTCCTTTCTTCCAGGCCAGTGTAGGTATGAAACCAATGGGAATTCTATCAACACACACAAGATGCCTTCACTTGCTGAATCTAAGAGCAAGCACAATCTCAAGAAACCAACGCCACAAAATCTGGTGCCCGCGAGAACCATATCAAAGGAGCTTGTGCCCCAAAAGCCCTTCCCCACAGAAGAGGTGGCGGAACAAACAACATCAGCTGAAGTCACCCTCCCCATTGCGATGGATTCAAGTGATGATGACCTGATGCAACAGTCTTTTCACGGCGAACCTCTTACCCACAGTAAGTTGCACTGCAAATAGATTACTCTTGTTGTATTCTGATTGGATTGAAGGTGTAAGGGAGGTTTGGAAGTATTTAACTAAGCTGGCTCCAGAGAAAAGCCGCTGGGTAGGCTCTCTGAGTCAAAGATGCAGTGCTGGGTTGCTTACGAAATATCACAAGGAGTTTCATGGTGTGGGAGTAAAAGAATTTGAATTAATTGAACGTGTTGTGGAGACAGGCCGATTAGTGTCAAAGCCGAGGTGAGTGCATCTAACCATTTTGAGCATTCCTCATTCAGCTAACAGACTTACTTACGACTACAATGAGCTTGTGCTCATCATTGACATGCCCAGCAATCTCCATGAAGAGTCGTTCGACTACTTCAAAGAATGCCTTACCCTAGCCATCGCCAGCATTCCTTACAATCGCAAAATCATCCATCCTCAGATTTCCATGAACTATTGCCTAAAGATCGAAGGCAAAACTGTGACCCCAGATTTGACTGTCACCATCGCAGCTATGTTGGGACCCACCAAAAGTGTAGTGGTTTCGGGGCTTGGAGAGTGCGCTTTGAGTGAGAACAAAGTTCATGTATTTACGAAGATGTGGAAAGAGGTCACAGTGCATCTGGAGGTCGATTTTGCAATCATTGCCTTGATCAAAGAAGCTATGCCCTACGAGTGCCCTATTCCCAACTCCACCACATTCAAGACCCTCATATCTGAGGATGACGCTGATCACGGCCCCCTTTCCCTCAGAGCCTTCATCAGACAACGTTCTACCCCACGCCAGTTCAACAACCCCATCAAGGTTGCCGAACACAACTGGTGCCAGGTGGAGTCGGTAGAGTACTTTGTTTGGACTAAAGGAGTTAATGGTACTCCCATCAACATCAACAATCGTGACCCTCAGCGGATGGCATATGGTGTAAGTGGTAATCACCGTATCTTACTCTCAAACTTACGCCACTGAACTCTACAGACTTTGGCGCCTACTGTAGACATGGACTCCGTTATGACAATGCTGGAGCAGGGGTTGAGTAGGATGAGGGAGTCTATGGTTGGGTTCATGCAAGAGGTCGTTAGCAATGCGGATTGCTCCATGTTGGCAAGCGCCAACGTCACGCTACCTATCAACTGGAGTTTCACTGCCTCTGGGATCTTGAGCGCGATGGATACTACAGCGTACCAGCGTTATGAGGACTAGTTTGTTGCCACAAAGCGTGATCGTGATTCCTCTTATTCCCCGTCAGATCCGGAGTTACAAGAGCCAACAGCGATGCGCCCTTGTATACTCTCCACCGCGTGCAAGCAAGCGAGCACCTCGCAGCCTTCCTCTCGTAAGTACAAAGGCAGAGGCAGAGGAAAAGGCAAAGGCGCTAGCAAACGTGGGAGGGCAGCCGGCGCTTCCATGGGCAACTGTTGAGTACATGCATTTATCTTTGTCCTGAGTGACTGCATATGGTTCAACTTCACAACTTCTTCATATGACAATTTGTGATCGAATGGTCTTGTTTTAGTGCTGGTACTTCTGCAGCAGTTTCTTCACGGACACGCACACATCATCTTTACTGGAAGCTTTTAACTTATGTTCTCGATAAACACAATGTATATTAATCATGATTGCTTTTCTATCAGGTCACCATGGGACAAACTGCTGGCTAGTATGGTGTGCTTCGTTGCTGTTTGGTTGAATGAGTGATTCCTTGTCTTCTAGGAGTCTTAGTCGATCGTCTAGCGCATTATTGATGTGATTCATCGGGAGCTGTTCACACACTTGTCGCCAACACTCAAGTGTGTGCCACACAGTGTCATCAGTGCATCGCACTGTGGACTACCGAGCCAGAACTTGGTGATGACATTAATGATGTCAATGTCAACATCCCCATTCCGATACCCTCGTCAACCAATGAAATGTGCGATGTCCCATATCTTCAGCTTGACTGTGATGAAGGCTCCTTGCAAGCAATGCAGCAGCACATCAAGCTGCATTTGAACTTCCAGATTCCAGACATCATAACGGGTACAAGTATTCTATCGTTTGGTTTATGGTCCTATACTCAGTAGCTCGTTTATCGTCCATTTTCACCTAACCGTCTTGGACAAGAATCTCCAGGAGGTAATTCTCGCTTACAAGTCAGGCTTGACTCGCCTTACTGAGAAATACTACACAAAAATGGAGCGGCCAGAAGCAGAAACCATTGCATTATTAGTCAATGACGGTTGATTCTTCCTCATCCTGTATCCTGAACTGCACTACTGACATGTGTACTCAAGGCTTCAACTCAACGTAGACGACCGGTTTCGCTCACATAAGAATAGCTACGAGCTCTTCAACTACCTCCCTAGTACTAGTACATACCTAAATTGCACTTCGATCACTTTTTTGATGAGATTTGGTAGACTCCAACGGTCCCGCCTTTATCCCTCCCTGCAAACTGACTGTGGGATAAGTTATCGATGAGTTCGTTCATCAGTTCCAACCATTTGCTCTTTTGCGCTCGTGTCTTGCGTCAAATGTTGATGATGAGCTGTCCATGTTTGGCTCAGAAGGTGGTGCCCAAGCTTGCAGTTTGTATTCCATGCTCAATGTCTTGTATTTGCTTATACAAAAGAGTCGTGTGAATGAATGGCTCAAAGCACGTGCAGAGGGGGAAAGCGACAAGGAAATAGAGTATGTCAGTTCACTTAAAAGTCTGCTTGAATTGACTGATTCTTCTGCTGGTGAAATAATTTGCCAATACAGAATGGAGCCTTTGTATCACATGCTTGGATATTTTTCCATAACCGGCCTTCTGAGTGTGCATGTTCTGCTTGGTGATTTCACGCTTGCCTTGAAGGTCGTGGAGAATGTTGGGCTTGATCAAAAAGGTTCCTTCATGGCGCCTACTACTGTACATGTCTCTACCGCCTATCATGCTGGAGCCTGGTATACGTTACTTTATGCTATGAATAATTCCTGATGTAGCTCGTGTTTTCACTAGCATTCTTAACTAGGTGATGCGCGCGGTAATATCACACTCGCAGTTACTAATAATTAGGTGAGGGCTCTTACTATGTGTTTATGTTTTTCGCAATCTATGCTCATTCTTTGTTAGATCAAGAAAACCACGTATCAGATACATACTCTACTACCACTTTTCCATGCGCTTGTGCCGACCAGGCTCGACGACAGTGTAATAAATATCATGCGCGAGTGATATGGCGACCAAATTGGGTGTATGAGTCCAGGTATGTGTCTGACACTACTGTCCAAGTGCGGTCACTCAATGTTTTTTTGCAATTAATTTTCGGAAGAAGGTCTGCTGACATTCGAAAAGCTGTTCTTGTATCCTTGTCCCAATTTCATCTGTTCCAACTCCCCACCATATGATGACCCTGCCGCTTGCTTCATTCCATATCCCACTAATGCCAATCTCCCTGGCCCATCACTTATAATCATAACAAGTGCAGATATGCAGAGCATTTCAATGGCAAGTTGAAGCCTGATACTTCGTCTATAAAGAAGATGCTGGAGGAGGCGTATTGTACTGAGGTCACAGTGCTGGCACTTGACTATACTCAACAGCTCAGTGATTCTATGCTGTATAAGTAGTATTTATGTTCTATGTGTGATGATCGGTAAATATTGCATTATACCTGATCATCGCTATTTGTTAACATTGTAGTATCTCATTGTTCTGCCTTTAAAGCGGCTCTCATGAATGATAGTCCATAATCGATGTGTGACGTGTGATGACTGAAATTCTAAATGTGCGTTGTCACGTTGTGACTCTCGAACCCGGGCCTGTCTCCTGCCAGTGGGTACTAGTAGTAAATGTTAATATCTTAATCCACGACTTTCACAGACCACCATGATGAAGACATCTCTCATAAATAGCCTGATCAAAAAGTCAGTTCTTTAAAGTTAGCTCACTGGCATCAACTGAGCTCTTTGCAATCTCTGCACCAGGACTTTCGTTGCGTGAGGTTGCCCAAAACATATATCCTGAAGTTCTCAATAGATTTATGGATCTAAATGACTTGACAAGCGAGATAAAACAAGATCCAGCCAGCTTCATCAGACACAAGCCTACTGAGACACTCAAACAGGTACTTTCCTTGGTGGAGGTTAGGATTTCGGAAGTAAGAAATCAAGCTGTCAAGTGGTATGGCCCACATCTACTCTATCTCACTCTTAGGACTTATGACTTCTGAATCTATGTGGCACTGTGCATTTAGTCTGGGTCAATTGATCAAGATCGTTCATGAAATGCAGATGGAATTTGAGGTTGATAGCTTAATCAACCTCTAAGTGGAGAAGGATGGTGAACTATGTGATATCTTTGGCTTGGGTAGGACATTGAGATCGTTGGCATACCTCATAATCTGATAGCAGATATCCAGCATTGAAAACGATTACTTCTGAGTTGTCACTGGGAGGCAAAATCACTCCCAGAGCATGTGCAAAGCTCGCACCAAAGCCTCTGTAACAAGTTTCGAATGTAAGCTAGTTCTGTCAATATTGGTCCTGCTCTTGACATAGTCACTTGTAGACAGAAACCCCACCGGAGACTTTGATCGAGGCATTATCAATGCTATCTATACTCATCACTCATTTTCTGGCCTACATATCTGATCCAGCCTTAGTATGCTGCACCCTCTGTCTGCAATAGCTCTGCCCCTTTCACAACCTTGACCCACTGTATGCAAATGTGCTATTTTGATACTCACAATACGTCCCTGTAATTCCTTGCATACACAAGATACGTCCAGTTTATTCTGTATTCTCCCGCAGGCTTAAAGGTGTCTTAAGTTGCTTGGGGATCGCATGAAGGTGTTCTTTTCCTGCAGCGAATACGAAGCCAAGAATTATTGTAAGCTATCTACATTTTTATTCGCGACTACCCTTAACAGTATAGTCATCAGGTCGCTTTTTACTGGGGATATTGACGGATCTCTGCATGTGTGAGAACCCTAGTCTCTCCTTTCCCACGTCATACGATGGTGCCACATTTAGAGGGGTCAAACTCATTTCGGTCCGAATTGTAGTTGAACCCTCAACCATTTTTTCATTAGACATTGCCCTATATGTCTGGACGTGTAGCGAGTGAGTATATAACAGCCCTGGCGGGGCTTCTTGTCTGTATCTTCTCTTCATTTCTCCTCACTATCATCTTTCATTACTGTCATTATTACTCTTCATTTTGTCACAGATTGCTTTTTTTCCCTCACCCCACCCACCTCGCCTTGACACAGCCCTTTCTATGGCTGAGCCAGAGCCCGAGGCCCGCCACCAGGCCCATACTTTCATACTTCCAGACCAGTCTGGGGCAGTCCCTACCTCTGCAGAGGCAAGGGCCAAGCATCGCATTGCCGTGCTAGAAGAGGAACTAGAAATGATTAAGCAAGACAGAGGAACCAAACAGAGGTTCGTCATCTACCACCTCGCTCACCCCATACCTCACTATTTTTGCTTCTCATAGAAAGATGACCTTTTACATTGCACAAGGCAGGGCAATTCGTCGTATGGTCATTCTTTATACCAATTTGGAAGATCTGATTGCCGAAAATGACCGTAGGTACGAGGAGCAAGAAAGCACCAGGGAGTATGTGTTCTTTTTTATTCTACGATGTGTTTAATTCTACCACTTAGACAGGACCGCTTGCAATATGGCTATATCTTACTTGTGCAGGTTTTGCCTTGGCTGCATGAGAGGCTCGCAGAACTTGACATCGATGACTGCGAAGACATGAGAAAACAGGTGGGCCTTCTCAATTTCAAGGCCTTTCGTCCTGTACATTGATAAAATTATAGCTTAAGAGAGGAGCCGATGTGGCACGTGGTGATGACACCTCCACTCTTAAGGACCTAGTTGCTGCCTGGCTCAACAAAGACTTTCACCCATCCCAGCTACTTAGGTCTGATGATAAGGCAGTCGCGTGGCTTCCTACATGACGTTTGTGGAAATTTGCTCTGCCCAGCTGAATGGGATTGGGGTAACAATCGGTGAGCAATAGCCTGAGCTTCTGTTGATTACTGCACAATGCTGATACTTGGACAGCATGAAGGTTGGCATTCGTGAGAGAATGTCAGACTACATTGTGTCAGAAAACTCCTGGCCGCTCTTCTTGTATGAAGGCTACAAAATCAATGGTGATAACCTCAAGCAAGGTCTCTTTATGTCCAAAATTCTGGTTCAGGTCGGTCACGCATGGCCTTCACTCAAGGTTATACTAATTGCTATGATGCCAGGCTTTTAAAGCCGTATTTACATCTCCATCTTCTGCAAAAGAAGCTGATAGAGATGGCGATGGAGCAGACGTCCTTGAGAACAATCGGCATGCCCGACGGCAATTAAACCAAGTCAAGGTTAAAACTTGTGTGGCATCTATCATCAACATGAGGAAAGTTACTCCTCGCTCTCTAGCATATGTCATTTGTCAGGTGAGTAAACTTGATTACCCACAGCCCACAGCTGACATTGTCTTATAGGTTCGCTTTGCCCTGTCGAGTGTGTCATCTTGGCGTACCGTAGACGGTGACTTCGACTATGAAGTATTCTGGAATAATGTTGTTGACTTTTTCGAAGACATCCCTGGCCCTGTTGCTCAACATAGGGTGACTAAACTTCTTGAATGGTGGACCAGGTATGGACTATGTTATGGCCTATGTATTTGACGAATGACATTTACCGTTTAGGAAGATATTCGGAAAAACCATTGTGAGGACTTAACGCCAGAGGTGGTATCCCAGATGTCCATTACTGCATTAGCCGAGCAGAGGAAGGCACTGGAGGATGCCGCTTTTGACTCAGACTAATTGGACGTTTTACCTTTGGTTGTTGTACCTATATACTGTGCTCCATAGCCATAACTCATAGTTGATACGGCTGTAATAAGCATTGGATTTCCTGGTTTCTACAATTTGATGCATGGATGTATTTCTGTAGCATGATCAATGTTGCTGCTCAGCATGTGGCCTGCTATGAAAGTTATTTCCCTTTCCAATATGGCCAAATCTTGGGAACACGCTGTATGTAACTAACTGTATCCAGGAGTGCCACAAGGAAGATTACATTCACAACTGCAGTAATAAAAACTAAGTCGATTGTGTGCGGCATCCGAGGCAGAAAGTTGTTGGAATATAATGACTGTGGTGAAGGTGATCATCCCCAGTCTCCGACTGAAGGGCATTGACTGGCAGCCACCAACATTAGCGATGTATTCAGTATGACACGGAGCTGTGCTGAACACATGAGCATCAAAATAGGTCGGAGCGGGCAGTAGAATTAATAAAGAAGGTTCCTCTCATGGTAGCAACCTGTTCTTCCAATAAAAATTTACATCTGGCATAAGATACCGCGCGGTCTAAGCAGATACATATAACAGCACTGGATGAACCATTGCATGCATCCCATGACCTCTTTGCAACTGCATTGCCCAGTGTCTCCATTTTCAAGGCTGGATCTAAAGTGCCTTGATAAAATACTGGACATATCTCAGGACCTCTTTGCCACCCCATCACCTGGCTTCTCTATCTTCTAGCGACCAACTGTTATATCACCCCAGATTCCTCAGATGTTAAGTGCCTTGTGGAGCGGAGGAATAATTGTTGTAGTCCTTCTTTGTCTCAGCTAAAGCTGCCGAGGATCAACTGTATTGCTCTTCAAAGGCAATTCTACAACCATGTGACTCAACTTTCATTGCTGCTGGCCTTGCTGGAAGAAGATTTGTTCTGTTACCTTGTGAATGCAGCAATAAACTAGCGTCCAAGGGCTTTGAGCTCATGTCTGCTTTGTGTCTCGCTTCTGTCATATGCTCGGCTGCCCATCAGATGGCATGGGTCTCACATTATTTGCCAAGCTGATCAAAAGAATTGTGTGTGTTCACCCTAGGTGTTTTCTTCACTAACTATCATATTACTTTAAACTTATTTTACTATGCCAAGATTTGCCACAGCTCCCCAACGCATGAAACACACTTCTTGTGTCAGAGGCTTGACTTGAATATCAAGTGGTAGAGGATGGAGCGGGATGGCAATATTTTTTCTAACGCGGCAGCCTGCCAATATCTTGCTGGATATGGCACTTTAATCAGACAGTTCATGAATATTCAACCACCCCATGACTGTGTGAATCAGACATCATGGACAAGATTATCTACAGCTTCATGTGTTGTAAGTTGGATGCAATCTTGAAAGTAGCGCAAGAAACAGCCAGTTGGCAAAGCGCTTTAATGACGAATTCGATGTGAAGTAGTCACAGTACTCTGTGTGAAGAATGTGGTGGGAGTCTCAGTCACCCTAGACAGGCATCTCCCAGGTAGGAATTGAGTGCCTTGTGTGCCACCGAGTGAGCAAGCTGTTGAATTCAAACTCGCATTTTCTCATCATACAGTTAAACACCAAGTAATAGAAATTCGCAACCAGGGTGAAAAGTTGTAGGCTTCAAACTGGGTGTCTTATTTGGCTAATCCTTATATAACTGAAGTACTACACGCCAAATTGTAAGCAATGGCTTTTGTGCTGGCGTTGACAATTCTGATATACAATTAGCTTCCTTCGCCCGAGGTTTGTATTTCTTTTGCATGAGCATCCACACAGAAGGCAGTGCCTTGAGCATACTAATACTTGAATAGTCACCTTCAAAATGCATCCTTCCCACACAAAGTCAGATATCTCTATGTAGACCCCCCCTCCACATTTGTGGAGATTGTTATGATTGTTATCAATATATGGTCTAATATGATATTTTAATACCTTCATCAGTTCACTGATGATAGACCCGCACTGCGCATACTGCCTAACATACTGCCTGCAAGACACTCATCAACTGCAACATCACGCCCACCCGCACTCCACCACGCCCTGTACAACAACTCACTCACACACACGGAATCCATATCCCGACAGCGCAATCAGTCAAACGGACCTAGGGACGGTCACATCCGCTCATCTATGACTTATCCACCTTATCTGTTTGCCTCCCTGCCATTCCTGTATGAAGATCGCCTTGTGCGATCGAGTATGTGTAAAGTTTATGACTACAATAGATTTACCACACACCAGACTGCACGATACCAAGTCATCTCATCTCCTCAATGAATGGCCCGCTGACAATGTTCACAGTGAATCCTTGGCTGTTATTCACGTTCGTGATTGAGTCTTTGAGGCGGCTCGGAGCGGTGTAGTTGCATGCGAAAGAGATGAAAGACGACAATTCATAACCTGTGGGAAGAGGTTACTGAACCAATGGTGTGAAAAGAAGAAGTCGGATGTCGATTGGAATGCGCTGGCAGCAGGTGGTTGGCCATCGCGCCGACATCTCAGGAGTCAGAAGTTGAAATGAAAGAGGTACAATCGGCAGCTACGAAAATGCCCCGGACAGATTCAATGTTGTAGTGAGCACAGAATTGATTAGATCAATAAACTCCCAGTGATCAGACATACGAAGTTGCGAACCTCAGCTTGCAGTCCAATGAGTGAATTGCAGAGGTCACTGGTCCCAACGATGAACGCATCTAGAATCTTACCTTTAGCTTACAGTCACATGATAGGATACTATTCTGGTCACATGTAATCACGTGGTCGTGGGTGACTTCAGAGGACTTGTTCAGTGCCGATGGTTTGATTCACACCCATATTTCCATCGTCGAACGCTTAGCGTTTGATGATTCACACCCGTATTTCCATTGTTGAACGCGTAGCGTTTGATGATTCACACCCGTATTTCCATCATCGAACGCTTAGCATTTGATAATTCACACACGTATTTCCATCATCGAACGCTTAGCGTTTGATAATTCAAGCCCGTCTTCTCATCGTCGAACGCTTAGCGTTTGATCTGCTCGCCTGCACTTGTTTTCATGAAGAGTGCTGGCATCCACACCAAGCTCCGGCAGGGTTTGATGCCTTCGCAACCCTTTCGTTAATTTCCTATGACAGATACGTCATCAAGGAAGGCGATATTCTCTACCATCTGTGGGTCCATCAGCAAGCCGGTCACAAGAGCAGATACATCATTCTGATTCATTTCCCGCGGTCAACGTGCCTGTCTTGTTCTATCGAGAAGTACCTCGTCAAGTCTTAGGAAGGCTCAGGAAGCCTTCTTTGAATGTGTGAGTCGAGACAAGCTGTCCAGTCCTGCCAGTTATCTTTTCTCGCACCGGGAGTCTGGAGCATGCCTGGTACTCTTACGATTAATGAGCGCTCTACACTCAATGAGCTTTCACATCCGACATGTAACTACACCCTTCTTGTGAACGTGAATCGTCACTGATGCCACGCGTATGGCAGCTCCAAGAACACCTAGCTCCCACCCATTCAATCCAGAGCCGGAATACAATGGCAACTTGATCATCATGAACAGAGTCCAACTTTCCATGGCTCGACAAATTGGAGGCTGACCGGTGTATACTATCATCGTTTCTCTCAGCCAGGCAAGACCTTTTGATTTTTGATCCTCGTCTATCAGCTCACCTTTTTTTAAAGATGCTTGCTGAAAACAGCTACCAGATGACTTTGCTCTTTCGTCAAAACTACCAGAACAACTATATTTCTCAGCGCTGTATTCTTAGCCATGTCTTTTGTTTGGTATACGATGTTCCACTTGAAGCTTTCTGTCTACGTTCTTTCTGCTCCCTGGCTCTTCTATGGCATAGCGTTCTTCTAGATTGGCCATCCGTCAGTGTCTCCGAAACTTCAAGGGACTCATAGTATCTTATCGGACCTCACCGCCTGGTCATACGCTGTTGCTTCTGCTGCTGCTTTCATTTTCTTTGGTTTGAACTTTGGAGAGAAAGCGGTATTGTGCGCTTGCATCGTGTGAAAAACGGTAAGGCATTCAGGCGAGATGATGTTTATATCGTCTACTG
>Ga0310811_10009213_pt1 | contig 12734 bp, 14 predicted proteins | sample YCmetagenome_FD_207642 | JGI IMG/M metagenome (GOLD analysis project Ga0310811, IMG submission 207642) | Soil microbial communities from experimental microcosm in Duke University, North Carolina, United States - YC | ecosystem: Engineered > Artificial ecosystem > Soil microcosm > Unclassified ... | reverse complement strand
CTTCGTACATGTGCAGGTCCGACCCGCAGATGTTGGTCGTGGTGATGCGGACCAGGACATCGGTGGGCCGCTCTATGCGCGCGTCCGGGACTCTCTCGACATTGACCTGTCGAGGTCCCTCGTACACCACGGCTCTCATGATTTCCTCGCATGCGGTTGATTGCGAAGGATCGCCTTACCCGTCAACGACGGGACGAAAGGTCGTGCGCCGTACAGCAGGTCAACGGTTCATTCCCCCTTCCTTGCTCGCCGCGACCGCGCCCCCTGGGAGGACTCGGCGCCTAATTCACCGGACGTCCGGGGCGGGCCGTTCAGAGCTGATCGCCGAGGCCGTCCCGACCGCCTCAGAGCAGCAGGTCGAAGACACGTATCGTGCGCTCCCACTGCTCAGTCGCGGGGTTCTTCACGTCTGGATCCACGATCTTGAAAGTCTGAGCCAGTGCCACTGACAGGCCGCCGACGATCTCGGGCAGGCGCCCGACGGTCTCCTCGCTGACCGACAGGTCGAGCGGAGGTAGTTTGGCGAGTTGCTCCAGGATGGGTTTCAGCTCGATGTCCTCATCGAGGAGGCGGAACCGGTGGATGCTCTCTTGGAGGCCCTTGGTGACGGGTAGATCCCAGGGTTCGATGATGTCGCGACGGTTCGCCTTGGCGTGGGCCTCACTGATCACCAGTAGGTCGTAGACCTTGTCGTTCACGAAGTCGCTGTAGCGCCGGAGGTCGTCCTTGTCGACATCGACGCCTGCGGCGCTGCGGAAGAAGCGTTCGAATCTCGACACCGCCATGAGCACCATGGAGGTCTCCTTCCTTCCGGCCCGGAGTCACTCTCCAGCCTGGAGGTAGTCGTGGATCAGCCGTACGGCCATGGCGCCTTCACCGACCGCCGCGGCCACCCGCTTGACCGATCCGCTCCGTACGTCCCCGGCCGCGAACACGCCCGCCCTGCTCGTCTCCAGCGGGAATGGCCGGCCGACGGAGTCGGGCGTGCCTTCTTTGCCGGACCGGGTGGCGTCCGCGCCCGTCAGTATGTAGCCCCGCGGGTCGAGCGCGATCTCGTCGGCCAGCCAGGCGGTGTACGGCTCCGCGCCGATGAAGATGAACATCGCGCGGGCCTCGATCGTGGAACGCTCGCCGGTGACGTTGTTCTCGGCGATGACCGCGGCGAGCGTCTCTTCCCCCATCAGTTCCCGGACCTCGGTGTTCAGCATGGTCTGGATCCGGGGGTGCCGTTCGATCTCGACGGCCAGGTAGCGGGACATGTTCCTGGACAGCGTGTCCTCCCGTACGAGTAGCCGGACGCAGGCGGCGTGCCTGGCCAGGAATAGGGCGGCCTGGCCGGCCGAGTTGCCTCCTCCAACGACGACGATCGGGTCCCGCTCGCACATCTGGGCTTCGAGCATGGTCGCCGCGTAGTAGACGCTCGTGGGCTCGAACCGTTCCAGGTTCTGGACGTCGAGCCTCCGGTAGCGGACGCCGGTCGCGATGATCAGGGTGCGCGCGTGGATCGTGCCGCCCTCCCGTACGGTGACGTTGTGATCGCCCGCGTTCAGGTGCAGTCCGCATGCCTGTGCGGGGATGCAGAAACGCGCGCCGAACTTGCCGGCTTGGATGGCCGCCCGTTCCGCCAGTTCGCTGCCGGAGATCCCGGACGGGAAGCCGAGGTAGTTCTCGATCCGCGAGGAGGTGCCCGCCTGGCCGCCCGTCGCGACATTGTCCAGGACCATCGTCGCGAGGCCCTCTGACGCTCCGTAGACCGCCGCCGCCAGCCCCGCCGGCCCGGCCCCGATGACGAGCAGGTCGCATCGGGTCTCCTGTACCCGTGGTGCGGGGAGCCCGATCGCCCGGGCCAGCTCCGCGTTGCTCGGGTTGCGGAGCACTGTCTCGCCACGCCAGATCACGACCGGGGTCTCCTCCGGGGTGACGCCCATGCTCCGCAGGAACCGCTCTGCCTCCTCGTCCTGCTCCAGGTCGATCCACCGGTGCGGAAGCCGGTTGCGTGCCGCGAATTCCCGCAGCCGCCGGGAGTCGGCCGAGAAGCGGGAGCCGATGATGCGGAAGCCCGCCCTCAGTCCGATGAGCATCGTGCGGCGGATGAGGTAGGCCCGCAGGATGAGGTCGCCGAGTGCCGGATCCCCGGTGACCAGGCGGCGGAGCGCGTCCGCCGGCACGGCGAGGACCTCGCCGTCCTCGGCCACCACGCCGGTGACGAAGCCGACCTGGCCGGTGAGCACGTTGAGCTCCCCCAGGAACCGGCCTGCCCCGTGGACGCCGATCACCTGGTCGTCCGCTCCGAATCCCTCGACCGTCGCCACCTTGCCGGCCAGGACCGCGAAGAATTCGGTGCACGGAAGGCCCTCCGCGTACAGGACCTCGTCCCGGCGGACCCGGCGCCGCTCGCCGTGCGGCGCCAGCGTCTGGAGCTGCGCCTCGCTCAGCCGCGGGTAGGCCCCCTGCGGGTCCGGCGTCTCGGAGAGCTCAGGAGGCCAGCGCATGTTCCACCCATCCGCGTAGGTCGGGAGCCGGCGCCGCACCCGACCGCCGGGTGACGACCCTCCCCTGATCGATCACGACAAGCGTCGGGATGGCCTGTACGGCGAAGCGTTCCGAGAGCCGGGGCGCTTCGTCCACGTTCACCTTCACCAGCTCGGAATGCCGCCGAACGCTCCGAGTCCGGACGCGCATCCGTCCGCGTCCGCCTACTTGAAGGTTCCCGTGGCCACATGGGCAGTGTTGAGCACCCTCCGGGCCTCATCGGCGAACTCGGGGTCGACCAGGATGTCGTAACTGTCGGCCACGACCGTGGGCAGTGAGGCGAACGCCCGGCGCTGCAGTGCGTAGCTGATCGCACCCGCGATCAGGCCGAAGATCAGGCCGAGCACGATCGCGGAGGCCATTGCCCACCCCTGCCAGGGGCTGACGATCAGGAACACCAGCCCGATCAGCAAACCGATCCAGACACCGGTGCCCGCTCCGGTGACCAGCGCGCGGCCGAGAGTCCAGCGGCCCAGTACCTTCTCCTCCCACCGCAGGGACGTCCCCACGATGGAGACATGTTCGACGGGGAAGCGATGCCGAGCGAGCGTGTCCACCGCATGCTGGGCCGCATCGTAGGTGCTGTAGGTCCCCAGCACCGTCTTGTGCGGCTGCCGTAGGTCTCGGGTTCTCATGGATCAACCTCCCTCGGGTTGGTTGTTCCGACTACCGAGAAGCCTGGGTCACCGCTGCACCAGCCAGGCCAAAGACCGGCGCCCCGGTTTTCGAACCTCTACAGGTCCAGCCAAAGGGTGTGAACGCCACCCCCGAAACCACCGGATATCCATTTTTGGATCAAACAACAAAGACGGTCGGCGATCGGGCGCCCGCGCATGGTCGCGGGCAGCCCACGGAAGGGACCTTCGGCTTCGGTCCACGAGTCCGTAGGCATGGGCGCGCCTCAGCCGGAAAGCGCACAGGTGCAGCGTTCTCCAAATGCACATTTAGGGCATTTCGTCACGGCGTGGCGGATTTGTTCCAGGGGTATCTGTCACCGCAGGCGTAGCCCAGTGCGCCGGCCGGCATGCAGGCGTGCCGGCCGGCCTGCTCGCGCGGCTCCTCGCGAGAGGAGGACGCCTTCAACCAGTCGCTCGGGGACGACAGGGAGATGTCATGACACTGCCAATGAGACGTGGCCGGGCACACCAAATGCACGGCGTCGAGCCGTCCGCGATGCTGCGGCGAGACCCGTTCGCGGACGTTCAGGAACTCCTCAGCCGGATCGGGTGGCTGATCCCGCCGTCGGGCGAGACCGAGATGGATCGCCCATGGGTGCCGGTCGCCGAAATCGACGAGTCCGATGACGCGTACATGATCAAGCTTGAACTCCCCGGCGTCGCACCTGAGGAGATCGAACTCGGAATCACGGACCGCGAACTGTGCATCAACGGTGAGATCCGCGAAGAGGAAGAAGGCTCAACCGCACTGCGGGTCCGGATGGGGCGGTTCCACTATCACACCTCGCTTCCCTCCGACGTGGACGAGAAGAACGTGCAGGCGTCCATGGAGGAGGGGGTGCTAACCGTACGGGTCCCCAAAGCGGCACAGGGCCGGACCCGCCGCGTCGAGGTCACAGAGGCGCGGTCCAAGGGCCAACGCCGTTCTCGTCAGGGAACGGGCGCCTCGAACTCGTCCGACGAAAGACGCTGACCAGCCCGACCGAGGCAGAATCCTCGCAAGCGTCAGCGGCGTTGTTGCGGCGACGGTTGGATCCGGGTTCGAGGCCGTGGGCCGCTCAGTTGCTTGATGAGCGGCCCACCCCTTACCGGGAGTTTGCTCCTCATCCATCCCCCTGCACCGGGTCGCTCCTTGTAGCGACCGTGCGGGGTGCTGCGCCATGGTGCAGACGACGTCCCGCTGGACGCCTGTGCGATAGCAGGCGGCTTCCTTGTGGTCTTCGTGGTTCTTGGCCAGCCCGGTGTTGCTCGGGTCGTAGCAGTGCAACCCTGGATCGGCGGCACTCCCCCAGGCGGCCAGGGATGCGCAACCCCTCGGCCGTGGAAAGCCCTCGGAAACCAGCAGCGGATATGAGTCGTTAGGCGTGTCCTGGGCGATCTTTATGTGGTTGGCGACCAGGGCCACGTCTCGGTCACCTGTCGAATAGGTGATGTGCAGGAGCACCTCGTAGAAGACACACGCCTGCGGCGCGAATTGGAAGTACGTCGCCGAGTCACACTGGATGATCCGATCGGGGTGTCGACATCGTTGAGCAGTTTGTACTTGCCCTCGACACATATGCATTCACGCCCAGCGCATTCCGGCGTTGCGTGATCGCGGTGTGTGATCGTCTTCGGGTGTGAGTCGTCGCGGACCGTAGCTGGAATCAGGCCGGTGTTGGGTCGGATGGCATCCAGGCGCAGCCGAGGACCCTTACTGCCAACCCGAAAACCGGAAAGGTCAAACGTTAGGCAATTTGTCCGAACTCTCAATGTGGGGCAAACGCAACTTTTGCCTGAACTTGATATGCGGCTTCCTACTCTGTCCGCTATGAGGAACCCTCTTGGTCAGTTCCTACGTGCCAGACGCCATCTCACCACCCCCGACCGGGTGGGGCTCACGCGCGTCGGCGACCACCGCAGGACACCGGGATTACGTCGCGAGGAGGTGGCCATGCTGGCCGGGGTCAGCATCGACTACTACACCCGACTGGAGCAGGGCCGGCAACGCCACCCATCGGATCAGGTCCTCAGCGCCCTGGCGCGCGTCCTCCAACTCGACTCTGAGGCCACCGAGCACCTTCACCATCTCGCACACCCGCTGACTCGCAAGCGCAGGTCGGTCCGCGGGGTCGAGCAGGTCGACTCGACTACTCTGCGCCTCATGGACAGCTGGGATCACGCTCCGGCGCGTGTGGTGAACCACCGATTGGACGTGCTGGCCCAAAATCCGCTGAACGTGGCTCTCTACGAGGGGTTGGGCTACAGCGACAACCTGATACGGCTGACCTTCCTCGACCCTGCGGCACGCGAGTTCTATCCGGACTGGGAGCAGGAGGCCCGCGATAAGGTAGCCCACTTGCACGCCGCACTGGTGGCATATCGCGACGATCCGGCCCTGCCCGAGCTTGTCGAGGAGCTATCGCTTGCGAGCGAGGACTTTCGCCAGAAGTGGGCTCGCTACGACGTAGGGTGCTGGGCCTGTAGTCATAGAACCAGACGGTTCCATCACCGGGCGGTCGGTGCGATGACCCTTCGCTTTCAGGCTTTCGCCGTCAACCACGTTGCCGGCCAACAACTCATCGTGAGCCAGGCCGAGCCCGGTAGCCCCTCCGAGAACGCCGTGGTCAAGCTGGCCGCTCTCAACGTCAGTCACAGGTGATTCGAGCGGACGGGCGGACCTGAGTGCCGACGCTGTGGATCCTCTCGCCGTCGAGCAGACGATCGCCGCGAGACTGCGCGTGGGCGAGACCGACGACGACCAGGGTCACGCCGGGTGCCAGGTGCTCGCGCAACCGGGCGAGGCATCGCTGAACGCATGTGGTGGATTGCGGCAACGCAGGTGATGACGTCGTGCGGGCCGGGCGGTATCACACGCAGCGCGCCTGCGGCGGTGAAGGTCACCGGAACTACCGACGGTGTGAGCTCCCGTGCCCGGGTGACGATCGCGGGGTCCACGTCCACACCGTGGACCACTCTGGCCAGCGAGGCCAGTAGCCTGGCCAGGTCACCGCTGCCGCATCCGACGTCCAGCGCGAGCCGAAGCTCCTGGGGAGCTGCCGCAGGATCCACGGGTGGTAATGGGCGTTGTGGTCCCACGGGTGGGCGGCGTTGAAGCGGTTGATGGCCTGAAGGATGCTGGGCGGGGGTGTCATCACGGCGTGAAGTCCATGAGATCTTCGGTCGTCTGCGATACCGCCGTCAGGAAGCATCGGAGGGCACATGCAGGCCACACGACATCGTGATCAGCTGCGAAATGTTGAGAACCACCGAGACAGCGGTTGCAGCTGGGTCGCCGTGCCAGCTGACCGGGACAACCTCACCCGCCAGGTGGAGGCGCTCAACCGGGCGTTCGCCGCACGGGGGCCCGAGCTGCGTGACGCGATCGTCCGGCTGTTCCGGGCGCTCGACCCGGTCATCGAGGCGTACCGGCGGACGGCGGAGCAGCTGGTCAACTCCGACGGCTTCAAGCAGCTTGTGGCGTTCGCGAACTCGCCGCAGGGGCAGGCGCTGATCGCGGCCGCTGAGGCGGGGGAGCTGCGCAGGCCGGACCCGTGCTGGTGCCTGTGTGGTGCGCCCACGGTGACCGGATGGGCATCTGCGACGGCGAGTCGGTCGGCACCGTGACGCGGGTGTCGCCATCGCTGGGGAGGGTCGACGTGCAGGTGTGCGGGCCGTGCTGGGAGGCGCATCTCGCGCAGGCCCGCCGGTGACCGGCGCAGCTCGCGCAGCACCTGGCCGCCCTTGCCGATCCGGTATTCGGGGGTCGTATGGCATGTTGGTGATGCCTGGTGCACTGTCCACGGATTGATTGCTTCACCGGCCGAAATCAGTTTGCGAGTGTTCGCCCCAGGCTGCTTCACTCGGCTGCCATGACGGCTGTAGATGAGCTGATCCGCCCTGATCGTTACCCGCGTTCGTCCGGCTATGACCCGCGCTGGCTGCTCGATCTGGACATGGGGCCGAACCCGCTCTGGCTGCTGGAGGACCTGGCCGGCGACCTGGACCTACGGCCCGGCATGCGGGTGCTTGACCTGGGCTCCGGCAAGGGCGCGACCTCGGTGTTCCTGGCCCGGGAGTTCGGCGTTCAGGTGGTGGCGGCCGACTGGTGGATCTCGACGCAGGAAGCGAGCGCGGTCTTCGCCGAGGCCGGCGTCGCCGACCTGGTGGAGGCGGTCCGGGCCGAGGCCCACACGCTGCCGTTCGAGGGCGAGAGCTTCGACGCCATCGTGAGCATCGACGCCTTCGAGTATTTCGGCACCGGCGACCACTACCTGCCCTACCTGGCGCGGTTCCTGCGCCCAGGGGGCCAGCTCGGCATCGCCACCCCGGGCATGACACGTGAGGTCCGCGATCTCGGCGAGATCCCCGCCCACGTCAAGAAGGTCGTCGGCTGGGAGGCGATCGCCTGGCACACCCCCGACTGGTGGCGCTTCCAATGGGAGATCACCGAGCAGGTCACGGTCACCTCCGCGCGCCTTCAGGAGGACGGCTGGCGCGACTGGCTGCTCTGGACGCGCGCCGCTGCCGAGCATCGGCCACAGGCCGCCACAGCGGAGCAACCCGTGCTGGACATGCTCACCACCGACCGCGGAGAGTTCCTTTCGTTCGCCCTGGTCACCGCACGCAAGAACTGACCAGCGCCCGACGGTAGGCCACTCCGGACTCGTCCTCGCGGCCGAGACACCGCAACGGCTCGCCGCAGGTCGAGGAAGGATCAGACTCTGGCCACTTCCCCGACCCCAGTCTGTGAAGCTGACGTCGCCTTCGGTGCCCGGCGTCCGGGCATCCACCAGTTGGCCTTGCCGCACAGTTCCATCACCGCGGGGACGAGGACCATCCGGACGATGGTGGCGTCGATGAGCACGGCGACGGCCATGCCCAGACCTCCCTGCTTGACCGCGACGTCGGAGCCGAACAGGGAGGTCGTGAAGACGGCGATCATGATGGCGGCCGCGGCGGTGATGACCTTGGCGGTGCGCGCCAGGCCGCGAGTGACGGCCATCCGGGTGTCGCCGGTGCGCTCGTACTCCTCGCGAACCCGCGAGATCAGGAAGACCTCGTAGTCCATGGACAGGCCGAACAGGACCGGGAACATCATCATCGGCACCCAGGTCGTGATCGGCATGTCGGTGGGGAAACCGAGGGCCGAGCCCAACCATCCCCACTGCACGACCGCGACGAGCACACCGTAGGCGGCGCCGATCGACAGCAGGTTCATCACGGCGGCCTGCAGCGCGATCGTGACCGACCGAACCAGCGCGATCAGCAGCACCAGGGACATCACGATGACGACCGCGATCATCAGGGGCAGGCGCGAGCCGACCTCGTCGGCGATGTCGATCGTGCCGGCGTTCGGGCCGCCGACGTAGATCCCTTTGCCGCCGGGCGCCTTGGGCAGCACGTCGCCGCGGAGCTGGTGCACCAGGTCTGCGGTCGCCGCATCCTGGTATCCGGTCTTGGGGAAGGCCATGAAGGTCGCGGCCTGTCCGTCCTTGCTGATCCGAGGCTGGGTGACGGAGGCGATGCCCTCGGTCTTGCCGACCGCTTCGACGACGGCACGCAGATCGGCGTCCTTGGAGTCGACCTGGGTAGCGAAGATCAGGGGTGCGCCGTAGCCGGGACCGAAGCCCTCGGAGACGATCTTGTATGAGGTGTAGCTGCTCCTGTCGTGGGGCTGGACACTGGCGTCGGGCAGGCTCAGCCGCATCGACAGCGTGGGAGCGGCCAGCACCAGCAGGCTCGCGCCGGCCAGTGTCGCGGCGACCAGCGGCTTGCGCTGCACCACGCCGGCCCAGCGCTCGGCGGGAGTACGGCGCCCTCGGGATGCGGCACCGACGGGTTCGTGGCGGCGGGACGTGCGACGGGGCAGGCGCAGCGACGTGATGTTGCGGCCGGTGAAGCCCAGGAATGCCGGCAGCAGGGTCACTGCGGCGATCATCGTCACCAGCACGATCACCGACGTGGCGATGGCCACTCCGGTCATCAGCCTCTGTCCCATGACGACCAGGCCCAGCAACGCGATCACGACGGTCGTACCGGCGAACAGCACCGCGCGACCGGCGGTTGTGATGGCCTTGACCGTGGCGTTCTCGGGTTCATCGCCGTCCTGCAGGCTGTCCTTGTAGCGGGTCACGATGAACAATGCGTAGTCGATGCCGACGCCGAGCCCTATCGTCGCGGCGAGGATCACAGTGAAATCCGGCGAGGGGACCACGTGCCCCACGACCTTCATCAGGGCGATGCCGCCGAGGATCGCCAGCAGTGCGGTCACGATGGGCAGGCCCATCGCCACCAGTGACCCGAAGGCGATGAACAAGATCACCGCTGCCGCCAGGACGCCCACGCTTTCGGCCGGACCCTGCGCGGGCGTCTCGGCCTTCTCTGCCCTGTCCCCGCCCAGCCCCAGCGTCACGCCGTCGCCGGAGGCTTCCTTGACCGTGGTCACGAGGTGCGCCACCTCGGTCTTCTCCACCTCCTTGGAGGTCAGCGGGATGATCGTACGGGCGATACGACGATCCTGCGTCACCAGATTTTTGTCCTGATACGGCGAGGTCACCGGTCCTGTGATGGGTGAGGCGGCTAGATCGGCGACGACCTTCTCGATCTTTTGCCGGGCGGCGGGGTCGTCGATCCCCTTTTCGGCCTTGATCGCGAGAGTCAGCGTGTCCCCTTGCTGCTCGGGGAAGTGCTTCTCGATCAGCGCCTGCGCCTTGGCGGACCCGGAGTTCCCACCGGAGAAGTCGTTGTCGGAGGCGGCGCCGTAGCCGAAGCCGACGAACGCCACGGCGACCACGCCGACGATCCAGGTCAGGAGGACCAGGCGGCGGCGCCGGTAACAGAACCGGGCTAGTCTCGCCAGAGCTCCATCCGCGCGGGGATTCTCGGTTGGCATCATGTCTCCTCGAGTCGTGAGCGTTGCGCTCAATACTCGTGATCAGACTCCCCCGCGTAGTCGTGCAGCGGCAGGCACTACGCCGATCCCGTTACCGCGGATGGTGTACTCCTTCCGCAGTACACGCACTCAGTCGGGCCGGGGCGTGGGGTTGGCGATGACCGATCGCAGGAGCGGACGGCTGCCTCATGGCGTCTCCTCGGTGTAGTCGCGCGGTCCGCGGGCGCGTCCCAAAGCGGCGGATAGTGAGATGCCTCGGTCGTCTTATCGGCGTGCTCGTTCTGCCACCACGGCAGCGTCAGTTCTCACTACGACCCGGACTCGACCATGGCATACGTTCGGCCCACGCCATGAACTTCACGGGTTCGCCGTTCTCACCGAATACGACCTCGGCCGGCTGGTGATAGCGACGCATGAGTGGTCGCCCGCCTGTTGTCGACTTCCGCGTTCAGGTCAACGGGCCGCAGCGTTCAGCTGTCGTCGAACTGGTTCAGCGTGATGGCGAGTGGTTCGTCGAGACGGTGGAGAACTAGGCGGACATCGGGGCCTTATCCATCAAACACATTTGATGTATCTTGCTGATTGTGGCGTTGTCGAGTCCAGCTCCCCCAGCGTTCGTGCGCTTGGCCGCCCATCCGCTGCGGTGGCGGCTGCTGACCGAACTCGCGGACAGCGACTACCGGGTTCGCGAATTGGTGACGCTGGTGGGCGAGCCGCAGAACCTGGTCTCCTACCATCTGCGGCTGCTGCGTGACGGCGGGCTGGTCACCGCCATGCGCAGCAGCTACGACGGCCGCGACAGCTACTACCACCTGGATCTGGATCGCTGCGCAGATGCGCTGGCCGATACCGGCACCGTGCTACACCCGGCACTGAGCGGGAAGCATGCACCGCGCATGCCCCCCGTGGACCTGCGGCGCTCACCCAGCATCGGCGTGCTGTTCGTGTGCACCGGCAACAGCGCCCGCTCACCGATCGCCGAAGCACTGCTTCGCCACCGCACCGGCGGCCAGGTCGAGGCGGCCAGTGTGGGCAGCCGGCCAAAGCCGCGCCTTCACCCCAACGCCGTACGGGTGCTCCAGGACGAGTTCGGCATCGACGTCGCGGGCCAGCGCCCCCGACACATTGACACCGTGACCGGCCGCCGATTCGACTACGTGATCAGCCTGTGCGACAAGGCTCGCGAGGCCTGCCCTGATTTTCCCCACCATCCCCGGCGAGTGCACTGGAGTATCCCCGACCCCGCCGCGGCCGGCGACACTGAGCAGGCCAGTTACTCCGCCTTCCAGCACACCGCGGCCGATATCGACACCCGCATCAGGCACCTACTACCCGTCCTCACCGCCACTCGCTCGTGAAGGAGAATCCGCCGTGACAGCAGCCGACCACTACGCCAGCGTTCGCTACCTCGTCGACGATGTCCAGACGGCCATCGACTTCTACACCACCCAACTCGGCTTCACCCTGAACACCAGCGCAGCGCCCGCCTTCGCCGACGTCGTGCGCGGCCCGCTGCGGCTGCTGCTGTCCGGGCCGGCCAGCTCCGGCGCCCGCGCCACTCCTCACGACGCCACCTCCACCGGACGCAACCGCATCCACCTGATTGTCGACGACCTCGATGCCGAGATTGACCGACTACGCGGGACAGGCCAGTCATTCCGGAGCGACGTGGTGACCGGTCCCGGCGGACGCCAAATCCTGCTCACCGATCCCGCTGGCAACCTCATCGAACTGTTCCAACCCGCCCAACGGCCGAGCGCACCCACAGCCGCCACCCACCAGGCTTATGCGAATCCAGCCGCGTCGGTACAGGACCGAATCCCCTGCACGTCGATGGGGTCCTGACCTGCTGAGGGCAGTGTGCGCCCGGCCTGCCGCACGTAGGTCTCGATGACGGAACGCTCGGAGCCGGGGTGGCGCGTGGAGCCTTGCGTGCCGTCCGCCGGGTTGCCCTCGGCCACCGATATCGGTTCGACATATGCTGTGGGATGGAGGCCCGGAGTCAAGGTGGTGTGCGGGGATGCGCGAGTTTCAGCGCGGGGCGGTGCGGCTGCACATCCTGCATCACGCGGCCGAGCAGGACATCCACGCGCGTGGCTGACCGAGGAACTCAAGCGACACGGATACTCGATCAGTCCGGGCACGCTGTATCCGACACTGCATCGGCTGGAGGCCGACGGGCTGCTGGCGTCGCGGCAGGAAGTGGTCGAGGACAGGGTGCGGCGAGTGTACAGGGCCACTGAAGCGGGCGTATCCGCGCTAGCGGAGGATCGTGCGGCGTTGCGAGAGCTGGCACGCGAGGTGTTGCCCGAGGTGGATCAGCCGCAACCAGGGACTGCGTAAGTCATGGCGAAGCACAGCTTGTGAAGCTTGCGACGGCGTTCAGTAAGACGATCATCGGCGGGCAGGCCTGCCCCCGGACCGATGTCAGGAGTTGCGCGGGGCTACCAGACCGGATTCATAGGCGAGCACGACGAGCTGAGCGCGGTCACGGACCTGAAGCTTGACCATGGCCCGGTTGATATGGGTTTTCGCGGTCAGCGGGCTGATCGTCATGCGGTCGGCGATCTGGTCGTTGGACATGCCCTGCGCGACCAGGGCGACGGCCTCGCGTTCGCGGTTGGTCAGCTCCTCCAGCGCCCTGCCGGTAC
>Ga0310811_10009212_pt1 | contig 12734 bp, 13 predicted proteins | sample YCmetagenome_FD_207642 | JGI IMG/M metagenome (GOLD analysis project Ga0310811, IMG submission 207642) | Soil microbial communities from experimental microcosm in Duke University, North Carolina, United States - YC | ecosystem: Engineered > Artificial ecosystem > Soil microcosm > Unclassified ... | reverse complement strand
GTTGCGATCGCGAGTGTTGACTGCCTTGAACTTGCTACCGTCGATGGCAACAAGCGCTTGCGAGAACAGCTTCAGATCACGGCACAGCGTGACGAAGCGCCGACATACGTTGCGGATGCCTGCGCCGTTGTCACGACGGAACTCAGCAATGGTCTTGAAGTCCGGCGCGAGGCGACCCGTGAGGCACACCAATTCAACATTGCGTTGGCACTCCCGTTCCAGGCGACGACTCGATTGAACCCGGTTCAGGTAGCCGTAGATATAGATCTTCAGCAGCACGCCCGGATGATAGGACGGGCGACCAGTAGTCGACGGCATCGCGCCATCGAAGCCCAGTGATGCAAGATCAAGTTCCTCAACAAACGCCTCGATGATTCTGACCGGATTGTCTTCGGTAACAAAGTCATCCAGGCACTCCGCAAGCAGTGTCACCTGCTTTCGATCGTCACCTTCTATGAATCGTTTCATCCGGTCACCCATGCTGAATGAGTTAATCCAGTCTAGGCGATCAGCTTGTTTTCACACAAGCTCGACCCGTTACCGTCATCCGAGTCGCCCGGGCGACGGTCGTTTTCGAAGTCCAACGGCCATCGCGGCGGTCATGCGCGGTTCCAATCTCGATTGCGTACGACAGCGGCGCCATGAAGCGCGCCATGGGGAGCATCCAGCCGGTAGAATGCTCGTCGAGCAGTCTGAGCAGGCGAGCTTCAAACGAACGTCAAGCAAAATCCATCGCAACGTCAGGAAGATAAGGGCGATGACTAAATACTATGTAATTCCTATAGATAGCGATTGCATCGGATATTTCGGAATCAAGGAAGCCACGAGCCCCTACGACGATACTCCCTGGTTTTGCGGTGGGTGCCCTCAGGCATTTGGTGGGAATGACCAAGGTGGAATTTCGGAAACGCTGTACAGGGAGACACTGGAAGAATCGCATATGAAGGTCAGCTTGGTGCAAGGCGCCAGTTACTATAAGAAGGTTCATGAGCACAACGGCATGAACTTCTGGGTATGCACGAAGTTTTCCTATGAACCATCCAGCACATTGCCTAACTTCCTTAGGCGCCGTGAAGAGAAGTACCGAGAAACTACCGGGGCCGTCCTGAAAGTCGACATGGCGGAAGTTCCTACGACAAACCGTGAAGCCGCTGCGACTCGAGTGTTGCAAGTCTATTTCCGACGCACCGGAAGTAGGCCAAAGCCGCAGAGTATCAACCAGTTTTTGACGTCGGAGACCGCGGAGGCAATTAGAAAAGCAGCGGAGGTTGTCCAATCCGGAAGTTTGCCGTGATCGAAGACATCATTAGGCGTACCGCTGCCGCCGACCCGCGAATGTCAGGAAGGCAGTGTGTAACTGTCTCACCGGCAGCCGATAAGTGAACGTCGGGAAAGGCGGATTTAGGAGCGTTCGTAGTTGTCAATCGAACGGCCGGTTGCGGATGCGAAGCCAACGTCAGAATGTCCGAGCGATGACGCGTATGAGTGTCGCCTCATGGCCGGTCTCTGACTGACAGCGATCGGCGGCACGCTCCCCCCAAACAGCCATTCAAAATCCTCTATAGGGGCCGTTCGCAGCCGCTCGACATCGCTGCGCGTTCCCTGCAATTCTGGATCGGTGGGCCACTCATACCGCACGCCGCATGGTCGCCAGCGTTACGGCGGCGCCAAGCATCAGGAGCTGCGCGCCGCGCTCGTCGCGTTCATCACGATTGGCGAATGCCACGACCGAACGCGTGCCGTCATGGGCGATAAAGCGGAGGAGGTAAGGGCGGATTGCAGAAATATGTAAGGACTGCGAGGCGTTGGAGATACGGACCCGCGCGAGTGCGACTGACGACATGGTGACTTCCTTGAGGTTCGTTGAATTGCCACCTATTGAGGTATTCGAACTGAAACTGGCCCGCTAGCTGCCCGCGCGTCGAAATCAGCGCATTAATGGTGGTTGTATATCGCGGTCCGGTCGGCCATCGACACGCCCGGGCGTCCTGCTTCCGACGAACCACTTGCTACACCACCGTAACCACTTGTCGCGCCGTTCTGCGCAGCCACCTTGGCTTCGGCGGCCTGGATTCCAGCCGGATAGGTAGTGTGGTCGCCGTCGCCCACGTGATAGCCGGCCTTCTCGAGCTGGACGAGCTCGGCGCGCACTTGCGCACGGGTGACAGGCGCGTTCGATTGAGCGAACGAGACGGCCGGCGCGGCCAGGGCCGACGCGAGCGCGACGGCGGAAACGAGTGATTTGATGTTCATGGTGAAACCTCCAGTTATTAGTGTTGTCGGGTGCGAAACCGTTTACTGCGTTTGGTAAGCGCCGTCGCGCTGTGGTGAGCCGGGGTGCTGGGTGCTCAGACTGCGATGCTCGGGCGAGATACTTTTGGCAGCCAGCCTGCGCGTCCGAAATCAGCGCATTAATTGTGGCTGTACATCGCGTTCCAGTCGGCCATCGACACGGCCGGGCGCCCTGCTTCCGAGGAACCACTTACGACACCACCGTAACCACTTGCCGCGCCGTTCTGCGCAGCCACTCTGGCTTCGGCGGCCTGGATTCCAGCCGGATAGGTAGTGTGGTCGCCGTCGCCCACGTGATAGCCGGCCTTTTCGATTTGGACGAGCTCGGCGCGCACCTGCGCACGCGTCACCGGCCCGTTCGATTGTTGAGCGAACGAGACGGCTGGCGCGGCCAGGGCCGAAGCGAGAGCGAGGGCGGGAATGAGTGACCTGAGCATGGCGAAATCTCCAGTTGTTGGCCGCGAACGGCGATTTTTAGGTGTCGGGCAGTGTGCTGCGGCGACAACGGAAGTAAGTATAAACCCGTACTATTGATATAGTATAAATAATAGATTCTATCGATCGAATAGGCTGCTTCTAAAGCCCCATTAGCGGCGCCGGCGCTCGGCGCGTTGGGTGTTGCTATGGGCGCATGGATCACTGCACGTTATGGTCGCAAGGTCCGCCTAAAAATCGGCGATGTGGAAGTGGAAGCGCGCAGTATTGAAGAGGTTGATCAGCTGCTGCAGCGCGCTCGGGCGTTCAAGACAGCTCAGACAGAGGCCAACGATGAAGCGTGACCTGGACCTGATCCGCGAACTGCTGCTCCAGCTCGAACCCCGCCCGGTGCCGGAAACCGGCATCGAATGGCTTGCTTCTGAGGCTTGCCCGGTAACTGGTCGCAGCACCGCGGAGATTGGCTATCACCTGTCGCTGCTCGAGCAGGCGGGTTTTGTTGATGCTGGTGGACCGGATGTCGGGATCCGACAGGGGGTGTCAGGGATCGCTTTTCGCGGCCTGAGCTGGGCAGGCCACGATTTCCTCGAGTCCGTGCGCAACCCCGACGTGTGGAACAAGACGAGGAAGGTGACCACGGCTGTCGGGGGTATGACGGTTCAACTGCTCGCGGACCTGGCGAAGGGGTTCATCAAGAGGCAAATTGAGGACCATACCGGTGTCAAGCTCTAGCCTGCTGGATCCCCGCACCACGACATTGCCGACGCTCGTCACGGCCGCCGGCGATTGTGCCGGGGTGCGCTTTCTCGAGTTCTTCGCGTCGGCGATCCGCGATCCGCACAAGCGCCGCGCCTATGCGCGCGCGGCCGGCGACTTTCTTGCGTGGTGCGCCGGCGCCGGCGTGACGGCCCTTATTGAGGTGCAGCCGCTGCACGTCGCGGCCTGGATCGAGCGGCAGACGCAGACCCATTCGGCACCGACCGTCAAGCAGCGCCTCGCGGCCATTCGCCACCTGTTCGACTGGCTCGTCAGCGGCCAGATCGTGCCGCACAACCCGGCCGCGTCGGTGCGTGGCCCCAGTCACACTACGAAAAAGGGCAGGACGCCGGTGCTCGATGCGAGTGAAGCGCGGCAACTGCTCGACCGTATCGATGTGACGACGCCGATCGGGCTGCGTGACCGCGCGCTGATCGCGCTGATGGTGTTTTCGTTCGCGCGGGTCGGCGCCGCGCTCGCGATGCGGGTCGAGGATGTCTACGTGCAGCAGCGGCGGCTGTGGGTGCGCCTTCGCGAAAAGGGCGGCAGGCGGCACGAGATGCCGTGTCATCACACGCTCGAGGCGTACCTCCACGCCTATATCGACGGCACCGGTATCGGCGAGGATCCGAAGGGCCCGCTGTTCCGCACGATCCGCCGCGGCGCCGGGAAGCTCAGCACCACGCGGCTGCCGCAGGCGAATGCGTATGCGATGGTGCGACGTCGCGCGCTCGCGGCCGGCATCGGCACGGCGATCGGCAACCACACGTTCCGTGCGACCGGGATCACCGCGTATCTGAAAAACGGCGGCACACTCGAGAACGCCGCGGCGATGGCGAACCACGCATCGACGCGCACCACCCAGCTGTACGACCGGCGCCACGATGACATCAGCCTCGACGAGATCGAGCGGATCCGCGTTTAATTATGTCGCAGTCCATATCAAATATGGCCGTCTCAAGTCGGCCATGAAGCGTCATTCGCACGCACCGTTGCTCGGAAGTTCAGACGTCGGATCCACCCCAGAAAGCGGCCACTCAATTCGCGACCATGAACGTTGCTTTATCGCCTTTGCATGGGCGCGCGGCGGCCCCCGCCGTTTCAATCGCAATCAGAGACGGCGGAGACGGAATGGCGTCCTTTGCTTGCAGGAAGCTGACCAACATCAGCCGTAACGCCATCCGCCCCCGTCTGATTTCGCAGTCGGGCACCTTCGCCGCGTCAGTCATTCGGGCTTGCTCGAGCCTCGTGGCACGAGCACCGTCCTGAAGGACCCGGGAGTCTTCGACAAGACCACCTGGTCGGTCATGCCCTGATATGTGCCCAGCGGGCCCCAGAGAGGGTGTTTGCTTGAAACATCCCTGTGTTGTTCGGACCATGCGGTCAGGGCCTTTATGAGTGACCGTCTGGTCTCAGTCCTCCAGACGCAGCCCGACCTTCAGCGTGACCTGCCAGTGCATGACCTTGCCCTCCTCAATGTGTCCGCGTGTCTCGGACACTTCGAACCAGTGCATGTTGCGCACGGTATTGGCCGCTTTGCTTAGCGCCACACGCACCGCGTCGTCGCTCGATTGCGTCGACGAGCCGGTGAGTTCAATCAGTTTGTATACGTGTTCCGACATCGGGTTCTCCTTGGTTTGAGGCGGACTACGTGGCATCGCAATGTGCCACGATATCCAGGCATGATGTACGCCGCGGCTTACTGCTGCTTTCGCGATCGCGCGAGCGCACGCGTGTCAACAACTTACGGACGGTCAAGGCCGCCGCTTACTGGGATTGCTCATCGATCGTCGGCTTAGGTCCTCACTGCGTCAGCCATTCGGGCTTGCTCGAGCCTCGTGGCACGAGCACCGTCCTGAAGGACCCGGGAGTCTTCGACAAGACGACCTGGTCGGTCATGCCCTGATACGTGCCCATCGGGGTCTCCGCCGTGAACAGATCGGGAGCGACATAGGCGTGCTCGTCGGAAGATCCGGCGGTCGTCCGGGCATAGTCCCTGTCGAAGATGCCGAGCGAGAACAGCCACAGCACGGTTCGGGTCAGAGAAACGGTGACCCGATAGCTGCCACCCTCGACCGCACGCCGGCGCAGCGCCGCGAGTACGCCGACCGTGCCGAGCCAGCCCACCACGTTGTCGACAATGGGGATGATCGGCGGCGATTTCGGACGCGCGAGCGTGCCTTCGACGGCGAACAGCCCCGAGACGGCCGCGCCGATTTCATCGAATCCCGGACGATACTTCCAGGGGCCCCTGGCGCCGTGAAGCAGGACACTGGCATGGATCAACCCAGGCTTCCTGCCGCAGAGCTCCTCGGCCTCGAGACCATGGCGTTCCAGATAGCCCGGACGCTTGTTCGCGAAGAAGACATCGGCATCCTTCAGCAGGAGATCGAATTTCGCGCGATCCTCCTTCGAGTAGTCCAGGATCGTCGAGCGCATTCCGACCTGAGTGTCCCACGCAAACGCCTCTATCTCGCTGTCGTCGAACGGCCGCCAGATGTTGAGGACATCTGCCCCGTGCAAAGCGAGGTCTCTCCCGATGGCCGCTCCGGCAATCACGTGACCCATCCCAAGTGCGCGAATGCCGTCCAGCGGACTGGTGCCCTCTTTCATCAAAGGGATCGGCTCACTTTCGCCGATCTTTTCCACGTTGATCAGCGACATTCTCGAGAGGACCTCGGTGTACTGAAGCTCCTTGCTGAATTCCTCGAAAGTGCGCACCTTCGCGATGACGATCCCGGCCTCCGCCGCCGCATTCTCCAGGTCGTCCGCGCGCCATTGCAGAATGGCGTTGCGCACGGCTTCCGGGCTGGAGTCGCACCGCAGCAGGCTGAGTTCGCGGGCAGCCAGCTTTGGGTAGATGTTCAGGGGCACGACGTGTCGTCCGTCGCGGGTTTCGCGAAAGAGATTCGTATCGATCTTGAGGGCTGGAGGACGTCCATTGATCGTCTCCCATTTCAGATCGAAGAACCCGGCGAAGCGCCGCAACGCTTTACGAACGTCCACTTCGATGTCCTGTTCCTCGCCGGTCCGCAGTCGCCACAGTGCAGCGACGCCGACGGCCTTCGCGGCCAGGGCGATCGCGGACAACGAGCCGAACCGGAAGAGCGCGGGGATGATCGGATCGCGGCCGTGGAACGTGATCTTGCCACCGCTGTCCGCAGTCGATAACCCGACGTCTTTCAGTACATCATTGAGCGCGCCGTGCAGGTCGATATCCGCGTTCCGTGCCGGATTCGCGAGATTCGATTGAATGATTCCGGTGAGCCGATCCGGCCCGCTTTCGATTGCAAGATTGGTCGAGTCTTTCATTTGGGAAATTTCTTCGAGAAGGGAGTGTCAACTGCCCGCGGCCACGCCACGCGAGCCGCGGCCACGCGTGGCGTGGCCGCATCCGTACCTTTAACGCGCCTTTCCTTTGGTGCGCAGCTCGATGAGTCCGAGCAGCAGCTCATCGCGCTCTGCCTCCAGTTCCTCGATGGACAGCGATCCGACCTCGGCATGAACGCCGTCGATCAGCTTCTTCTGCACTTCCGGCGTCAGCTCCGGCGAGCCCAGTTCCTTCCACCCAGCCGTCATTGGGCCGGCGAACTGATGGAAGAAGTGTTCGATGCCACCCGGGCCGCCGCCGAGATGATTGAGCATCATGTTGCCCATCAAGCCCCAGCGCAGGCCCGGCCCCCAGGAGAGGGCGGTGTCGACGTCGGCGGCGCTCAGCACACCCTCTGACACCAGGTAATAGACCTCGCGCGCCACCGCGAACTGCAGACGGTTGGCGACGTGGCCCCGCAATTCCTTGTTCAGGCGCACCGCCTGTTTCCCGATCGACGTATAGAACTCCATGGCGCGCTGGATCGTCTCTTCCGAGGTCTTGGTCCCGCCGACGATCTCGACCAGCGGAATCAGGTGCGGCGGATTGAACGGATGGCCGACGACGCAGCGCTCGGGATGCAGCACGGCGCCCACCTGGATGCTGCTCATGGGCAGGGTCGACGTGCTCGATGCGATGATCACGTGGGGGGGCAGCAGCTCGTCGAGTTGCCGATAGAGATCCTGCTTGAATTCGAGCCGCTCGGGGCCGTTTTCCTGGACCAGATCCACATCCGTGAGTGCTTGTGCAAGCACGGGCGTAAACGTCAGGTTCGCTTGCGACGCGCCGGGCGCCAGGCCCAATCTCGTGAGCGCCGGCCAGGCAGCCTCCACGAACGCCCTGAGCTGGGCTTCGGCAGTCGGCGCGATGTCCGTCGCAACGACCTTCAGCCCCTTGGCGAGAAACAGCGCGGTCCAGCTGGCACCGATCACGCCGGTGCCGATGATGGCGATGCGGCGAATGGGCTGGCTCTTGGTATCAGTCATGTCATGTCTCCAATGCGTGGGTCAGACTTCGGCATAGGCGATGCCGGTGAGGTTGCCTTGGGCGAAGAGGAAGTTGCGCGGGTTCTTTCCATCGAGGTCGGCGGAATAGACGGAGCCGCCCAGGTCCGTGACGAACATCCGATTACCGGGAATGTCGAGTGCGATGCCGATTCCCTCCATCAGGTGCGTAACGAGGATTTCAGACGTCGCTGTTCCATCGATCGGCGCACGATTGACGCTATTGCCGCGCGGAGGATCGCCGCGGTCGGTCCAGTAGAGGACACGCTTCGCGAGGTCGAGCTCGAGGTCGATGGGCTCCGGCAACCGGTCGAACAGCACTTCGATGTCCGAGCGGTTTGCCGGGCCTTCACCCTGCGGAATCTCGATATTGGCGCGGAAGATGCGGCCCAGGCCGGCGTTGTCCGGACCTTTCTGCGTCCAGTAGAGCTTCTTGTGCTTCGGATCGATCGTGATTCCGACGCACCACCGGGTCTGGTCGAGACGGTCCTGGTCGCTGTGCCCGGTCGCGACCAGCGTGTCGACTTGAGAGCCGTCGAGGTTGGCGCGCATCACGCGCATGCCTTCCCGATCGCACCAATAGAGCGTGCCACCTGCCTTGTCGAGATGAATCTGCTTCGGTGTGTGCGTGACGCCTTGCGGGACGATGACCACGCGGTTCTTGCCATCCAGGTCGGCGCGTTCGATCGAGCCGTCATGGAGGCCGATCGAACCCATGTTGGTCCAGTAGATATGACCGGCATCCACGTCCACGACGATGCCGTCGGGGAGGCGGCAATCCGCGACGATCGTCTTGAGGTCGGATCCGTCGGGATTGATCGAGTGGATGCGGCCACCGCTCAGTTCGAGGAAAACCAAGCGGCCGGAGCGGGTCATGTCCGCGGAAATATTCGTTCCGCTGGTTCGGGGCGAAGTCATAGTGTGTCCTTTCGTGTCATTGCCGTTGGAAGAGAGACTGGATGTCGGGCGCGCGCTGTGTACCGCCGGGTAGCGATCTCGTCGATCATTACCGCTGGCTTTCCGATCCCTTCGCGATCGGAATCGGATGCCGTGAATTGCCCGGCAGGACGTTCATCCGAACCGCGACCACATCGAGGTCCGCAGTGCAATCACCAAGCGGTGGTGTCTGAATCGAACGGTTTGTAGTGCCAATTTTCTGATGGTAGTTGGCGGGGCAAAGGGCGGCTATTACATAAAGCTGGAATACGCCTCGTGTCCCGTACTCGTTAGAGGCATGTCGTTGCGTGAATGACCATTTGACCTTTGATGCTGTTGAAAAAGCCGGCGACGGTCTACATCGCGAGGCTTTCATGGGTCGCTTTACCCTTAACCGAACCGCGCGAACGGCTTGTAGGGCGTTCTGAGAGGTCGATTTTCTGGCCGGCGGTGGGCAACCAACTGCCGCGACTTTTTCAACAGCATCCCTTTGAAACCGGGCATCGCTGGCACGAAGTGTCGTAGGTCCGATTCGGGTCGATTTCGGCGGTTCGTCGGGAGCCCAGGTTCGGCCAGCAGCGGATCGGCGACTCAGCTGTCCGGTGAATGGCATTCCGCATCCGTTGGCGTTCGCCGGCCCCAACCGATTGATGCCGATCCTCTTTATCCAGTACTCTGGCGAAGACCTGCTTATCGGGATCGGCGGTTGTGATGAATCTGGATTTTCGGCTGCCGGTACCCGGAGACTCGGAATGGCTATTTGACACGTACCGGCGAACGATGAATGGTTTCGTTACTTCAGCGTATGGCTGGGACGACAACTTGCAGCAAGCGGGGTTTGCAAAAAGCCTTCGCCAGGGCTCTTGTCAAATAGTTACGTGGGAAGGCGGCCGATGCGGGTTTGTGCACTGGGACGTCGAACCGGATCTCGTATGGCTGAGGATGCTTTGTATCGTGCCGGAGATGCAAAACAAGTCGATCGGCAGTGCAGCGATTGCCAAGGTCATGTCGTTGTCCAGCTACTTACAAAAACCGCTATACCTGAATGTCTTCATATGCAACCGAACTGCCTATGACTGGTACAGCAGAATCGGTTTTGTCGAAATCGAAAACGACGGCAAAGTCTGCACTTTGGTGCTTCCTCCTTCGTCGTCACCGGCCCTTATGGAACCGCATGCGTAATCTCCCAAGCACCCTGTCCCCAGCGGGAACAGCCGGGTTCGTGCGTCAGCTTCGCTCTCGAAACAGCCGCTCGACTGGTAACGCCGTTCGTCGCCTCGTCGACGATGTTTCAAGCTGCAGTCTGCTTACCTGCCTGACCAGCGTGGCAAATGAATCCGCCTGCATTTTTCTCATGATGTTGCCGCGATGTACCTGCACGGTGTATTCGGTGATACCAAGATCTGCGGCCGCCTGCTTGTTGAGCCGGCCGCTTGCGAGTAACGGTAACAGCTCCTGCTCACGAGGCGTCAGCGATTGGTGGAGAGCCTGGAGTACCGCTGTATCTTCCGCCTCCTTGCGAAGAACGTGCGCCCTGGCGATTGCCGCATCAACCGCGCGCATCAACGCGTCTTCATCGAGTGGCTTTGTGAGGAAGTCAATAGCCCCGCCCTTCATGGCGAGGACCGTGGACGGCACATCTGCCCTTCCGGTAATGAAGATGATCGGAATCTGTGAGTCCCTGCTGACAAGCTTCTGGATTTCCAGCCCGCTCATGCCTGGGATTCTCATATCCAGGATCAGGCATGCGATGACATTTTGATGCGGCGTGTCCAGAAACTCTTCGCCAGAGTTAAATGTCTGGACGTCTCTTCCGCTTGAGCGCAACAGCGCAGCGAGTGCTTCTCGCACGCGCCCGTCGTCGTCGACCACGTAGACTAATTCGCTCGCGGATTCCATAGAACCTCTCTATCGTTAGGTGAAAGCCTTTCCCTGTTGGACTAACGGTTTTAAATGTCTGCTTGCCTTCGCGGCCAACGCGTACTATCGATCCATCCACAATCGTCGCAACCCTCTTCGACGAGATCCGCTCGGTGTGTCCGGATGACGGATCGGACCCGAGAAGGTCTTCGATGCCACCGTGGTCAGGATCGTCGAAACGGAGAAATCCTTCGCCGCCTTCGCAACCTGCGCGGCATTGTTGCGAAGCAGAACCGGATCGATCGACTCCGTGGCGAACGCCATTTGCGACAGATGGTCGATCAGGATCAGCGTGTGATCTGCTGGCGAAAGCAGCACTTTTCCCAGGTTGATTCAGCAACGTGATATCGCGTGATGAAGACGGGCCCGCGCTGAGAGCGCCAGGTTGCGACAATTGTGGACGGGTCGGACATGGATGAGAGCCGCAGGAACGATTTCGAAGGAGCGATAGTATTTGACCTTCTCAACTTAAAAAATAGAATGGAACGAATGGATTCCATTCCGTTTCTTTCATGCCTTCTCTTCCCGATCTTGAAGCCTGGGCAATATTTGCCCGTGTTTCCGATCTCGGCTCGTTTGCCAAAGCGGCCGAGTCGCTCGGCAAGTCGCAGCCCACCGTATCGAAGGCGATTGCCCGCCTGGAGCAACGGCTCGGAACAGCGCTGCTATATCGGACATCACGCCGGCTGTCGTTAACCCCGACGGGCTGCATGGCCCTCGAACGCGCGGTCCGCATCCTGAACGAAGGTGAAGCCGTCGAAGCCGAGGCATCGGCGCAAGCGCTCACGCCGCACGGCACTGTGCGCGTCAGTGCGCCGATGTCGTTTGGCCTCAAATATCTGACGCCGCTGATTCCCGAATTTCTCAACCGCTATCCCGACGTCAACGTCGACCTGTCGTTGACAGATACTGTGATCGATGTCGTCGCCGAAGGGTACGATGTGGCACTGCGCATTGCCGAGCTGCCGGACTCGTCGCTACGCTCGCGCAAGCTCTGCGAAGTGCGCCGGCCGCTCGTCGCAAGCACGGACTATCTGTCCCGCAACGGCCGCCCGACGCATCCACGGGAGCTCGCGAACCATGCCTGCCTGATCTACACCAATCTGCCGACGCCCGGCCAATGGCGCTTCCGTCATGCGTCCGGAGACGAGTGCGTGGTGCCCGTGAAGGGGAGAATCAGCAGCAACAATGCCGAGGCCATTATTCCGGCACTGCTTGCGGGACTGGGTCTGGCGCTGCAACCGGAGTTCGTCGTCTGGGATGCGCTGTGCAGGGGCGAACTGGAGGAAGTCTTACCAGACTGGCAGATTGCGAGAGTTCATCTCAACCTTGTCACACCGCCTGGCGGTTTCAGGCCGGCGCGGGTGACAGCGATGCTGGCCTATCTCAGCGAATGTCTTGCGAGCGTGCCCTGGGCGCACACGGAAGACTGAACTCTCATGAATGCAGGAGTTGAGTGCGCAACAAGCTCGCCCGGGTTGCTTCGTCAGATCACTTGTTGGCGTTCGTGGAAGAGGTTGGCGTCATTCACATCGTTTGGTAATCCACAGCGGACCATACTGGTTTCAGGGCATCCACGATTTGTCTTCGCCGCTGGCCACGTGAAGCGCGCGACACTACGTCAGTGCTCTTCCTGAGCGACAGAGTTGACTGGACGGTCGCGCGGGCGGGATGCGGCCGTAACTGAGCGATGTCGTGGGTCGGTGTCTGCTTGAGGCTCAGTGGATATTTTCGGCTGCGGTGCGATGGTTTGTTCGGTGTCGAGCATACGCGCAGAGATGGCCGCGTGAATGACCGATATAGCTTGGAACCTGTCATAACGTTCATACTTGGGCGAGCGGCCGGTGAGGGTCGATCACGGTCGGCCCCGATGCCGGTGACTGTGATGGAGCGTGGGGGAATGGTCGTCAACGCGCAGATTCAGTAAGCCAATGGCAGGACTGCCGATCGCGGGCAACAGAGGCATCGATGCCTCGCGCCTGGATCTTGTCAATTGCGAAACAGTCCCGCCTTTTTGGCGC
>Ga0310811_10009211_pt1 | contig 12734 bp, 14 predicted proteins | sample YCmetagenome_FD_207642 | JGI IMG/M metagenome (GOLD analysis project Ga0310811, IMG submission 207642) | Soil microbial communities from experimental microcosm in Duke University, North Carolina, United States - YC | ecosystem: Engineered > Artificial ecosystem > Soil microcosm > Unclassified ... | reverse complement strand
TGAGCGGCGACCTCGATCGATTTCGTCGCACGTAATGAGTCCCGACCCCTTATGAACGAGGACAAGTCCGCCAGATATCACCGCCTGCGACGCCGTGCGTCCATCAGCAGCACGGTGCTGGGCATCGCCTTCCTGATCGCCGTCGTGGTGACCGGCGCGTCCGCGCACCTGCGCGCGTTCGCCCAGTCCATCGTTGGGTCGTCGTTCGTGATGACGGTCGCGTTATACGTCGTGCTGCTCGGGTTGCTGAATGAGGCGATCAGTCTGCCGTTCGCGTTTTACCAGGGCGTCACGCTGGAGCGCCGCTACGGTCTGTCCACGCAGACCACGGCGCGGTGGTGGCTCGACCACCTCAAGGCCGGACTGCTGGCGCTGGTGTTCGGGTTGATTGGCGCACTCATCCTCTGCGCGCTCATTCGATCGAATCCGGACCGCTGGTGGATTCTCGCCGCGGCGGTCTTCACGATCGTCATGGTCGGTCTTGTGCAGCTCGCACCCGTGCTGTTGCTGCCGCTGTTCTACGACTTCAAGCCGCTCGATCGCGAAGCGCTGGTGCAGCGCCTCGTCGCGCTCGCCAATCGCGCCGGCGCGACCGTCATGGGCGTCTTCGAGTGGCGGCTCAGCGACAAGACCAGGAAGGCGAACGCAGCGCTGACCGGCATCGGCCGGACGCGCCGCATCATCATTTCGGACACGCTGCTGACGCAGCACTCCGACGACGAAATCGAAGTGATTCTCGCGCACGAGCTGGCGCACCACGTGCACCGCGACATCTGGAAGGGCATCGCGCTCGAAACCGTGCTGATTGCGCTCGGGTTCTACCTCGCGGACGCGGTGCTCGCGCGTTTTGCACATTCGTTCGGACTGGCAGGGAAGGCCGATGTCGCGGCGCTGCCGCTCCTCCTGCTCGCCGCCGGCGCCGTGTCGATCGCGTTGATGCCGTTCGCCAATGCGCTGTCGCGTGCGCACGAGCGGCGCGCCGATCGCTACGCGCTCGACATGACGAAGAACGTTGCGGCGTTTGTCAGCGCGATGAAACGGCTCGGCGCGCAGAACCTCGCCGAAGAACATCCTTCGCGCCTCGTCCAGGTTCTGTTTTACACGCATCCACCCATCAGCGCGCGCATCGAAGCGGCGCACGCGTGGGCCAATAACCAGTAGCCAGCGGCGGTGTCGCCGGATAGCATGCGCCGGTGCTGTCATGCGAATCCGTGTATGTGAAAAGCCCGGGCGCGACACTCGCCGTCCGCCACTACGCCGGCAGCGGCGATCCGATCGTGCTGCTTCACGGCGGCCCCGGCATGGGCGACTACTTCGACACGTTGCCGGAGATGCTGTCGCCGCGCCGCGTCATCAGATACGACCAACGTGGCTGCGGGAAATCGCTGTGCGATGGGTCGTTTGACGTCGACAAGCAGATTGCGGATCTCGACGCGATTCGAGCGCATTTCGGCGCCGCCAGGATTCACCTCTTCGGTCATTCGTGGGGCGGGCTGCTCGGCCAGCTGTACGCGAAGGCGCGCCCGGACCGTGTTGCCAGCCTCGTGCTGTGCTGCTCGATGGCCAACACCGGGCGGAACGTCGCGAAGATGGAAAGCAAGGGCATCGCGGAGCGGGTCATTGGCAGAAAGAAGCGCACGCTGGGGTGGCTGGCCGCCGGGACGATGATGCAGCTGCCTGGAAGGCTTGGGGATGTTGGTTTCGGCTTCGTCATGCAACAGCTGCTGCCTCATTACGTCGTGCACCCCGAGCGGGCGCCGAAGCACTTCGACGTGAACCGCGCGAGCAAGCGGGCGTGGCGCGGCACGGGCAAATCCATTAGAGAGATTCCGGAAGACTATCTGACACGCATGGCATTCGACGCTCCCGTGCTCATCGTGCAGGGAGAACGGGACGTCATTCGTGAGACGAACCCGTTGCTCGCCGAGCGATTTCCCGGCGCGACGAATGTTCGCATCCCCGATACGGCGCATTTCCCCTGGGTGGAGGAGCCGCAAATGTTCTCGAAGACACTGCTGGATTTCTACGGCAGCGCGACGTAGGCGTCGCGGCACGCGAACATCAAAACGAGCTGACGAGCACGATCAGAATCCAGTAGCCATCCTGTCGCGCGAGCAGCACGTTGGACGGCACGGTGATCGCCAGCGGTACTGACGAAGACAGGCGAGAACCATCGAGATTCACGCTGCACGCGTTCCTCCTGACGCTCTCCGCAATGGTTTGAGCCGCGCGATATCAGCAGGAGTAGCATATGCCTCGTGTGGGAGGAGGTGCGTGTGGACAGAATGACTCGCCGGGAAATGATTCGGACCGGTGCGAGTGCCATCGCCGGCGCCGCAGCCGGATTTGCGGGAACGCGCCTGTCCGCTCAGGGTGGTGTCGTCAACCCGACGCCTCCACCAGCGAGAGACCCGCGTTTTCCTCTGCCGCCGACATGGTCGCGCGAGCTGAAGCAGCTGGCGCCGAATGTCTATGCGTACACGCAGGGCGGCGGTCCCGATATGAGCGGGCCCGGCGTGTCGAACGCGGGGCTCATCGTCGGTCCGGACTACATGCTGGCGATTGACGCACTGCAGGGGCCGATCCCCGCGAAGGACTTCATCTCGCGTGCACAGCAGGTGGGACGCGGCAAGCCGATCGGGCGCCTCGTCAACACGCACCATCACGGCGATCATGTCGCCGGCAATCAGTTTTTCACGGGCGCTGAGATCAGCAGTCACCCGTACTGCAGGACCGAGGTGCTCAAGGCGGTGGCGAACACGCCGAAGACGTGGACCGCGACGCCGAACGTCGCGCAGGGCGGTGAACCACGCGTGCTCGTGCCGCCGACGGTCACCTTCAAGGACGATCTCACGTACTTCCTCGGCGACACCGAAGTGCGCCTCGTCTTCGCCGGCCCCGCGCACACGTGGGGCGATTTGATGGCCTACCTTCCGCAGCGCAAAATCCTGTTCGCCGGCGATGTCGCGTTCTTCTGGGTGGCGCCGTACGCGAACAACAGCTACATCACGAAATGGATCGAGACGTGCGACAAGATCGCCGGCTGGGACGTGGACGTCATCGTCCCCGGCCATGGACCGATCGCCGGGAAGAATGAGCTGGCGGTGATGGCGAACTACTTCCGCGTGCTCGGCGTCGAGGCGCGCAAACGCTACGACGCGAAGATGACCGCCGGTGCCGCCGCCGCGGAGATCCGCCTCGGACGGTTCGACAACTGGGTCGGCCCCGAACGGCTGATCATGGATACCGTCCGCTGGTATCAGGAATGGGACGGCACGCTGACGCCCGACTACGACGCCAATCGCGTGCGTGAAGCAACCATCGAATACAACGCGGTGAAGGTGGGGGCGAAGAAGACGGCCGCGATCATCCCGATGCAGCGAATGATCGCGGCCGCTGAACCCTGTTAGGCGGTGTGACCGTCGAATAGCTTGAGCGCCAGCGTGCCGTGCGTTGCCGCGGCGCCGGCGCGCAGCGCCGCCGCCAACAGCGCCGCTTCGGCCACTTCCTCGCGCGTCGCGCCGGCTTTCTTCGCATTCCGCGTATGCACGTCCAGGCAGTACGGGCACTGCGTGGTGCAGGAGATGGCGATCGCCATCAGCTCGCGGTACTTCCGTGGAATCGCGCCGCCTTCGCGGCCGATAATTGCATCGAGCGCGACAAAACCTTTGAATTCCTCCGGCGCGAGCGCCTTCAACTCGCGCAGCAGCTTGAGATCGTCGTGCTCGTGATAATGGGTCATCCGTTCGTCCTCCGTTCGTGGTTCTCCATCGATATGCCAGGCAGCTGATCGATCCATTGTTCGATATCGCGCCACGCTTCCCGGCCGCAGTGCGCAACCGGCCGAACCACTGACCAGAGCACCTGGGTCCGCGCCGGATGCAGCAGCGCACCCGCTGCGACCGCGTGTAATTGGCTGTAGGCGAATACGCCGAGAGCCAGGAATGCGCCCGGTGCAGCAACCCAGAATCTGGCACGACGCGACATCGACGAATGATAATAGCCGCCATGACGAAGATGATGATGCGGTGTGCTGTCGCGTGCGTCCTCATAGGGTGCTGCTCGATGAGTGCCCGCGCGCAATCGTCACCGCCCGTTCGATCGGATCAGGACATCCTCATTCAGCTCGAACACGACTGGGACGCCGCCTTCCATCGGCACGATCAGGCGTTTATCGACCGCATCCTCGCCGACGAGTTCATCGTCACCTACGACAACGGCGTGCGCGGCGATCGTGACCTCGAGCTGAAGCTCGCGCTTATCGACGAGAACGTCGAGTCCTCGTCGATGGACGAATTCATCGTGAAGGAGTTCAGCAACACCGCCGTCGTCTGGTTCACGCTGCACCTGGTCGGTCCGATCAACGGCGTGCGTACCGACAACGCGTACCGCTTCACGGACGTGTTCGTGTTGCGGGACGGACGCTGGCAGTGCGTTTCGAGTCAGAGCACGAAGGTGCTCGCGCCGGGCGAAAAGCCCTAGTTACCCGCCGAGTGCGATCGTCAGCGCGACGAGCACCACGCCGAGCAGCACCATACACGCACCAACGGCCCACGGCGACAGGTCGATGGCGTGGCCGTACTCCATGCCGGCGATAAGCAGCATGCCCACGGCAACGGCGTTGGACACCCGCAGCGCCGTCGATGCGTCGTGAATGATGACGAATGGCACGGCCACCGGCAGTGTCGACAGGAATACGAGCAGGAACACGGCCAACGCGCCGTACCAATCGGCCGCCGTCAACGCTCGCGGGCGGTGTTTCTGGGCGAACGTACTCAGTAGGTACAGCACGCCGTCGATGATGCCCCAGGCCAGATTGCATCCGAGCGCACCAATCAGCATCGCTCGGACATCAGCGCGTCCCGCGTCGGCGACGCTGAGCGTTCCGGTGAAGGTGAGCACCATGATCAGCCCGAAGAGCACTTCGGCGGTGCGCTCACTGGGCTCGAGCACGCGTCGGACGCGTACGGCGTTCATTGCGCGCGCGGCGGCAGCAGATACAGCGTCATCGCAAAGATCAGATAGACCATCAATACGAGTACGCCGACGAACCAGGCCGAGCGGCCGCTGCTCGTTACGAGCGCCGCCGTCAGGGCGGCGACGAGCATCATCACCACGGCACCGGGCCAGAACTGCAGATCCATCGGCTGCGGGCCCATGACATGACTCAGCAGGACCAGAACCGGCGCCACGAACAGCGCGATTTGCACGGCACTGCCAAGCGCGATGCTGACGCTGAGATCCAGGCGATTCCTGCGTGCCCCGGCGAACGCGGACGCCATCTCGGCGGCGGCGCCGACGAGCGCTACGACGATGAACCCGACAAACGCCGGTGTCATGCCGAACGCGTCGCCCGCGCGCTCGGCCGACGCCACGAACACTTCGCTGACGAGCGCGACCAGTAGAGTGACCACCGCCAGTACGCCGAGCGCGACGCCGAGCGGCAAGGACGTGCTCTCGTCGTCGTGCGGCGCGGCACTGGCGAACACTTCGCGATGCGTGCCGAGCGAGAACCACAGGCCGAGCGCATACGCGAGGATCAGCAGGCCGGCCAGGCCGACGCTCACCTCCGTGGTGAACTTAGCGACCGACGCCGCGCCGGCATCGCCGACGGCAGATGGAACGAGCAGCGCAATCGTGGCCAGGAAGAGAAGGCTCGCCTGCAGCCTCGCCCCATTGCGGTTGAATTCCTGGATGTGATGCTGAAGGCCGCCCAGCAGAAACGACGCGCCGAGCATGAACAGTGAGTTGGTGACGATGGCGCCGGCGATCGATGCTTTGACCAGCATGTACTGACCGGCGCGCAACGCCGCGAGCGCGATGACCAGTTCGGTGAGGTTGCCGAGCGTCGCATTCAGCAGTCCACCGACGGCGTCGCCGGTTCGCGTCGCCACCGCCTCGGTGGCACGACTCAGCGTTGCGGCAAGCGGCATAATCGCCAAGACGGACAGCACGAAGAGTAGCGTGTGTGCCGCCGGCGCGACTGAATTCGTCACAAGAACGGCTGGCACGAATGCCAGCAGCGGATTGCGGCGAACTTCATGAATCAGCGTCATTGCTGGCGCTGCCGCGATGTGCAAACGGGACACCGGCCGCTGATATCCGTTACATCAGGGTTTCAAGCGCACTCGACTCACCACATTTCGCCATCTCAGTGCTGAACAGTCGCCGCTCACCCGATTCGGCGTATTGGCCGTCGGAAAAGTCGACCTTGCGTCGTTGTCACTTGGAGCTTGGATCTTGGAGCTTGGATCTTGGAGCTTTCGTCTATTGCCACGTGGTGTACGTCAATGTGAAGGCGTGCGACACCGCAGATTCCCAGTTCACGACGCGCAGCTCGTACTCCATCGCCTCCAGGCCCACGCGGCGGAAAGTAATTGTCGGCGCGCCATCGCGCGGCGCCACGTCTTCGTGCACGAGCCCCGCGCCCGCGCGATACAGCTGAATGAGCATGCCGCGGGGACTGCCCTCCCATGACAGCGTCACTTCGACCGCGCCCTGTCGCTGGAGCATGAAGCGATACTTCTCGCACGCATAGAGACCCACGTAGCAGGCCGCTGTGTAGCTCGCGAGCGGGCCCACTGCTCCGTTGATGACCTGCGTTGTCGGCGCGAGGCCCGCGGGCACGTCGGGTCCAACGGTATGCGCAGGAGCCGGCGTCGTGAGCGTCGCCGTTGTCGGCGAGGACTGCACCGCTGCGAATGCTGATGGGGAAGTGGGCGGGAGAGTTGTCAGTCCTCCGCAACCGGTGACAAGGAAGGAAAGCGCGAGGACGATACCCCTGGGCTCGTTCATGGCCCGGCTGCACTGCAGGTTCCGATCCGAGCCAAACGGTGCGCCTGGCGGTCCAGGTGGGCAGCCAATGACCAGTTAGTGAGCCGCCAGCGACCCGGCTTACGCCGAGCTCTACGTACTTTGTTTACTTTGAGCGGACGACGAGCTCGCCGTGCATCATCTTATGGCCCGGCTCGCCGGTGAGCGCGCAGTAAAACGGAAACGTCCCCGGTCGATCCACCTGGAATTCGAACGTGGTCGATCCGCCCGCCGGCACGCGTTTGCTGATGCGGTACTCGTCGATCGTAAAGCTGTGGGCAATGTCGTCGCTGCGCACCGTAAGCTTCACCAGGTCGTCCTGTCTGACCTCGATGCGGGTGGGCGAGTACTGGAAGTCCTTCGCCACGATGGTGAACTCACGCCGGTTGGGAGCCTGATCCTGCGCGAGAAGCCGGACCATGGGAGGACCGGCGACGAGAGCACCGCCGACGCCGATAAGGATGAGCCCGAGCGAGCGGCGCGTCATTCTCATGTTTATTGGGACGCGGGACGAACTCCAATAGTTCGTCCCTAGAGGTTTTCGGCGGATCTACTCTTTGGCGGCAGGGGCCGCTTCCTGAGGCTGCTTTGCGCCCTCGTCCTGGAGCAACGCTTTGCGGCTTAGCCGAATCTTTCCGGTCGGGTCGATATTGATGACCTTCACCAGGATTTGCTGGCCTTCCTTTAGTTCGTCCCGGACGTCCTTCACCCGGTGATTGGCGATCTCGGAGACGTGCAGCAAACCATCGGTGCCGGGCATGATTTCGACGAATGCACCGAAATCGGTGATCCGCTGCACCTTGCCCATGTAGGTCTTGTTGAGCTCCGGCGTGGCGGTCAGCTCCTGAATGATGCCGATCGCCTTCTGCGCGGACTCGCCGTCCGCCGACGCCACGTTCACGCGGCCATCGTCTTCGACGTCGATCTTCACGCCGGTCCGCTCGATGATGCTGCGAATCATCTTGCCGCCCGGGCCGATGACGTCGCGGATTTTGTCCACCGGAATCTTGATGGTGATGATGCGCGGCGCGAACATCGACATGTTCGTGCGCGGCGTCGAGAGGGTCTCGGCCATCTTGGACAGGATATGCATGCGCCCGGTGCGCGCCTGTTCGAGGGCTTTGGCCATGATCTCGGACGTGATGCCGGTGACCTTGATGTCCATCTGCAGCGCTGTGATGCCCTGCGCGGTGCCCGCAACCTTGAAGTCCATGTCGCCGTAGTGGTCCTCGGCGCCGGCGATGTCCGAGAGCACGGCCCACTTGCCGCTCTTCTCGTCCATGATGAGGCCCATCGCGATGCCCGCGACCGGGGCCTTCAAGGGCACGCCTGCATCCATCATCGCCATCGATCCGCCGCAGACCGATGCCATGGACGAGGAGCCGTTCGACTCGAGGATGTCGGATACGACGCGGATGGTGTACGCGAACTTGTCCTCGCCGGGAACGACGGGCGCCAACGCCCGCTCGGCGAGCGCGCCGTGGCCGATCTCGCGGCGGCCCGGGCCGGTGAAGCGGCCCACTTCGCCGACCGAGAATGGCGGGAAGTTGTAGTGGAGCATGAAGCGCTTGTAGAACTCGCCGCTCACATGCTCGACTTTCTGCTCGTCGTCGGCGGTGCCGAGCGTGCAGCTGACGAGCGCCTGCGTCTCGCCGCGCGTGAAGACAACCGAGCCGTGCACGCGGGGAAGAATGCCTGCTTCAGTCCAGATGGGACGGATCTCGTCGAATTTGCGGCCGTCGAGCCGGTGACCTTTGTTGAGCACCTCGTCGCGCAGCACCTTCTCCTGCATCTCGTGGAAGATGTGACGCGCCTCGGCATGGTGCTCCTCGTCGAGCGCCTCGAGCAGGTCGTCGAGCACTTCGTCGACGCGGCTGTAGCTTTCCAGCTTGTGCAGGATGCGCATCGCGTCGCCGAGCGGACCGAATGAACGGTCGTGCACGGTCTTGTGCAGCTCTTCGTTCACCGGCGTGGCATTTGCCGCCAGCTTCTTCTTGCCGACCGCACTCTTGAGGTCGTCGATGGCCGCGACGATCTGTTTGATGGCGGCGTGCGCCGCCTCCAGCGCGCCAACGGCCTGCGCCTCGGTCACTTCCTTTGCGCCCGCTTCGACCATGAGGATGCCATCCTTACTGCCGGCAACTATCAGGTCGAGGAGACTCTCTTTCCGCTCGGCGTAGGTCGGGTTGATCACGTACTCGCCGTTGATGATGCCCACGCGCACGCCAGCGATCGTCTTCTCAAACGGGATCTCGGACAGTGCCAGCGCCGCGGATGCGCCAGTGATGGCGAGCACATCGGCATCGTTGTCCGTATCCGCCGACATGAGCAGCGCGATGATCTGCGTTTCGTAGTTCCAACCCGGCGCGAACAGCGGCCGGATAGGACGATCGATGAGGCGGCTCGTGAGCACTTCCTTTTCGGGCGGCTTGCCTTCACGCTTGAAGAACCCGCCGGGAATGCGCCCCGAGGCGTAGGCGTATTCGCGATAGTCCACCGTGAGAGGAAGGAAATCGATCCCCTCGCGCGGGCTCGCGGCATGACATGCGGTCACGAGGACGACGGTGTCGCCCGATCGGACCAGAACCGAGCCGTCGGCCTGCTTGGCCAACTTGCCGGTTTCTATGGAAATACGGCGAGGTCCTATCCGGACCTCGCGCTTCTGAACATTGACGTTGTGCATGGCGGAAGGAGCAGCTACTTGCGGATGCCGAGGCGCTGGATGAGCGCGGCGTAGCGATCCGAGTCCTTGCTCTTGAGATAGTCGAGCAGACGCCGGCGCTGGCCAACCAGCTTCAGCAGTCCTCGACGTGAATGATGGTCCTTCGCGTGGACCTTGAAATGTTCCGTGAGGTAGTTGATGCGCTCGCTGAGAAGTGCAACCTGCACTTCCGGGGACCCTGTATCGCTGTCGTGCGTGCGATAGTCCCCGATGATTCCGGTCTTGCGATCCTTGCTTAATGCCACGATGGCGTCCTCCACGCACGGCCCAGGAACCGCTGTCGGGCACCGGGCCGCCGTATTGCTAATTACCACTTAGTCAAAGACTTAACATTCTAAATCAGTACAACCTCGGGGTGCAAAAATCCGGAGACAGGCTGCGGTGTGCCGAGTCCGACGAGCGTCCCGCCGCCATCGAGCAGGCGCACCCATGCCGCCGCCCTGGACGGCAGCGTTCCAGCAACGTCGGCGGGGCGGACGTGCTGGCCGTGAGAGACCCGAGTGAGCCCTTCGGCGGTGACGATGACGAATGGAAAGCCCGTCAGCAGTTTTTCCATGGGAATCAGTAGCGTCTCGAGGACGGGATCCGGGATACGGGATCCGGGATCCGAAGGGTCGAGCCGGCCTCGCGTCAGGCCGTTCAGGTCAATCGCCTCGTCGAGGGTGAACTCTCCGCTGCGGGTTCGCCTCAGCGCTTCGAGTGTGGCGCCGGTGCCGAGCTGTTCTCCGAGGTCACGGACGAGCGCCCGGACGTAAAAGCCGGCGGAGCAGGTGAGCGCGATGCGCGCTCTTCCCCCGAGCACAGTCGAGCGGTGCGCGCATTCGAGCAGTTCAAGGCGCGACACGCGAACGGGCACGGCTGCGAGCTCGACCGGCTCGTCGCGCCGCGCAAATTCGTACGCGCGGCGGCCGCCCACCTTCTTCGCCGAGTAGGCAGGCGGGACCTGCATGTGCTCGCCTTCGAAGCTTCGCAGCGCCGCGGCGAGAGCCTCGGACGTCGGTGTGCGTCCGCTTCGACTCGTCTCTTCTCCCGTGATGTCAAGCGTGTCCGTCGTCACGCCGAAGAGAATCGTCGCTTCGTAGTCCTTATCTGACGCGGTGAGAAATCGCACCAGCCGCGTGGCGCGGCCGCAGGCAAGCGGCAGCACACCGGTCGCGAGTGGATCGAGCGTGCCCGTGTGGCCGATCCGCTTCTCGCCGAGCAGCCGCCGCGCCGTCGCCACGACATCATGCGACGTCAGGGCTTCGGGCTTGTCGACGACGAGAACACCATCCATGGTCGCTATGCGCGCGCCTTATCGGCTGCTTCGATTTGCTCAACGAGCTTGCGCTGGAAGAGCAGCTTCAGATCTTCGAATCGTCCCGTTGCGCTGCAGCCGGAGGCGTTCTTGTGGCCGCCGCCGCCGAACTCCTTCGCAATCGCGTTGACGTCGACCTCGCCCTTCGAGCGCATGCTGACGCGCCAGTCATCGGCGCCGGCTTCCTTGAAAAAGGCGACTGCCTCGATCTCTTTCACCGTCAGCGGCAGATTGACGATCCCTTCGGTGTCTTCGTAGGTACCGCCGCAATCGCGCGCCAGCGCCTGATCCACGTAGACGGTCGCGACGCGGCCGCTGCTATCGAGCTCCATCTTGCTCATCACCGCGCCAAACAGCTTCAGCCGTCCGAGATTGTTGCTGTCGTAGATGGCGCCGGCAATAGCCGGTGGATTGATGCCCGCTTCCATACACTGTCGGCAGATGTCGAACGTCCGGGGTGAGATGCTCGAGTAGTGAAAGGAGCCCGTATCCGTGAGAATCGCGATGTAGACATGCGTCGCGATCTCCAGCGTCAACGGGACGCCGAGCTCCTTCACCAGGTCGAACACCATTTCGCCGCACGCCGCTGCGCTCGCGTCGAACCAGTTCACGGCGCCGTAATTGGCGTTGCCGAGATGATGATCGATGTTGATGACGAAGCCGCGGTCGAACCCTTCGACGCCGGTGCGCGTCAGGTCGCCGCATTCCATGACGATGACGGCGTCGCCCGGATCGTCTATGCGGTTGGCGACCTCGATCCTGGACACACCTGGGAAGACGCGCAGCGGACCTGGCGGCGCGTCGCGGTTGACGAGACGAACATCCTTGCCCATCTGCCACAGGGCATAAGCCATCGCCAGCTGCGAGCCGATGGCATCACCGTCTGGACGCACATGCGACGACAGCACGAAGCGCTGCCGCCTGCGTATTTCGTCCGCGACCCGGGCGCGCACGGACACGTCAGTCGTCGCTGTCATCGTCACCGGATCCGGGATCCGGAATCCGGGATCCGCTGTCGGAGGAACGCTGTGCGTCCTGCTCGTGAATGTCGCGAAGGATTTGCTCGATGCGGTCCTGATTCGCGATCGATTCGTCGAACCGGAACTCCAGCTCCGGGACGCGGCGCAGGTGGGGCAGTCGCGCGCCGACCTGCCGCCGGAAGAAGCCGGTCGCGCGCGCCAGCGCCCGCGCCGTTTCCTTGCGCGCCTTCTGATCGCCGAGGCTGGTGTAGAAAACGCGGGCCAGCTGCAGATCCCCGGTGACCGTCACGCGTGTCAGCGTGATGAATCCGATGCCCGGATCGTGCACCTCGCCGCGGCTGAGGATGTCGCCCAGCTCCTCGCGAATCTGATCGCCTACGCGATCTGGACGATAGCTTTGCGCCATGGAATCACGCGGTCGCTACCTTCACGCGCTCCATGGTGAAGACTTCAATGATGTCGCCAACCTTGATGTCGTTGAAGCGTTCGAGGCCGATGCCGCATTCGAAGCCGGACTTCACTTCGCTGACGTCGTCCTTGAAACGGCGCAGCGAGCCGATCTTGCCTTCGAACACCACGACGTTGTCGCGCAGCAGACGCGCTGTCGTCTCGCCCGCGCGCGTGATGCGGCCGTCCGTCACCATGCAGCCGGCAATCGAGCCGACCTTCGGCACGCGGAAGACCTCGCGCACTTCGGCGGTGCCCATGCGCACTTCCTTGAACGTCGGTTCGAGGAGACCTTCCATGCCCTTCTTGATCTCCTCGGTGACGTTGTAGATCACCGAGTGCAGGCGAACGTCCACCTGCTCGCGCTCGGCCATGTCCGAGGCGTTGCGGTCCGGCCGCACGTTGAAGCCGACGATGATGGCGTTCGACGCTGAAGCGAGCAGCACGTCCGACTCGTTGATGGCGCCGACGCCCG
>Ga0310811_10009210_pt1 | contig 12735 bp, 13 predicted proteins | sample YCmetagenome_FD_207642 | JGI IMG/M metagenome (GOLD analysis project Ga0310811, IMG submission 207642) | Soil microbial communities from experimental microcosm in Duke University, North Carolina, United States - YC | ecosystem: Engineered > Artificial ecosystem > Soil microcosm > Unclassified ... | reverse complement strand
AGCGCCAACCCGTAACCCTTGAGGCTCTGGTCGACCAACCGCTCACCCAACTGCACCGATTCATTCAGGCGCATCGTCTTGAGATAGTGACGGATCGCCGAGCGGGCCTTGCCGGTCCTTACAAATCCAAGCCATGCCGGGTTGGGCTTCGAATATGGCGCCGTAATGACTTCGACGATATCACCGCTCTTCAGCTCGGTACGAAGCGGCAACAGCTCGTTGTTGATCTTGACCGCCACGCATTGATTCCCGAGATCGCTGTGAATCGAGTATGCGAAATCGAGCGCCGTGGAGCCGCGTGGCAGCGCCATGATCTTTGACTTTGGCGTGAAGACGTAGACAGCATCAGGGAAAAGGTCGATCTTGACGTGCTCGAGGAACTCGCTCGAATCGCCCGCTTCGCTTTGAATGTCGAGCAGCGACTTCAACCACTGATGGGCGCGCTTCTGCACGTCGTTCAGATCGGCGCCGCCGTTCTTGTATAGCCAATGCGCCGCGACGCCCGCCTCCGCGATCTCGTGCATCTTGCGCGTACGCACCTGAAACTCGATCGGCGCACCGAAGGGGCCGACAAGCGTCGTATGCAGCGACTGATAACCGTTGACCTTGGGAATCGCGATGTAGTCCTTGAACTTACCCGGCACCGGCTTATAAAGCGCATGCAGCGCGCCGATGCAGGTATAAGATTCGAGCGGCGAGCCAACGACGACACGAAAGCCATAGACGTCGAGCACTTGCGAGAACGAGAGCTGCTTATCGCGCATCTTCTTGTAGATGCTGAAAATCGTCTTCTCGCGGCCGGTGACCTCGGCATCGATGTGGGCGTCGGCAATCGCTCGCTGCACCGATTCAAGGATCTTGCCGACCACCTCACGCCGATTGCCCCGCGCGGCTTTCACCGCCTTTTCAAGCGTCGCATAACGGTGCGGGTTGAAGTTCGCGAAGCTGAGATCCTGCAGCTCGCGATAAGTGTTATTCAGACCCAGCCGATGCGCGATTGGCGCGTAGATGTCCAGCGTCTCACGGGCAACGCGCCGGCGCTTTTCAGCGGGCACCGCGCCAAGCGTACGCATGTTGTGCAGCCGATCAGCAAGCTTGACGAGAATGACGCGCACGTCGCGGGCCATCGCCAGGAGCATCTTGCGGAAGTTTTCGGCCTGCGCTTCCTCGCGACTGCGAAACTCCATCTTGTCGAGCTTCGACAATCCGTCAACCAGCTCGGCGACCTTCGCGCCGAACCGCTCGGCAAGCTCGGCCTTCGTCACGCCCTGGTCTTCCATGACATCGTGAAGCAACGCGGCCATGATCGACTGAGCGTCCAGCTTCCAGCCCGCGCAGGTCTCGGCTACGGCAACAGGGTGTGTGATGTAGGGCTCGCCACTCTGGCGATATTGCCCCAGATGAGCTTCATCGCTGAAGTGGAAGGCGGCCTTCACCTCCTTGATCTCTTCCAGGCTCAAATAGCCGGCGAGCATCGAGGTGAGCCTCGCAATGGAGACGACGTCGTGCTTGCGGGGCTGCTCGGGTGTGGCCGTCGGCCCGAACAGATGGCGGAAGGACTGCTCGAGGACGGCGTCGATGTACTTGCGCGCGGCGCCCGGTGAATCCTGTTCCCGTTCGAGATGCAGCGCCTCGGTGGCGGCGGAGGCAGACGATGGGGCGTTGCTCATGTTCGCCTCCGTTGAACGTTACTGGACAGGTTAGACGCTTGGCTTGACCAGGGGGCAAACCGGGCGGCACCCGAGGCGCCGCAACTCGCGGGTTTGATGCTTTAGACAGGCACCTTCTTCAGCATCTCGACGCCAACCTGCCCCGACGCGATTTCGCGCAGCGCGAGGACGGTGGGCTTATCGCGGCTCTCGAGCTTGGGCGTATGCCCTTGCGCCAGCTGCCGGGCGCGATAGGTCGCGGCCAGCGCCAGCTCGAAACGATTCGGGATCTGCTTCAGGCAATCTTCGACAGTAATGCGAGCCATGTTCGGGACTTCCTTCTTGATATGTTGCTTATTCTACCGTAACTGCGCCACCGGCCGCCGTTACTCGGTATGTGGCAGATGGATGCCGAGCTCGAAGAAAAGCTCGGTGTGGCGCGCATACTGCGAGGCAAAGCGCAGCCGTGTCGCCTCGACGACGCACTGCAATTCGGCGAGCGCGCGCTCGAAGTGCTCGTTGATGATGACGTACTCGGCATCGCTAGCATGCGCCATCTCGCCGCCGGCCGCCAGCAGCCTGCGCGTGATGACGTTGGGCTCGTCCTGGCCGCGCTTGTTCAATCGAACTTCGAGCGCATCGAGTGACGGCGGCAGAATGAAAATTTCGACGGCATTGGGGAACCGCTTCTTCACCTGCTGCGAGCCCTGCCAATCGATTTCGAGCAGGACGTCGTGACCGCTCTTCATCTGTTCTTCGATCCACAGGCGCGACGTCCCATAGTAATTGCCGTGCACTTCCGCGCTTTCGAGAAACTCGCCGCGGGCATGCTGCGTCAGAAACTCGTCGGCCGTCGTGAAGTGGTAGTGCTGCCCATCGTGCTCGCCTGGCCGCGGCTTGCGCGTCGTATAGGAGATCGACAAGCGGATCGCCGGATCGTTGGCAAGCAACGCATTGACGAGCGTCGATTTACCCGCGCCGGACGGCGCGACCACCATGAAGAGATTGCCAGGATAAGCGCCGGCGTACGGGTTAGGCGGCGCTTTCTCCGCACTGCGCGGGGCTTGGTTTTCGGGCGTAGCGTCGGTCATGCATTACTCCAAATTCTGGACTTGTTCGCGCATCTGCTCGATCAGCAGCTTGAGCGTCATCGAGGCGTCGGCGAGCTCCTTGGCCGCCGCTTTCGAGCCGAGCGTGTTCGCTTCGCGATTGAGCTCCTGCATCATGAAATCGAGCCGCTTGCCCACCTTGCCGCCCTTCTCGATCACGTGACGCGTCTCTGTCAGGTGCACCGCGAGCCGCGAAAGCTCTTCGGCGATATCGATGCGAATGCCGTACATCGTCACCTCCTGACGAATCCGCTCAGCGATTTCCTCCCTTGATACGATCGTCGCAACCGAATCCGGCGCGGCGAGGCCGAGTGCCTCCTGCAGGCGCTCGACAATCTTTTGCTGATGCTTTGCGATGAGCTCGGGCACGAGCGGCGCAATGCGCTGCAGGATCGCTTCCATTTCGGCGACGTTGCCGAGCAGCATCGTGGCAAGTTGCGCGCCCTCTCGCCCGCGGACCTCGATCAGATCGGCCAGCGCCCGCTTACCGCAGCCGAGTACTGCATCGCGCAGAACATCAACCGATGCGTCGCTTCCCATCAGCACGCCGGGCCAGCGCAAAATCTCGCCCGTACGCATGCGCTCGACGCCGGGGAATTTATCGAGGACTGCCTGCTCGAGCTGCGCGAGTTGCGCAAGCACATCGGCGTTGAGCGCACCCGCGCTCGGCGTCTCTTCGCTGCGCTGAACATTGATGCGGATGTCTACCTTGCCCCGCGAGAGCTTCGCCATCAGCATTTCGCGCAGTGCCGGCTCGCAAACGCGCACCTCCTCAGGCATGCGGAAATTCAGGTCCAGAAAACGCGAGTTCACTGTGCGCAATTCGACCGAGACGCTCATGTTTCCAGTCGCTTCTGCCACCGTGATCTCGCGAGTGGCGCTCGCATAGCCTGTCATGCTGTAAATCATCGTCATCTCGCGATTGAGGCCGTTTTTCCGGCCAGTTGATCGAGCCGCCCGGCGCGCTGTTTGTCGAGCGCCATCGAAAGCCGTGCCGCGTGTTTCAAGCAGACTTCCGCGTGGTCTGGCTGCTAGCGAAGCCGCGCTTGGGCGTGAAAGGCGCATTATCCCATTTTTGCCCTGCGCTCCCGCCGATGCCGACCAACAGCGCTTACCGTGATGCTGCTTGCGCGCGGCGGTAAAATCCTGGTTTCCTTTCCCCTGCCCAAATCCCGATCATGACCGATACCGTTCAACGTCCAAGCGGACGCCGCCCCAATGCATTGCGTGAAGTCCGCATCACGCGCCACTATACGAAACACGCGGAGGGCTCGGTGCTAGTCGAATTTGGCGATACCAAGGTGATCTGTACGGCGAGCGTGCTGGAACGAGTACCGGAGTTCCTGCGCGAGCGCGGCCAAGGTTGGCTCACCGCCGAGTACGGCATGCTGCCGCGCGCCACGCACACGCGCAGCGACCGCGAAGCCGCGCGCGGCAAGCAGACAGGCCGCACACAGGAAATTCAGCGGCTCATCGGGCGCGCACTGCGTGCGGTATTCGATCTCGAGCGGCTCGGCCCCCGCACGTTGCATGTCGATTGCGACGTCATCCAGGCTGATGGCGGCACACGCACGGCAAGCATCACCGGAGCCTTCGTGGCGGCACATGATGCTGTCACGAAACTGCTTGCGGCGGGCCGGATCGAAACGTCACCGATCACCGATTATGTCGCAGCGATTTCGGTCGGGATTTACGACGGCATCCCAGTGCTTGACCTCGATTACGAGGAAGACTCGCATGGCGACACCGACATGAACGTTGTGATGACGGGCAGCGGCGGCTTCGTCGAGGTACAGGGCACAGCGGAAGGCGTACCGTTTTCGCGTGACGAGATGAATGCGCTGCTCGATCTCGCGCAGCATGGCATCGCGCAATTGGTCGACAAGCAGAAGGCGGCGTTGGAGATGAAGCGTGACTGAGCGAAGCGACCTCAAAGATAGTTCGATTGCGCATACAGCGGGCGAGCACGCGTTCGCTCGCGTGGTGCTGGCATCGAACAACGCCGGCAAGCTGCGCGAATTCGAGGCGCTGCTCGGCGCTGCCGGAATCGCACTCGTGCCGCAGGGCAGCCTCGGGGTGCCCGAGGCGGAAGAGCCGCATCCCACCTTCGTTGAAAATGCGTTGACCAAGGCCCGGCACGCGGCGCGGCTGACGGGCCTGCCCAGCCTTGCGGATGATTCAGGCCTGTGCGTGCGTACGCTCGGCGGCGCGCCCGGCGTGCACTCGGCGCGCTTTGCGCAAGTAGCGGGCGGCCCCAAGAGCGACGCGGCGAACAATGCTCGCCTAGTCGCGGAGTTGCAAGGCAAAGCCGATCGACGTGCTTACTACTACTGCGTGCTCGTGATGGTACGGCATGCAGACGATCCCGAGCCGCTCATCGCCGAAGGACGTTGGCATGGCGAGATCCTCGATGTGCCGCGCGGGGCAAACGGCTTCGGCTACGACCCGCACTTCTTTCTGCCCTCGTTGGGCGCGAGCGTGGCGGAGCTTGAACCCGCTGTCAAAAACACGCACAGTCATCGCGCCCTTGCGCTGCGCGCGTTGCTTGCGCAACTTGTCGAGATGAATCGGCCCCCTCACGATGATTCGCGCTCTTCCCTTGCGGCGGATCGGCGGGAGGCATGATGGCAAGCCCCGACCGCGACGGCGTCGTTCACACGTTTCTCTCCCCCGGAAAGATCAATCTGAGCTCGCTTCCCCCGCTCGCGCTCTACGTCCATTTCCCGTGGTGTGTGCGCAAGTGCCCTTACTGCGATTTCAATTCGCATGAATGGAAAGGCGATCGCTTCCCCGAGGACGATTACCTTGATGCGCTGCGTGCCGATCTCGAACGCGCCTTGCCGCTCGTCTGGGGACGCCGGGTGCATACCGTCTTTATCGGCGGAGGCACGCCGAGCCTGTTGTCCGCGCGCGGACTCGACAGGCTGCTCTCGGACGTTCGAGCGCTGCTGCCCCTCGATGCCGACGCCGAAATCACGCTCGAGGCCAACCCCGGCACCTTCGAAGCGGACAAGTTCGCCCAGTTTCGTACGAGCGGCGTAAATCGACTGTCGATCGGCATCCAGAGCTTCGACGACAGACATTTGAAGGCCCTCGGCCGTATCCATGACAGCGGGCAGGCGCGCCACGCCATCGAGATCGCTACGCGGCACTTCGACAACTTCAACCTCGATCTGATGTACGCGCTACCGCAGCAAACGCTGGAGGAGTGTCGCGCGGAGATCGAGATGGCGCTTTCGTTTGCGCCGCCGCATCTTTCGCTTTATCACCTGACGCTCGAGCCCAATACGCTGTTCGCCAAATACCCGCCCGCGCTGCCTGACGACGATACGTCTGCCGACATGCAGGACTGGATCCAAGAACGGATGGCCCAGGCCGGTTACGAGCACTATGAAGTCTCGGCCTACGCGAAGCCGAACCGGCAGTGCAAACACAACCTCAACTATTGGCGATTCGGCGACTATCTCGGCATCGGCGCCGGCGCGCATTCGAAGCTATCGTTCGCACACCGAATCCTCCGGCAAGTGCGTTACAAACAGCCGGCCATGTACATCGAGCAGACACGCGCGGGCACGCCCGTGCAGGAAGAGCACGAGGTCGGGCCACACGATCTGCCTTTCGAGTTCATGTTGAATGCGTTGCGGCTCACCGAAGGCTTTCCCGTGCATCGATTCGTTGAGCGAACAGGCTTGTCGATGACTTTGATCGAGCCCGCATTGGGGGAAGCAGAGCAACGTGGATTGATCGTGCGCGACTTCGAGCGCATCGCGCCGACGCCGCTAGGTTTGCGCTTTCTCAACGATCTGCAGGCCCTTTTTTTGCGCGATAGCGACGATTAAACGTGTTAAATGTGCCGTCGTCGCGAAAATCTCCGCGTTTCGAGTTACAATCGCGGGCTCGGAGGGCTGGCAGAGCGGTTGAATGCACCGGTCTTGAAAACCGGCAAGGCTTTACGGCCTTCGTGGGTTCGAATCCCACGCCCTCCGCCAGAAAATCCCCGAACGCCTTATCTGGCGGGCCTCTCGCAAAATCCTCCCACAACTATTCTCACAAGTCGGCTTTGGCGTAGTCGGCCAATAGCCCGGCTAAGTGCCGACTGGGGGATTCCGTGGATACCGGCGCGAATACCTTCGCGGTCGCGCTCGGCGCCTTCTGCGCTTGAGGTTCCCTGTTGATGCTCGCCGCCCGTGAATGCCGCTTTCCGTGCGTACCGGCTTGCGTACCGCGCTCGATGCGCGCCGCCGCCATAGTTGCAGGTCGCACACCTTCTTTTTTTGTTCGCCAGCCTGCTGCCGAGGGTGCAACTTCCCGCCGCCGCCCTTGTACGGAGTCAAGAAACGTCCGGGCCCGTAATCGGATTACGCATCCGGCTACCCTCGTAAAGCCTCGCTTTCCACGCTTGCCAGCGGGATAACGAAACGTTACCGCGCGCGGAACGGTGTTCGCGGAGACAGATCGCTAGCCCGTTGCTTTGGCGTTGACTAAGGACGTGGTGAAACGCAACCCCTCGCGCGCGACGCGTGTAGATGAATACGCTGGAGCGTTAGCTGCAATCTGTATGCCCCATGCACCGGCCAAAATTGGACTCCGACAGCGGCGGGACGATCAGTTAAGCGGTTGGTTTCACTGCGAAGGTCGGTCGATAGGCATCCGTCCTAAGTGCTTGATTTTTCTCGCAATGCGTTACGATTCCGCGGAAGAACCTTAGCCCGAAGAAATGCCAATAAAGGTCTCTCTATGCACAAATGAATGCAGATGCCTAGGGCGACCGCCATTACGAAAAGCATCGTCATTCCGATTATTCGATGAGCTTGCAAATCAATTCCAAAGAAAAAGAATCCATCACGGGCGCACGTCATAATAGTGATGTGAAACAAGTACATTGAGTAACTAGCTTCTCCTAGTACGTGCGGGATCTTTTTCATTCGCTCTTCAAGATGTAAGGCTCCAATGATCAGCAGAAGGCTAGGAACTCCCCAATATAGAACCCGATTTGTGACGTCTTTATAATTGCATCCGATCGTTAGCGCGGCGCAAAAGATCAGCGTCAGCCCAAGTCCTTCATTGCGTTTCATGAAAGGCAGAAATCGCGCAACAAGTAGTCCTGCCACAAACTCCAGCATAACGACTTGAGTGAAGATAGAGTCGTTCGAAGGAATGCGGACCAACGAGAAAACTACGAGTCCGGCGACCACGGGCCAGAAGGCATCTTTTCTTAGAATTACGATTCCGAACACTCCATAGAAAAACATCTCATATGAAAGGGTCCAAGCCGGAAAGAGCAAAGGCCACCATCCGTGCTCGAACTTCGGAAATAGAAAGATGGAATGGATCAAATTTGAGGCCGTGACCTCTTTGTTTACCATGAAGTGCGGCAGCAAGAAAAACAGCGCCAAGGCTATCCAATAGAGCGGAACAATGCGAATAATTCGCTTCCAGTAAAACTGAGGCAAATTTGTTTCGCGCTGACTAGCAAGGCCAATCACGAAACCACTTATTATGAAGAATATATCAACACCAGAATCACCAAAGATTACTGATTTGGGCACTTCCAACACGTTCGCCGAGTGGCTTGCGATCACCATCGCTGCTGCGATAAATCGAAGAAACTGAATCGAAGAAAGCATACGCGTGGCGATGAGGAATAGAAATCAACGGAGCGGCGAATTTAACACAAAAATGTTCCAAGACCCCCAATCGCAACCATTCAACTCTGCTTCTTTATGCGCCCAAAGCCGCAAAGGTCGGCGGCCACAAAACTCCCCACTCGGTGAGGCGGCGTCGCACGTCGCGCTCGACGCCGCCCGCGGTCTGGTAGCGTCCAGCAGCTTCATGATGATGGCCGAAACCGGGTCACGCGACCGAACGTCAATCAGCCTCTACTAGGCGCACGTGTCGCACACACAAGTCGACATATCACTGAAAAGATCAGTCCAAAATTCGGATTACGCTATTTCAGCGTTCATCATCGAACGCTCTCTTACCGCCCCCGCTCACCCCGACACGCTCCATTATTGGCGTGAGGCAACTCAGAATCAGCTGGGCATATCGACCTTGATCATAATGATGATCCGTTGGATCATCATTTACGAAATCTGGATGAACCAACCCATCGGCACCCAGGCAATCACTATCGAGCATTATGTATTTAATGCCAACTTCGTTGCAAAATTCATTCATTTTTTCATTAAACATCACAGTCAGCTTGGTTCTATCCAGCTGACTTGCCTTAACTTCTTTTCGCGCATTCGCGACATCGCCCCAATCACTACCATCTTTTATAGTCGGCAAAGGCGTACTAATACAAATAATCGTCTTTTCCCTACCAATCAAATGAAGGAATTTCTGATATTTGCGCACTGCAGCATCACACATCACATCAACATGAGTGCTATATTTTTCCGCCTGGTACCAGATCACAAAGCCCGTATCCACTTCGCCAATCAGAACTATAACAATGCCAGCCCGCGAATCTGAAAGCGCGCCCATAAAAATCGGCATCGCCTGCGTCTTCGAGTTTGGGTTTTCTAATCCAGAAATGGTCGCCCCACCAACAGAAATCACCTTGAACGAATATTCCGGGAAAGCCGCAACGATAGACTCATGAGTAAAAACGCCCGCATGCGAATCACCCAGAACAAGAATCTCTATTTTCCGACTATCAACCATAAGCCTATCTTTTGTAATATTGAGATCACCTACCATGGCGTACGCGCTTGGAATGCTCCCTGTCACCAGCGTCTGTAGGCCCTCACACCTCATCCGTTTCAATAGTGCGGTATCGTCCGGCTAGATACGGGGAGCATACTACCTTGGCGCACACGCCCTCCGCCACCCCGCCTGACTTGCCTCGTCCAGAATCGACCCGATTCATCTCCCCCTGTTGCTCACGAATACGTGCCGCTTCTGGCTCACGCAGTTCGAGTCTTTTGTCTTTTTCCCCACGATGAGCTCCAGTTCGGCGCAGGCACACATTTCGCATCCCTGAGTGCAGGTTCGTAGCATACTCATTTGGGTGTGCCTCTCATGCCTAAAGGCGCCCCTTGCGTTTGCGTACGCCGATGCGCGTCCCTCAGGCATAGAGACCCTGCGGTGGGGCTAGTGGATCGACTTTATGAAAGGAGGCCAGAACATGCCACTCTCGCGCCGTCGCTTCATGATACTTGTCGCGACCGTCGCCTCGACAACGGTTGTTCCCGCCGAGTCGCGTGCGGACGCCCCAGTGCTTTCCGAGAGCGATCCGACCGCGCAGGCGCTGGGCTACAAAACAGACGTCTCGAAGGTGGACAAGGCCAAGTTCCCCCGGTACCAGGCCGGGCAAACCTGCGCCAATTGCCAGCTCTATCAGGGTAAGCCCGGCTCCGCCATGGGGCCATGCACGACCTACGGGGGCAAGCTGGTCTACGCAAAGGGGTGGTGTAACGCTTATGTAAAAAAGGCCTGAATAAACCATGGTCTGTGAAGCACACCAACGGGAGGAAGACTAAGCCATCACGCGCGGTCACCTGAACTGACTCGCGTTGCACATCTCATTTGGGCGCGAAACCGGCTTTGCACTCAAATAACGTCACCAACGCGGCGACGTGCTTTTGCGCATGCAGCGCGGCCAGACTCCCGCATATAGCTGGCTTCCAGCACCGTATCGGCATTACCTGTCTCGAGCGCGGTCTACCTTACCGGGCTGCCGATTGCGCCTCCTTTCGGGCTGCCCTCAGATACCGAGCCCTGGCGGAACAGCGCATATGGCACCTGCTGCTCCGGATGCGCAGTGGTCTCATCGACGACGACCTCGACGTCCGGAACCTCGCGGAGCGCGGCCATGAACTGCGCCAACGGAAACCCCGATGCCACACAGCCCTGGACCAGCACCCAGCGCTGCCACACGGTCACCCACAACGTGCTTTGCCGCCACGCCGGCAAATTGGCCGACAACCATTGCAACCGGCGGCGTGTGCTGTCGGCAATCTCCTCGTCGTAGGCAAAGGAGTTCGGCAGGCGACAACGCCCTTCCAGCCAGCAGTGGTTGCCGTGCTCAATGCGGTGATGCGACTCGCGCTTCCACTCGGATTCATCCACGCGCGGGCCGGCGGGTTCGGGGCATTTTGGAATCGCCGAGGAGATCTGGAAGAAGGGATCATGACCGCGGTTCTGCAACTCGTCCTCGGCATTGGTGCCGGGCGCCAACAGCAGCAGCACACACAGCACCCAGCGGCGATCGACCGTCATCGATGTCCTCCTGAACCCGGCGCACCCCGTTGCACTCCGCCCGAAAAGATGTCACGAGCAACGGTGACAAACGTTAATCCCCAAACGCTTTGAGGGGTGATTCTGCAACGCAGACGCAGCGGGCGGTCCTTGGCGGCGTCATCGCTCCCGGCGCCAGCAGAATGAACATCCATCCCACGCGAGCGTGCCCGCGCGCTTCCAGCGAACGCCGCAAGGGCTGATAAGTGCGCGGTATCACATCCGGCATCCAGATTGGTAGCGGATTGGTAGCGGTTCGAGCGATCAAGTCGAGACGCTCCCCTGTCCTTTTCCGGGTATTAGCCAAAGGTGAACACAAACGCCTGCACGCCAGGATCGAGAAACACAATCTCGAATTGACGTTCAACAATGGGCTGCTTTTGCCGGATCAGCTGATACAGCCGCGGTTCGACCAAATTGCCTTTACCCTGCTCGTCCAGATCAGATCCGTGGGCAACGCCAGGCGGCTGCCCATCAATCAGCACGCTATATTTAACGGGCTTTCCTCTTTGTGCCGGTGCCATGACGAGATGAAGATCGCGGGCGTGAAAGCGGTACGCAATCCGGCCATTGGCCTCGTTCATTACGGCGGCGTGCTCGTTCAACGTCCAATCGCCCGAAAGGGCCCAATGATTGAGGCTCAAGCGTGTGGGGAAAGCGTAGTCGCGACGCTGATCCAGTACCCCTCCACCGGGAGACGAAAAATTCTCCGTCAAGTCATAGCCGAGATAGTTTTCCGGTGAATTCAAGCTCCCCCAATCGGCCGGGGCTTCCACACCACCCGCATTGACCGAAACCAAACCATCGCCGATGCCCTCGATTCCAGCCTCGACCAGCAGTTGTTGAATGACCCTTTCCGAATGTTCGTACTCTCCCTCACCGAAGTGATGATGTCGAATGCGCCCCTGCGCGTCGACGAAGTAGAGGGCCGGCCAATACTCGTTATGGAATGCCCGCCAGATCACATAGTTGCTGTCGACCGCAATCGGATAATCGACACTCATGCTCTTTAGTGCGCGGCGTACGTTGTCAATGTTCTTCTCGAAAACAAACTCGGGCGTATGCACGCCAATTACCACTAAGCCTCTATCCTTGTATTTTTCGGCCCATGCTCGGACATACGGAAGCGAGCGAAGCCAATTGATGCAGGTATAAGTGCAAAAATCGACAACGACGACTTTTTTGCGCAGGCCGGCTGCTGTCAACGGCGGCGAATTGAGCCATCCGATCGCACCGTCGAATGAAGGTAACTTGCCTTGAACCGGCAATTCGACCGCCGCTAGGTTCATTCGCCACACGCTGTTCGTCGACGGTTCTCCTGAACTCATCCTGCCAGACTGCGCTCTCGCGAAACCGGAGACGCCGAGCTGGGCCGCGGCGGCGATCATGCCCCCAGCGTTAATAAGGCGGCGGCGTTGATGGTTGATTCCGTCGGACATCTCACTTCCCTCCAATCGGGAAACCGCCATCAGCACGGGCGGTTGTCCGTGACACCTCCGGCTTGGAATATGCTCAGTACTGCCCCGCCTTGCGCCAAGCCGCCCTACCAGTGGTAAGTATGATTCACGATACTGACATGATCCAGGCCGTTAAAGGCGGCAGCGCTTTGTCAAAACCCGCATGATCGAAGGGCGCCCTAGTGCCGGCAATCAGCTGTTGATAAAAATCATCGCTTTCGCACCACTCCGGTCGGGCTTCTGCGATGCGGTTTGCCTCATACCCGCTGCAAACGC
>Ga0310811_10009209_pt1 | contig 12736 bp, 11 predicted proteins | sample YCmetagenome_FD_207642 | JGI IMG/M metagenome (GOLD analysis project Ga0310811, IMG submission 207642) | Soil microbial communities from experimental microcosm in Duke University, North Carolina, United States - YC | ecosystem: Engineered > Artificial ecosystem > Soil microcosm > Unclassified ... | reverse complement strand
TAGGCAGGCGTCGCCATCGCCTTGCGCAGCAAATCCGGCAGGCGCGCGAACAGCTCGGCCTCGCGCGCGGCAGGATCGTGGGTGTCGCGGGCGTCGTAGTGGTTACGCATGTGCTTACCCCGCGCACGTCATTCCGGGACGGTCCGCAGGACCGGACCCGGAATCTCGAGATTCCGGGTTCGATGCTTCGCATCGCCCCGGAATGACGAAAGGAGAGAGTGGACTCACAACCATCGCTTCCGCCGTTTGAAGCTTTTCAAATTCTTGAAGCTCTTGCGCTGGTCGCCGGCGCCGCCGAGATAGAATTCCTTGACGTCCTCGTTGTCGCGCAACTCATCGGCGGAGCCGTCGAGCACGACCTTGCCCTGCTCCATGATGTAGCCGTGGCTCGCCACCGACAACGCGGCGCGCGCGTTCTGCTCGACCAGAAGGATGGTGACGCCGAGATCGCGGTTGATCTCCTTGATGATCGCGAACACTTCCTTCACCAGCAGTGGCGACAGACCCATCGATGGCTCGTCCATCAGGATCATCTTTGGACGCGCCATCAGCGCGCGGCCGATCGCCAGCATCTGCTGCTCGCCGCCGGAGAGATAGCCGGCAAGCCCGGTGCGCTCCTTCAGCCGCGGGAAATATCTGAAGACCATTTCGATGTCGGCGGAGACTTCGCCGTCGCTGCGGGTGAAGGCGCCGAGCCTCAGGTTCTCCAGCGAGGTCATGTCGGCGACGATGCGCCGTCCCTCCATCACCTGGAAAATGCCGCGGCGGACGATCTTGTCGGGGTCGATGCCGTCGATGCGCTCGCCGTCGAAGACGATCTCGCCGCGCGTGACCTCGCCGTCCTCGGTCTTGAGCAGTCCCGAGATCGCCTTCAGCGTGGTCGACTTGCCAGCGCCGTTGGCGCCCAGCAGCGCCACGATCGCGCCCCTGGGCACGTCGAGGCTGAGGCCGCGCAGCACCAGGATGACGTCGTCATAGACGACCTCGATGTTGCGCACGCCGAGGAGGGGGGCGGACGCTTGCGCTGTCGCAGGATGTGATGCTTCGACGATCTCAGTCATGGTGTCGCCGTATTATCGGATGGATTGCCGGGCTTGACCCGGCAATCCATCCTCTGAGGACTCGCTTTTTCGATGGATGCGCGGGTCGAGCCCGCGCATGACGATTTGTGTGGGGGGCGGCCGAACCTCACCACCCGAACCATTCGGCCTTGCGCGGCAGCTCGATGGTCTTGACCTTCTCGAGCTTGATCGTGCCCTTGGCCATCAGGTCGTTGAGATCGCCGTCGGTTGGGCCCGACACCTTCGCGCGATAGAGATCGACCTTCAGCGTGCCGCGATGGTCCTTCTCGGTCCAGGTCGAGGCATTGCAGACCCCTTCCATTCCGGCCGGCACCCAATCCTTCTTCTGATAAAAGCCCTTCGCGACGTTCTCGCCGGTGGCGCCGCCGTTCTTGGCGGCCCAATCCAGCGCTTCCTTCATGTAGAGCGCGCTGCAGACGGCCGCGATGTAATGCACGGGACGATAGACCTTTCCGGTCGGGTCCGACATTTTCGAGATTTCCATCAGCGTCTTCATGCCCGGCGCGTTGCCGTTCCAGGCGACCGCCGTGCGCAGCGGGAAGATGACGCCGTCGGCGGCATCGCCCGCGGTCTTGGCGGCGTTTTCATCCATGCCCCAGACATTGCCGAGGAACTGCACGTCGACGCCGGCCGCCTTGCAGGCCTTCATGACAGAAATGTTGGAGGCCGCGGTGTTGCCGAGATAGGCGTAATTGGCGCCGGAACTCTTCAGGCTGAGGCACTGCGCCGAGTAGTCGCCGGGCGAGAGCGCGAAGACCAGCGGCGGCAGCACCTCGAAGCCGAGCTCGGTCGCGAGCGCTTCGCCCGCGGCCTTCGGCGCGTTGGGGTAAGGGTGATTGGCGCCCATATGCACGAATTTCGGCTTGCCGGATTTGCCCTTGGCCTTCCAGTCCTCCGCCGCCCACATCAGCATCGCGCGCAGCGAGTCCGAATAGCTCGGACCGTAGAAGAAATTATAGGGCGCGGGCTTGGCCTTGCCGCTGGTGCCTTCGGGGTCGGTCAGCGCCGCGGCATAGGAGCCGGAGACGTCGGGGATCTTGTCTTGCGCGAGGAAGCCGGTCAGCGCCTCGGTGTCGGCGGTGCCCCAGCCCATGATGCCCGCCACCTTCTTGTCCGGTGCCGACCATTTCTTGTAGAGCGCGATCGCCTGCGGCACCTTGTAGCCGTAATCATTGCTGTCGACATTGAGCTGCTTGCCGCCGACGCCGCCGTTCTTGTTGACCCAGGCAAACGTGTCGACGACGCCCTGGCCATAGGGCGTGCCGACGTCGGCGGTGCCGCCCGAGAGGTCTTCGAGATGGCCGAGCGCGATCTGGGCCTGCGCGCTCACGGACGCCGCGCCGATCATGACGGCAAGCGACACGGTACTCAAAAGAGATTTCAGGGTCATTGGTCTTCCTCCGGTTATTTCGTTGAACTCAGTCAGTGCGAGAACGGGTAAAGCTTCCAGTAGGCCTTGATCTGCCGCCAGCGATGCGCGAGCCCATCGGGCTCGAACATCAGAAAGCCGATGATGATCACGCCGATCGCGATCTCGCGCAGGAAGGTGATGTTGTTGTTGAGCGAGAGCGCGTGATCGAAGGCGCCGCCCTTCAGGCTGTTGCTGAGCCACTCCATCGATTCCGGCACCAGCACCACAAAGGCGGTGCCCATCAGCGTGCCCATGATCGAGCCGGTGCCACCGATGATGACCATGGCGAGAAACAGGATCGAGCGCTCGATGCCGAAACCCTCCTGCGAGATCACGAGCTGGTAATGGGCATAGAGCGCTCCGGCAATCCCAGCGAAGAAGGCGGCAAGTCCAAACGACAGCGTGCGGTATTTGGTGAGGTTGATGCCCATGATCTCGGCGGAGAGATAATGGTCGCGGATCGCCACCAGCGCGCGGCCGTCGCGCGTGCGCATCAGATTGGTGACGAGGAGGTAGCAGACCAGGACATAGGCCAGCACGACATAGAAATATTGCCGGTCGCCGCGGAAGGTGTAGCCGAAGATCGAGAACGGATTGGCGCTTGCCGGCACCGAGCCGCCGGAAAACCATTCGGCGCGGGAGAAGAAGTCGAGCAGGATATATTGCGCAGCCAGTGTAGCGATGACGAGGTAGAGCCCTTTCAGCCGCGCGGCCGGCACGCCGAAGATCAGCCCGACCAGGGCGGTGACGACGCCGGCGAGCGGAATGGCGAAGAAGACGGGGATCGGGAAATTGTTGTTGAGATAGGCGGAGGTGAACGCGCCGAACAGGAAGAAGGCGGCATGGCCGATCGAGATTTGCCCGGTGAAGCCGACCAGGATGTTGAGCCCGAGGGCGGCGATCGAGAAGATGCCGATCTGGATCGAGATCGCGAGCCAGTATTCGCTGAGGATTTTTGGCGCAAGGCAGAGCAGGATGATGCCGAGAATCGCAAAGTTGCGGCTGGTCCGGGTCGGAAAGATCGTGGTGTCCGCGGCGTAAGAAGTGCGGAAATCACCGGCGGGGATCATGGAGGGGCCAGCCATCAGATGCGCTCGATGTCCTTGGTGCCGAACAGGCCGTAGGGCTTGATCATCAGGATGATGATCAGGACGTAGAACGGCGCGATTTCGTAGAGATTGCCCCAGTGCAAATATTGGCTGTCGACATATTGGGCGATGTTTTCCAGGAGCCCGATGATGATGCCGCCGAGCACGGCGCCGCCGATCGAGTCGAGCCCGCCGAGAATGGCGGCCGGAAACACCTTGATGCCGTAGGCCGACAGCCCCGACGACACGCCGTTGACGACGGCGACGACGACACCGGCGACCGCCGAGACGGTGGCGGAGATCGCCCAGGCCATCGCGAACACGCTTTTCACGGAAATGCCGAGCGACTGCGCGACCTGCTGGTTGAACGCGGTGGCGCGCATGGCGAGGCCGTATTTCGAGGCGCGGAAGAACCAGGCCATGCCGATCATCATCGCGACCGAGACGATCAGGCTCATGACGTAGACGGTCTGGATCTGCAGCCCGAAGAGGTCGACGCTCTGGTTCTGGAACACACGCGGGAACGGCTGCGGGTTGACGCCGAAGATCCATTTCAGCGCGGCCTGGAACACGGTCGAGAGGCCGATCGTCACCATGATGACGGAGATGATGGGCTCGCCGATCATCGGCCGCAGGATCACGACCTGGATCGCGATACCGAACACGAACATGAAGACCAGCGTCAGCGGCATGCCGAGCCAGAACGGAACCTGGAACTTGTTGAGCATGACCCAGCACACCCATGCGCCGATCAGGAGCAACTCGCCTTGCGCGAAGTTGACGACCTGCGTCGCCTTGTAGATCAGCACAAACGACATCGCGACCACGCCATAAAGCGTGCCGACCACGAGGCCGTTGACGAGAAGCTGGATGAGGAAGGCGGTGTTCATGCGGGCTCGTCGAATTTTCTGCTCGTCATCGCCGGGCTTGACCCGGCGATCCATCGAACAAAGAGGCGGTTTTGCGAAAAGAGGGATGGATGCGCGGGTCAAGCCCGCGCATGACGACTGAATTTGTCGAGGTATCACGCATCATTCCGCCGCCTCCGCGATTGGCACTTGCGTTGTGAGATCCTCCACCCGCAACGACGTCCGCACGCGTTGCGTCGTGCCGTCCTGGAATTTGATCACGGTATCGACGGGGATGTTCTGGGCGCCGCGATAGATCGAGTCGATGATCTCGCCGTATTTCTCGCCGATCACGCCGCGGCGCACTTTCCGCGTGCGGGTGAGCTCGCCGTCGTCGGCGTCGAGCTCCTTGTAGAGCAGGAGAAAGCGCGAGATGCGCTGGGCCGGCGGCAGGGTGGCGTTGACGGTTTCGACTTCCTTGCGCAAGAGCGCATAGACTTCGGGACGCGAGGAAAGGTCGCTATAGGTCGTGAACGCGATGCGGTTCTTCTCGGCCCATTTGGAGATGATGGAGTAGCGGATGCAGATCATCGCAGCTAACGTCTCGCGGCCGGCGCCGAGCACCACGGCTTCGGCGATATAGGGCGAGAACTTCAGCTTGTTCTCGATATATTGCGGTGAGAAGCGCTCGCCGCGCGAGGTTTCGGCGAGGTCCTTGATACGATCGATGACGACGAGCTGGCGCGCCGCGTTGAAATAGCCGGCATCGCCCGAATGCATCCAGCCTTCCTTGATGTCGGCGACGGATGCTTCCGGGTTCTTGTAGTAGCCGAGGAACATGTTGGGGTGGCGCACCACGATCTCGCCGACGCCCTGGCTGTCGGGGCTTTCGATCCGGATCTCGATCGTCTCGGCCATCACGACGCCTGTCGTATCGGGATCGACCTTGCCTTCGGGATGCAGCGTGTAGGCGCCGAGCAATTCGGTCTGACCGTAGAGCGTGCGCAGCGGCACGCCCATGGCCCGGAAGAATTTGAAGGTGTCGGGACCCAGCGCGGCGCCCCCGGTCGCCGCCGAACGCAGCCGCGTAAACCCGAGGCGGTCGCGCAGCGAGCGGAACAGCAGGAAGTTCGCAAGCGTGGAACGCTGGCCTTTTTCCAATGCCGCGAGCCCCGCCTTCATGCCGAGCGTGTAGAGGCGCTGCTTCAGCGGCGAGGCATCCATGACCTTGGCGCGCACGTCGGCCGCGATCGCTTCCCAGACCCGCGGCGCGAACAGCACGAAGGTCGGCGCGATCTCGCGGAAATCGCTCATCATGGTGTCGGGCTCTTCGACGAAGTTGATCTTCATCCGGCAGAGCAGGCCTTTGCCGAGCACATAGACCTGTTCCATGATCCAGGGCAGCGGCAGCACCGAGACATATTCGTCGTCGGGCCCCTTCGGGTCGAAGGCGAGATAGGTCGCGCAATGGCTCAGCACGCGTCCCGCGGCGAGCATTGCGAGTTTCGGGTTGGAAGTGGTGCCTGAGGTCGTGCAGAGGACCGCGCAATCATCGCCGCGCGTGGCGTCGACCAGGCGGTCATAAAGGTCGGGCTCGCGCGCGGCGCGTTCGCGGCCCATGGCGGCGAGCTTACCCGCTTCCATCAGGCGCGGGTCGTCATATTTCCGCATGCCGCGCGGATCGGAATAGACGATGTGCTTCAAGTGCGGCACGCGGTCGGCCAGCGTGAGCAGCTTGTCGACCTGTTCCTCATCCTCGGCGAATACCAGCTTGGCTTCGCCGTAATTGAGAAGGTAGGCGGCTTCCTCGTCCAGCGCATCGCGATAGAGGCCGAGACTCAGCGCGCGAAGCGCATGTGTTGCGATCTCGGCCGCGACCCAATCGGGGCGGTTGTCGCCGATGATGCCGATGACATCGCCGCGGCCGAGTCCCAGCTCGATCATGCCGAGCGCGAAATCGTGCACGCGGGCCTGGTAGTCGTTCCAGGTGAACAGCCGCCACAGCCCAAAATCCTTTTCACGCAGCGCGATCTCGTTGCCGTGCTCCTTGGCGTTGAGGCGCAGGAGCTTTGGATAGGTGTCGGCCTGCGCGACGCGGGCGGCGTAATCCATCATGCCGCGCTCTCCGTGAGCGGCGCGTCGTCGGGATCGACCAGCACCTCGTCCTCTTCGCCAAGATAAGCGCGCTTGACGTGAGGATCGTCGAGTACCGCGGCCGGATCGCCCTCGGCGATCTTGCGGCCGAAATCCAGCACGGTGACGCGATGGGAAATGTCCATCACCACGCCCATGTCATGCTCGATCATCACGACCGTCATGCCGAACTCCTCGTTGAGGTCGACGATATAGCGCGCCATGTCCTCCTTCTCTTCGAAGTTCATGCCGGCCATGGGTTCATCGAGCAGGATCAGCTTCGGCTCCAGCGCCATGGCGCGGGCGAGTTCGACGCGCTTGCGCAGGCCATAGGACAGGGTGCCGGCGGTCGCCTTGCGCACGGATTGCAGGTCGAGGAAGTCGATGATTTCCTCCACCTTGCGGCGATGCTCCAGCTCCTCGCGCCGCGCGCCGGTCAGCCAATACAGCGCCCCCGTGATGAAATTGTTTTTCAACAGGTGATGGCGGCCGACCATGATGTTATCGAGCACGCTCATGTGGTGGAACAGAGCGAGGTTCTGGAAGGTGCGGCCGATGCCGAGCGAGGCGCGGGCATTCGGGGTGAGGCCGGTGATGTCGCGGCCGCAATAGAACAGCTGGCCTTCGGTCGGCCGATAGCGGCCGGAGATGCAATTGACGATCGAGGTCTTGCCGGCGCCGTTGGGGCCGATGATGGAAAACAGCTCGCCATCCCTGACCGCGAAGCTGACATCGGTGAGCGCGCGTACGCCGCCGAAGCGTAACGAAACCGAGCGCACTTCCAATGTGTTGTCCAATCATCCCTCCCGAGTGCGGCGCCTTTTCGCGCTCTTTATCGCTTCTGCGCGATCCTATATCGGCGGTTCCGCGTAAACCATGCGACGAACATGCTTCGCCTGCCCGGTGGCACACGGAATGCCATAGCCTAGCGCCTGCGCCCTTAGTCCCGTTGGGCGCGACGGCTTGCATAGGGTAAAGCCGTCTTGCGGAATGTCTTGCGTCTGACATTTCGCCGGCAATTTTCGCGTGGAGCATGCGATGATTGCTGCGATGCAGCATGGCGGCGATGAGAACCTATGATCACTCCGGATTACCTGCGGCGCATTGCGGCCTGGTCGCGCGAACTCGGCGAGCGCGAGATCGAGGTCGCGCGCGGCGGCGTCACCGAGCGATCGTACCGCGCCGGCGAGTTCATCTTCCTGCACGACGATCGGTTCGAATACTGGACCGGCGTCGTCTCTGGCCTGGTGCGAATGAGCAAGGTTTCCCGCGGCGGCAAGGCGATCACGTTCACCGGCCTCACCGCCGGCGCCTGGTTCGGCGAGGGCACGGTGCTGAAGCGGGAGCTGCGGCGCTACGACGTGGTGGCGCTGCGCGACACCCGCCTCGCCCTGATGGAGCAGGCCACCTTCTTCTGGCTTTACGAGAACAGCGTCGCCTTCAACCGATTCCTGGTCGTGCAATTGAACGAGCGGCTCGGCCAGTTCATTGGTCTCGTCGAGTATGGCCGTATGCTGGATGCGACCGCGCGGCTGGCGCGCTCGATCGCCTCGCTGTTCAACCCGATCCTCTATCCCGATCTCAGCCGCCACCTCGAGATCACCCAGGAGGAAATCGGAGCATTGACAGGCATCTCCAGGCAGAACGCCAACCAGTGCCTGAAGCGGCTGGAAAAAGAGGGGTTGCTCCGGCTCGAATATGGCGGCGTCACCATCATCGATCTCGAGCGGCTGCGCAGCTATGGCGAGTAACCAAAAGGGTGAAATCCGGGCACTATCGGCCTGATTTCCCACTGCCTTTTGCATTAGACTTGTTGCATTAGACTTGACGAAAGTCGGGTGCTAAGGCCTGCGCCCGGCTAGCGCATGAATAGCCTAGAGCGCGACGGAATCACCGCGCTTCGTTTGGAGGCATGATGGCGGCAGAGAACTCGCAGCGGCGCGTGGCGCTGATTACCGGTGTGACCGGACAGGACGGCGCTTATCTCGCCGAATATCTGCTCGGCCTCGGCTACACCGTGCACGGCATCAAGCGGCGCTCGTCCTCCTTCAACACCGCGCGCGTCGATCATCTCTACGAGGATCCGCACGCCGGCAATGTACCGTTCCTGATGCATTACGGTGACATGACCGATTCGACCAATCTGATCCGGCTGATGCAGCAGATCCGGCCGACCGAGATCTACAATCTCGCTGCCCAGAGCCACGTCGCCGTCAGCTTCGAGAGCCCCGAATATACCGCCAACGCCGACGCGATCGGTGTGCTGCGGCTGCTGGAGGCCATCCGCATCCTCGGCATGGAAAAGGAGACGCGGTTTTATCAGGCCTCCACATCCGAACTGTATGGCCTGGCGCAGGAAATTCCGCAGAAGGAGACCACGCCATTCTATCCGCGCTCGCCTTACGGCGTCGCCAAGCTCTATGGCTACTGGATTACGGTGAATTATCGCGAGGCCTATGGCATGTTTGCCAGCAACGGCATCCTGTTCAACCACGAAAGTCCGATCCGCGGCGAGACCTTCGTCACGCGCAAGATCACGCGCGGTGTTGCCCGTATCGAGGTCGGTTTGGACGACGCCGTCTATCTCGGCAACCTCGAGGCCAAGCGCGACTGGGGCCATGCGCGCGACTATGTCGAGGGCATGCACGCGATCCTGCAGGCGGACGAGCCCGATGATTTCGTTCTCGCGACCGGCGAGACGCGCTCGGTGCGTGAATTCGTCGAGCTCGCTTTCGCGGAGGTCGGCCGCACCATCACGTGGCGCGGCAAGGGCGTCGAGGAGACCGGTATCGACCAGAAGTCCGGTAAGACACTGGTGCGCATCGATCCCTCCTATTTCCGTCCGACCGAGGTTGATCTTCTGGTCGGCGATTCCAGCAAGGCGCGGCAAAAGCTGGGCTGGAAGCCGAAGACGAGCTTTGCCCAGCTCGTCAAGGAAATGGTGGCGGGCGATCTCGAGGACGCCAGGCGCGAGGTTGCCGATGGCAAGCATCCCGTTTGAGCTGAAAGGCAAGACGGTCTATGTGGCCGGCGATGGCGGCATGGTCGGCAGCGCACTGGTGCGACGCCTGGCGCAGGAGAATGTCGAACTGCTGACCGTGGGGCGCCACGAGGTCGACCTGCGCGACCAGGCCGCGGTGTTCAAGTGGTTTTCCGAGAAGAAGCCGCAGGTGGTGTTTCTGGCCGCAGCCAAGGTCGGCGGCATCGTCGCCAACAACACGCTACGCGCGGAGTTTCTGTACGACAATCTCGCGATCGCGGCGAATGTCATTCATACAGCCTATATGAACAAGGTCGAGAAACTGATGTTCCTCGGCTCGTCCTGCATCTATCCAAAACTCGCGCCGCAGCCGCTGCGCGAAGATTCGATGCTGACGGGACCGTTGGAGCCGACCAACGAGCCCTATGCGATCGCCAAGATCGCCGGCATCAAGATGATCGAGGCTTATCGCAGCCAATATGGATGCGACTTCATCAATGTGATGCCGACCAATCTCTATGGTCCCGGCGACAATTATCACCCCGAATACAGCCACGTCGTCGCCGCCCTGATCCGGCGCTTTCACGAGGCGAAGCTCTCGGGCGCAGCCAATGTGGTGGTGTGGGGCACCGGCACGCCGCGCCGCGAGTTCCTCTATGTCGATGATCTCGCCGATGCCTGCGTGCACCTGATGAAGGCCTATTCGCATGACGAGCTGGTCAATATCGGCACCGGCGAGGACATCACCATCGCCGAATTCGCGCGTGTGGTCGCCAATGCGGTCGGCTACAAGGGGACGATCAGCTACGACACCTCACGGCCGGACGGCACGCCGCGAAAGCTGCTCGACGTCAGCCGACTCGCGAAACTCGGCTGGCGAGCTCGAACGTCGCTCAAGGACGGCATAAGGCTCGCGTATCAGGCGTATTTGCGTGAGCATCAGCAGGCGGCGAAATAACATCCCGCCGTCTCCCCATCGTCATTGCGAGGAGCGAAAGCGACGAAGCAATCCATGCTTCCGCTGCGGCGAAATGGATTGCGTCGCCTCGCTCGCAATGACGGGGATGGAGCTACCGCGCCCCAACCCTCGGCGGATTCTTCGCCAACTCCGCCGCCATGGCCGAGATCAGCGGCTTCATGAAATAGGCACCCTCCGGCGGCGAAATGCTTGCGTGCAGGCCGTGCGACTGCAGCTCATCCGACACGACGGGCCCGACGGAAGCGATTGGCGTCTTCGCAAGTCCCTCGCGTAGCCGCGCCTCGCAGCCATGCGCTGCGGCCACATCGAACAGGCGGCGGGCCTGGCCCGAGCTCGTCAGCGCGATAGCATCGATCCGGCCTTCCGCCATTTCCTCGATGGCGGTGACGATGTTGGTATCGGCAGCCTTGGCATCATAGACATAGGGCAGCACCGTATCGACTTCAGCGGCTTGCGCGGATATCGCGCCGATCAGGGCGCCGTGATCCTTGTCAGGATAGAGCTGCAGCCCAAGCCGATGGCCCCTCAGGTCGATGCGCGACAGCATCTCGACGATCCCTTCCGAAGTTGGCTTCTCCGTGGTCTGCTGTGGCTCGAGCCCGATCTCGCGCAGCGCGCGGCCGGGTTTTGGCCCGCGCGCGAATTTGCGCGCTTTGGCGAGGGCGGCGACAAAGTCCCGTTCGGCATCGAGCCGCCGCACCACCTTCATCAGCCGGCGCAGGCCTTCGCCAGTCATCAGCACGAGATCGTCGAAGGGCATTTCGATCGCGCGCCTGATCCAGGCCTCGACCGATGCGGGATCGGGCGCATCGCTGATTGCAAACATCGGGCATTGCAGGACATCGGCGCCCTGCTCAGTGAGCAGGCGGGAAAATTGCGCTTCCTCGCGCGTTTCCAGGATCAGGATGCGGTAGCCGGCGAGCCTGTCAGCCATGATTCATCTTAAACGATGATTGAGCGGAATTTGTTCATCCTTGCTCCCAACGGACCGTTGGCGCAAGGCGATCTCAGGTGATAGAGCAGGGGCCGAAAATCACATCCACGCTCAAGACTTCATCACGCTGTTCCATGCCCGATCATCATCAATATGTCCTGACGCTGTCCTGTCCCGATCGTCCCGGCATCGTCTCGGCGGTGTCGACCTTTCTCGCCCATAACGGCCAGAACATTCTCGACGCCCAGCAGTTCTCCGACGTCGAAGCCAGCAAATTCTTCATGCGCGTGGTGTTCACCGCCGCCGATCTCGCGGTCGAGCTGCACGCGTTGCAGACCGGCTTTGCGGCGATCGCCGAACGCTTCCACATGGACTGGCAGCTGCGCGACCGCGCCACCAGAAAGCGCGTGATGCTGCTGGTGTCCAGGTTCGATCACTGCCTGGTCGACATCCTCTATCGCTGGCGTACCGGCGAGCTTGCGATGATTCCGACGGCGATCGTGTCCAACCATTCGCGCGAGACCTATGCCGGTCTCGATTTCGGAGACATTCCGTTCCATCATTTGCCGGTGACCAGGGATACCAAGCGGGCGCAGGAGGGGCAGATCTGGGATTTGGTCGGAGAGACCAAGACCGACCTCGTCGTGCTCGCGCGCTACATGCAAATCCTCTCGGACGATCTGTCGGCAAAACTCTCCGGCCGCTGCATCAACATCCATCACTCGTTTCTGCCGGGATTCAAGGGCGCAAAGCCCTATCATCAGGCGCACGAACGCGGCGTGAAGCTGATCGGCGCCACCGCGCATTACGTCACCAGCGATCTCGACGAAGGTCCGATCATCGATCAGGACGTCGAGCGCATCAGCCACCGCGACACGCCGGACAATCTCGTGCGCAAGGGCCGCGACATCGAGCGCCGCGTGCTGGCGCGCGCGATCCGCTATCACCTGGAAGACCGCGTCATCCCGAACGGCCGCAAGACCGTTGTGTTCGTGGATTAGTGCACCGGATCCAGCCCGGACTGGTCGGGCTTGGTCGGCTTGGGGTCGCGCTGGTCGGCCGGCATCAGCCGCTGGCGCTCACGCTCCTGCATATAGGCGTCGTATTTCGCGGTGCCCGGCCGCGGTGGGGCGTCCGGCGGCAGCCCGCCGGCCCATTGTGGGATGTAGTCGCCCATCGACGCCGACATCTTTTCGTTGATCGTGCCGCAGCCGCCCAAGCCAAGGCTTGGCAGCGTCACGACAGCAATCGTCAGGATATGGCGGGCGCGTAAGGGCATCG
>Ga0310811_10009208_pt1 | contig 12736 bp, 12 predicted proteins | sample YCmetagenome_FD_207642 | JGI IMG/M metagenome (GOLD analysis project Ga0310811, IMG submission 207642) | Soil microbial communities from experimental microcosm in Duke University, North Carolina, United States - YC | ecosystem: Engineered > Artificial ecosystem > Soil microcosm > Unclassified ... | reverse complement strand
GTTGACCCGTCGCCGGACGGCGGGCGTGACAGCGGTGGATTACGGTGGCGCTTGCCCTGCTGGGGCATTTCTCCCTGCTTTTCGCCACTGCGCGCGCCTTGCCGACGAGGCAGGAACCCGGCGATTTATGCGCTTTTCAAAGCTTGTCGTACTTGAATCGCATCGCCGTGCCCTCGCGTTCGATGCGCGACCACACGGCGCGTTTCTCTTCGTCCGATAGGAACACCCAATTCGATACCTCGACTGCGGTGCGGCCGCAGCCTTTGCAGACGTCGTCGAAAAGCGTGGAGCATACGCCGATGCAGGGGCTGTCGGGGCGGTCGTGGAGGTCTGAAGGCATCTGAAATCTGTCGGTGGCAGCGCGGTACGCGAAAGATGGTAACTCATTGCGCGAACAAGGTTGCCGTCGCGCCCCCCGTCGCGTTATGGGGTTGTGGGGGCGAGGACTTTGCGGTCGTGACGAAGCTCCGGCGCGGTCAAGGGCGTATCGTCGCGGCGCCTGCGGACGCACGCGTTGCCTCGCTGTAACAAATCGGAAGTCGGAAAACCGACTTTCCCCCGTGGACACGCGCCAACAACTCGCTACAATTGCGCCCGATTTACGTGTTGCACGCGCTGCGCTGCTGCGCATGCTGCGTGACAGGTGGGCGCGCGACTGGGCTTTATTTTGTCGCGGGCGACAATTGATGGTAGCTTTCGGGTTTTTCAAGGGGGCCGCGCGCGTCGCGCTGCGGCATCGGGCGGGCACAAGGCCGGTCCGGCTGGCCGATCGGAGAAGGGAATGAAAAGACAGGTCATGAGCGGGCTCGCAGCGTTGGCAGTCGTCGCTGCGCCGTGGTCGGTGGCAATGGCGAAGGACACGCAGCTCAACGTCTATAACTGGTCCGATTACATTGCCAAAGACACGATTCCCAATTTCGAAAAGCAGACGGGAATCAAGGTCAAGTACGACAACTACGATAGCGACGACACGTTGCAGGCCAAGCTGCTCACCGGTAGTTCGGGTTATGACATCGTCGTGCCGACGAGCAACTATGCCGGCAAGCAAATCCAGGCCAACATCTTTGCGCCGCTAGACAAGTCAAAGCTGCCGAACCTCAAGTATCTCAATCCGGAGTTGATGTCGCTGGTTGCCGGGGCCGATCCGAGCAACCAGTACGTGGTGCCGTGGGCTTGGGGGACGACGGGTCTCGGCTACAACGTGACAAAGGTCAAGCAGATCCTCGGTCAAAACGTCCCGCTCGACAACTGGGACATCCTGTTCAAGCCCGAGAACATTTCGAAGCTGAAGGCTTGTGGCGTCTCGATGCTCGACGCGCCTGATCAGGTCTTCGCTGCGGCGCTGCACTACATCGGCAAGGATCCGTACACCACGAACCGGGCCGACTACGACGCCGCGCTCGCGATGCTGAAGAAGATTCGCCCCTACATCACCCAGTTCAACTCGTCGGGATACATCAACGACATGGTGGGTGGGGACATCTGCTTCGCCTACGGCTGGTCCGGCGACGTGGTGATTGCCAAGCACCGCGCGATGGATGCGAAAAAGCCTTTCAAGATCGAGTACTACGTACCGAAGGGCGGTGCCCCGGTCTGGTTCGACGTAATGGCGATTCCGAAGGACGCAGCGCATAAGGACGGCGCGCATGAGTGGATCAACTACATCGAAGATCCGAAGGTCAATGCGGCGATCACCAACACCGTCTTCTACCCGACGGCAAATGCCGAGGCCAAGAAGTACGTGAATCCGGATATCGCAAACGACCCGGCTGTCTATCCGCCTGAGAGCGTGGTCAAGACGCTCTTCTTGCTCAAGCCCTTGCCCGTTGATATCCAGCGGCTGCAAACGCGGCTGTGGACCGAATTCAAGACGGGCCGCTGAAACGCCGATAGACAAGACAGTACGCAGGAGCCGACGCGACGCCCGGTCAAAGTCGGCAAGCAGCAAGCATCATGAAGCCCCCGGAACCAGCCCGGGGGCTTTGTTCGTGAAACGATTGGAGTCAAGCAGGAGATCATGAGCGATCAGTCGAGCCGGCAGGCGGCAAGCGCCGCGCGTCCCACGTCGACGAGCAATGCGTCGGCCGAGAATTTTGTCCAGATCGTGGACGTAGTGAAAAAGTTCGACGAGACGGTGGCCGTACGCAACGTCAACTTGTCGGTGGCCAAGGGCGAGCTTTTCGCATTACTCGGCAGTTCGGGGTGTGGCAAATCGACGCTGCTGAGGATGCTGGCCGGATTCGAGACGGCAACCTCCGGCCAGATTTTGATCGATGGCGAAGACTTGGCGCTCATGCCGCCCTATCGGCGGCCCGTCAACATGATGTTCCAGTCGTATGCGCTCTTTCCGCATATGACGGTCGAATCGAATGTCGCTTTCGGACTCAAGCAGGAAGGTGTGCCGAAGGCCGAGCTCAAAGAGCGTGTACAGGCTGCGCTCGACCTTGTGCAAATGGCGCGCTTCGCCAAGCGCAAGCCTCATCAGCTTTCGGGTGGCCAGCAGCAGCGCGTCGCGCTCGCGCGCTCGCTCGTTAAACGGCCCAAGCTGTTGCTGCTCGACGAGCCTATGTCGGCGCTCGACAAGCAGATCCGCCAGCGCACCCAGATTGAGCTGCTCAACATTCTCGATCGCGTCGGCGTGACTTGCATCATGGTCACGCACGATCAGGAAGAGGCGATGACGATGGCCAGCCGCCTCGCTGTCATGAGCGAGGGGCAGATCGTGCAGGTGGGCACACCGCACCAAGTCTACGAGTTTCCAACCTCACGCTTTTCCGCCGAGTTCATTGGCTCGACGAATTTGTTCGAAGGTCGTGTTGTCGAGGACGAACCCGATCATATCTTCGTCGAGACCGACGATCTCCCGTGCCGGCTTTACGTCAATCACGGCATTACTGGCCCGCTCGGCATGCCGGTTACGATCTCGGTGCGCCCCGAGCGTGTCGCGCTCACGCGCAAGCCGCCCGAAGGCGCATACAACTGGGGGCACGGTACCGTCGAGAACATTGCCTATCTAGGGGGCTACTCGCTTTACCACATCAAGCTGGACTCGGGAAAAGTCGTAATCGCAAACGTATCGAGTCTCGCTCTGTCCGAAATCGAATCGCCGGGCTTGAACGACGAAATCTACGTGCGTTGGAGCGCATCGGCTGGCGTGGTGCTGACGGCATGAAACAGCTCTTGATCTCGCTCGCCGCGTGGCCTGCGCGGCGTTTCAAGCTTACCGGAAAGACGGCCGTCGTCGCGGGACCGTTTCTCTGGCTGCTGCTGTTTTTCTTCGTGCCATTTTTGCTCGTCGTCAAAATCAGCTTCGCCGATCTGCAGCTCGGCATTCCGCCCTATACGGAGCTCGCCAGTTTCAAGGACGGTGTTGTCCAGATTTCGCTGAACCTGGCGCACTATGCGTTCTTGCTCACGGACAGTCTTTATTTCGCGACCTACGTCAACTCGGTTGTCGTCGCGGCAGTAACGACGCTGCTATGCCTGCTGCTCGGCTATCCGATGGCCTATTACATCGCTCGCTCGAGTCCGCGCTCGCGCAACCTCCTCATGATGGCGGTGATGTTGCCTTTCTGGACATCGTTTCTGATCCGCGTCTACGCGTGGATCGGCATCCTCAAGAACAACGGGCTGCTTAACAATTTCCTGATGGCGATCGGGCTCATCCACGCGCCGATCGAGCTTTACCGAACCAACGTAGCGGTGTACATCGGCATGGTCTACTCCTACTTGCCGTTCCTGGTGATGCCGCTTTACGCCCACCTCGTCAAAATGGACTTGACGCTGCTCGAAGCAGCGTACGATCTCGGGGCGAAGCCGTGGAAAGCCTTTGTGCAGATCACGCTGCCGCTTTCGAAGAACGGCATCATCGCAGGCTGCCTGCTGGTGTTCATTCCCGCAGTCGGCGAGTACGTGATTCCCGAGTTGCTCGGCGGCGCGAACACGTTGATGATCGGCCGGGTCATGTGGAACGAGTTCTTCAATAACGCCGACTGGCCGATGGCTTCCGCCGTCACCTGTGCGATGGTGCTGCTGCTGCTCGTGCCGATGGCGATCTTTCAGTATTACCAGGCCCGACAACTCGAAACACGCCGATGACCAAACCGAACCGCACATTGCAGCTGATCGCGCTCGGGATCGGCTTCGTGTTTCTCTACGTTCCGATCCTGAGCCTGATCGTCTACTCGTTCAACGAATCGCAACTCGTCACGGTCTGGACACACTTTTCGACACGCTGGTACGCTGCGCTTGCCCAAGACGACGAGCTCATCGGATCGTTTTGGCTCTCGCTGCGCATCGCGCTTCTGACCGCGTTCGCATCGGTCTTCATCGGCACTTGGGCGGGCTTCGTGCTTGCGCGCATGGGCCGGTTCCGCGGCTTCACGCTGTACACCGCGATGATCAACGCGCCGCTCGTCATTCCCGAGGTGATCCAGGGCATCTCGTTGCTACTGCTCTTCATCGAGATGGGCAAATGGCTTGGCTGGCCCGAGGGGAGGGGACTTCTCACGATCTGGATCGGGCACGTCATGCTCTGCATGTCGTATGTAGCGATCGTCGTTCAGTCGCGCGTGCGCGAGCTCAATCCGTCGCTTGAAGAAGCGGCGCTCGATCTCGGCGCGACACCGCTCAAGGTGTTCTTCACGATCACCCTGCCGCTCATCTCACAAGCGCTGATGGCCGGGTGGCTGCTGTCATTTACGCTGTCGTTCGATGACCTTGTGCTTTCCGCGTTCCTCTCGGGCCCCGGTTCCACGACACTGCCGCTCGTCGTGTTTTCACGTGTCCGCCTCGGCCTCAATCCCGAGATGAACGCGCTCGCAACGCTCTTCATCGCCGTTGTGACGATCGGGGTTGTGGTCATCAATTACTTCATGCTCAGAGCGGAAAAGAAGCGCATGGCGATGGTGGCCTGAAACAGGCATTACTGGCGGCAACGTCGCGGATACGGTAACGATGTCGACTCGCTAAATCGGTTCTTTCAGGCGAGACCGCTACTTCGACGGGGCCCACTGGTATGGGGAGTTTGCCTCTTCGAGTAGCGGGGTGGAAGGGGGCCGAGACGCGTCGTTTCCCGTGTTTCTCGCCTCCGTATAGTCGGCTGCTGCGGAGAGACTCCATGCCGCCAACCACGCCAGGTTGGAGAGGTTGGCATCGCGCGCGGCGCTCATGGAGTCGCCGTTGCTGGAGTGTCTGCCGGACTGGAGTGCCAAACCGGCGCTGGTGACATACCCCATGCCGCTGAGCAAGCGAAGCGCACTGGTAGCACGGTTGTGCGCGGTGCCGGAGAGTCCCCGATACAAACTGGGCATCGCGCCTATCGCCGTCAACGTGGCAGACGCAAAATTGGCATGACTCCACTGCGGCAGCGGAAACGCAGTGTAAGCGGTATTTAATCCGGCCACGATGTTCGTGAGATCAAACGCGTCCGCCAATTTGCTACGCGGCGCCCGAATGAAATTCTGGCTTCCCCGCAGCGCACTGCCGAACAACGCTGCTCCAGATAACCCGGTTGCGAGGTTGCTGAACGGTGGAAATATCAATCCACCTCCCAACGCAGAAGCTGCAGCGAAGCCCTCCGCCATCGTCGGATGGAATTCAGAGCTAAAAACGCGAGGCGTTTGCCATCTACTGCGAAGGGCTGTGCTGGGCGGTGCTTGCGGATTGCTGATGCGGCTCGCCAGTTGGGCGGGCGCAGGAAAGCGAGCGTAATGAAGATTGAGCCAATCCAGATGCTTTAAGGCCGGTGATGCATGCGTGCTGCCTTTGACCTCGGTGGCCGAGTTAATGTCCTGCGCGTTGTTGCTGGATGCAACCCAGCTATGCCTGCGGGATCGCTGGTCGAAAAATTTCGTCATTTTTCCCGTACATCGGAAGGCGGCCGCTTAGGTCAATTTCGGCGCGAAGGTCGATGGAATTATAGACAGCCGCATCGAATACACATATCGCTGAAATTCGCGCTTTGTGCCGCGAATTTCCAATATTTGAGCAAGAAGATGTCGGCTGCCGCTAATTCGTTGGCGTCGAGGCGGATAAGTGCGGACAGGTAGCGCGAGTTGTCGTCGCGCACAGTCGGTCGGCGATTGAGCGCCGACTGTCCCATCGCAACGCGATTGGCGGTTCAGCCCATACCGGGCCGAACCGCTCATGAAGGCGAAGACGGCGCAGTCTCACTTCACCCATTACTTCGGTGATGCCGCATGCGCGGTATCTGCCAGGCGGTACTGCAACATGCCTGGCACGCCCGGGGCGGGCACGAGGTTCGGATCAGTCTTCGGCGCGATCATCGCCGTCGATGCGGACGTGTCCTCGACGCAAGGCGCATTCGTCTTTGCCGCCGCAGCTCTGAACGAATCGTCCTGGCACATGATGTTGAACGCGATGTCCTTGCGATCCATCCGCCACGCGACGGCTGCATTGAGCCGGCGGTTGCAGTCCAGATCCTTGATCGTCGCCGCACCTGTTGCGCCGACCCCCACGACTGAAACGCCCGCGGAGACTGAGCCCCAGCAGGTTTCCGTGACCGACGCGGTCAGCGAGGGCGCGTAGACCGTTGGTGCGCTCTTGACCGTGTACGAACCGGAATAGGCCACGGCGGTTTGCGCCGGAAGGCCCAGGTTGCTCGCACCGGCCGCACCGGCCTCGACGTTCACGTTGACGTTCGTCGCTTGCTGGGCATTCGACTGCGTGCCGGTCGTTATCGTTCCATTGGTCTGTGCCATCGCGCCACCGCTTAATAGCACGGTGACAATGGCAACAACGTATTTCATGTTGTTCTCCTTTTGCAAAGCCGGGCGCCCGGCCCCCGTCATTCCAATTACCTTGGGCTTCGTCGGCCGATTACCAGCCGTTGTGGCCCCACGATTTGTCGCTGGAGCCGCCGAAACTGCCGAAGCCGGCCCCTGCTTGGCCGATCAACCCGACGTCTGCGGTAGCGTTACCTGTCGCATTCGCCGACACGCTCTGGTCTGATTGGCCATTGCCCGATGCGCTAAATTTGCTGGAGCCGAAGTTTTCCGAGCCTGTGCTGCTCGAAATGGAAAACGTGCTTCCATAGTTATCCTGGCCATGCTGATTGTTGCCCTGGCCATCGATCTTGCTTACCGTGCCATAGCCCGCGGACGTGTTGGCATAGCTTTGATTGCCCGCGACAAAGCGACCGCTGCTTTGGCCCGGTCCAGAGAACGAGGCGCTGTAGGTGCCTTGGACCGCAGAGTTCGCCGCGTTTGTGCCGACGAATCCGCCAGCGATAAATGCGCCCCCCGCAGCACTGTTACCGTTGCTCGACGATGGCGATTGTCCAGGCCCACCTGCCAATGCATAGGCCGATACGGTCAGTGCCATCACCGTCAGTGCGATTTGCTTATTCATTTCGGAGTCCTAAGTAGGTGGGAGCGAAATGCATTGTCAGAGGCCGCGCCCGTTCACCTCGTTGTTCTCCATCGACGTCGCGGCTGACTCGCTACTCAACCTTCAGTCAAATCTTGCACGCCTACCTCGTTCTGCCGGATGCGCATAGGCGAGCGCTGTCGCAGCAGCGGCTAAGGAACGACTTGCTTTCGATGTGGTGTCGGGCGGCGTGGCCGGTGACAAACATGACAAGCATGACAAGCTGGTTTCGTCAGCGGATAAACGCGATGAACGCTGGAGTGGCGTAATGTATGGCGCACTCGAGGGGCCGGTCTGTGCGACCTCATACATGCTATGTATGAGAGCTCATATAATAAGAGGCAATAAGGCGACGGCTAGCTTCAAACGTCGCTTGTCCCGCTGTTAACGAGGCGCGGCCCCGCGTGCAGTGCGGCTTTTTTACGTATCTCGCGCGATAAAGGCAATAAAAAAATAAAGGCACTAAACGCCTTATTATCGTAATTAACGGCTCATTTTATAAAATTCAAGGATTCTCCGAGACAGCCATTCCTCCCATCACCTGAAAAAGCACCGCCGTATCGGCGAGGCGAGCAGTCGATGCACGAACCGTATCGCGTTGCGCGTTCAGGTCGATCTGTTCGGCGGATCGTTCGGCAGACGTCGTAGGCACCGCGCCGAGCCGCCGACGCGCCGCCGTCTCTCGAACACTGTGTTTGAACGAGGCGGCATAAAACGCCGGCAGATAGAAAAGCGTCAAAACCGTCGCGGTCGTAACGCCGCCCATGAGGGCCGTTGCCATCGGGCAGAAAAGTTGGAGCGCAAGAGGGGGATGAGCGCCAGCACCGCTGCTGCTGTTAGCGTGATGGGCCTGAAACGCCTTACCGTGGCGCGACGATCGCCTCGAAGCGCCGATGGCCAGCCGCAATGTCCCGTTCGATCTGATCGGCTTCCAGGGGTGCTGTTCGGTTGAGCGACGCACGCTCAGAGTGAAAGCCCTGGCCCGTAATTGCTGCCGATGAATCGCGACACTGAATCGGCGTCGGCATAGTCCTGTTCAGGCATGCCGTCGAGAATCGAAAGCAGTTCGTTGCTTGCGCCCGAATCACGTGCAATCGCGACAATCCGGTCTTTATTAGCCGGAAACGGCACGGCTTGCAGCAAGTCGGCGATTTGCAAGTCGATCGGCTCGTTCGGGATAGCGGGTGTCGTCATGGAGTCCTTCGTCACCTGTCGCCTGCGAGCGACTTTGTCGTTGAGCATCAGGTCTGCGGCCTTTTCATTCGCTGGCCCTGCGTGACGGGCTTCGCAAGGCCGTGTGCCTTGGGCAACTTGATGCGTGACCAATGCTCGCTCGCCACGTTGGAGTTGGCCGCAATGCCCGCCGCGGCGTTGCTGCCCGTTGGTGCGAGCGCCGGCTCGTCTGGACTGTCGATCATCGCCGTAGGGTGCGACGAAGCGAAGCACACCGCCGAAAGCAATGCCGTGGCGGTCAGTGTCGAGACTTTCATCGCTTGCACTCCTTCTCGATGCGGCTGCCGGCGATTTCGCGATGAGGGCCGTTCCAGCCGTCATCAACCGCCGGGCAGCATCTGTCGTACCTACCCGCCTAACGCAGTACCTCGAAGCGCGCCCATGGCCACGAAGGCCGATCGCGCATGTAACCATTGAGCCAGTTCCATTGCGGATGGCGTTTCATGAACGCCTGAGCGTCGAACGGCTTGCCGCACGGGTGTCCCCACCGTGCCCAGAATGCAAGATCGCGCGCCATTTTGCTGTCGACGACCTTGCCGTCGTTGGCGCCCCATGGGTTGAACGGCCCCTGATCGGACCCACCGAAGCGTGCATCATCGAGCTCGAGGTGCCCGCAAATGGTGCGCGAGCACGGGTTGTCGCCACGGTCGAGATAAACGTCATGGTGATCGGCAATCATCTGCTTGGCGAGTTCGACGTCGATCTTGCCGTGATGCATGTCCGCGAGCTGCATGAAGCGCAGCCGCCGAGCGCCGTTCTTGCGCACGTCGGTATAGTCTTCGCCTTCGCCGACGCACTCCTGGTTGCGAATCTTCAGATCAGTCGCAGTGTTGTAGCCGCTGTAAAAACCATCCTTCGTGCTCTCGAATCCCGAATAGTGCAACCCGAGCTCGTAGCGCGCGATCTCACCCGTCTTCACGTCGCCAAGCAGCCAACTGTTCGCGTAGCCGCCGTTGTTCGCGACAGCAAACATCTCGCACCATTCGCCGATCGAGTTCGCGTACTGCGTGGCGCGCCGCGAGCGATAAAATTCCGGTGCACCGGCGGCCTTATAGCCGGCAAAGTTGGAGATCGTCGTCTCCGTCACCATGAGTCCTGCCGAAGTGATCCAAAAATCCGTCAGGCTGGAAATGCAGCCGGGCAGGCCCTGCATCAGAATACGGTGGCCGGTGTCGGGCACGATGTCGAAAACGACGTTGAATGCGTCGCCTGCCGCATAGCGGTCCCACGAGTTGTGCGCCATCACGATGCTGCCGTCACGCGTCGCGCTGCCTGTCGCAATGAAAGCGCTGCAGTGATGCCCGCGCCTTCCCCGCCAGGGCCTCACGCCGAGACGCGGCTCGCGTGCGGCCACTCGCGCAGGCCACCAGCTCTGCAGCAAGTCCATGTAGCCGTTCCACGCCAGGACTTCGGCAAACGGCACCTTTGCACCGGCCGCTATGCCCTGGATCTCGTCCATGAACTCTGTATCGAGCCGCGGGGCGAATTGCTCGAGTGCCGCCGCTGTGAACGTTTCGAAGTCTTCGCCCGTATCCCATCGCGCCAGATACTTCGCGGTGCGAATGGCGTTTTGTATCTCAGCCGCGAGCAGTTGGCCATGTTGCTCGCCGCGGTCGTACGGCTCACCTTCGAGGTGAACGAAAATCCAGCCGGCATGGTCGCGCCGCACAGCGTCGAGGGACGGTTCGCTCATCTTGGCTCCGATCGATGGATCGACCGGCAGGGCAACCGCCGGGCGCTTCTCCCCTGCGCACGGCGGGTCGCGCGGTCGTTGCTTCATTCTAGAAAAAACGTCGGGCTTTGACACTCCGGGTAATGGAGGGGCGACTGGCCCATCGCCGAGCCTCGTCACAACTCAAGCCGCAGACTGACCCGAATCGCGTGCCCGCGAGCATTGCGCGGAAGGCGTGTCCCGTCAGGGCGTGCCATTCATCCGACGGTATGCATCCAACAGCGCTGTCTTGTAGACGGCGCCCAGCAGCTTGGGCGAATCGGCGCTAGAGACAACAGGCAGGCGTTCGCCTTGATAGGCCATGAAGTGTTGCAAGGCCACGCTGATCGGCATGTCGGGCGTGAGCATCGCGAACTCGCGCTGCATGTAGTCGGCCGCCGTGCGCGAGCCGGTATCGCGCTTGTCGATCAGGTCGGATGCGATGTCCTTGAGCGCGACGGCGCCCCGAAAGCAGCCGTCGTCATCGGTGACGTAGATATGCTTCACCGGATACTCGAGGAAAAGGCGCGCCATCTCGTGAACGTTCGCCGTGAGCGGCACGATCGTCTCGGCCGGCCGGATCAGCTCTCGCATCTGCGTCGCGCGCAGGCGTATGCGTTCCTCTTCGTCGGCAAGACGGCGCAGCGTGATCTCGTACATCGATGTCTTGCCGAGCGCTCTCGCCACAAAATAGGCGACCACGCAGGAGAGCGCCAGCGGCAGAACCACCTGATAGCTCAACGTCATCTCGAAAATCAAGAGGATGGCCATCAACGGCGCTTGAGTCGCTCCGGAGAGGAACGCACCCATGCCGACCATCGCGTAGGCAAACGCGCCTGAAGTGCCTTGTGGCCAGAGGGCATGCGCGGCGAGACCGAAGAGCGAGCCGAGCGCTGCGCCAACAAACAGCGTCGGCGTAAAGACACCCCCGACCGCGCCTGAGCCAACAGTCGCCGCCGTTGCGACAAGCTTGCAGACGAGCACGATGACTAGCGCTGTCCAAGTCCAGGGCGAATGAAGAATCGAATTGACGACGCTGTAGCCGTTTCCCCAGACCTCAGGCACCCAGACGGAGATGACGCCGACAACGAGCCCGCCCAGGGCAAGCCGGATCGGCAAGGGTAGTGGTATCCGCGAGAACCGCGCCCTCGAAAAGGCGATTGCTCGCAGGAATTGGGGTGCGGCCGCACCGCAAAGAAAGCCGAGCGCAACGAAAGGCAACACCTCGATGCCGACGATGGCCGGAAACACAGGCATCTCGTAGGGCGGCTTGTAGCCGGCGAACTCGCGCATCGTGATATTCGCGACGACGGAGGCCACGACGAGGGGGCCGAAGCTCTCCATCGCAATCGAGCCGAGCACGATCTCGGTGACGAAAAATGCACCGGCGATCGGGGCGTTGTAGGCCGAGGTGATGCCGGCGGCCGCGCCGCAGGCGACAAGCAGGCGTAGCCGCTGGGGGTCGAAGTGCACGAGGCGGCCGATGACCGAGCCGGCGAGGGCGGCCAGTTGCACCATCGGCCCTTCGCGCCCGATCGAGCCGCCGAAGCCGATTGTGAACAGTGACGAGAAGCTGCGCCAAAGGCTTTGCCACACGGGGACACTGCCATCGCCGATCGAGATCGCCTCCATGTAGTCCGAGCTCGCGTGCTTGCCCGGTTGCCGTGAGGCGACAATGAGCAAGCATCCGGCGATGAGGCCACCGGCAGCGGGCAGCCAGATTCGTATCGTCCACGGCAGCGCGCGTGCCATTTCCACGAAGCTGCCTGACTGGCCCGTGAACGCCCACTGGAAAAAGTCGATGCACTGACGGAATGCGACGGTGGCAAGAGCGCCGAGCACGCCCGTAACCACGGCCCAGAGCAACATCGTGTGCGCCTCAGACAAGCGGAACAATGCCTGGGCGCGGGTCCGCAGGCGAAGCAGGAATGACAACACGGCGGATTTGACAGTGATCGGACGAGCGCAAGGATAGCATCGCCCCGAACTTGTGACGCTCCTTTGCCCGCGCGGTGTTGGCGGCGGCGACATCGTCAAAGAGCGGCGTGGTCGAGCTCGGGGTAGTGCCGGAAGACGTCGGTTTCGTTGAACGGCAGGCGTCGTTTGGAGGCGAGGTAAGCGGCGATGTTCGGGCGCAGCGCCACCGCGTTGCGCAGGGCTGCTAGCAGCGGGTAACGCCGGCTGAAGCCCTTCATCGCACGCGGAAAAGCGTAATGAACGCCTTCGATGAGCTGGAACAACGAAAGGTCGACATAGGTCAGTGAATCGCCGACAAGGTGCGCGCTGCCTTTGGGGTTGCTCGCCAGCACTTGCTCAAAGTAGCCCAGGAACCTCGGCAGGCGGTGATCGATGAAATCGGTCGCACGCGTCTTCGCCGCGTCACGCTGGTCCTCGAAATAGAGT
>Ga0310811_10009207_pt1 | contig 12737 bp, 15 predicted proteins | sample YCmetagenome_FD_207642 | JGI IMG/M metagenome (GOLD analysis project Ga0310811, IMG submission 207642) | Soil microbial communities from experimental microcosm in Duke University, North Carolina, United States - YC | ecosystem: Engineered > Artificial ecosystem > Soil microcosm > Unclassified ... | reverse complement strand
CGCCGCTCGCGGTCATCGTCGCGCTCTACGTGCTCGAACTGCTGGTCGCGCTGCTCCAGGCCTACGTGTTCGCGATCCTCACCTGCCTCTATCTCCACGACGCGCTGCATCTGCACTGATCGGCGCCGACCCACCCGCAACCACCACCACCACCACCACGAAAGCTAAGGATAAAAGTCATGGATGCTGCTGCCGCTAAGCTCATTGGCGCCGGTCTCGCCGTCATCGGTCTCGCCGGTGTCGGTGTCGGTATCGGCAACGTGTTTGCCTCGTTCATCTCGTCGGTCGCCCGTAACCCGGCCGCCCGTCCGGTGGTGTTCCCGTACACGATGCTGGGCTTCGCGCTCGTCGAGGCGGTCGCGCTGTACGCGCTGCTGATCTCGTTCCTCATCCTGTTCTCCTGATATCCGGCGGGGGGCTTCGGCCCCCCTTTCGGTTCCGGGACCCTAGGATCACGTAGATGCCGCAACTCGACGTATCGACCTTCCTTCCGCAGCTGGTGTGGCTCGCCATCACCTTCATCGGCCTCTACGTGCTGATGACGGGGCTGGTGCTGCCGCGCATCGGCGGCGTGCTGAAGGAGCGCAAGCTGCGCACCGAAGGCACGCTGGCCAGCGCCCAGGCGCTGAGGGCGGAGGCCGAAGCGGCGCGCGACAGTTACGACAAGGCGATTGCCGAGGCCCGCGCCAAGGCTCATGACCAGCTCGTGCAGGCGGTCGAGAAGGCCAAGGCCGACGCCAACGCCAGGACCGATGCCCAGACGCACGCCCTCGCCGCCAAGAGCCGCGAGGCCGAGCAGAACGTCGATCGAGCCAAGGCCCAGGCGCTGACCGGCATCAACCAGGCCGCGGCGGACATCGCCAAGGCCGCCGCCGAGAAGCTGCTCGGCGCTCCGGTCGACGCCAGTGCCGCGGCCGCGGCGGTTGCCGCCGCCCGCGGGGAGAAGCGCTAGATGTTCGGACTGATTTCCACCGCTCTCGCCGCCGAGGCCGGCGGCCACGGCGAGGAAGCGTTCTACCAGAGCCCCGAGTTCTGGCTCGGCGTCGCCTTCCTGATCTTCATCATCGCCATCTCGCGGCCCGTCGCCCGCGCCGTCACCGGCGCGCTCGACACCCGCGCCGCCGAGATCGCGCGCAACATCGACGAGGCCCAGAAGCTCTACGACGAGACCAAGGCCGCGCTCGAGAGCTACAAGTCGAAGCTCGCCACCGCCGGCCGTGAGGCCGCCGAGATCGTCGCCGGCGCCGAGTCCGAGGCCAAGCGCATGCGCGAGAATGCCGAGAAGGAGCTCGCCGCGACGCTGAAGCGGCGCGAGGAGTTGGCCGTGGAGAAGATCGCCCAGGCCGAGGCGCGCGCGACCAAGGACGTCCGCGACGCGGCGGTCGAGGTGGCGCTGGCCGCCACCCGGAAGCTGATTGCCGAAGGGATGTCCCAGGACCGCGCCGGCGCATTGATCGATGAGGCGCTCAAGAACCTGCCGAAGCAGCTCCACTAGCGGACTGCACCGGCCGAACCAAAAACCCCCGCGGGCAACCGCGGGGGTTTTTGTTTTGGCCGTCGTCATGGCCGGTTGCCTGCCGGGCTCCGACCGGTGAAGATCACTCTCAAGCAACAAGGCCGGTGGACATTGAGCCAACCGGACCGTTCACAGGGGAGCACAGGATGCTGGGCCAGTCCGCCGTCCGAGTCGCATTGCGCCTTGTTCTCGTCGCCGCCGCGGCAATCGCATTCACTCCGCCCGCAAAGGCGGCCGACCCTTACGCCGGCAAGCAGATCACCCTCGTCGCCAGCACCGAGTCCGGCAGCGGCTACGACCTCTACGCGCGGACGGTGGCGCGCTGGCTGCCGAATCACATTCCCGGCCACCCCTCGATCGTCGTCCAGAACATGCCGGGCGCGAGCGGGCTGCGCGCCAGCAACTTTCTCTACAACGTGGCCCCCAAGGACGGGCTCACCATCGGTTTGGTCAACAACGGCAATCCCTTCGCGCCTCTCTACGGCATGTCGCAGGCCCAGTTCGATCCGACGAAGTTCAACTGGCTCGGCAGCCCGACCAAGGAGGTCAGCGTCTTCCTGCTGTGGCACACCGTGCCGGTGAATTCGATCGCCGAGGCCAAAAGCAAAGGCCGCGAGCTGATTCTCGGTTCGGCGGGTGCCGCCACCGGCGGCGCGTTCTACTCACGCATCCTGACCGAGGTGTTCGGCATCAAGATCAAGACCGTATCGGGCTACAAGGGCCTCGCGGAGGCGCTGCTCGCCATGGAGCGTGGCGAGAACGAGGGCTATGCCTCGACGTTCTGGTCGACCCTGCAATCGACCCGCGCCGACTGGATCCGCGACAAGAAGATCAAGTTCATGCTGCGTTACTCTGGCGATGCCCAACCCGGGCTCGAAGGCGTGCCGCTGGCGACCGATATCGCCAAAAACGACGACGACCGGCAGCTTCTCCGCATCATCGCCGCCCCCTTCGACCTCGGTCGTCCGATGCTGGCACCGCCGGCAATCCCCGCCGAGAACGCCAGGCTTCTCAAGGACGGCGTCTTTGCCACGACGCAGGATCCCGAGTTCCGCGCCGACTGCGCGCACCAGAACCTCGACTGCTCGAGCCCATCGAGCGGCGATCAGATCGCGACGATCATCGCCGATACCTACCGCGCGCCGGACGCGGTGAAGAAGCGCCTGCTCGCGCTCTACAAGGCGGAGTAGTAGGGCCAGATAAGCTGGGCGACCTCAATGACAAATGGACGCAACAAATACCAATCGCGGGAGAATCGCTCCCGAGTGCGCCACGTCCTCATGACGGAATGGGATCCGATTGGAGTTAACGGAATTCCAGAAGCTGCCGATGAGTACGACTCATATGTCGGCACCGTGTACGTGATGCTTATGGATCACCGAGCATCCGCCAAGACGCTGGCCGCGTATCTTTTCGACACAGCGACCAACTACATAGGCTTATCCGCCAGCAAGGAGCTGGCTGGGAGATGCCAGACCGCAGCCACCACTCTGGTTCGGTTGCGTCCGGAGTTCGAAACTCACTGAGGCTACTCCGCTGCCTGCTTCGGCGCCGACGGGCGCCAGCGCAGTACCGGCGTGCGCGCGGCACGGGTCTCGTCGAGGCGGCGGCGCGGGCTCATGGTGGGGGCGGAGTGGAACGGCTCGCCGTTGCTCTTGGCCCGCCGCGCGAGCGACAGCAGCGCGTCGGCGAACTGGTCGAGCGAGGCCTTCGACTCGGTCTCGGTCGGCTCCATCAGCATCGCGCCGTGGACCACCAGCGGGAAGTAGATCGTGGTCGGGTGGAAGCCTTCGTCGATCATCGCCTTGGCGAAATCGAGCGTGGAGACGCCGGTGCCGTCGAGGAACCTGTCGTCGAACAGCGCCTCATGCATGCAGATGCCGGGGAACGCCGGGCTGAGTTCGCCCTTGAGGCGCGCGAGCAGATAGTTGGCGTTGAGCACCGCGTCCTCGGCCACCTGCTTCAGGCCGTCGCGGCCATGGCTCAGCATGTAGGTGAGCGCGCGGACGAACATGCCCATCTGGCCGTGGAACGCCTTCATGCGGCCGATGCTGCGCGACGCCTCGCCGGTCGCGGTTTCGATGAGGTTGAAACCCTTGTCGCCGTGCACGACCCAGGGCAGCGGCGCAAACGGCGCCAGCGCCGCGGCGAGCGCCACCGGACCGGAGCCCGGACCGCCGCCGCCGTGGGGCGTCGAGAACGTCTTGTGCAGGTTCATGTGCATGACGTCGATGCCGAGATCGGCCGGGCGGACCTTGCCGACGATGGCGTTGAAGTTGGCGCCGTCGCAGTAGAAGTAGGCGCCCGCCGCGTGGGTCGCCTCGGCGATCGCGACGATCTCGTCCTCGAACAGCCCGCAGGTGTTCGGATTCGTCACCATGATCGCGGCGACGTCGGGTCCGAGCTTGGCCTTCAGCGCGGCGACGTCGACGCGGCCGCGCTCATTGGCCGGAATCGCCTCGACGTGATAGCCGAGCGCCGCGGCGGTCGCCGGATTGGTGCCGTGCGCGGATTCCGGGACCAGCACGCGCATGCGGTTCTGACCCGCGGCGGCGTGGGCCGCGCGGATCGTCGCCATGCCGCAGAATTCGCCGTGGGCGCCCGCGGCCGGCGCGAGCGCGATGGCCGGAAGGCCGGTCAGCGTCTTCAGCCAGTGAGCGAGCGTGTCCATCAGCTCGAGCGCGCCCTGCACCGTCGAGACCGGCTGCAGCGGGTGGATGTCTGCGAAGCCGGGCAGCCGCGCCACCTTCTCGTTGAGGCGCGGGTTGTGCTTCATGGTGCACGAGCCGAGCGGGAAGATGCCGGCGTCGATGGCGTAGTTCTTCTGCGACAGCCGTGTGAAATGGCGAATCACCTGCGGCTCCGACAGCCCGGGCAGGCCGAGCGGGGTCACGCGGGCGAGGCCGCCGAGGCGATGCTGGAACGGCGGCGGATCGGGAATGTCGACGCCGGTGCGGCCGGGCGAATCCTGCTCGAACAGCAGCGGCTCCTCGATCTGGAGCGCCTTGTTGCCGGTGAAGGTCGAGGGAACGGCGCTCGGCGCGGCGGGAGGATTGGTGCTCATCGCACGGCCTCCGTCAGCGCTTCGCAATACGTGACCATCTCCTCCTTGTGTGACGTCTCCGTCACGGCCACCACCAGCATGTTGTCGAGGCCCCTCGCCTCCGGCCACAGCCGCGTCGCCGGTACGCCGGCGAATATCTTCTTCGCCGCGAGAGTTTCGACCACCGCGGCCGCCGGCTTCGGCAGCGCCACGGTGAATTCATTGAAGAAGGTGTCGTTCAGGACCTTCACGCCCGGCACCTTCGACAACCGGTCGGCGAGCATCGTCGCCTTGTAGTGGTTGAGACGCGCGAGCCGCTTCAGACCCTCGGAGCCCAGCAGCGCCATATGGACCGTGAACGCCAGCGCGCACAGCCCCGAGTTGGTGCAGATGTTGCTGGTCGCCTTCTCGCGGCGGATGTGCTGCTCGCGGGTCGACAGCGTCAGCACGAAGCCGCGGCGACCGTCGGCATCGACGGTCTCGCCGCAGAGGCGGCCCGGCATCTGGCGTACGAAGCGCTCGCGGGTCGCGAACAGTCCGAGATACGGCCCGCCGAAGTTGAGGCCGTTGCCGATCGACTGGCCCTCGCAGACGACGATGTCGGCGCCCATCTCGCCCGGCGACTTGATGGCGCCCAACGACACCACTTCGGTCACGGCGACGACCAGCAGCGCGCCGGCGGCGTGGCAGCGCTCGGCCAGTCCCGAGACGTCGCGCAGGCGGCCGAACGCGTCGGGGTTCTGCACCACGACGCAGGCGGTGTCGGAATCGATGTGCGATTCCAGCACCTCGCCGCCGTTGGCCGCCGGCGCGCCCACGTCGAGCTTGCTGTCGGTGTAGCGCGTCGCGGTCGCCACCGCGTCGCGCCAGTGGGAATGCAGGTTGCCCGAAATCACCACCTTCGCCCGGCGGGTGATGCGGCGCGCCATCAGCACGGCCTCGGCACAGGCGGTCGCACCGTCGTACATCGAGGCGTTCGCCACCTCCATGCCGGTCAGCATCGCGACCTGGGTCTGGAACTCGAACAGGTACTGCAGCGTGCCCTGGGAGATCTCCGGCTGGTACGGCGTGTAGGACGTCAGGAACTCGCCGCGCTGGATGATGTGGTCGACCGCCGCCGGCACATGGTGGCGGTAGGCGCCCGAGCCGATGAAGCTCGCGGCGGCGCCCGCTGCCACGTTTTTGGCGGCCAGTGCCGCCATTTCGCGCTCGACCTCGAGCTCACCCTGGTGGTCCGGCAGGTCGAGCGGCGCGCTCAGCCGCGCGCCCTCGGGCACGTCGCGGAACAGGTCGTCGATCGCGCGCGCGCCGATTGTCGCCAGCATCGCCTGACGGTCGGTGGGGGTGAGCGGCAGATAACGCATTCACATATTCCTTTAGCGACTTTCCACAGGCGAGGCGCAAACCTCAGCCGAGGTCCTCGATGAACTTGCGATAGGCCGCGCCGTCCATCAGCTTCTCGACCTCGCCCTTGTCAGCCAGGCGGATCTTGGCGAACCAGCCCTTGCCCTCGGCGTCTTCGTTGATGGTCTGCGGTGCCGCGCTCAGCGCGTCGTTGATCTCGGTGACCGTGCCGGATGCCGGCGCGTAGACTTCGCTCGCCGCCTTCACCGACTCGACGACAGCCATCTCGCCGCCCTGCTTCACCGCCTTGCCGACGGCCGGAAGTTCGACATAGACGACGTCACCCAACTGCTGCTGGGCATAGTCGGTGATGCCGACGACGGCGACATCGCCTTCGACGCGGACCCATTCGTGCTGATCGGTGTAGCGGCTCTCGGTCACGATTCTCTCCTCAATCTTGCGCGCACGCTCAGGTCGGGCGGCGATAACGGTGGGGCACGAACGGCAGTGGCTTGATGCGGCCGGGGACGGCGTTGTTGCGCACCATCAGCCGCACCGGGGCTTCGGACTTCGCGGACTCGCTCGCGACGTATCCCATCGCGATCGGCGCGCCGACCGTCGGTCCGAATCCGCCCGAGGTGATGGAACCGAGGGCGGCTCCCGACACGTCGGTGACCTCTGTGCCGTCGCGCGCGGGCGCGCGGCCGTCCGGCTTGATACCGACGCGCAGCCGCTTCGGGCCAGCACCGAGCTCGCGCTGGATGCGTGCCGTTCCCGGAAACCCGCCTTCGAGCCGGCGCCGTTTCTGAATCGTCCAGGCGAGCCCCGCCTCGATCGGGCTCGTGGTGGTGTCGATGTCGTGGCCGTAGAGACAGAGCCCGGCTTCGAGCCTGAGCGTGTCGCGCGCGCCGAGACCGGCGGGCTTCACTTCGGGCTGGGCCAGCAGATCCTCGGCGAGCGCGAAGGCATGATCTGCCGGAACCGAAATCTCGAATCCGTCCTCGCCGGTGTAGCCCGAGCGCGTGATGAAGCACTTCACATGGCGAATGTCGAGCCAGGCACCCTGCATGAATTGGAGCTCAGCGGCCTTCGGCGCGAGCCGCCCCAGCGCCGCCTCCGCAGCCGGTCCCTGTACCGCAAGGAGCGCGCGGTCTTCCAGCAATTCGAGCGTCACGTCGGACGGCAGATTCGCCCTGAGGTGTGCAAAGTCGGCGTCCTTGCAGGCGGCGTTGACCACCAGGAACAGCCCGTCCGGCAGGCGCGTCGCCATCAGGTCGTCGAGGATGCCGCCCTCGTCGTTGGTGAACATGCTGTAGCGCTGGGCGAACGGCTTCAGCGCCTGAATGTCGGCGGGCACCAGCTTCTCCAGCGCGGCGGCAGCGCCCGCGCCATGGAGGCGCGCCTGACCCATGTGGGAGACGTCGAACAGCGCCGCGGCGGCGCGGCACTGGAGATGCTCCGCGATGATGCCGGCGGGATACTGGACTGGCAGCGCGTAGCCGCCGAACGTGACGATCTTTCCGCCGAGCTGCGTGTGCAGGTCGTAGAGCGGAGTGCGCTTGGCGTCGCCGGTGTCGGTCGTTGAACTCACGAGGGTCTCCGCGAATCGGCTTCGCGGCCGGAATGGCCGCCCGCCCCCTCTGTCGCGGGACCTGAAAGATTCGCCCGGCTCCTGGTCTTTGGGACGCCGGGCTTACTTCGTCGGTGGGACCCACCCGATGGGTTCGGGCTGTCCGCTTTCCAGAGTGTCGTTCCCCTCGCGGTCCTTTTGCCTGAGAGTTTCCGGGGCGGTTGCTCCTTCGGCGCCGAACTGCACGTCTTCACGGACGTGCCGCCCGGTCTCTCCCGCGGGGAGATGTTGGCGCATCTTAGGGCCGTCGAGGCGGGAATCAAGGCGCGAAAGCCGCGCGCCGCTTATCCACAGGGACGCGGGATCAGCGCTGCGTCCGGGCCCGGTTGTACTCGAGCTCCTCGGGGCTGAGTTGCAGGCCGACGATGATGCCGTACCTCTCCGCCGAGCGGCCCTTGGGGAGCGGGATGGTCTCCTCGGTCTCCTCGGTATTGTAGGCGCGCGGGAGGTTGGGCTGGAACGTGACCGTGCTCGAGAACACTTCCTTGGCCAGGATGGTGCGCGACGGATCGCCGATGGCGATGAAGTAGGGAACGGTCGCGCTCGCCGCGCGATTCGCCGGACCGCGCTCGGCCCCGACGACGACGTTGAGCTGGACGTCGACTCCCTTCGAGCCGTAGTCGCAGGCGATCTGCACGTCGAGAATTCCGGCCTGGTAGACGACGTCGGTCAGGTCGCGGCCGCCGCCCTCGCGGAATTTGGTCATGGTGGCGACCTCCTTCGGGATCTCCACGGCGGGGCAGTCGAACTGCGGGGTCTTGGAGAACATGCCGCATCCCGACAGCGCGCCGAATGCGGCGGCGATCGCCGGGATGGCCAAGAGGCGGGCGGAGCGCCCGAATGCGATCGCGCGGCTAGAGCAGCGCATGGGTGCCGTCGCAGTACGGTGCATCGGTGGTCCGCTTGCAGCCACAGAGATAGAGAGTAAGGGGCGCCGACACCTTGAACATCTTGGGACGGAACTCGGTGCCCTTGTGCGAGCCGTCGCAGAACGGCTGGGTTTCGCTGCGTCCGCAGGAGCACCACCAGTATTCCTTGTCCGCCTCCACGTCGACCTCGTAGTAGTTGTCGCGAGGCATCAAAGGTTCGGCCATTACGTCCTGCTCCACTACCCGCCTCGAGCGCCTGGGAGGGCTCCGGAGCGCGGGTTTCCGCGCCTTCGGGCACGACTTGCGCCCACCCGTCCGCGCCACTACTTTGAGGCGAGGTTTCGCCCGCCAGGTCCGCCAAAGGCCCGGTCGGCGGGCACTCTAGTGGCCGCCGGGACGACCCGCAAGGCTCGCCCCAAGGCTCCCCGAAGCGCTCGCCGAAGCCCCTGGCAACACCCCAAGGCAGCATCCGCCCAAGCTCATGTCAGCCGTGCCGCACACCGATCCGCGCCCCCCGCTCACGCTCCTGCTCGCGAGCCCGCGCGGATTCTGTGCCGGTGTCGAGCGCGCCATCGTCATCGTCGAAGAGGCGCTGAAGCGATTTGGCGCGCCGGTCTATGTACGGCACGAGATCGTCCACAACCGGACCGTGGTCGAGGGCCTCAAGGCCAAAGGTGCCGTGTTCGTCGAGGACCTGCACGACGTTCCGGAAGGGGCGCACGTGATCTTCTCCGCCCATGGCGTCGCGAAGTCGGTCGTCGCCGAGGCAGCGAACCGGCAGCTCATGGCGGTCGACGCCACCTGCCCTCTGGTCAGCAAGGTCCACAACGAAGCGCTGCACCACCACGAGGCGGGCCGCACCGTGATCCTGGTGGGTCATGCCGGCCACCCCGAGGTCGAGGGCACCATGGGCCAGCTTCCCGCCGGGGGCGTGCTCCTGGTCCAGAACGTGCGCGATGCCGAATCCGTGTCGGTGGCCGATCCCGAACGCCTCGCCTTTGCGACCCAGACCACGCTTTCGGCCGACGATACCGCCGAGATCCTCTCCGTGCTGCGTCGGCGCTTTCCGTCGATCCGCGGACCGGCCAAGGCCGATATCTGCTACGCGACCACGAACCGTCAAACCGCGGTCAAGGCGATCGCGCCGCGCGCCGATCTGGTGATCGTCGTGGGCGCGCCGAACTCATCCAATTCGATGCGGCTGGTCGAGGTCGCGAAGCTGTCGGGCGCTCGAGATTCGATGCTGGTCGAGCGCGCTGCCGACATCGACTGGAGCCGCGTGAAGGGCGCCCGCACCATCGGCATCACCGCTGGCGCATCGGCCCCCGAAGTTCTGGTCGAGGAGGTCATCGCCTCGCTCCGCGCTTGTTACGACGTCACCATCGAGACCGTTACGGTCACCCGCGAGGATACCGTCTTCAGTCTGCCCAAGGCGCTGGCGAGCTGATCATCGCATGGCCGTCTACACCGACGTGGGCGACGACGAGCTCGAAGCCTTCCTCTCAGACTACGACGTTGGGACGCTGGTTGCCTTCAAGGGCATCGCTGAAGGCGTCGAGAACTCGAACTTTCTGGTCGAGACCGATCGCGCGCTCTACATCCTTACCCTCTACGAGCGTCGGGTGAAGGTCGACGACCTGCCGTTCTTCCTCGGCCTGATGGATCACCTTGCCGCGAAGGGCATCGCCTGCCCGGTACCGGTGAAGGCGCGCGACGGCAAGGCGCTGCGCTCGCTCGCCGGCCGCCCAGCGACCTTGGTGACGTTCCTCAAGGGCGTGTGGCCGCGTCGCATCGCGCCGCTGCATTGCCAGCTACTCGGCGGTGCGATGGCCTCGTTCCACCTCGCCGGTCGCGACTATAAGATGACCCGCGCCAACGCACTCGACCTTTCCGGCTGGTGCGGGCTGTTCCAGCAGATCGACGGCCGCGCCGACGAAGTGGCACCCGATCTCGCGGCCGAAATCGCCCGCGATCTCTCGGACATCACCGCGAAATGGCCCAAGGGTCTGCCCGCCGGCATCGTCCATGCCGATCTGTTCCCCGACAACGTGTTCTTCCTCGGCGAACATCTGTCGGGAATCATCGACTTCTATTTCGCGTGCGAGGACTACCTCGCCTACGACCTGGCGATCGCGCTCAACGCGTGGTGCTTCGAGCCGGACTCCTCGTTCAACATCACCAAGGCCCGTGGATTGCTCAACGCTTACGCCAAGGTACGGCCGCTCGAACCGACGGAACTCGCGGCACTCCCCCTGCTCGCGCGCGGCGCTGCCATGCGCTTCCTGCTGACGCGGCTGTACGACTGGCTGAATCGCCCCGAGGGCGCGCTGGTGAAGCCGAAGGACCCACGCGAATACCTGAAGAAGCTGCGCTTCCACCGTCAGGTGAAGTCGCCGGAGGCCTACGGCCTTGACTGAGCGTGGCGGCGAGACGGAGACCGGACCGGACGTCGACGGCATTGTCGATATCTTCACCGACGGTGCATGCTCGGGAAATCCTGGCCCTGGCGGCTGGGGTGCGGTGCTGCGCTTCGGGCTGCACGAAAAGGAACTCTACGGCTATGAGGCCGCCACTACCAACAATCGCATGGAGCTGATGGCGGCGATCAAGAGCCTCGAGGCGCTGAAGCGCCCCTCGACGGTGCGCATCACCACCGACAGCAACTACGTGCGCGACGGCATCACCGCCTGGATCCATAATTGGAAGAAGAACGGCTGGCGCACCGCCGACAAGAAGCCGGTGAAGAATGCCGAGTTGTGGCGCCGTCTCGACGAGCTGCGCGGCCAGCACAACGTGCAGTGGCATTGGGTCAAGGGCCACGCCGGGCACCCCGAGAACGAGCGCGCCGACGAGCTCGCCCGCCGCGGCATCAAGGAAGCGCGCAGGCGTTGATCGCGCGGCAGCTACAAAAGCGACAGCCGATAAACAAAAACGCGGAGCGCCGGGCGCTCCGCGTTTTCCGATTCGGACGGTATTACGAGATCAGAGGGTGCCGAGAATGGTGTCGGCCGACGAGACGTCGAACTTGCCGGCCTCCTCGACATTGAGCTTCTTCACGACGCCGTCCTCAACCACCATCGCGTAGCGCTGCGAACGCATGCCGAGGCCGCGCTCGCTGAGGTCGAGGCCGAGCCCGAGCGCCTGCGCGAACTTCGCCGAGCCGTCGGCAAGCATCACGACCTTATCGCCGACCTTCTGGTCCTTGCCCCACGCGTCCATAACGAATGCATCGTTGACGGACACGCAGGCAATCGTGTCGACGCCCTTCTTCTTGATCGCGTCGGCCTTTTCGACGAATCCCGGCAGATGCTTCATCGAGCAGGTCGGAGTGAAGGCGCCCGGCACCGCGAACATCACAACCTTCTTGCCCTTGAAGAGCTGATCGGTGGTGACCGGCTGAATCCCCTCGGCGGTCTTCTGCTGCAGCGTCACATTCGGAATGCGGTCGCCTACCTTGATCATGGCTTTGTCGCTCCAGGTTTCTTGTGCGGGAAAGGCCGCACTATAGAGGCCGCAAGCGGAGCTTGGCAAATCGAGGCGCGCCTCGGCCGGTGAGTATTCCGCCGCCGAGCTTCGCTTGCTGCTGGATAGTGGCACGCGCGCGAGGTTTGACTCTTTACCAATCACGCGGCACCCAATATTCACAACGACATCTTTCGGACAGCTTTCTGCCTTCTTTTGGCTCGACCCTTCCCCGAGGAGGCGTTGAGACACTACGTGTTGGACCGGAGCGTCGCTTTATGATGAGACCGTCACGAGCGTCGGGCCTGCCGGATACAGAACAGCGCCTGCAACTCTTCGTCGACAGCCTGCGCGACTACGCGCTGCTGATACTCGACGCCGGCGGAAACATCGTGAGCTGGAACGCAGGTGCCGAGCAGATCACGGGATACCGCGCCGAGGAGATCGTCGGCCGGCACTTCTCGACCTTCTATGCCAAGGACGACATTCTCGCCGGCAAGCCCGCCTACGGGTTGGAGGTAGCAACCGAGGCCGGCCGATTCGAGGACGTCGGTTTCCGCGTACGAAAGGACGGCTCGCGCTTCTGGGCGAACGTCGTGGTCACGGCAATCCGCGACGAGCGCGGTCGCCTTGTTGGTTTCGGCAAAATCACTCGCGACATCACGGAGCGCCGCGAGAGCGAGCGCCGGCTGCAGGAAAGCGAGGCCAAGCTTCAGATGCTGGTCAACACCGTGCTCGACACGGTGGTCGACGGCCTCGTCGTGATCGATCGGCTCGGCCTCATCCAGTTCTGCAATCCGGCGTGCGTCTGCATTTTCGGCCACGGACTCCACGACATAATCGGCCGGGACGTGAAGGCGCTGTTCGCGCCCA
>Ga0310811_10009206_pt1 | contig 12738 bp, 12 predicted proteins | sample YCmetagenome_FD_207642 | JGI IMG/M metagenome (GOLD analysis project Ga0310811, IMG submission 207642) | Soil microbial communities from experimental microcosm in Duke University, North Carolina, United States - YC | ecosystem: Engineered > Artificial ecosystem > Soil microcosm > Unclassified ... | reverse complement strand
ATATGAAAACGCCATCTTCTTTTTTGCCGCCGATGGGTCGATCAACCCATCGGCGTCTTATCTCAGCCAGATGCTGAAAACTAGTGGAATTGTGCCTCTTCGGTTGAACCGGCAAGGGCTATGGTGTCTGACGTTCCTCCTGCTATCACCTGGGCTACCTCGTCGAAGTAGCTCGTACCAACCTCGTGCTGATGTTTCGTCGCCGTATAGCCACACTTTTCTAGCGCGAATTCTGCCTGCTGTAATGCGGAATAGGCGGTCATGCCACATTTTTTATAGCCCTGTGCCAGCGTAAACATGCTGTGATTGAGGGCGTGGAAGCCCGCCAGTGTGATGAATTGAAAGGCATAGCCCATCCTTGCGAGCTTGTGCTGGAATACTGCGATGCTCTCCTCATCCAGTTTCTTGTGCCAGTTGAACGAAGGTGAACAGTTATAAGCCAGCAATTTACCAGGAAATTGAGCATGAATAGCGTCCGCAAAGTATCGAGCCTCTTCTATATCTGGCTCGGAGGTCTCGCACCAGATGAGATCGCTATAGGGTGCATAAGCCAATCCTCTGGCAATTGCGGTATCAAGTCCGCTCTTCAGCCTGTAGAAACCTTCCGCTGTCCGTTCTCCCGTTAAGAATGGCTCATCGGCCGGGTCAATATCGGAAGTGATCAAACGGGCACCTTGAGCATCCGTACGCGCGATCAGGAGCGTTGGGACTCCCAGCACATCAGCGGCCAGACGAGCTGCTACAAGATGTTTGATCGCGGTCTTTGTGGGAATGAGGACTTTGCCACCCATATGTCCACACTTTTTCTCTGAGGAAAGCTGATCCTCAAAGTGAACGCCTGCTGCCCCGGCTTCAATCATCGCTTTCATGATCTCGAACACATTGAGCGCCCCTCCGAAACCAGCTTCTGCATCAGCGATAATAGGGGCGAACCAGTAGATATCGCCCTGACCGTCGACCTGCTGAATCTGATCGGCTCGTTGTAAGGCATGATTGATCTTGCGTACAACTTCAGGAACGCTATTTGCTGGATAGAGGCTCTGATCGGGATACATCTGGCTTCCCAGATTCGCATCGGCGGCTACTTGCCAGCCACTCAGATAAATTGCCTTTAAGCCTGCTTTTACCTGTTGCACTGCCTGATTGCCTGTCAATGCTCCCAGGGCGGCCACATACGGTTCACTCTGCAATAAATACCAGAGTCGCTCCGCTCCCAGGCGCGCCAGGGTATGCTCAATATGAATCGAGCCACGTAGCCTGATCACATCCTCTGCTGTGTATGGTCGCGTAATGCCTTGCCAGCGAGGATCGGCTCTCCATGACATTGCGAGTCTGCTAACATGTTGATTGATCATCATGATGTTTTCCCTTTCAGCGATGAAACGAAGAAGAACTATCGTGGCTTTTTTCTCTTGAGACTATTCCCTACAGCAAGGATACCCGATACTTTTAAGAAAGGGCTAGTGTTTCACTTCAAGGATCGTGAGGAAATGCATAAGCTTTCGGTTATGAGTTCGTCACGAGCAGATAATAAAGTTATGAATTTTTGGGGCAGAGAATGAGTCTTTCTCTTGTTATGCAAAAACTGCTGAAACAGAGCGGGAGAAAAATATATCGTACAATATACAGCATTCAGTGCACGGCATTGGTTGTTACAAGGAGGTAAACATGCGCACGATCAATCTGCATCAGCTCGCAACGTTCCAGGTGGTTGCAAAGCATTGCAGCTATGCCCGGGCCGCGAAAGAATTACATTTCAGCCAGCCAGCCGTCTCAGCGCAGATACGCCAGTTGGAAGAGTCTATGGGGGTAAAGCTGTTCGATAAGATTGGACGCAAGACGCACCTGACCCAGGCGGGCGAGGCTCTCTATCTCTATGCCCAAAAGATTGCCGCCCTGATCGATGAAACGTTAGAGACGATGGATGCGATGCGCAGTCCACACTATGGACGTTTGAGTGTGGGGGCTGATACCACCGTGGGAACCTATGTTGTGCCTGTATTGCTTGGGAAGTTTCATCATTTATATCCTGACGTTGAGATTACCCTGGATGTAGTCAATCGCGTCTATTTACTTGACTCTCTGCTCAATAATCGGGTTGATCTGGTGATCATGGGGAAGGTGCCTGCCGATGTGCCTGTGTTTGCCGCTCCTGTTGCGCCCAATGAGCTGGTACTGATTGCTCCACCGACTCACCGGCTTGCTGGCTGTGTGTGTGTACCTTTTAAAGAACTGGCGCGTGAGCATTTTCTGTTGCGTGAAGTTGGCTCTGGTACGCGAGCCGCTCTGGAAGAGATCTTTCGTGAGGCCGGTTTGCCACTGCTGGTGAATATGCAGGTAGGGAACAATAGTGCAATTAAGCAGGGAGTGGCCGCTGGTCTGGGCGTGGCCCTGATCTCCCGTGTCGCAATTGATATGGAACTGGAGACAAGACGTCTTGTGGTACTTGATGTCGAGGGCTTTCCTATTATGCGCCAGTGGTATCTTATTCATTTGAAGGAGAAGAATCTGCCAGCCACTGCTCATGCCTTCAAAAACTTTTTGTTACAACACATTGGTGATCCAGCACATCATTCACGCGCGATGACGTGATAGATGTGCCAGATAACGCAGAACTGAGCCTGACAATGCATCATCGTCTTGCTTTAAGCAAAAAATGTAGCTAGCCGTTGTGCAACGATCTCTGGAGATTCAACAGCCAGCCAGTGACCGTTCTGAGGAAAATGCTCAACCTGTGCGCTTCCAAATTGTTCTGCAAACTCTGGCGTCGTAAAGGGATCTTTGTCTCCCCAGAGCACAAGCGTAGGTGTATGCGTTGTCAGGTCATGGAGACGGTCTTCCTTCCCAATAAAATCCTTCGGATTGATGCTACGGTACAATTTCAACATCATGCGACGTGTCTCGGGTTTTGCTAATGAGAGAGCATAGGACGCACGAACGTACTCTGGACTGACTAATGGCGCATTTTGACGCATCGTCTTCTCTTGCAAAGGCAGGGTTACCATCGCCATCGTTAATTCTCCGAGTAACGGTGTCCGCAATAAGCGCGCAGTTCCATGCCAGCGATAACGTGAACTGAAGTTGGAACCGCCAACAATAGCAATACGCTGTACCTTTTGCGGATGGGTTACTGCCCAGGATAGGCCATATGTGGCCCCAAAGTCTGCGACGACGAGGTTGAGCGGCGTTGGGATGGCAGCGTCTTCTATGAATGTGTCGAGAAAACGGGCCATGTCCTCCAGTGAGCAGGTAAAATTCTTCGGAGCAATAGAACGTCCAAATCCCGGCAGATCGGGAGCAAAACAATGATGTTGACCCTTCAAGTACTCTATCACGCCGCTCCACATCTCGGCTGAGTCGGGAGCACCATGTAAGAAGAGAATAGGGGAACCAGAACCACAATCTGCCAGGTACACATTGACGCCTTGAATAACCAGCGACATGCTCTTCTCCTTTAGAAGTATTCTTGTCTAATATATGACTTCATATCATATTGCTTGAAATCATAAAACAGAGAAGAAGGCATTGTCAAGACAACATATGATGTGATAGCATAGGGGCGCTGGATTTTTTGCAAAAGTCGCTGGCTTCTCGACGCCATCGCGTCTCAGATTCGTACAAGGGGTCTACGATGCCCCCGCCGTTTAAAAGGAATCAGATCCGTGCCATTCATCCTTGAGCAGACCAAAATAGTGTTCATCCTCGAAGCGGTCCTGGAAGAAGTAGCGTTGACGCAGGTTTCCCTCATAGGTAAAGCCGAGTTTGAGCAACAGGCCCCTGGATCGCTCATTGGCGATATCGATGATCGCCTCAACGCGGTGTAGTTCCAACTCTGCAAACCCATAGGTGAGAATGGCGGACGTCGCTTCGGTCATGATACCCTTTCCCCAGAATGCGCGATTGAGCTCATAGCCTGTTTCAGCATGACGAAAGTGTGCGCCGAAGTGATGGAAACCGCACGAACCGATCACCTGATCCTCGCCCTTGAGTGTGATGCCCCAACGGATTGCCTCGCGCTGGATATAACGTATCAATGTCTGTTCAATTGATGCACGGGTCTCAGCTAAAGATCGATGAGGCTCATGGCCGTGAAAGCGCATGGTTTCCTCATCAGAAAACGTCTCGAAGAGTGCTTCTGTATCCTTCGGCTGGATTTGGCGGAGAAACAGCCGGTTTGTGGTGAGGCAGGGAAAGTGTGCGAATGCTGCGTCGATGCTCATAGAAAAACTCCTCCGTAAGTAAAAATCTTTTCTATTGTATCATTTGGCTCTCCTCTTCTCGCGTCAATTGGCTCTTCCCCCCGATCCACTTCTCCTGTAACATATCGTTCAGCAATCGTTTGCGCTGAAAAAGCGACACGGCAAAATTGAATACTAGAGGAGTTATACATGCTGGCATACGTTTTCTGGCACTGGCCCTTCCCAGAAGTCGAAGTACCCACCTATCAGCGGGACTTAATCGCGTACCATCAAACGCTCTTTGTCCACAAACCGGTTGGCTTTCACCATACGCGAGTTTTGCAGATGGAGCAAGCGCCCTGGCTGGAAAGAAGTGAGAAAACCTGCGAGGATTGGCATGTCGTGGAGAGCTCGGCGGCGTTAGATCCCCTCAATGAACGTGCGGTCAGCGGACCATGCCAGGAAGCGCATCGCCAGATTGCTCGTTGGACTCAGGGCGGCGCAGGTGGCCTGTATTCTCTGGTTTTTGGTGATGCCGATCTGTCTGTTGTCCGTTTTGCCTATCGCTTTAGCAAGCCAGCCGGGATGACCTATGGGGATCTCTATGCGTTGCTACAGCCGCTTGCACAGGAGGCCAAAGGAATGCTCTGGTTACGTCAGATGAGCCTTGGACCTGGACCAGAGTTTTGCTTCCAGAGTTCAGAAGCGCTTGCTTTACCAGATATTTTGTCAACATTGAAGATCCCGGTAAAACAACTCTGTTTCACGCTTGACCGATAATAATCGGCACGCCATAGAGAGGATTGAAGTCTCTTCGTACTTCAATCCTCTCGCTTGATACACCTCAACCGGGATACGTATAAGCACCAGGAAAATCCGCTGGCACCTCTTTTTTCTTGCCACTCCATTCTTCAATGGCGATGCGGTAGACACCAGTACGGGCCAGTTCTTCCGGGACAACTGCGCGATAATCCTGACCCCGTTGCAGGTGTGGTGCATATTTATCGAGAAGCAGGTGGAGCGCGTCAGTGGCCTGCTTCTCGTCACTGAGAACTGTGGCAGTACCAAAGATGACAATGCTGGCATATTCAACGCTGAAATTGAGGGCGGCAGCAGCTGGTAGCAGTCGGCCCATTTCATAGACGCTGAAACAAACCTGCTCATCGCGCTCAATATTTGCGCGTGTACGGCCCACATGTGCCGTGTGCATGTAGATGGCATGTTCAGCCTCATCGTAGACGAAAAGGTTGCTATTCAGGAACGGTTGTCCGTCATGGACAGTAGCAAGTATTCCAATGGGCGCACGTTGTAAAAGCGCCTTCATCCAGGCTTCATCGTCGACCGCGCGATCGCTGCGGCGCACCCGGGTTCGTGGCAACGTTGAGTAGTCTCTTGGCATCGCTGGTTCTCCCTCCGCTCCATGCTGAGTTGAGAAAATGATTTTTCCCTTTTTAGAATGAGCAATTGAAATTGAACTGAAAAGTAGTGCTTACTGCCTTTTGCCAGAGAGGTATGGTCAGTGGTGCTGATTGTAGAGGTCGATTGGTTTTGCTACAATAGCCAATATCTAATAAAGGAAGCATACCAATTGTCTTTGGGATATGAGAGGAACCGTCTATGAGTAAGCAGCCAACCGCTGCCTTGCCTTATCTTTTACCACTTGACCATAAGCTGGAGGAGCCGCTCTACCTGCAACTTTACCACGCCCTGAGAGAGGCGATTCTGAATGGTCAGTTGAGCAGGGGAACACAATTGCCTCCTACACGTGTGCTGGCGAGCGAGTTGGCAGTATCGCGTACGACGGTGGTGACGGCCTTCGAGCAGCTTTTTGCCGAAGGGTATCTCGAGGCACGCGTGGGGTCAGGGACATTTGTGGCGTCGGCATTGCCAGAAGAGATGTTGCATGTGCATGCTGAAAAGGCTCCTCTGCCGGAAAAGGAGAAGCATCCGCAACTGTCGCAACGTAGCCAGCGGGTGATGCATTCTCCCCTGGTTCCCCGTGTACAATCGCCGCCAGCAAAAGCGTTTCAGCCGGGATTGCCCGCCCTGGATGCATTTCCGTTCGATGTGTGGTCCCGGCTGGCCGTACGCCATTACCAGCACCCACCATTTGAGCTGCTCTCGTATGGCGATCCAGCCGGTTATTGTCCCTTGCGCGATGCCATTGCCCGCTATCTGACCGCTTCGCGTGCCGTACGTTGTCAGCCTGAGCAGGTGCTGATCTTTTCGGGAGCGCAACAGGCACTCGATATAACGGCGCGGATTCTCCTGGAAGAGGGCGACGTGGTCTGGATGGAGAATCCCGGTTACCCGCGAGCGCGTGGCATCCTCCTGGCATCTGGAGCAAGGGTAGTTTCGGTCCCACTCGATCAAGAAGGACTCAACATCGAGGCTGGCAAGCGGCTGGGCGAGAATGCGCGCATGGCCTATGTGACCCCCTCGCATCAGTATCCGATGGGCATTACCATGAGCCTGCCCCGGCGTCTGGCGCTGCTCGATTGGGCGCAGCGTGCCGGAGCGTGGATTCTGGAGGACGATTATGATAGCGAGTTTCGTTATCGTGGGCGTCCACTCGCCTCTCTCCAGGGCCTGGATAAGCATGGGCAGGTTATTTATATGGGATCGTTCAGCAAGGTCCTCTTTCCTGCACTGCGCCTGGGCTATCTGGTGTTGCCGCCAGAGTTAGTGGAGCCCTTTATCGCCCTGCGAGCTCTCTATGGACGCTACGCTCCCACGGTAGAACAGGCCATTGTGACTGATTTTATCACTGAAGGCCATTTCCTCCGCCATATCCGGCGCATGCGCGCTTTGTATGCGCATCGCCAGCAAATCCTGGTTGAAGCGGTGCAACAGGAACTGCATGGCGTGCTGGAACTGGAAGAACACGATGCGGGCATGCACCTGATTGGCTGGCTTCCTCAGACGATGGATGACCATCTGGTTTCACAACGGATCGCCGAGCAGGGAATAGATGCCCAGGCGCTCTCTGCCTATAGCGAACAGAAGCCCGAGCGCCCGGGCCTCATTTTAGGATATGCCGGTGTCAACGACCAGGAAATACGCGATGGCGTCAGGCAAATAGCCAATGTAATAGAATCACTCTCGAAAAAACACAACAGGTAGGGATCGTGCTTCATGCCGATCCGCGTCCCCCCCCGGCCATCGTCGCCCAAACGCACAGGTAGGGATCGCGCTTTATGCTGATCCGCATGATTTACGCCGATCCACATCCCTACACATAGCCAGGAAAAAATATGGCCGAAAATTGCCAGTTATTTCCCTCTATTCCCTGTAGACTCAGAGAACACACAAGAAGATCGGTGTATCGGCACTCCAGGCTCATACTATCAGCCGGGAGAGGCATGCAACACCCATCTTCTTTGTCTGTGCAGGACAAACACAAAATGCGTTCTCAGGAGATTCTTTTATTATGTCACAATGGCAACTGGGAAATTATTGGGACATTTTCCAACACAAATCGTTCCGTTGGTTCTGGTTGGGTTTCACATTCTCAAGTGTGGGCGATGCAATGACACGGACCGCGCTGATCTGGTTCGTGTATCAATCTACTGGCTCTCCCCAGGCGGTTGGTGGCCTGCTCCTCTGTTACACTGGCCCGGTGGTGTTTGGTGGCCTGTTTGCTGGTGCGCTTTTAGATCGCTTTGATCGGCGTCTGGTGATGCTGATCGATAATGTATTCCGAGGGGCCGTTGTTACTTTGATCCCCCTTCTGTACTTCTCTGGCCATCTCGCCCTCTGGCATATCTACGTGGTTGCTGGTGTGTATGGATGCTTTATGATGATCTCGCTGGCAGGAGGACCTTCTCTCATTCCTCTTCTTGTTCCTCAGTCGCAGTTAGCGACCGCGAATGCGTTGGAAACTCTGAGCTACACGTTGAGCGGTGTGCTCGGTCCTCCTATCGCCGGTTTGCTGATTGCCAGATTCGGCGCGCCTTCGGTGATCGTCATTGATGCCCTCTCATATGCTATCTTTGCCCTGGCCTTGACGAGAGTACATATCAAGGTCGAACACAACACACGAGAGCAGTTGGACAGTACAACCTATCGGTTTCGCGATGCTTTTTCCCTCCTGCTGCAAAACAAGGTGCTTCTCTCTACGACCCTTATGTTTACGCTGTTCAATATGGGAGAGGGTTTTCTCTCTGTGTGGCTTCCCCTCTTTTCGGTTCAGGTACTACGTGGCGGACCCGATCTGTACGGCACATTATTAGGTGTTCTGGCGGGGGGAGAGGTCATCGGTTCCATTCTGGCTGGTAGCTTCGTTTTTCCTCTTTCCCTGGGTCGGCTGATTTGTCTGGCGCAGATACTATCAGGGATGTCTCTCGCTCTCTTGCTTCTGGGTCCAAATATCTGGTGGGCTATGGCAGGGCTGGCGCTCCTTGGTCTCTTTAGCGCACCGCTCACCATTTGGGCGCAGACACTACGCATGCAGATCATTCCTGAGCAGCTACGCGGACGTGTCTTTGCCCTTTTGCGCACTCTGATGCAAAGCGCTGGTCCACTGGCAAGTGGAGGCGCTGGCGTGCTCCTTCCAGTTTTGGGGATATCAGTGATGATTGGACTTTCAGCAGTCCTGATAGGGCTTCCTGGCATGCCTGGATATGCTGTCAGGCAACTCCGTTAAAGAAAACTAGCCATCAGAGGCGTGTGCTACAAAGGAAGGCGTGTCCACTGTCACGTAAATAAGGGGAATCTCCTGTCAATTCCCCTTATTTACGTGACAGTGGAGTCCCCGGAGGTTGGAGCTGAGGAGAGCGGAAAACGTTTTTACGTGCTGTAACGCATTGCACGCTTGGTGTACCTCATGCTATCTATTATATGAAAAATTTGATGATGCATGCTATGCTCCTGTTTCATGCTGAAGTGGAAGCGCGTATACAAGCGTAGAATGACATCATATTCGTAAATCATAGAGAACCCGCATTTACACGGATAATCGCTCTCAGTCCGCAATCGATCCAAAAACATTGCCTGACGAATATGTTTCGAAGCGCACAACGTATGTGGTATTATTCAGTACGTTTGTGGCAGGCGTGTACCACTGATTACGTGTCGTGTAATACTTCCAACTATTGCAGTAATTGGCGTGGACGAAACAAATCTGTACATATACTGGACCAGGCATTGTTGTGAGCTTCATATTTATATCGTTACAATACTTTGACGTAACGTACGGGGTCGAACGGGATGGGAATTCATAGAGAGTTCCTGCCGTCGCGTGAAATCCGATCTGAAATGCCTGGCCGTAACAGGTGACTGCTGGCTGTAGAGATTTTGCCTCTGCGGGACGCGTTTGCAATGCAAGTGCAAAACTAAACATGACAGCCAGCAATACGATACCGAGACTGATGCGGAAACGAAGCTTCATTGTCAAAACCTTTCTAAAATGGTGGTCAACAAATCATATAACGAACATGGAGAGCAAGAAGTCAACTTCTGGCTTATGACAATATTATTGGCGGATCGATGATAGTGTTGCAAAGAGACACTGTTCTGTGAAGATGAAAAGGAAAGAAGAGAAAGGGCAGCAAATATGGCAGTATAGTATCCCTTCAAATGATGCCATGTTGAACGTTAAGATCACTTCATCCTTTCTGCTTTCTAAGAAAATTGTCACGATGAGAGATGATGATAGACCATAAGTTTCCTTTACGTGCCCCTTCATTTTCCCCTTTCCAACAAATATGCAGGTTCTAACGATCGATATATGCTTGCCTGTTTCGCTTGACAATACCGCTGTTGAGTTTTATGATGAGTGGGCACCGTCGGTCGCGTACGTCGCGCTGTGACGGAGATTTCATGAAGAATTTGCCGTTTTGCGAGGGAGGATGCCACATGTTTAAACCGCTACGTTTCAACGATCTGCTCAAAGCTGTCCCCGGTCTTGACCACCTGAAACTGACTCCGCACGCTGCCCACCAGACGACCCATACCCGCTCCCATGAGCACGTTGAGGCTGATGAGGTGCGCTCAACCAGCCAGGGGGTGAAGAGGACACATGTGAAGGAGGATATTGATGAGGATGTGCGCGTCAAATCTGGCAAAGAGTTCAAAACGACTGAGGTGCATAAGCGGATCACAGAAGATATTCGTGTCAAGAAGGTTGAGCGCAACGGCGATGATGATCGTAGTGGGACGACGATTTCACGTGTGCACGCAACGACGTTTGAGGTCGCAGAAGTCGAGATGACGCCTCCTCATCCTCCCCGCGAAGAGACGCCAATCTATGCCCGCACCCATCGTCATCTGGTCTATAATCTCGATACGCCCTGTGCCATTTGCGGTGTGCGCAATTCAACGCTGGATACTCCCAGAGAGAATCCCTTCCACGCGAAGGCGATCGAGACGCACCATTATCCTATCGAGCGCAGCCTGCTCAATGCCTGTGATCCGCGCAAAGTGCATGTGATTTTTCCGCAAGTGAAGGATTACGATAGTCTGGAAGCCTTTATCGATTCGGAAGAGAATATGATGGTCCTCTGCGATATCCACCATCGCCATCCTCACTACGGCATTCATCATATTCTGGCTCAGGACTTCTTTATCCAGCCCTTCCTCCTGGGTGGCTATCAGGTCGTAGCCGAAGCCGAGGATGCCCAGAAGGTTATGCAATCAAACGAGCGCGTGATCCAGCGCCATACACGTAAATAAGAGAGAGAGTAGTCTGCTTTACTGCTATTACTCATACTGTAGAGAAGAGGGATGGATATTGGTCCATCCCTCTCTTTTTTTCTTGACAACTCTACTACTTCGCTTTACTATATAATTATACGTACTAAGTATTACGAAATATTAGTCAGGAGATCATGATGCGTACAACACGCAACTCGCTCTCAGATCTGGGACATTTCTCTGATCCTTCTCTGCTGATCCTCTCCAGCTTAGCCAGTGGGCCGAAACACGGCTACGCTATGATCCGGGATATTGAGCAATTTTGTGGCACTCATCTGGAGGTAGGCACGCTCTATGGCGCGCTTGCTCGTCTGGAGAAACACGGCTGGATCAAGGCTCTGGAACCGGTCGAGCGTCGTCGTCCATACGAACTGACCGGAGCTGGTAAGGCGGTACTGCTTGAACAACTTGCCACCATGAGCAAGGTTGTTGCCACTGGTTCGCTACGCCTCGCTACTTATGAAGTATAAAATAGAAAGAATGGAAGCTATACAGAATGCGACATACTTCTTTGTCTCGTTTCTATCTGCGTTGCGCCAGATATCTGATTGAACTCTATCCTGCTTCCTGGCGTGAGCGGTACTCCGAAGAAATGCTGCTTCTTCTAGAAGATTTTCCGCCCACCCTCAAAACGATCATCAATCTGCTTTTTCATCTTTTCGATGCCTACGCCCATCCACATCTTCTCAATGGAAGTTTCCCTCCAGCGCTACAAAAAATGCGCTCAAGTGAACTTAGCATCTATAGCTCGGCTGTAGTCTTCTTTTTTGCCCGGTCTTATGCCCTGCTCTCTGGTGCTCCTCTGATGCTCTATTCCAGAAATCTTGACAATGCCTTCTCTTTTTTGCTCTTCTTTTCTACATATGCTTCGTTGTTGCTTGCCCTACTCATCTTGCTCGGCGGCCTGCCTATGCTTCTTGCTACGATTTGGCAGGCCGTGAAGGCGCGCAAGTATCACGTGCTGCTTCTCCTGGGGCTGGGCCTTATGCCTGCAGCCATCACCGTTTTTCTGCTCGAGTTCTTTGGAGGTGGGATTAGCATTGCATGGGTGATGGCGCTCATGCTTATGAGCTCGGCGCTGAGTATGGCTCTCATGTGGCTGGTTATTCAGAATGTTGCCCCCAGTCGGCGTGTGACGCATCTGGCGTTCTACATCGCTACTCCGCTTCCCCTGATCATGCTCTTTTGCTGTGCCTCAGTCCTGTTCTATATGCTGTCAGCCATTGCAGCTAGCGGTTTCACTTCCTACCTGACGAACGAGAGAGCCTTCTTCTGGTTCTCTACGTTGTGCCTGATGTTTTTGATTATGGCGGTAACCTGCTCTTTCTCACTCTTCTCACTTCTCAGTGGCTTTCAAGCCAGACGAGCCACTCAACAAGCTCTGTGAAGGGAGTATTCGTCTTCAATGAAGAAAGATTTTTACCCTGTTACTTATAGCCAGCCATTTTCTCTTCGAGCCCGGCTTTCACGGTCGGCCATTCGCTCTCGATAATGCTGTAATAGACAGAATGCCGGTAGTAACCATCGGGCAGGATCATATGGTTGCGCAGCGTGCCCTCTTTGACGGCCCCCAGCCGCTCAATGGCACGCTGCGATTGCAGATTGCGACTATCGGTCTTGAGCTGTACACGGATCATCCCCAGTTGCTCGAACGCATGGCGCAATAGCAGATATTTGCATTCAGTGTTTACGCCTGTGCGCTGTACCGTCGGTGTGAGCCAGCTCCAACCAATCTCCAGTCCCCGATTTTGTGTTTGAATATCGAGATAACGCGTTGAGCCAATGGCCCGATTATGCTCCTGCATGATGATGGCAAATGGTAATATGCTGCCCGCTTCCTGCAATTGAAGTGTGAACGCTATCCAGT
>Ga0310811_10009205_pt1 | contig 12739 bp, 10 predicted proteins | sample YCmetagenome_FD_207642 | JGI IMG/M metagenome (GOLD analysis project Ga0310811, IMG submission 207642) | Soil microbial communities from experimental microcosm in Duke University, North Carolina, United States - YC | ecosystem: Engineered > Artificial ecosystem > Soil microcosm > Unclassified ... | reverse complement strand
CGATTCTCTTCATACGTATCAGCCATTTGCTTGGCTGTACACATCAGTTCGTATGCGTGCAATAAAGTTTGTTTGTCGGGCAATAATTTCGATTGAATGCTGGCTTTTGTGGTCTCTTCAACAGCCATCGTTCATTTCTTTATACCGAAATATAATCATTTTGTTCTAACTCAAAACACTATATCACACCAAACACTACGCGTCTTTTTATACCTTTATGGCCACAATTTTGATATGATTACGAAGGAAATAATAAGCACCTGGTTCACATCTTTACAGCAAGACATCTGTCGCCAGTTAGAAGAAGCTGACGGCCTTGGCAAGTTTAAAAACGATCAGTGGGACAGGCCCGGAGGTGGTGGTGGTAATTCATGTGTTATAACGCATGGTAAGATTATCGAAAAAGGTGGTGTTAATTTCTCGGCCGTACATGGCACAACTCCCGAACCTGTGCTAAAATCACTTAATCTGCCAGTTGATCAGGCAATTGATTTTTTTGCAACTGGCGTTTCCATTGTCATACATCCGCACAACCCTATGGTGCCCATCATTCACATGAATGTGCGTTACTTTGAAATGAGCAATGGTATTTTCTGGTTTGGTGGTGGTATAGATCTTACGCCGCACTATGTGAATGAAGACGATGCCCGGTTCTTTCATCAGCAATTAAAATCAGCTTGCGATAAACATCACCCATCTTATTACCCTGAATTCAAAAAGTGGGCAGATGATTATTTCTTCATCAAGCATAGAAATGAAACAAGAGGTATTGGCGGAATCTTCTTCGATTATCTGAAAGAAGACAATACTTTCACCAAAGAAGCCCGGTTCAATTTCATAAAAGAGATAGGCTCAACGTTCGCGCCCACATACACACATTTCATGCGAAAAAACCATTCGCTTCCTTTTACTGAAAAAGAAAAGCAGTGGCAATATCTGAGAAGAGGCCGCTATGTGGAGTTCAATTTGGTATGGGACAGAGGCACTCGCTTTGGCCTAGATACCGATGGCCGCACCGAGTCCATTCTGATGAGTCTCCCACCCCAGGCCCAATGGGAATACAACCATAAACCTGAACCAGGAAGCAACGAACACCATACACTAAGCTTCCTTAAAAAGGGCATCCGTTGGGTAGAATAAGACTTATCTTCTTACTTGGTTTCTAGTGGAAATAAAGTTAATTTCCTTAGGCAGTTTGGCAATACTGAAATCCAGACACCGCGGCTAAGACATGAAGTTACTTTTTGCCAAAAAAACTTCTATTAAACTCATTATTGGGTTGGTATTGCAGTTATTGATGAGCAATCTACTTGTTGCTCAACCCGACAACCTGGAATTTGAATCATTTACAACTAACAACGGTCTTTCTCAAAACGAAGTATTCAGCATTGTTCAGGATAAGAAAGGTTTTATATGGATGGGCACTGATGAAGGCCTGAACAGGTTTGATGGTTACGAGTTCAAGGTATATAATCACAGCATCAGCAATAAAAACACACTTGCCGATAACTCAATCCATGCACTGGCCCTTGATGATGATGGCACACTCTGGGTAGGCACAGCAAACGGGCTTTGTCGCTATTATCCTGAAACAGAAATTATCGAGCGCCTTGAGGTTAACTATACCGATGTGAAAACACCCAATGGCACAGGGGTTAACAAAATATTTAAAGACCGTAATGGCAACATGTGGATTTGTTATCTCGGTAGTGGTGTGGATGTGTATTCAAAAGAAAAAAAAGAATTTCATCAATATTCATTTAACAGTAAAAACGCAAATCATATACGCGATGATTACGTGAGTGCCTTGCAATTTATGCCCGATGATTATACACTTCTGGCAACTCGTCAGGGCATTCAGGTTATCGATGATAAGAAAAATGCTATTGATCATGCAGAGGCTCTGAAAAAATATCCATGGCTGGATGAGATCGATAATTCCATGACTTGTTTTCAGCTGTGTTCAAAAAATAAAATCTTATTGATCGGAACAGAGCTTCATGGTTTCTATAAAATAAATTTGGAAACAAACGAGATTAAAAATTTCAATACTGCAAACAGCACTATAAAATTCAATAACAACATACCCTCTATACGGGAAGATTCAAAAGGGCAACTTTGGATTGGCGGCGAAGCGATTTATTTATTTAATGTCGATACTGAAAAAATAATACCCTACAATGAATATGGCAGACGTGATGAGGTAACGTTAAAAAATCCTATCCTTTCTATTTTCGAAGATCACGATCACAACATCTGGTTTGGCACATATAGGGTTGGCGTTTTGAAATATAATCCGTCAAACTTCCAGATTCTTCATTTTCCGAGTATGCAGAATGAAACGGCAGCTCGCCATGATCAGGTATTATCATTTATGCAAGACGCTGAGAGTAATATTTGGGTCGGCACTGATGGCAGTGGTCTTTACAAATTGCGAAAGAATTTTGAAGGATTTGATAAAGCACCCAACAGTAAAGCCTTCAGTTCGCAGGTAATAAAATGTATTTATCAGGATAGTGGTGGGTTGTTCTGGATTGGCACATGGGATGGTGGAATGATCAGATATAATCCTAAAACCAAAGATGTCAAGATCTTCAGTCCCCAAATGAAAAACTTCGGCAGCCGACATGTTTGGGATATTGTAACCGACAGTCTCGATAATTTATGGATCGGAACATTGCGCGATGGCCTTTGTTACTTCTCCCCTAAAACATCGTCATACGTCTACTACAAAAATATTCCCGGAGACACCACATCGCTGGTTAACAACGACATTCTATCGCTTCTTTTTGATTCTCAAAAAAATTTATGGATTGCAACTTCTAATGGAGTAAGCATCATAAAATCTGGTACGAAAATCTTCAAGAATCTGGAACCGGTTAAGTTTCCTGATCTCAATCTTAATGTATTGTGTTTCTATGAAGACGAACAAAACAGAATGTGGCTCGGTACTAACGGCGGTGGAATTATTGTAGTAGATAAAAATCTGAAAGTAATCAAAACCGTTACTGAGAAAGATGGATTGCCAAGCAGTACGATCTGCGCTATGAGAAAAGATAAAGATGGCAATCTTTGGATCAGCACATACAAAGGAATTGTGAGAATGGATCATCACAATAAAAATCTTACCATAATACCGAAAGTTGGACTACAGGGAAATGAATTCATTCCCAAATCAAGTTTCTATACCAAAGAAGGTCAGCTGATGTTTGGTGGAGTTCATGGCTTCAACTTATTCAAACCCGACAGCCTTGATCTGACAAGACCAACACGCGAAATTGTATTCACATCATTTAAAATACTTAACAGTGAAATCAGTCCTGACGTATCCTACAACGACAGAGAAATATTAAAAAAATCAATTACCGAAACTTCCGAGATCCATCTCACTTATAGCGACTATGCTTTTACCATAAGCTTCTCGCCTATGCTCTATTCTGATCAGGAGAGTGTACACTTCAGTTACATGCTTGAAAATTTTGATCAAAGCTGGTTATACACTTCATCCGATAAACATTATATTCATTATACAAACCTGTCGCCAGGCGAATACATCTTACGCGTGAAGAGTTCGTTCGATGGCATTCACTGGTCAAGCAGTGCAAAACAATTAAAGATTATCGTTACGCCGCCGTGGTGGGGAACACTCTCCTTCAGGCTTTTTGCTACTGTAGCTTTCATACTCTTTCTATTAATTCTATACCGGCTGCGCGTGAGATTCTTATACAAGCAAAAATTAAAACTCGAGGAACTCGTTCACACCAGAACAAATGAACTTGAACGGTCTAACTTTGAAATACAAGTACTCTTAAGAGAAGTCGATAACCAGAAAAAAGATATTGAAGCAAAGAACCATGAACTTCAATCAATAAATGAAGAGCTCTCGGCTCAATATGACTCACTTGAATCGAAAAGCGACGAGTTATATAAAGCGCAGGGAAAATTGCAGGACATCAACTCTAACCTTGAAAAATTAATTGATGAGCGTACACAAAAATTAAATGAAACACTGCTTGAACTAGAAACCTTTCTCTACAGAGCCTCTCACGATTTGCGCGGTCCCATATCAAGCATGCTGGGTCTTGTAAAAGTAGCAGAGATGGAACCTGTATCAGAGCTTGGAAAAAAATACCTCGAGTTCCAGGAGAAGAGCATCATCAGGCTTGAGCGAACCCTTCAGAAACTAACACAAAAATATAATATCCTGCAGACGAAAGTCTCCAACGAGATTATCACCAAACAAACCATCCAGAATCTGCTTTCACAAATCTCGCTGGACATGACCTCTTACCGCGAAGAAGATCTTGACATTAACATAAGTTCGGAACTAAACTTTCAAACGGATCGAAATATGTTACGGATCATTCTGACGAACTTACTGGACAATGCTTTTTTCTTCACCGTTAAAGCTGCTGACAAAAAAGTATTATTGGATATCCGAAGAAATCATAGTGCAGTGATCATCTCTGTTTCAGATCAGGGCCCCGGCATCAAGAGCGATATTAAAGGCAAGATCTTTACCATGTTCTACAGAGGGCATGAATTATCTACCGGTAACGGCCTGGGGCTTTACCTCGTGAAGAGCGCCCTGGAGAAAATTCATGGCAAAATTGAAGTTGAAACTGAGGAAGGAAAATATTCCAGGTTTATTGTGAAGCTGCCATTGGATGCATGATCTTTCTGTGTATGGAATAGCCTAATTTACGATTTCAGATTTACGAGGTACGATTACTGATAACCGATTCATTAATATTAAGAGATTACTATCTACAATGGACTATTGACCGATGATTCTTAACTAAAATCCCTCAACCTGGGTTTTGATTCTCTTTTATCTTTACAAAGTGAGATTGTATAATTTCATCCAACTCATTAGGTGAAAAACCCAGCTTCCCTGCCACCATAGAAATAAGTTCAAGTTCCGCCTGGGCAAATTCGCCATCAACCAATGCCAATGTGATCATCTGTTCAAGCTGCAGCTCGCGGTCCTCCATGTTCTGAGGAATGAGGTACACATACTCCTCACCTTTATTCAGCATAACGTTCAAACGATCCAGTGGGATACCTTGTTCGTAGGCTATCTTGGACAGAGCAACTCGTTCCACTTCCTCAATCTTCCCGTCAACAACAGCTAAGGAAATAAGATTTCGAAAGTGCTCAAGTTTAGTTGGATTCATCATGAAATTCTAATTTCAGTTTTTAATGTTTCAGGGTATTTATCTGTCTTGATGGTAAGCCCAAAGAAGCTTCTAAATTCATTTAACAGACTTTCTATTCTATCTAAAGTAAAGGAAATTAAAATCCAAAGAAAAAGGTATGGTGCATTATTTTCCATTTCCTGACCAGAATCAGATAAAACAGAGCACACACCTGATCGAAAAATATGTGTAATGTGTTAAAAGTGGTAATATTGAAATCTTAATAATACCATAATTGTTTGCTATCGTTAAATGGACTCAAAATTAATCACCATCAAGGTTGGCTCTAACGTAATCACAAATGCCAAAGGCTACCCTGATGAACAGGTAATCAGCAATATTTCAAAGCAGATTGATGCCCTTCAAAAACAAGGACACCAGGTACTTCTCATCTCTTCGGGAGCCGTAGCCGCAGGCCGCAGCATCTACCAGTTCGAAAAGAAGACTGACACTGTGGCCCAACGCCAGGTGCTCGCCTCTCTTGGACAGGTCAAACTCATTTCCATGTACAAAGCGGTATTTGATAAGCTCGGAGCTCTCTGCTCACAAGTGCTCGTTACCAAAGAGGACTTTAAGAGCCGCAGTCATTACCTCAACATGCAAAATTGCCTTACAGCATTGCTCACTCATCACATCGTGCCTATCATCAACGAAAATGATGTGGTGTCAGTAACCGAACTGATGTTTACCGATAATGATGAACTGGCCGGCCTCGTCAGTGCCATGATGAATGCTGACATCCTCATTATCTTAACCAACGTAGACGGCATCTATGATGGCGATCCGGAACAGCCCGGCACTTCCATCATACATCAATACGACAGCGCCAAAATAAAACTTGAAGAGATTGCCACCAGTAAAAAATCCGGGTTTGGTCGCGGTGGTATTCTCACTAAATGTCGCACAGCCGAAAAAATTGCCGGCATGGGTATACCTGTGCATATAGCCAACGGTAAAACAGAAAACATTATTCAGCGCGTGTTGCAAAACGAAGTGATTGGCACACACTTCCCGGGTAAAAAACTGGCATCAAGCATTAAAAAATATATAGCACACGCATACGAAGAGCCGAAAGGAAAAGTAGTAATCAATGAAGGAGCCAAAAAAGTTTTGCTCTCGCAGAAAGCTACCAGTCTGTTGCCTGTTGGTATAACACAGGTCATCGGCAAGTTCAAGAAAGGCGACATCATCAGAATTGTAGATGAGGCGGATCATGAACTTGGTATGGGGCTGGCGCGTTACAGCTATAAGAAAGCCAAAGAAGTTATTGGCGTGAAGAACGAGAAACCAGTGATCCACTATGATCACTTATATTTGCATTAGTGGCCTCATCCCAAACCCTTCTCCTAGGGAGAGGGATTTAGGGTGAGGCTCCAAACACACTTAACAATGAACAACACATTTATAGCCGTACAACAGGCAAGCCGGAAGCTTGGATTATTACCTGAGCAAAAGATCAATGTAGTTTTAAACGCATTGGCTGATAAGGCTATCGCAAATATTGATATCATCATAAGTGAAAATCGTAAAGACCTTGAGCGCATGCCTGAAAGCGATCCACGATATGATCGCCTGAAACTTACGGAGCAACGCATTAAGGATATTGCCAGCGACTTACGAAATGTGGCAGCTCTGCCCTCACCTCTTCACATCAGCCAGGAAAAGAAAACACTTGCCAACGGACTTGTCATTGAAAAGATCAGTGTACCTCTGGGTGTGATTGGTATTATTTATGAAGCACGACCAAACGTAACGTTCGATGTCTTCTCGCTTTGTCTCAAATCTGGTAACGCATGTTTATTGAAAGGTGGAAGCGATGCCGAGTTCTCCAATACACAAATCGTTAAGATCATTCACGAAGTTTTGAAAGAACATCTTGTAGATCAAAACATCGTGGCCTTGTTACCTTCTGATCGTTCTGCCACGCATGAACTACTCAACGCTGTTGGTTATGTTGATGTAATCATTCCTCGCGGTAGTCAGAATTTGATCAACTATGTGCGGGATAATTCTAAAGTGCCTGTTATTGAAACCGGTGCTGGTATTGTTCACACTTACTTTGATGCCAGTGGCGATACACAAAAAGGTGCTGACATTATCTTCAATAGCAAAACCCGTCGCGTGAGTGTTTGCAATGCGCTGGATTGTCTCATCGTTCATGAATCACGATTGACTGACTTGCCTGCGCTAACAAAACAACTTGCTGATAAAAATGTAATCATCTACGCCGATGAAAAAGCATTTCGTGAGTTAGAAGGAAATTACCCTGATACTTTACTACAACCTGCTTCCGCTGAACATTTCGGCACGGAGTTTCTCGATTATAAGATGAGTATTAAAACTGTTGAAAGTTTAGATGAAGCATTAGATCACATTGCACGCTTCAGTTCTAAACACAGTGAAGCCATTGTTGCTACCAACGAGAATACCATAAAAACATTTCTCAATGCTGTTGATGCTGCAGCAGTCTATGCCAATACATCTACAGCCTTCACCGATGGCGCACAATTTGGTTTGGGTGCTGAGATAGGCATCAGCACACAGAAGCTTCACGCACGCGGGCCTATGGCATTACGCGAGATGACTTCGTATAAATATTTAGTGATTGGAGATGGGCATGTGAGGAAGTAATAAACTTCTGGAGACATCTCTATTGATTTTAAAGCCAATCAAAATTTAGTTGTCTTAAGGCCAAAGCGGACACTGATAAGAAGTTAGGCACACAAGGGGACCCTTGCGCGAAAGACCTGAATTGATTTAAAATAAAACGTCCGTCCTCTGTAATGAACAAGAGGACGGACGTTAAACCAACTATTGTTTTATCTCAATTTACATTTTCATTCAATAAAACATTTATAGTCTCGTTGAAACGCTCAACATATTGATCGTAATAAAATCCTGTGCCTGGTCCTGAGAAACCCGTGTGGATAGATCGTACCTTGCCATCTTTTCCAATGATAATTGTTGTTGGAAAAGCCATCACACGGTTTAACATCGGCAATGTTTCTGATGCCTTATCTTTATCATTAGTTCCTGCAATCACAAAATTATAAGGCACTTTCAGTTTATCAATCATTTTACTAACGCGGCTGCTGGCATACGAGAAGTCACTCTTACGTTCATAAGCAAGCCCAACAACTTCAACGCCACGCATTTTATTAGCATTATACCAGCCCGACATAAAAACTGTTTCATCCATACAATTAGGACACCACGTACCAAAGATCTGAAGTATCACTACCTTACCATTATAGCGTGGGTCAGGGAATTTTACTTTTTTACCTTTAACATCTGGAAAAGTAAATTCGATATGGTCATATCCAGCCTTCAGATAAGTAAGCGATTCAGGGTCAGGAAGACTGGCATTCTCATTCTTTTCTGCTGACCAAAATTCCGTCCATGTTTGTCCTGAATAAAATTCACCTAACAATGTACCATCAGGTTGTTTTATAGCTGTAAACAAATAAGCATGATTTCCATCGAAAGCACTGAGATGTAGAGAGCTATTGATAACATTACCCTCAAGATAACGGAAGTCACCTGTAGGCGTCAGGAATGTTCCAGTAACATGATTGCCCTGCTGTTTAAAAACACCAATAGCAGCCGATGTGTCAGCCTCATGGATAAACTGCACGCTGTATTTACCACTATAATCCGGTTCTTGTTTCTCTGGTGTGTTAGTAGGCAATTCAAATCGATAAGTCTGTCCGTAAACTGCCTGAAATGGCACGTGATAATTCTGTTCGTAATTCTTGACAAACACTCCAGTAAGTGAATCGCCATGGATTCTGGCTTTTATGTTGGCATCAAAAATATGCAACACGATATTAATCGAGTCGTCCTTTATATTCACTTCATCCAGTAACAAACGCTCTTCAGCATTCATGATGTAGATATCATACCCTCCTGAGTGATCTGTCACCACGTTAAAGTTAAACGGCAACTGAAGTCCTTGTATTTCCAGCGTAGCCCTCCAGATTCCAGTCTTTAATTGTTTTCTAGGACTTGCGTAAGAGAATGCATTTACCAATAGGCACAGCATTATAGCAGCCAGAATTATTTTGATTCTTTGTATCATGATCCGATTAATAAAAAGTTTAGGATTATCAATCTGCAAATGGAAACAAAAACCCCTCTAAGTATACACGGTATTTATCAATAGACTTGTGTGCTTTGAATACGCAGAATGTTGTCCGTAAAATCACGGATACATTGTGCACTTGTCTCACTTGTATGTCAATAATTTACGGGAATCCGTCGCCCCCACTTCTCGCTGATTTAAAGCTCCAACCGATTTAGAATATCCCCTACCTCTAATATTTTTTTATCAAAATTATTGCGCAAGTAAATACTTGCATATATATTTGCAAGCATATACTTGCGCATTATGGAAGCCAGACGAGACGTATTTCAGGCCATTGCAGACCCAACCAGGCGCCAGATCATCGGTATGCTTGCTCAGAAGTCATTGAATCTCAATGCTATTGCCGACAACTTTAGCATGACGAGGCAGGCCATATCACTTCATATAAAGATCCTGGAAGAGTGCGGTCTTATAAATATTAATCAGCAAGGCCGCGAGCGATTCTGTGAAGCCAAATTCGATAAACTCAATGAAGTATCAGAATGGGTAGAACAGTACAGGCAGTTCTGGGAAAGTAAGTTTGACTCTCTCGAAAAATATTTAGATAAACTTCAAAAAGACAAGAAACATGCAAAAAAAAGAAAGTAACACGGCCGATCGTGAGATAAAAATTTCTCGCTTGTTTAATGCACCCATAGAACTGGTTTGGGAAGTATGGACCAATCCCGATCATATTAAAAAATGGTGGGGACCAAATGGTTTTACCAACACCATTCACAAGATGGATGTTAAAAAAGATGGTGAATGGAATCTCATCATGCACGGTCCGGATGGAACCGATTACAGCAACAAAAGTATTTTCAAAGAGGTCATACTGCATAAAAAAATTGTGTATGAACACATCTCCGGTCCGAAATTTTTAGCAACGGTAGAATTTGAATCACGAGATGAAACCACTTTTATCAATTGGCATATGCTCTTTGAAACACGAGAGCAATTTATACAGGTCGTGAAAACATTTAAAGCAGATGAAGGCCTGAAACAAAACATTGAGAAGCTTAATCATTATGTACAAACACAACTCTCTATACGTAAACAATTAAAAAATACCAAGATGGCAAGAGTAAGCACCTATCTGAATTTTCCTGGCAATACCGAGGAAGCATTCAACTTCTACAAAAAAGTTTTTGGAACCAATTTTACCGGTGGTGGCATCCAACGATTTGGCGACATCCCCGCGCCTGAAGGAATGCCTCCCCTATCTGATGCTGATAAAAAATTAATCATCCATGTTGAACTACCTATCACTGGTGGTCATGTCATCATGGCTACAGATGCCGCTGAAAGCATGGGGTTAAAAGTAGAGTATGGCAACAACATACACATCAACATCGAGCCTGATACAAAAGCAGAAACAAAACGATTATTCGATGCACTCTCCGTCGGTGGCAAAGTTACCATGGATCTCCAGGATATGTTCTGGGGTGCGTACTATGGCAGCTGCACCGATAAGTATGGAATTAACTGGATGTTTAATTTCACAGAGAGCAAATAGTTTCTCAGCTATTACAATACTATAAATACAAAGAAGGAGCTCTTGCTCCTTCTTTTATTTAGACTTCTCAAGTTTATGCTTTGTACAAACAGCAGAACATACTACTGATTTTATTTCCACCACTCTGAATTTTCTTTCTTCCTGGCATCTTCAGCAAGTTTGTCTTGCGATCCGAAATAAGCTTGCTTGTAATTCAACCAACCGTTTGCCATGTATTTTGCATCCGGAATAAATTCGCCTGATCCACCATCCAAATCTCCAGACATGGGTATTCTATGATCTCCCCAATTACATGGCTTTGAAATTTTTCCTCCATAACTGGTCCATGTGCCTACAAACTCATTGTTACTAAAACCGTCAGCATCACCATTAAGATCGTCATACTGAATTATCCCTTGCTTGTCTATATAAAATTCTGTTTTAAAACTTCCTTTAAATTCTCCCACATGCTTTTGTGATGGGTTTTCATAAAATGTATAGTCTCCAACAATAACTCCTTGCTTTACATCACTTTCAGATTCTTTAAGGTAATATGCTCCCGTTATTTTTAATGTTCCCTGAAATTCACAGACATTATCTTTTACCATACTTTTTCCGTAAACAAAATACTGATCAGTTACAGCTTTGTTTTTAATAACCGAAACAAACTTCATCCTGATTCGCTGATACTCCGACCCTATGAATCCCATGATCGAGGCGTTATTTGTTCTGGTCAACAGTTGCCCAATGTCAAATGATAAAATCTCGTTCTTTACATCTTTGGGATTGATGTAAGCGCTCTTTGAAATTTCAGTCTTAAATTTCTCGCTGTTATCCTGTCCGGATACAATTGTAGATATCAGTAATAGAAATAATGCTCCAGGTAATTTCATATTTTGTCTATTTATTGAATTGATCTTCAACTATCCACTAACACAAGATAGAAAATCTATACATTAAAATTAAGCTTTACTTAAGTGGCTCAAATCTTTCTTTTTGCGCAGCAGATACCATGGCATCGAATATTGTAATCAGATCTGTTCCGGTAGCTTTTATCATAAAAGCATAGTCCAGCTCTTTGCAAAAACTATTGGGAGAATCAATCATAAATTTCATTGACTTGTACTTATTCTTAAACTCCGATATTTTCTTTGCTCCATCTTTTGTTTTCACAAATGGAATCTTACAGCTAATTTTTAAATAACCAAGTACCTTTGCTCTGCTATCGAGATAAAAATAAAATCCGGTTTGATAACCCCGATGCTCGCCCATCAGGCGCTGTGATTCAATTTCCTTGTATCCGTCTTCTTTCAAATCATTTATAAGCTGTGAGTTCTTGATGGCACTTAGTAATTTTAATTTGCTTTTATATTGTATTACCAGGTATCCGATAAACAAACCTGCCAGAATGAAGATTATATTACTTTCCATGTTATCTCAAGACTTCGTATTAAACTGTAATAGAACTTCTGATTCTCTCGTTCATTATTATCTTTTTAATAATCTTATCTGTCACCGCAATTTCATATCTGGTAAGTAATAAAAAAATTACAATTACTATCAGTTGCCACAAGAACGCGTCAAGGTCAGGAAGCTTCCAATTCACGATCGATAAAATAATTGTGGTAAAAAATGTCAATAAAAAAATCAGCAGTCCTATAAATGGTAACAAACTTAATCTTGTCTTAGTAATGAGATAGCTTTCGCCGTTAATCTCTTTCACTTTCCATTTTGTTACGATTCTCGGTACTATTCCGAAAATTATATGCCTGTATCTTGAAGTCAAAACCTCTCCCGAATCAAGCCTTTTACCAGCCAATGGTCTCTCTTTTAAAATCACATACGTGTTTATTCTTTCCAAATCAAAAAAGCTCAAAACCTTTGAACTTGACTGATTTAAAAGCTGCTCTGTTTTTTCCTTTG